>JAEEGL012730579.1_pt1 | contig 78267 bp, 45 predicted proteins | sample 9134231 | NCBI WGS metagenome assembly JAEEGL01 (sample SAMN16246548, study PRJNA631951) | gut metagenome | biome: gut microbiome; feature: rumen; material: fiber-attached | host: Bos | place: Iran: Karaj | collected 2018-10 | reverse complement strand
TCGTAGCCCTCCTCCTGCAGCTTGTAGGCGGCCAGCTTGTTCATCAGGCCGATGCCCCTACCCTCCTGCTGCATGTAGACGATGACCCCCTTGCCCTCCTGCTCGATCTTCTCCATAGCACGGTGCAGCTGTTCGCCGCAGTCGCAACGCTTGGAGCCGAGGATGTCGCCCGTCATGCAGGACGAGTGGACGCGCACCAGAATAGGCTCGTCGTCACGCCACTGGCCCTTGATGAGCGCGAAGTGCTCCTGTCCGCCCACCTTCTGGCGGAAGGGAATGATGCGGAAGTGGCCGAACGCGGTGGGCATGTCGGCCTCCTGCCCCACCTCGATGAGCGACTCCTGCTGCAGGCGGTAGGCGATGAGGTCTTTGATGGTGATGATCCTCAGGTCGTGCTCACGGGCAAAGGCCATGAGCTCAGGCAGGCGGGCCATGGTGCCGTCGTCGTTCATGATCTCCATGAGCGCCCCGGCCGGATAGAGACCGGCCAGCTTGCAGAGGTCGACCGCTGCCTCGGTGTGGCCACTGCGGCGCAGCACGCCGTTGTCCTGGGCATAGAGCGGGTTGATATGGCCCGGACGGCCGAAGGTCTGCGGCGTGGAAGCCGGGTCGGCCAGTGCCTGGATGGTGGCAGCGCGGTCATGGGCCGACACGCCTGTGGTACACCCTTCCAGCTTGTCGACGGTGACGGTGAAGGGGGTGCCGAGCACCGAGGTGTTCTCGCTGACCTGGTGGGGCAGGTCAAGCTCTATGCTGCGGCTGATGGTGATGGGTGCGCAGAGCACGCCACGGGCATACTTCAGCATGAAGTTCACCATCTCGGGCGTAATTTTCTCAGCGGCACAGATCAGGTCGCCTTCATTCTCACGGTCTTCGTCGTCGACCACAATCACGAACTTGCCTTCGCGGAAATCCTCGATGGCAGCTTCGATGGTTGAGAGTTGATTATTCATCATTGTTATTCTGTTGTTTTGTTAGTCTGTAATTAAACATAAAGCGTTGCCTCCTTCTGGATGTCGCCCAGCTCGATGACACGCGGGATGAGCTTCTTGTTGATGCGGACGATGTCGTGCAGATCCTTGTATAGACGGATGCGGTAGCGGATCATGCGGATGTAGAAGAACAGTCCCAAGGGCAGGAAGAGACCTGTCACGATGTTCAGCCACTTACGCTCGAAGGGCCTGGTGTGGGCACGGGTGGCGATGACGGGGAACTGGTTGAGCTTCATCAGCACATAGCTGTTGCGGGTGTAGCCCAGGTCCTCGATGGCCACCTCGAGCACCTCGCTGAGATGTTCGATGTCGTGGTCGTCGCCCGGACGGAAGAACACATGGATGGGGTTGGGCCAGCGCAGCAGCTTGTGCTGCTCGGAGTAGCGCTGCACCTCTATGCTCACGTTCTTGAGCATCTCGGCATCGGCCAGGTACTTCGGGTCCTCGATGATCACCTCTTTGGCCACGATGTTGCGCTTCATGCGCAGTCCGAGCACCCTCATGAGAAGCAGACGGTAGGCATCGAGGCTGAAGACGGTGGAGTCCTTATTGGCCTTATAGGTGAAGAACACGGCCATGGGTGCCAGCACCATGGTGGAGATGCTCTTGCCGAACCACACGGCCCACTCGTCCTCACGGGCCATGCGCATGCCGGAGTTCTCGAAGATGTAGTAGATGATGAACACCAGTACCGAGATGATGACCGGCACACCCAGTCCGCCCTTGCGGATGATGGCGCCAAGGGGGGCTCCGATGAAGAAGAAGATGATGCACGACAGAGCGAGCGAGAACTTGCCGATGGCCTCGATCTGGTGGATGCGCATCTGGCGGTTCAGGTAGTGGGCGTAGTCGGCTTTCATAATCAGGTCGCTGACGGCCTGCTGGGCCGTGCGCGACGCCTCCTTCATGACATTGATCTTCACGTCGCCCGACAGGCGGTCGAAGAGCGTGTCGAGGGACGGCACCGCCCTGGCTTCGACCAGGTGGTGCAGGCGCAGCGTGTCCTCACGGCTGAGACGGCCCTGGGGGAAGACGTAGGCACGGGCCGACTCATAGGACTGACGGCCGATGCTGTCGCACTCGCGGCGTATGGAATCGAGGTCGTGGAGGATGCGGCTGTTGGGCTTCACCTTGGCACTTGAGGAGAGGTCGGACACGTCGTCGAGGTTGAAGCCGCCGTCGTAGTCGAGCAGGATCTGCTTGTGGCCAAAGGTCTCGCGGCGGTAGGGCACCTCGGCTGTGCCGCCGATGTCCTGTGAGCGCATGTTCTCGAACCACTCGCCACTCCACAGCGTGAGCAGCAGGTGTTTCTTCTCGGCCGTGCTCTGGAGCATGCCCGAGTCGGCCAGGATAATGGCCTGGTCTTCGAACGAGCCGGTACGGCGGTAGATGGTGATGCCGTACATGTGGCCTGACTCCTTGTCCTTCTTAGCCACATAGAGGTTGGTGTTGGGCAGTCCGTCGTAGAAGATGCCTTCGGGAATCTCCAGCTCGGGGCTGGTCTGCTTCATGGCCAGCAGCAGGCGGCCGAAGGAGCGGTTGGCCTCGGGGCCTATCACATCCTGGAAATAATAGCTCAGACCAGCTATCAGGCAGACGATGACAATGAGTGAGCGCATGCTTTGCATGAGCGAGATGCCTGCGGCCTTGATGGCGGTGAGCTCGGAGCTCTCGCCCAGGTTGCCGAAAGAGATGAGCGACGACAGGAGGATGGCCAGCGGCAGGGCCTGGGGGATGAGCATCAGGCTCATGTACCAGAAGAACTGTGCCAGCACGTCGAGTGTGAGTCCCTTGCCGATGAGCTCGTCGACATAGCGCCACAGGAACTGCATCATCAGCACGAAAAGGCAGATGAAAAAGGTTCCTGCGAAGAGCAGTCCGAACTGCTTTGAGATGAATATGTCGAGTTTCTTGATGCGAAACATTTCGCCACTTTTCTAATTAGCCTGCAAAATTACGAAGAAAATGTCAGAAAACGCTACCTTTTACATATTTTTATGTTTACTGCCTGTCTGCGGGGGTGGCGGAAACAAAAGAATTAATTATACATAGACTTTTTTATTCAAAAAATGGCAAAGACTACATTTTTAATGTTAATTGTCTGTTTTTCAATTGTTTATATCATGTAGTCTAACTACACAAGACTACATAAGACTACACAAAAAAAACTATTCAGGCTTAAAATAGAGCAAAAAAGTGCTTAAAATGACTTTAAACAAAGGCTGTATGCGATTTGTATTTAGGCTGTATACAACTTGTATTTACGTGAAATACAGTTTGTATTTACGCTGAATACAAGTTGTATATCACGCGAATACTGGCAGACAGACGCATCGAAGGGACGGAGAAAGCAAACCGCCTGTCTGCCATCCGAATGGATACGGAACCAGTTTTTGTGTAAAAAATCGGCTTTTTCTTTGGATGTTTCCCAATAATTTCTTACTTTTGTCGGCAGAGAACACTTTTAAAAGCGTCATCATGAGCAAATTCATCAATCCCTTCACGGACGTAGGTTTCAAGCGCATCTTCGGGCAGGAAGTCTCGAAGCCAGTGCTGATTACCTTCCTCAACGCCCTGCTGGAGGGAGAGCATCATATCCTTGACCTGAAGTTCCTGGACAAGGAACAGCCCGGCGAGTCTGTTGACGACCGGTCGCTGATCTATGACATCTACTGTGAGACGAACACAGGCGAGCACATCCTGGTAGAGATGCAGAACCGCTACCAGTCCTACTTCAAGAACCGAAGTATCTACTACATTGCCCGCTCCATCTCCCGTCAGGGGGAGCCAGGGTCTGAGTGGAACTACAATGATGTGAAGGCAGTCTATCTGATTGCCTTCCTGAACTTCAAGCTGGCGGACATTTCATCAGAGTTCCGTACGGATGTCGGACTGATGGACTTCGTCCACAAGAAACAGTTCAGCGACAAGATCCGACTGATATACCTCCAGCTGCCCTATTTCAACAAGGATGTCGATGACTGCGTAACGATATTTGAAAAGATTATTTATACATTGAAGAATATGGATGTTTTGAAGCGACTGCCCTGGCTGGCCCAGGATGCCGTGTTCCAGAAGATGGCAAGCATTGCCGACGTGTCTTCTCTCTCGAAAGAGGAACGCCGGAACTATGACGAAAACCTCCGCAAATACCGCGACACCGTGGCCGTGATGCAAGGACAATGGGACTTGGGGCATGAGAAAGGGAAGGCAGAAGGGAAGGCAGAAGGAAGGGCAGAAGGGAAGGCAGAAGGAAGAGCAGAAGGTGTCGCTGAAGGAAAGATGGCTGTAGCCCGGAACTTGAAATCAATGGGACTTAGCGTTGCAGACATCGCAAAAGCGACAGGTCTGACTGAAGAACAGATTGGCTCTCTTGACTAATCTTCAAGTCTTTGCTTGACTCATCCCTAAAACGGCCTTCGGGTCGTTTTAGGGATGAGTGTTTGTAGATGCCAAGACCAAAAAACAAGGTACAAAATCAAAAAGTGATGTATGCTCCGCTTGCTATTCCCACCTTTTTTATATAATTTTGCAGCCAGAATATACCGCATAAATAACTAACAACAAAACAAATGAAGAAATTCTTTACTTTAACACTGCTGATGTGCCTGGCCGTATGCGCCAATGCACAACGCAAGACATGGGACTTCACCAAAGGCTTCAGTGCAACGACGATTGCCAACTTAGAGGCCGACACAAAGAACTGGACGCCCAGCGAGAGTGGAGCCAAGAAATGGGCAGAGTCGAAAGCACGAACAGGCAATACCGAGGCTTCGTGCGAGGTGAACGGAGAGGAATGGATCATCCCTGAGACCAAGGGCATCATCTTCCATGCTGCATCGGCCAAGCACCTGAACATCGTGTATCAGGAAGGCAGCGACGACACCCATGTGTGGCTGAACGGTGCCAAGGGCGAGGATGCCATCACCATTCCCGACGTGCCCGCAGGTGAGAAGATCACCGTGACCTACAGCTCACACGGCGGAAAGGACGACCGCGGCTTCAAGGTGTCGACGGCCGGTGTTGCCGACGAAGAGGGTACTACCGAGTTCCGATCGGCAGGACAAGCAACAGTCGTGCTGATCAACAGCAACACCGAGACCACCAACGTGAAGCTGTCGGCCCTGACAGGCGGCATGCACTTCTACAAGATTGTCATCGGTGAGGGCGATGCCGTCCAGGCAACGAAGGTGGCCTACCTCTACGACGGTGCCAAGAGTGACCAGGTGCTGACCTACCTGCAGGCCAATGAACTCTACGACGTGAACCCCATCGTGGCAGATGCCACCGAGCTGACAGCCGAAGCCCTGCGCGACTACGCAGTAACCGTGGTGGGCCGCACCGTGACCGCCGGGAAGACCGCCGACGTGCTGAAGGAAGTCCTGCCCTGGACGCCCGTGCTCAACCTGAACGCCAGTCTCTATGCAGCCTGGGGCTACGGTGAGGCCGTGCCCTGCGGCAACCTCATCGTGCTGAAGAACACGAAGAGCGAACTGTTCCAGAACGTGCCCTTGATTGAAGACGAGGGCATTGTGGGCATGCAGGTGAACAACGGTGAGGCTATGCTGGGTGTGACCCTGGGCGAGTACTTCGCAGACGATCCCGTATTGGCTACCGCCTACGACAATGAAGAGGCCGTGGCCATCCACACCCACAACATCCGGCACAACGGCTACGTGTTCCTGCCCTTCGACGATGCCGACATCACCCCCGAGGCCCTGCTGATGGTGGACAACGCCATCAACATGCTGCAAAGCTCGAAGGCAGACATCACAGCTGCCAACGCACCTGTCATCAACCGGGTGTACAAGCACCAACAGACACTCGTGAGCATCAAGGCCCCGTCGCTGCCCAAGGCACAGGTGTTCTATACCACTGACGGTTCGGAGCCTACGCTGGAAAGCGCACTTTACGAGGGTGAGATCACACTGACACAGCCCTGCACGGTGAAGGCCGTGGCCATTGCCGAAGGCTACACGCTGAGCAACGTGGCCTCGCTGGACGTGCTCATCAAGGAACAGCCCAAGACACCTGCCATCAGCTATGAGATGCAGGGCGAGAAGACCACCGTTACCATCACCTGCGAGAGCGAAGATGCCGACATCTGGTACAACTTCACCGATGCCGGAACCGACACGCTAAAGTCGACGAAGTATGTGGACTCGGTGGCCGTTGAGATTACCATGCCGCAGAACGTGACCGCGTTTGCCGTGACGGGCGGAGAGGTGTTCTCAGAGCCTACCACCCAGCGCGTGCTGGTTCAGCAGCCCCGCGTGGTGATTGACGTGGCCGGACACTTCGCTGCCCCACAGTGGACAGGCGACAACAACGCTGCCGGTCTGTCGGTGGCCAACGGCAAGGGCATGTTCTCCTGGGGTGCCTCGGCTGTCTCGATGTACATCGGCGAAGGCACCACCACCATTGAGACCGACCCTGAGACGGGCGACGAGATTGAAGTGGTCACCCACAGCGAGGAAGACCTGCGTCCCTACGAGGTAGTGAGCGAGGCGGGAGAGAATCCCGAATGGGTGCTCACCAGCCGCGGCACCTGCCTCATCTGGCAGAACACCACGGCACAGACCACCAACTTCGGCGATAACAGCAACTACAACCCGATGTACTCCACCGACGTAGACCCACTGTTCCCCATCACGAAGAACGACATCCAGTTCTATAAGTTCCAGTCTGGCGAGCCTGGCAACGGCTCCATCCAGTCCATCAACAAGTACCAGGCCCCGCTCGACGTGGTCGTGCTGGCCAACATGCAGGGCGGTCCGCTGCTCGTGCAGGTGTCGGCCGACAGTCTGGAGTGGACGACCATCGGCGAGATTGCGAAGACGGGCCAGAGCCGTCTGTGGAGCAAGTACACCAACAGCTACAACGGCAGTGACGAGGTGTATGTGCGTGTGACTGAGGAGGCAGCTTCGGGAGGTCCGAAGGTGTTCGACATCTACGTGGCCAACCAGGGCGAGAAGTCGAAGGCCCTGCTTGAAGAGCTGAATCAGGAGCTGACCGGCATCGAGGAGATCCTTGTACCCGCAACAACCAAGGCTGCCGCCGGCATCTACAGCCTCAGCGGCATGCGTACCGGCAAGCTGCAGCGTGGCCTGAACATCGTGGTGACGGGCAACGGTCAGGTGCGCAAGGTGATGATGAAGTAAGCGTAAACGTTTACGTACAAAATAATAGACGAAAAAGCCGGGCTTTCCTTTGGAAGTTCGGCTTTTTTGTGTAATTTTGCAATCATACAACTATATTATAAACTAAAAACTGTCGATATGAAAAAAATCTTTACTTTAACCATGCTCCTCGCGCTGGCCCTGACGGTCAACGCACAGGGCTATCGAAAGTGGGACTTCACGCAGTGGAGCGCCCAGACCATTGACAACCTGAACACGGAGGCCCTGAAAGGCCAGTTGGGTGGCAGTTGGTCGGATATTGAGAAGAGCACCTCCGGTGCCACGACCCCAGGCAACGGCGTCTGCTTCTGGTCCTACGGTGACAACGTGTCGGCCGACGGTTATCTGATGGCCAACGGTGCCGTGATTGCCGAGACGGAAGGACTGGTGTGGAACACCACCTATACGGCCAAACGCTCACTGGCCCTTGCTGTGGACTATCCCACGGCACTGAACGACTATGCCGGTCCGCAGTATCTGTGGTTAGGCGGTGGCAATGCCAAGAGTGCCAGTGCACGCATCTACTGCTTCGTCATTCCCAAGGTACGCATCGGCCAGAAGATTACCATGACGGTGGAAAGCCATAAGGCATCAGACTCCCGCGGTGTGGCCCTCTATGCCGGTGACTGCACCAACGATGCCAACCAGATTGGCGAGGCTTTCAAGCCCACCACACAGGACACCTACACCTGGGAGAACTGGGAACTGCCTGAAGGTGCCACGACCAACGACGACGGTACCGTGGACATCCAGGTGTACAACACCAACGGCTGCCACATCTACAACATCGAGGTGGGCACAGCCGACCAGAAGTCGAAGGTGGCCTTCCTGCATGGAGGTGACTATGCCAGCGACGCTGCCTATACCGCACTGAGCGGAAGCGAGACCTACGTGGTGGAGCCTGTGGCTGCCACCGCTGCCCTCACGCTGGAAGCGCTGAAGGATTACGACGCCATCGTCGTCAGTCCGTCGGTAGACAATGCCGAGGCCATCGCCTCTCTGAAGGACATCCGTCCGTTCGTTCCCACGCTGAACCTGAATCCTGCCGTCTATGAGGCTTGGGGCATGGGTACGCTGACGGAGAGCTCGTCGGAGTTTATCATCCTGAAGGACATAAACAATACACTGTTCCGCGACGTGGAGATCATTGAAGACGAGGGCATCACGGGCATCTCGCTGGGAAGCAACTACCAGTGTGTGACGCTGGCCGGTCTGTTTGCCAACGACCAGGTGCTGGCCACCGACATGGAGAACCCCGACCTGACAGCCATCCATATCCACAACATCAGTCATAACGGCTACCTCTACCTGCCCAATGCCAACAACGAGAAACTGCTGGCCAACGCCCTGCAGACCGTCATGAACTCGAAGTCGAAGGTGACTCCGGCACCGAAGCCTGCCATCAAACTGCAATATAAGAACCAGAACACCAATGTTGTGCTGAGCAGTACCGTGCCCAGTCCGCAGATATTCTACACCATCGACGGCACCACGCCCACCACTGAGAGCACGCTCTACACAGAGCCTATCAACATCAGCACCGCCGGTGTGACGGTGAAGGCCGTAGTCCAGGGCGACGGCTATCTGCTGAGCGACGTGGCCGAACAGGCTGTAGACCTGAAGGATCAGGCTCCCGTGCCTACGATTGCTGCCACACAAGACGGTATCATCACCACGGTGACCCTGTCTACCGACAACAGCGACGTGAGCATCTTCTACAACTATGAAGGCAGCAACGACAGCACCAAGTCGACGAAGTACACGGAGCCTATCACGCTGATGACCCCGAAGACCCTCACAGCCTTCACAGCCAGTCAGGAGCTGGTGGCCTCGGAGCTGGCACAGCAGGAGATTGCCATCGAGAAGCCCCTGCAGTTTGGTGAGACACTGGCTCAGATGGATGCCAACAAAGAGGAATACTACACAGCACCCATCGCCACTGGCACACTGACCAACAGCGACTCGAAGACAGCTTACTTCTTCAGCTGGGGTAAGACCAAGACGACCTATCCTTACTGGAACACGGAGGCCGAACCCATCGACTCGGTGGAGAATGAGGCCGGCGACATAGAATATGTGTACCCGAAGAATGCCGAGGAGAAGTTCGACTTCCAGAACGGCTGGGCCGTTCGCTCACGCGGACAGCTGATCGTTGAGGAAATCACCATCAAGCCTGGCAAGGAAGTGGGCAACGGAAATGCCTATAACCCCGCTACGGTCGACGAGTTTGAGTTTGCAGACCAGTATCCTGTCACTGACTTCTACCTGAACCTGAGCGAGTGGAACACCAATGGCGGTGACCCGCGCAGTGCCATGATCTATACCACAAAGAAGCTCAAGGGCCCGTTTGCCATCATCAGCTATATCTCGAACGGCAACAGCGGCACGGGTCCGAAGTGCGTGTTTGAGACGGGCGACGACATTGAGGGCGACGCTACCGAGACGACATGGAACCAGATTGGCGATACCTGCACACTTGACAAGGGCCAGCGTCTGTACCAGAAGTTCGTGCGCATCTACGGCGGTGAAGATGAGGTCTATCTGCGTGCCCGTCATGCCGACGGCGGTTCGAAGGCCGGCTTCTACAACATCTACGTCATTGCCTTGAACGAGTCAGCTGCCGGTATCAGCGAGGTGGCCAACGAGACGAAGGTTGCCCGCAAGGCCATCCACAGCCTGAGCGGCATGCGTCTGGAGAAGCTGCAGCGCGGCCTGAACATCGTGACCGACGAGAAGGGACAGACCCGGAAAGTGCTGGTGAAGTAAGAAAAAACGTTTTTAGCGGACACTCATAAAAGGAAATGGCCTGAACGCATCCATCGTTCAGGCCATTTCCTTTTCAGAAGCTGAGTGGCTGTCCCCGGTAAAAGCGGATAAGCGCCTGCTGATAAAGATATTCGTAACGGGCCTGGGTCAAGTCACTGGACGACCGCAGGTAGTTGTTCTTCGACTCATTGAACTCGGTAATGGTAGACTTTCCGTTCTCATATTTGGCTTGTACCAGACGGAAAGCATCGGCCGCACTCTCACAGGCTTGTTCACTGCTCTTCAGCTTCTCACTGGAAGCCACCGTATTAAAATAAGCCTGCTGAATCTCCTTGTAGAGCTGCTTCTTGGTGTTGTCGAGCGACAGCAACTGGTTCTCGCGCTCCAGCTTGGCACTTCTCACGCTGTTGCGGGTCGAGAAACGGTCGAAGATGGGCACGCTCAGGTTCAGACCCAGGTACTGGCTGAAGTTGTTCTTCAGCTGCTTGGCGAAGCCATCGGCCTTAAAGCCCGACGTGCGATAGTAGTTGCTGCCCAGTCCTGCGCTGAACGACAGCTGCGGATACCATCCAGAACGGGCAATGTCAATGTTCTTCTCAGCAGCTGACAGACGCAGGTGCTCAGCCTGAATCTCAGGGCGCGTGGTCAGGGCTTCAGCAAAAATCTGGTCGGGAGTGGGAACCTCTCCACTCTCCGTTTTCCACACCAAACTCTGAACGGTGAAATTTTCCGGTGTGGGCAGCTCCAGCAACTGCGACAATGTGAGCAGGGCCAGGCGGGTGTTGTTGTCGGCCTGTGTGGCAGTGAGATGGCTCTGAGCCAACGTGGCCTTCTGCTGTGACAACTCAGCCAGGCTGGCCTTGCCATTGTCTATCAACGCCTGCAGACGGGCTACCTGTACGGAGTCTATCTGAATCTGGCGGTGTGCCACCTCGCTGATTTCCATGTAATAGAGAATCTGCACATACTCCTGAGCCACCTGCATGCGGATGTCGTTCTTGGCCTTCTCCAACTCAGCCGTGGCTGCCTGCAGGTTCAGGCGGTTCACAGCAATGGAATTGGGAATACGGAAGCCAGTGAAGATGGGCACACTGGTGCCCAAGGAGAACGATGTCGACGAGGTGTTAGTATTGGTGTACGTGTTCTCCGACGTCAGACCACGGCCAAAGGAGAAGTTCTGGCCTGCCGAAGCACTGAGGTCGGGCAGTCGCTGACTCTTGGCGTTGGCCACCTGCACCTGCTGCTGCAACACCATGTTCTCACGCTGGCGTACCGAAATGTTATGCTCCAAGGCATAGTCTATGCACTGCTGTAGCGTCCATGGCTGCTGGGCAGCTGAATGTAAAGGTAAAAGGGTAAAAAGGTAAAAAGGTAAAAATCTTCTTACCGTTGCCTTTAACCTTATATTGAATAAAACATTGTGTATCATCTCTCTAACTTTTTTACCCTTTTACCTTTTTACCATTTTACTTTTCCTCCTCATTGTCAGTAATGATTTGCGGGCCACGCACCTTTTCGCCTTCCTTGAGTCCCTGCTTGATCTCAATGCTCACGCCATCGCTCAGACCTGTCTGCACGGAACGGCGGTCGTACTGCTGCGGCTTCTGATTGGGAGAGCCAACCAGCACGTAGACGAAGGTGCTGTCGCCACTGAACTCAATGGCACTTTCAGGAATGGTCAGCGTCTGCTTGGATTCGGCCAGCACAATCTCGGCATTGGCACTGTAGCCAGAACGGAGGGAAGTGCTGCCGTAGGCTATCTTCACGGCAGCCTTGATTTCAAACTGATTGGCACCGTTGCTCTGGATGGCCTTGGGCGAGATGTACTCCAGGGTGGCATCGAAGTTCATGTCCTGCAAAGCACCAATGGTGATCTGCATGGGCATGCCTATCAGGAGTTGTCCCACCTCGGTCTCGTCGATGTTGCCACGGAAGATGAGGTCTTGCATGTTGGCCACCGTGGCAATGGTCGTACCGTCGTTGAAGGTGTTGGAGTTGATGACTGAGTTGCCCACCTTGACGGGAATGTCGAGGATGACGCCACTGATGGTGGAACGGATGAGCGTGCTGGAAGCCGAGGCGTTCGACTTCGACACCCCGTCGCGCACCACCTGCAGGGCATCGTCGGCAGCCGCCTTTTCCTCACGGGCCTGCTTCTGCTGCTGACGGGCTTTCTCAAACTCCTCGTCGCTCACCAGCTTCTGTTCGTGCAGGTTCTCCATACGCTTATAGTCAGTCTCCACCTGACGCAGGTTGATCTCAGCCAGGCGCACACGGCTCTCTGCAGAACTGAGCTGTCCCATGTCGGGGATGACCTTTACCTTGGCAATGACCTCGCCTGCCTGCACCGTCTGACCGGGTTCCTTCAGCAGTTCGGCAATGATACCGCTAATCTGCGGCTTCACGCTGACCTCATTGCGCGGTTCGATGATACCTGTGATGATAGTAGTCCGCTGAATATCCTTTACCTCCGACGTCAGTTCCGAGTAGAAGATTTCCTTGGGACGGCTTTTCTGCCAAAGGAACACAAAGGTTCCGATGAAAATCAGTGCCACGATGGCGGCAATGATGAGTTTGAAGTACTTTTTCATATTTTTTTCTTTTTTATTGGGTCTTATGGGGTTTATGGGGGTTATGGGCTTATTCATCGCGCATGGCATCAACGGGCTTGATGGCCATGGCACGGGCAGCAGGAGCCAAACCGGCGAGCACACCCATGGCGGCAATGATAAGGGCACAGAGGATGGCCGTCCAGAAGCCAACCTGGAAATGGGCTTTCAGAATGCCGTCCTCGGTATTGGCCAGCTCCAGCATCTGCAGGATAGACACGGCAAAGAGGATGCCGCTCATGCCTGCCACCAGTGTGAGCACAATGCTTTCAGAGATGATCTGCGAGAGAATCATCTTCGGTGTGGCACCGATGGCACGGCGGATGCCTATCTCTGTGGTCCGTTCCCGCACGGTGACCATCATGATGTTCGACACACCGATGGCTCCGGCCAGCAGTGTGCCCAAGCCGACAAGCCAGATCAGGAAGTTGACACCACGGAACAGGTTGTCGAGCATCTGGAACAGCACCTCGGTGTTGAACACCATGACACCCTTCTCGTCGAGCGGGTCGATGGCATGGGCACGGGCAATCACACTGCGCATCCTTGGTGCCAGTGTGCTCATCACCACTCCGGGGCGGCCTGTCACTGCAATCATATCGACCGAATTGCCACGACTGTAGGTCTGCTGCATGAGCGTGATGGGGAGAACCACCGATGTGCCGCGCTCGCCTATCGAGATGCCTTCCGACATGTTATAGTCGACACCCACCACACGGTAATAGATGCCATCGATGCGGATGCTTTTGCCACAGGGATCGCCACCACCGGGAAAGAGATTCTTATAGACCTTCTTGCCAATGACGCACACCTTGCGGCGCTGCGCCATGTCCATGTCGTTCAGATAGCGGCCATAGTAGAGTTTCGGTTCATTGATGCGCTGGTAGTCGGGCGTGGTGCCCATCGGTGACACGTTTGACTTGCGGTCGCCATAGACAGCCGTGCCGCTGAAGCTCTGTAGCAGCGGAGCCACGACGTCGAGTTCGGGCACCTGCTCCTTTAGTCGGCCTACATCCTTGTAGACCATTGTCCACCGACGGCCTTTCGAGAAGCCCTTGTATGCCTTGGTCGTGGGCTGTGCCCAGATCATTGACGAGTTGGTGGCAAAGCCCTCAAAGTTCTCGTCGAGCAACTGTTTCACGCCCTGTCCGCCACCCATGAGCGCCACCAGCATGAAGACACCCCAGAACACACCGAAGCCTGTGAGGAACGAACGCGACTTGTTGCGGGTCAGCGTGTCGAGTATTTCGCGATAGGTATCTAAGTCAATTCTCATGATTCATTCTGCTCTTAGTGCTTCAATGGGACGTATGCGGGCAGCCTTCAACGAAGGAACGAGTCCGGCAATGGTACCGGCAATGATCATGACCATGGTGGCTTCGATGCAGACATCAAGTCCCACGGTGGGGTTGACAAACATCGTGGCCTTGAACAGTCCTGAGTCTATCTGTGTATGGCCCAGCGTGGCATCCATGTATTCGTTGGCGGCAATGCCCAGCAGCATGCCGATATAGCCAAAGATGGTAGTGATGATGATGCTTTCCACAATGATGAGGCGCAGGATGTTCCAGGGACGGGCACCAATGGCCTTGCGAATGCCGAACTCATGGGTGCGCTCCTTGACAGTGATGAGCATGATGTTTGACACACCCACGATGCCACTCAACAGTGTGAAAAGACCCACGATCCATAGTGCCGTGCGAATGATGCGCATGCCCTTGTTCATCTGCATGGCCGAAGTGAAGCGGTTCCACAGCCACACGGCATTCTCATCGTCGGGAGCCGCCTGGTGATTGGCGTTCAGCCGCTGACGGTAGCGTTTCTCAAAGGCATCGTTGTCGGCCTCGGTAGGCAGTCCGTGAAACGAATATTCAATGCTGCCCACCTGTACGCCACGGCCATACATGGTTCTGAGGGTTGTGAACGAGGTGAACGCCTCGTTGTTCTGGCGGCTCTCGTCGTCCTTATAGATGCCCACCACGCGGAAAGCGAAGTTGTCGACCTTGACGTACCGGCCAATGAGCGTTGAGAGTTGGGCGTTGAGAGCAGAGAACTGAGAGGTCAGTTCCTGGGCCTGCGCCTTACTGAGCACTACCACCTTGCGCTTCTCCTTGATGTCAATCTCATTGACGAAACGCCCATGGAGCATTTCGCTTTTGTTGATGCGGATGTGGTTGGGATAGACACCCGTGAGCGAGGCGTTGATGTATTCCTTGCCATAGCTGACCACAGCCGACTGGCTCATCTCGGCACCCACGTCGTCAATGTTCTCAGGGAAGTCAGTCTCGGTGATGTGCAGGTCGTTGATGTCCAGATCTATGCTCCTGCCTTCCTGCAATCCATTGTAGGCTTTGTCGGTCCAGCCGCCGTACACCTTCATCGAATTGATGAGGAAACGGTCGCTCGACTGCGTCACCGAGTTGATGAGGCCGTTGCCTGCACCCAAGAGCACAATGATCATGAAGATGCCCCACGCCACGGCAAAGCCCGTGAGCGAGGTACGCAGCTTGTTGCGGCGTGCCGTCTGCCATATTTCATTCAATAACTCCATCGGTGATTCTGATGATTCGGTTTGTTTTCTCGGCCACCACAGGATCGTGGGTCACGATGACCTGGGTAATGCCCTCACTCTGGTTCAGGTCTTTCAGCAGCTGCATCACCTCGACCGACGTCTTCGAGTCCAGCGCACCCGTAGGCTCATCGGCCAGGATGACGCGCGGCTTCGTGATCAGTGCGCGGGCAATGGCCACACGCTGCCGCTGACCGCCCGAAAGTTCGTTGGGATAGTGGGTAGCCCAGTCCTTCAATCCCAACCGCTCCAGATACTCCATGGCCATGGTGTGGCGCTTGCGGCGACCCACGCCCTGATAGAATAATGGCAACTCAACGTTCTCCACGGCGTTCTTGAACGAGATGAGATTGAACGACTGAAAGATAAAGCCTATCATGCGGTTGCGGTAGTCGGCAGCCCGTGTTTCGGAGAGGTTCCAGATGTGCACGCCATTGAGTTCGTAGACACCGGAGTCGTAGTTGTCGAGGATGCCCAGGATGTTGAGCAAGGTGGACTTGCCAGATCCTGACGATCCCATGATGCTGACAAACTCGCCCTCCTCAATATCGAGGTTGATGCCTTTCAGCACATGCAGTGGCTGCGCACCGAAGTAGGTCTTGTTGACGTTTTCCAAGTGTATCATTTGTACGCTTCTTTAACATCTTCCATTGTGATGCCCAGCAAGCGCATCTGCCTGAACAGTTCGGGCAGTTTCTCCTTCATGAAGGACTGCTTGCGCTCTTTCAGTATCTGCTCCTTTGCCCCAGGGGTGACAAAGTAGCCCAGGCCGCGCTTATTATATATAATGTTCGCGCGTGAGAGTTCGTCGTAGGCTTTGACGGCGGTGTTGGTGTTCACCTCAAGTAGCACGGCATACTCGCGCACCGACGGGATGCGGTCGTCGTCCCTGTACTTTTCGGCCAGTATCTCATCGCAGAGGCGGTCGGCCATCTGGATGTAGATGGGTTTATCGTTTGTAAAAATCATATATTCAACCATTTGTTATTAATGACCTGCATACGGCAGAAGAACTTGTAAGAGAGCCAGTAGTGGAAGACAATGAGGGCACACATCGTCGTGTTAAGAATATAGAAGAAAGGATGGAAAATTTGCGTGTATGTCTTCGTCCTCTCGTCCCACGTACCCGTGATGAACTCCACATCGGGGTGGATCTGGTTCAGCAGCATGATCAATAGGATGCCGACAACGGCAATCGTGACACTGGTCAGCAGGAACTGCTGGCGACGGAACAGGGTGCCGCCCACGATATAGAGCGAATGGGTATAGAACACCCAAGTGAGGAACATCCAGCCCGTCTGCCAATAATCGAAAGGCGCTAGGTTAAAAATATTAGTAACTATCAGGGGAATGCCCCAGATGATGACACGACCTGTCACCCAGTCCACAAAGACGCGCATGGCATCTGCCAACATGTAGGCACCAATCGTGATCACTGCCACCCAAAGGATGGAGAGCAGCAGACTGATGGTATATTTCTCCAGGTTGGATACAGGCCAGAGCAGGAAGGCCGAGCGCTTGCGCGTATCCTTCATGCCTAACAACAAGGAACTGGCACCAAAGAGCATCGAGAAGCAGAAAAAGATAACGCCGAAGCCGAAGCTCTCCTCCACACAGTTGCTATACATGTCGACGACATGCTCCGGCCAGTTGCTTACATAATGATCATAGCCCCTCCCCGCCACTCGGGTAAAGAACAGGTTGGCCATAAACATGACAAGTGTAAAGATGCCGAAGAGGCGAATCCACATCTTGCGCAGTATGAGGAACTGGCACTTCAGTGCCTGACCGAATCTATTTGAATTGAAGTTTTTCATTTCTCTTTCGTTTTTTAATGGTTATTTCTTGGTCTGGGTCTTGTAGTTGAACAGCAGTTCGAGGTTCACCTGCGTCTCGGCACTTCCCTCCTGACGCTGGGTAATCACGGCATTGCCCTGCAGGGTGGGCTCGGCATAGAGCACGGAGTCGTCCATCTCCTGCGGCGTGCGGTATTCAAAGGTGTACTGGTCAATAATCTCCTGCATCGAGGCATTGAGCAACACGCTGCGCTGGTCCAGGATGAGGATGTGGTCGAGCATCTGCTCCACGTCGTGTACCTGATGGGTGCTGACGATGACGGTGCGGTCCTCGGCCATGTGCTGGGCAATGACCTTGCGGAACTGCGACTTCGAAGGAATGTCGAGTCCGTTGGTAGGCTCGTCCATGAGCAAGTACCTCGTGTTGGTGGCCATGGCAAAGGAGATGTAAGCTTTCTTGCGCTGACCCATCGAGAGTTCGTTGAGGTGAACATCCTCAGGCAGCTCAAAGTCGGCCAGACATTCCTTCAGCACCTCGTCGGAGAATCGGGGATAGAAAGGCTTATAGAGTTTCACGTACTCCGAGAGACGGATGGCAGGCATCTCGAACTCCTCGGTCACAAGGAAGATTTCCTGCAATATCTCCGGATCTCGCTTGCACGTAGCGATGCCGTCGCAATACACGGAACCATGAACGGGGCGCAGCAGACCTGAAAGCAGGTAGAGCAACGTTGACTTGCCCGTGCCGTTCTTGCCCAGCAGACCATAGATCTTGTTTTCCTCCAGTCGGAGACTGAAATCGTAGAATACCCGTTCCTTCTGACCGGGATAGCTGAAATGGATGTTGTTTACTTCTATCATAATATTGGTGTTTTAGTGTACTACTTTAATAGAACACTGCAAAAGTAGAACAAATAAGCATACGCTCCAAATTTTTCGGGACTTTTTTTCATGGCTTATACATAGTTTAACAATTACACCTTAATTATATGCACCTGACAACTAAGCCTCAGTTATGTTGCAACTGAGGCTTAGTTACGACACAACTGAGGCTCAGTTGCAAGATGACTGAGCCTCAGTTGCAAGACCAGAATTAACGGCTTAGATGGATGACGTTGTCGCAATAGTCGACAACGGCGGGACGGTGCGATACGACGACGACCGTCTTCTGGCGGGAGGAAAGGATGTTTTCGAGCAGTCGGCACTCAGTTTCAGGGTCAAGGGCACTGGTAGCCTCATCAAGCAGCATGATGCTGCCTGGCCTGAGAAGCGCACGGGCAATGGCAATGCGTTGAGCCTGTCCCTCGGAGAGTCCCCCACCCTGCTCGGCCAGTGCAGTGTCGAGTCCGCCGGGCAGATCGAACACGAAGTCGGCACAGGCTTTCTGCAGCACCTCCGTCATCTCCTCATCGGTGGCATCGGGCCTCCCCAACAGCAGGTTTTCGCGCACGGTTCCGCTGAGTAGCGTGTTGCCTTGCGGCACATAGACGAAGTTGCAGCGGTGAAGGGGAGATAAGGGAGTGGACGAACCCGACACTCCACTATAAACAACGATTTCCCCTTCCTGCGGCTTGACCAGTGCCAGCAGCAGGCGGATGAGGGTGGTCTTTCCGGCACCGGTCTCGCCCAAGATGGCCGTGCAAGTACACGGACGGAAGTCGTAAGAGGCATGGAGGATGGTGGGCTGCTGCCCTTCAGCACCGTAGTTATAGGTCACATCAACGAAGCGCACACCGCAGGGAGCGGGCATGACAACAGGGTCGCCCTGCTCTTCTTCGGGCTGTTCCTCCAGTTGCATGAGACGTTCGGCAGCCGTCATCACGCTGACAAAGGCCGGAGCCAGTCGTGTCAGGTCACGGGCTGGGCCCTGAATGCGATAGACCAGTTGCAGGAAGGCCGTCATGCCGCCAAACGACAGCGTGCCCTGACTGAGCCGGACGGTTCCCCAAAGGAATGCCAGCAGATAGCTGAGGGAGAAGCCCATGTTGATCGTCAGGTTGGAAGCCACGGAGAACACCGTTCTGTGTCTGACCCTGCTGCGCAGTTCGCACTGGGCTGTATCGAGACGGCCCAGTACCTGCTGACTGGCCTCCATCGTCTTCACCAACATACGGTGCTGGACGGTCTCGGTGAGCAGGCTCTGCACATTGCTGTCAATCTCACGCACCCTTCGCGACAGCCGACGCATGCGTGACACATAGAAACGGCTCAAGAGGAGGAAGACGGGCAGGATGAAGACCGTGATTACGGCCAGCCATGTGTCCATTCGGAGCAGATAGACAAAGGCGCCGACAAACATGGCCAGCGTAGACAGTACGGAAGGAAGGGTCTCGGTGAGGAAGTTGACAACGGTCTTCACGTCTTCTTCCAGCCGGTTGACGATGTCGCCGGAGTGCATGGCCTCACGTCCCTGCCACTCGGTGCGCAGCAGTCGGGCCAGCATCTGATATTGCATGCGGTTCTGTGCCCTCACACCCAGGATGTTGCGAATCCAGACCCGTGAGATGCCCAGCCCGAACTCGCACAGGATGAGCGCAGCCATCACGCCAACCGCCTCATAGACAGAGCCTTGTCGCACACCGGAAGCGGTGTCGATGGCCCGCTGCATGGCCCAGACCGTGGCCAGACTGACCACCACGCCCAGCAGTCCAACGGCAGCATTGAGCAGGGCCTGCATGCGGTTGCCCCGCCAGGCAGCCCAAAGCCAACGGCTCAAGCCCCTTAAATCAGGTGCTTGGGCGTCTGAACGACCTGCAAATAAAATCTTACGGATATTGAACATATCACCTCAAATCAGCACCCCACATCATCTTGTCGCGCAGCGTGGCAAAATAGCTGCTGCCGGTGCGCTTCACAATCTTCGCCACATAAGGGGCACGCGACAACCGAAGGGTTGTGCCCTCAGGCATTTTACAGCTGCGGCCGTCGATGGCTACGAGGAAGGTATGGCTGCGGCTGCGCACGGTCAGTTCGATGGTGGCCGTGTCGGGCAGCACAATGGGACGTATGTTGAGCGAATGGGGGGCCACAGCCGTCATGAGCATCACCCCCGTCTGGGGCACAATAATCGGGCCACCGTTGGAGAGTGAATAGGCCGTAGAGCCTGTGGGAGTGGAAACAATCAGACCGTCGGCCTGGTAGGTGGTGAGATACTCGCCGTTGATGGCGGCACGGATGGAAATCATCGAGGCCGTGTCACGCTTCAGGATGGACACATCGTTCAGGGCGTTGGCATAGCCGTCAATCGGTTCACCGTCGGTCTCGACATGTACGAGCGAACGGTCTTCTATCGAATAGTCACCCTTGTAGAGCGACTGCACCATCGACATGAGGTCGCCACCAGCCGTTCCGTCGGCCAGGAAGCCCAGCCGCCCCAGGTTCACGCCCACAATGGGGGTCTGCTTACTGCCCACTTTACTGGCTGTCTTCAGCAATGTGCCGTCGCCGCCCACGGAGATGGCGAAGTCGGCCTCGACCGATGAGAAATCACTGAACTCCATGAAGTCAGAGGAATCGGTGAACTCAGAGAAGACCGAGCGAAGAAAGTCGTAGTATTCCTTCTCAATGAGAATCTGCGTACCATGACTACGCAAACAGTTGAGCAGCACGCGGATGGCCGCAGACTTATGCTGCTGATAAACATTGCCAAAAAGGGCAAAGCGAAGTGATGCCATAAGTCCTGTCTTTTATCTTTCGAGCGACAAAGATAGTAAATTTTCCTTAAACTGGCAAGAATATCAATTTTTATTCGTATTTTTGCATCATCAAGAACGTCATAATACACATAAAGACCATGTCAAAAGTTTATGTTTTCCTGGCAAACGGCTTCGAGGATGTTGAAGCGTTGATACCCGTCGACGTGCTGCGTCGCGGAGGTGTGGAAGTGATTACAGTGAGCGTCGTCGACGGCTCAAAGGTAGTTGAGAGTGCCCATCAGGTAAAGGTTGAAGCCGACACGATGTTTGCCGACTGCAACTTCGGCGATGCCGACCTGCTGTTGCTGCCGGGCGGCATGCCGGGTTCGTCCAATCTCTACGCCCATAAGGGCTTGTGCAAGGCCATTCTGTCTCAGACGACAGCTGGCAAGAAAGTGGCAGCCATCTGTGCCGCCCCCGCCATCGTCCTGGCCCAGCTGGGCGTGCTCGACGGCAAGAATGCCACCTGCTATCCCGGTTGTGAGCAGATGCTGCAGAAGGCACACTACACAGCCGACCTGGTGACGGTCGACGGCAACATCACCACTGGCGAAGGTCCTGCTGCTGCCTTCCCCTTCGCTTACAGTCTGCTGGCACAGCTGGTCAGTCAGGAAGTAAGCGACCAGGTGGCCGAAGGCATGCGCTTCAAACATCTGATGGCTCGATGAGCACCGACTACATCATCATCGTGGCGAGTGGCAAGGGACTGCGCATGGGCGGCGAAGTGCCCAAGCAGTTCCTGCCCGTTGGCGGTCTGCCCATCCTGATGCGCACCATGCTGCGGTTCCGCGAGGCAATGCCTGAGCTGAACATCGTCCTTGTATTGCCTAAAGCACAGCAGGAATACTGGCAGGAACTGTGCCGCCAACATCATTTCACGACACCCTACCAACTGGCCGATGGCGGAGAGACACGTTTCCACTCCGTGCAGAACGGCCTGAACATGATTCCCGACGACACCCAGGGTGTGGTGGGCGTTCACGACGGTGTGCGCCCCTTTGTCACGGTCGAGGTCATCAAGCGGTGCTATGAAGAAGCCCGCAGAAGCAAGGCCGTGATTCCCGTCGTGCCTGTTGTCGAGACACTCCGCCATGTGACCGAAGGAACGAAGCCACGCGACGAGTACCGTCTGGTACAGACCCCGCAGTGCTTCGACATACAACTGCTGAAAGCAGCCAACCGCCAGCCATATCGCGATGCCTTCACCGACGATGCCTCCGTTGTAGAAGCCTACGGCCAAGGCATCACCCTCGTCGACGGCAACCGCGAGAACATCAAGATCACCACCCCCGCCGACCTGAAAATGGCCGAATCACTCCTAACTCCTAATTTCTAACTCCTAACCCTCTCTTGGACATCCTTCAACAGGACATCATGTACTTGCCGGGCGTAGGCCCCAACCGCAAGAAAATGCTAAGCCAGGAGCTTGGCATTGAGACCTATGGCGATCTGCTGGAGTATTATCCTTATAAATATGTAGACCGATCTAAGATCTACAAGGTGCATGAACTGACGGGCGACATGCCGTTTGTGCAGGTGGTGGGCCACATCCTGAGTTTCGAGACCTTTGACATGGGGCCACGCAGGGAGCGTGTGGTAGCCCATTTCACCGACGGCACCGGCATCATGGACCTGGTGTGGTTCAATGGCGGCAAATATGCCAAGCAGAACTACAAGATAGGCCAAGAGTATCTGGTGTTCGGACGGCCTGGCGTGTTCAACAACCGCATACAGGTGCAGCACCCGGAAATGGAGAGTGGAGAGTCGCTGTCCTCAGTTCTCAATTCTCAACTCAGAATGCGTCCTTACTACAACACGACGGAGAAGATGAAGAAGATGAACTTCACCTCCCGTTCAGTAGAACGCCTTGTCAAGACACTCCTCGACAAGCTGAAGGAACCGCTGCCTGAGACCATCACACCTGACATTCTGAACCGGCTTCACCTGATGGGTCGCGACGAGGCAATGCGCGCCATCCACTATCCGCAGGATGCCCGACAACTGGAACGGGCAAGGGTGAGAATGAAGTTTGAAGAGCTGTTCTACGTGCAACTTAATATATTAAGGTACGCGAGCGACCAGCGACGCAAGTATCGTGGGTATATCTTCAACAGAATCGGCGACACCTTCAACACCTTCTACCACCAGAACCTGCCCTTCGAACTGACCAACGCACAGAAGCGCGTAGTTAGGGAAATCAGGAAGGACACATGCAGCGGACGTCAGATGAACCGCCTTCTACAAGGCGACGTAGGCTCTGGCAAGACGCTTGTGGCACTGATGTCGATGCTCATTGCCATTGACAACGGCTTTCAGGCCTGTATCATGGCTCCCACGGAGATACTGGCCGAACAGCACCTTGCCACCATCCTGGACTTCCTGAAGGGAATGAACGTGCGTGTGGAACTGCTGACCGGCATCGTGAAAGGCAAGAAGCGACAGGAGGTGCTCGACGGACTACTTTCGGGCGAGGTGCAGATCTTAGTGGGCACCCATGCTGTGATTGAGGACACCGTGCAGTTTGCCCGACTGGGCATGGTGGTGGTCGACGAGCAGCACCGCTTCGGCGTGGCTCAGCGTGCCAAGCTGTGGAACAAAAGTGAGCAGCCGCCCCATGTGCTGGTGATGACCGCCACTCCTATTCCGCGCACACTGGCCATGACACTCTATGGCGATCTGGACGTGAGCGTCATTGACGAACTGCCACCCGGTCGCAAGCCCGTGCAGACCAGCCACGTGTTCGACAACCGTCTGACATCGCTCTACGACGGCATCCGCAAGCAGATTCACCAGGGACGTCAGGTCTATATTGTGTTCCCGCTGATAGAAGAAAGCGAGAAAAGCGACCTGAAAAACCTGGAGCAGGGCTTCGAAGTGCTCTGTCAGGCTTTCCCCGAGTTCCGGCTGAGCAAGGTACACGGCAAGATGAAGCCCAAGGAGAAGGAAGAGGAGATGCAGCGGTTTGTCAAGGGCGAGACCCAGATCCTGGTGGCCACAACCGTCATTGAGGTGGGTGTCAACGTGCCCAACGCCTCGGTCATGGTCATTCTCGACGCCCAGCGCTTCGGCCTCAGCCAGTTGCACCAGCTCCGGGGACGTGTGGGTCGTGGTGCCGACCAGTCATTCTGCATTCTTGTCACCTCGTTCAAGCTCAGCGAGGACACCCGCAAACGCATTGACATCATGTGCGAGACCAACGACGGCTTCCGTATTGCTGAAGCCGACCTGAAGCTGCGCGGCCCTGGCGACCTGGAGGGAACACAGCAAAGCGGCATGGCCTTCGACCTGAAGATTGCCGACATTGCACGCGACGGCCAACTGGTACAGATGGCCCGCGACGAGGCACAGAAAATCATCGACGAAGATCCCACCTGCCAGTCGGCACAATACCAACTGCTGTGGAACCGTCTGAAAGAAATTAAAAAAACCAATATCAATTGGGCGGCCATTTCTTAAAGCAAGGGTATAAGTGTTAAAAAGCCCCAAATAAACCCGGAAGGTTTCGCTTTTCAACAGGTTTTTTATTATCTTTGCAGCATCTTTTTGATATTTATCAATTCATTGGGTTCTGAATGAGTTGTTTTTCGAAGAGATAAAGCAATATATTAACGGTGACCAAAAAACATTCTTATGATTATAAAGAGAATTAAGAAATTTGCCATTATAGCCTTGTCGTCTCTGGCTGTATTACCAGCAGCAGGACAGGATCTGCTTGCCAACCAAGCACCCATAGACCGAAAAATGAAAGCTGTAGACGCACAGATGCTGCAACAGCTCATCGAAATTGAGGAATACGACTCACCAGCAGCCGATCTTTACGAAGACTGGGACAACAGCTATGCCCACAAGATGACCACGCTGCCCGACTCTATGCGCATCGACCTGCGCGATTTCTGCATGCCTACGCCCAGCCGCGTCATCACATCGAACTTCGGTGCACGCTGGGGACGTCAGCACAAGGGTCTGGACATCAAGGTCTACATTGGCGATACCATCCGCGCTGCCTTCAGCGGCAAGGTGCGTGTGGTCAGGAACGAAGGAGCACGCAAGGGCTACGGAAAATATATCGTGATTCGCCATCCCAACGGTCTGGAGACCGTCTACGGACACCTTTCGGGCTGGCTGGTTACTGAAAACCAGGAAGTTCAGGCCGGTGATCCCATCGGACTGGGTGGCAATACGGGTCGCAGCACGGGTTCACACCTGCACTTCGAGACTCGTCTGTGCGGTGTAGCACTGAACCCCGCCATCATGTTCGACTTCCGCAACCAGGACGTTGTGGCCGACAACTACCTGTTCCGTCGCAACCAGTATGAGCGCGACGGTGCTATTGCCACACAACTGCGTGGTGCCAACGGCCTTTACGGCTATAATCCCGCCGACGTGAACAGCCCCAATATGGGCAAGAGCGTTGCCCACTCGACTGGCAACGTGCGCTATCACAAGGTGAAGAAGGGCGAGACGCTTTCGGCTATTGCCCGCAAGCACAAGACCACCGTCAATGCCCTCTGCAAGTTGAACCGCATTGGCAAGAACATCCGCCTGCGTCCGGGACAGATTTTGAAATACAGCTAAACATCTTTTTCAACGCAATACGTCAAAGGGGACTTCCTGAAAAGGAAAGTCCCTTTTTCATGTCCGCAATCCAAACATCACCCTCGGACAGCTACTCGTATATGACATCTTCTTAAACGCGCTTAACGGCTCCTTAGACGCGCTTAACTGCTTCTTAGGCGCGCTTAAGACAACTAACGATGAAATCCACCGATGAAGCTGTAAGCACAAAGAGTACCATCAAAAAACGAGTCCTTGCTGCGCGGTGCAACAAGGACTCGTTTTTATGGAAGAATGAATGTAGGCTTAGTTGAAGTAGTACTTGGCACCTACCTGCAGCTGCCAGCACTGTCCGTAGCTGTGAATGTAGTCCCAGGTCTGCGTGGGGTATTCGCCGTTCACCTTGTTCATAGCATAGACAGGCACACCGTTGTCGACCTTGACCACACGCAGGATCTGTCCGCCCTTGGCAGGAGCCATGTTCTTAAAGACACCCCATCGTGAACTGAACATGTTACCAATGTTCTTGAAGTCGGCAGAGAGTTGCAGCTTATGGTCGGTCTTGCCAATCTTGAACACGAAGTCATGCGCATAGCGGAAGTCGAAGCGATGTACCATCGGTGTGTGAACAGCGTATGCACCGGCATATTCGCCCTTGTGGCTGCTCAGATAGTCGTCCTGCTCCACAAACTTCCAGAAGGCCACGCGGTCGGCTTCGCTTTGGAAGCGGATCTCGTTGTCGTTAGCGGGAATGTACATCAGGTCTGTGGAGAGTTTGTCACCGTTCAGGTCGCCATCATAGAAATAGGTGTAAGGTGTATTCGAAGCACATCCCTCATAGAACAGGCTGAAATGCTCGCGGTTATAGCTGTAGCTGATGTTTGCAATGAAACGGTCGGGAATCACAAAGGCGCCATCCTGAAGCGTAGCGAAGCGCGGACCGTTGACAGTATACATGGCGGTAAGCACCGCGTTGGCATTGCTACCGGGCAGCGATGACATCTGTTTCATCATCGTGTGGGTATAGGCAGCCATCACGTTCAACCCTTTGATAGGCTCTGCATTCACAGTGATGTTGGCCGTCCAGCCATGACCCTTCGAGGTGTTCTCAAGAACCAATGCGTCAGGCATGGTTCTCGTGTTACCGGCTGCATCAGTATAAGTGTAGCGGTAGTTCGTTGGATAAATCAGACGGTCGTCGGCTCCCACGAAGCGCTCCCAGGTATCGTCGGCATCCTTGATGGCGATGTTGCGGAGGAACACATCGTTGATCTGCTTGGTATAGATGAACTCACCCGTGACCGACAGGGGGAACGAGACGGGCACATTATAGTCGATGGCAATCGACGTCTTCCATGACTGCGGCATCTTGAAGTCAGGATCAACGGCCGAAATCGAGCTGGGCAGCACACCGTCGGCAGGTGTCACAGTAGTCTTGGCATTGGGGTTGTTGGCCACGATGATGTCACGCATCTGGGTCGGATCGGTCACTAGGCCACCGGCAAAGGCATTGACAACGGCTGCACCATAGTCAGCATCGGAACTGCTCTTATAAAAATACTTCGACATGCCTGTGCTACCGGGCATGTTGGTGAAGAACACCAACGGCAGACGACCTGTGAAGAGGCCGGAGCCACCACGCACCTTCAAGCTCTTGTCGCCCAACACGTCCCAGACAAAGCCGATTCGCGGTGAGATGGAGATGTGGCTCTTGGGCCATTCGCCAGAGGTGAGATGAACACCACCATAGTCAAGGGCATCAATGGCAGCATTGGCCATCAAGTCGCTGTCGTTGAAAATCAGATCATCAAAACGGATACCGCCATTCACCTTCCAGCGCTCATTGATGGTCCACTCGTCCTGCACATACAGACCCAACTGGTTGAAGGTAATCTTATCCGTAGGCTCTGAGTCGCCATTATAGCCCCAAGTCAGTGCCACGGCTTCAGGGACAGCCCCCGTCAGGAAGTCGTTCAGGCTGTTATAGCTGTAGCCGCCATAGAAACTGCGCAGATAGGTGTTGTAGGCCACCTGATGCTCGAAGCTCACACCAGCCATCAACTTATGGGCACCCAGATAGAAGGTGGCATTGTCGGTGATGGTGGTAATCTTGTTGCGCACGCGGTTCTTCGGGGTGCAGAACTCATAACCCAACGTGATATAGGGCTTGGGAGTACCCGAGGCATCGGGTTCAAGAATGTCGATGAAGGGGAAGGCCGACGACTTGGTGTCACGGCAGTCGTCCAGATCGGAATAGGTGAAGAGCAGTTCGTTGCTGATCTTCTGCCCGAAGCGGCTGTTCAGGCTCGACGAGATGGTCGTTGCCTTGTTCTGAGCCTGATACATCGAGTTGGCATAGCCCATGGACGACTGAGAGAAGCGTCCTTCGGTACTGCTATTGAATGAATGGCCGAAGTCGTTTGAGGTATTAGTTGGCGTGTTCCACCTCTTATTATTAGTATAGTTGAAACGTACCATGAAGTGATGATCCTGGTTAATGTTCCAGTCCAAACGGGCCAGATATTTCACATTCTCATCGTCGGCAGGGAAGCTGGTCCATGAACCCGTGTCGTAACCGTAATTGGTCTTCACAAACTCCGACACCTGCTGCAAGTCGCTCAGTTTGACGCGCGAAATCTGGTTCTTGGTATCGGCCACGCCATCCTCAGAGGCACGCCAGCGCTGCGGGTTGTTGGGTGTCTGCGTGTTCTCGTAGTTGACGAAGAAGAACAGCTTGTCCTTGATGATCGGTCCACCCAGCGTAAAGCCGTAGGTTGTGTTGCGGTCTTCGCCCGGATCGGCCATCGTCATGTTGTCCACACGGTTGCCGTGCATGTTCTCATTCTGATGATAAACGTATGCCGTACCCTTGAAAGTGTTCGTACCCGACTTTGTCACAGCATTGATGCCACCACCGATGAAATTGCTCTGACGCACATCGTAGGGCGACACCACCACCTGCACTTCGTCAATGGCATCAATCGAAACAGGCGTACCACCGCCTGGCAGGCTCGACGACAGACCGAAGTTGTTGTTCAGGTTGGCACCGTCGAGCGTGAAGTTCGACATACGGGCGTTAGCACCGTTAAAGCTCATGCCGTTGGCATAGGGAGAGAGCTTTGAAATATCGGTGATGGTGCGACTCACCGTAGGAATGTTGACAATGGTATTGTTGTTGATATTGGTCGAAGCACCCGTCTTCTCGGCAGCAAACTTTGATGCTTTTCCACTGACGACGACTTCGCCCAGCTCACTGGCATTCTCGGAAAGTTCCACATGAAGGCTGTAGGTCTCAGCCAGCTCCAGCACAATTCCCTTAAACGTTCTCGTCTGGTAGCCAATATAGCTCACGGTCACAGCGTACGGGCCACCAGAGCGCATACCTTGTATGGCAAACAGACCATTAGCGTTTGTCACGGCTGCATAGCGCGTTCCAGAAGGTTCATGTACCACCTGCACCGTAGCTCCAATGGCGGTCTCGCCAGCGTCCACGGTCACCTTACCAGCCATACTTGATGTGGTAATCTGTGCCATGATGGATAGCGAGAAGGCCAGCATCATGGTCATCAGGAAGGCAATTCTTTTCTGCATAAGAATAAAAAATGTTTAAATAATTAATTACGTTGCAAAATTAATTATTTTTTTTTATATAATGCAAAAAAAAGAGCATCATTTTTTCAACAAATGAACGAAAACAAGGCTCTGTCTTTACGTTTGAGCAAAAACAGAGCTTTTAGAAGGAATCAGCGGAGCACAATGCCCGTGAAGATGCGCCCTGAATGGATGCCTAAGCGTCGGGCGGAGAAATAATCGTCGGCATGGTCGTAAGTACAGATGCCACAGTCATGGATGTTTTCCGCAGGGATGCCTATCTCCTGCAACTGCAGGCGGTTGCACAACGGCAGGTCGATGTGCGGCTTGGGCCAGTCGGTTGGGTTGGCAATCAGTTCCATTGGGAAGCCTGCCTCACAAAACTCATCAAAGACCTCCTGCCCCACCTCGAAGTTCTTCAGCGAGATGCCGGGACCAATGGCCACCTGCATATCGGCATAGCGGCTTTTGTAGAACGCAGCCAGCAAATCGGCAGCTGTCTGAGCGATGCTTTTCACCGTTCCTCGCCAACCGGCATGAACGGCTGCCGCACAATGGTGCGCAGGGTCGTAAATAAGAACAGGTATGCAGTCGGCTGTCGACACACCGATGCAGACACCCGTCTGGTCGGTGATAAGCGCATCGACGCCTTCAAGCAGTTCACGTTGGGAGACGGCAGGTTGTGCCACAAAGTCCTCGTCAATCTTCATCACGAAGTCACCGTGTACCTGATGGGGAATCATGAGACATTCTTTCCCTCTGATTCCCAGCTCCTTGCAGAGCTGCTCACGGTTCTTCTCAATCGACTCGGGCTGATCGCCACAGAAAGCGTTCACGTTCAGCGAGGCATAGTCCCCTTCAGAGCAGCCACCGTGACGAGTGGTACTGAAAGCCACTACACGGGGACCAAAGTCGTAATAGAGTAGTTGCGGTTTCATTCTTCCGTGTATTCAAAATCTTCGAGGTCGTCAACATCCTCCAGTTCATCTTCATCAAGATACTCAATGTCCTCATCTTCACCCTCATCGGCCAGTTCCTCGGCAAAAATCGACATGTCCTTGTTGCGATGCACCAGCGAATCGGTCTGGGTGATGGTCTGAAGCTTGTTGCTCTCCGAGTTCAGTTCCTGCCAGAGCACATCTTTCAGTTCATCAAGACCGAAGCCCGTAACAGCCGAAATAAAAACAATGGGAAGGTTTTCAAGGGGGGCTAATTCCTCCTTTAACATCCCAATCAGCTCATCATCGAGCAGGTCACACTTTGTGATGGCCAGCACACGCTGCTTCTGCAGCATCTCGGGGTTGAACTTCTGCAACTCATTGAGCAGTATCTCATATTCCCGCTTGATGTTGTCAGCATCGCCTGGCACCATGAAGAGCAACAGCGAGTTGCGCTCAATATGACGCAGAAAGCGCAAGCCCAGTCCCCTACCCTCGCTGGCACCCTCGATGATGCCGGGGATATCGGCCATCACAAACGACTTATTGTCTCTGTAGCCCACGATGCCCAGACTCGGTTCCATCGTGGTAAAAGGATAGTTGGCTATCTTCGGCTTGGCGTTCGACAGGGCAGACACCAGTGTAGACTTACCAGCATTGGGGAATCCCACCAGTCCCACGTCAGCCAGCAGCTTCAGTTCCATAATCACAGTCATCTCCTGCATGGGTTCACCTGGCTGGGCATAACGTGGTGCCTGATTGGTGGCTGTACGGAACTGGAAGTTGCCCAGTCCGCCTCGACCGCCCTTCAGCAGCAGTACCTCCTGTCCGTCGTAAGCCACGTCGCACACAAACTCACCCGTCTCGGCATTATACACCACCGTGCCCGGCGGCACGTCGATGTACACGTCCTTGCCGTCGGTGCCGTGGCACTTGTCCTTTCCGCCGTTGCCACCATGTTCAGCAAAGATATGCCGCTCATAGCGCAAGTGCAACAGGGTCCAATAATTATGGTTGCCGCGCAGGATGATGCTACCACCCTTGCCGCCGTCTCCACCGTCAGGTCCCCCATTGGGATTATACTTCACGTGCTTCAGGTGCATAGAACCCTTGCCGCCCTTGCCCGAGCGACACAATATTTTCACGTAGTCAACAAAATTACTTTCTGGCATGTCTGTTCTTTTGCGTGCAAAATTACGAATAATTTTCGTTATAACAAAAGAAAAAAGCCGAAAGCACTAAACTTTCGGCAGGTATTCTTAATTTATCTCTTCGTTTTACAGTGCTTCGACCACTGCACAGATGTCGGCAAAGATGCGGTCAAGCTCGCCCAGACCATTGATGTGGTGGTGAAGACCTTCCTTGCTGTACCACTCGATGAGGGGCTGCGTCTGCGAGTGATAGACTACCAGACGTTTCTTGATGGTCTCCTCATTGTCGTCGGCACGGCCACTCTGTTGTCCACGCAACAGCAGACGCTTCATCAACTCGTCCTCGGGCACGTCGAGTTCCAGCATGGCGGCAATGCTGTCGCCACGCTCGGCAAGCATCTGCTTCAGAGCCTCTGCCTGCGGGATGGTACGGGGGAAACCGTCGAAGATTACGCCCTTATGCTCACGACCGAATGAATCATAGACGGAAGCGAGGATACTCACCATCAAGTCGTCGGGGATGAGCTGACCGTTGTCAATAAACTGCTTGGCAGTATTGCCAAGATCCGAGCCTTTCTTTATCTCAGCACGCAGCACGTCGCCGGTCGAGATGTGCTCCAGTCCAAACTTCTCGATGAGCTTGTCACTCTGGGTGCCCTTTCCTGAACCGGGTGCACCGAAAATCACGATATTCTTCATATAATTGAATTTTGAGCTTAGAATTAATACTTAAAACTTAATCAACCAACGTATATAAGTCCTTCAGGCCACGGCCCTCCTGGTCGTAGTCCAGTCCGTAGCCCAGAATGAAGTCGTTGGGAATACGGAAGGCCACATAGTCCAGCTTCAGATCCTCCTTCAACCGCTCGGGCTTGAAGAAGAGGGTGCACACGTGGACGGAGGCCGGATTGCGGGTGCCAAGCGACTCAATCATCTGCTTGATGGTCAGGCCCGTCTCCACGATGTCCTCCAGAATGATGACCGTGCGGCCACTCAGGTCCTCATTGATGCCCAGCACCTCCTGGATCTTACCCGTCGACGTGGTGCCCTGATAGGATGCCAGTTTCACAAACGATATCTCACAGGGGATGGTCATTTCGCGCATCAGGTCGGCTGCAAAGATGAATGACCCGTTGAGCACGGCCAGAAACAGGGGGTGCTTGCCCTCCATGTCCTTTGAAATCTGCTGTGCCAATTCCTTTACCCTTGCCTGAATCTGCGCCCCAGGCATTGAGATCTCAAACGTTTTGTCCTTAATAGTCACTCTACTCATAGTCAGTATTGATTTCTGAAAACTGCTGCAAAGTTACGAAAAGTCGAGAGAAGAACAAAACAAATCGATTTGTTTTTTCTTCCGAGACAGAGTAAGTTCGCCATCTTTGATGGAAAAGTGTACCTAGAAGGCGATGGGGATGCTGTTTGACTGTTCAACGGACAATGTGGGACTTCATCTGAAAAACATATTTACAAGCGGTAAACTGGCAAAAGATTCAGTTACCAAGAAAAGCTCGGCAACTACCTCTGATGGGAAGAACTATATGACGTAGTTTTACAACTCTTTGATTAAGATTATCACCATTTTTTAACTAAGTCACAAAAAAAAGTATAATTATGCCTTAAATTTGACAGAAAAACACTAACTTTGCACCACTTTTATATTGCAAGGAATGAAAATATTTACAAGTGCTCAGATTCATGAGCTTGACAAATACACGATTGAACATGAGCCCATCAAGTCGATTGACCTGATGGAACGGGCTGCCCGGGCCCTGACAAAAGCCATTACCGAGCGTTGGTCCAACACCGTGCCAGTGGTAGTGATGGCCGGTCCAGGCAACAACGGCGGCGATGCACTGGCAGTGGCACGCATGCTCATGGAACAGGACTATCAGGTGCAGACCTTCCTGTTCAACATCACCGGCCACCTCTCGGCCGACTGCACAGAGAACAAGATGCGGCTAGTGGACAAGAAAGGACGTCCGCTGCTGACGGAGGTGACACAGGAGTTTGACCCGCCACGCCTGGAAGAAGGTATGCTGGTGGTAGACGGACTTTTCGGCTCCGGACTGAACAAGCCCCTGGCAGGCGGCTTCGCCTCGCTCGTGAAATACATCAATGCTTCGAAGGCCGAAGTGGTGAGCATAGACGTGCCTTCGGGCCTGATGACAGAGGACAACACCTACAACGTGAATGCCAACATCATCCGCTCCAACCTCACGCTGACGCTGGGCCACAAGAAGCTGTCCTTTCTCTTTGCCGAGAACCAACAGTTCATCGGTGAGCTGCGCATCCTCGACATCCGGCTCAGTCAGGATGGCATTGAGAAGATAGAAGCCAACTACACCATCCTGGAGGAACGCCAGATTAGGAACATGCTGCGCCCCCGCGACATCTTTGCCCACAAAGGACAGATGGGCCACGCACTCATCATTGCCGGCAGCTACGGAATGGCTGGAGCATCCATCCTGGCTACCAAGGCATGCCTGCGAGCAGGAGCCGGGAAAGTAACGGCCCACACACCGAAACGAAACGTAGGCATCATGCAGGCCACTGTGCCTGAAGCCGTGCTACAGATAGACCGCGAAGAAACAACATTCTCCGAAGGTGTGGCCACCGAAGACTTCCAGGCCATGGCCGTCGGTCCTGGACTGGGCACAAGTGAGCAGACGGCTATCACGCTGATAGCACAGCTACGCAGGGCCAGCTGCCCCGTAGTGGTCGATGCCGACGCGCTTAACATCCTGGCCAACCGCCGCGCCTGGATGCAGCAACTGCCCAAAGGCATCATCCTGACCCCCCATCCCAAGGAGCTCGACAGGCTGGAAGGCCAGTCAATAGACTCCTACGAACGACTGTCGAAAGCACGCGACCTGGCTGAGCGGCTGCAAGGCTACGTAGTGCTGAAAGGCCACTACACGGCCATCTGCATGCCCGACGGCCACATCGTCTTCAACTCTACCGGCAACCCTGGCATGGCCACCGCCGGTAGCGGCGACGTGCTTACGGGCATCATCACCGGTCTGCTTGCCCAGGGTTACAACCGTCAGGAAGCCTGTCTCATGGGAGTCTACCTGCACGGACTGGCTGGTGACCTGGCTGCAAAGGAACTGGGCGAGTACAGTCTGATGGCCAGCGACCTTATTGACTATCTGCCCAAGGCATTCATGAAGATGAAAGAGTGAGGAGGACAACCGAGAACTGAAATAATTGATGATTATGAAACGCATATTGACCGTTGCAGCATTTTTCATTAGCCATTTGTCGCTTAGCCTGGCACAAACCGCCATCAGCGACTACCAGCCGGGCGTGACGCCCGAAGGGGCCGTCTACTTTCTTCCCAAGACAGCCATCCGCATTAGCGTGCTGGTGGAGAAGACCACCTATCAGCCCGGCGACTTCTGCAAATATGCACAACGCTACCTGCGGTTGAACGACGTAGCACAGGAACCAACGCAGAGCTACCGGGTGGTCAGCGTGAGCCAGAGTGCCATAGGAGTCCCTGATTCGCTGAAGGGCTTCTCCGTGAAGCTGAACCCAAAGACCGTGGCCCCCAACATCGCGCTGAGTGAAGACGGCATCCTGCTGGCCATCAATGCCGAGCCGCATCCTGTGAGCCTACCGCCCGCCTTCCGTCCAGCCCACAAGCCAGAGATGCTGAATCCCCGGGAATATATGAATGAGGAGATACTGACAGCTGGCAGCACGGCAAAGATGGCCGAACTGACGGCACGCGAAATCTACGACATACGCGAGAACCGCAGCCTGCTCATCAAGGGACAGGCAGACTTCATGCCGAACGACGGAGCACAGATGAAGCTGATGCTCAGTCAGATGGACATGCAGAATCAGGCGTTGACGCAGCTCTTTGCCGGTGTCACCACACGCGACACCACGGAAACCATTATCATCGTGGCTCCAGACGGTCCGCTGCCCCGCACCATCCTCTTCCGCCTGTCACAGAAGTTAGGCATGGTCGATGCCGATGACCTCGCGGGCGAACCTTATTATATAGCTACAGAAGACCTGAACACGGTACCTCCCGTTGACGAGGAAGCTGTTCTCAGAAGCAAGCACAAGCAGCCCGAAAGCGGCATCTATGTGAACGTTGCCGGGAAGATGCGCAGCACCATCTACCGTGGCAAGGAGAAATACAGCACGATGGAGTTCCCCTGTGCTCAGTTCGGCAACGTGGAACTACTCAGCGGTGACCTCTTCAACAAGCGCTACACCACCCACCTGTGGCTGAACCCTGTCACAGGTGCCGTCGATAAGCTGGAAGCCGAACAGCCTAAATAAATTCACAAGATTAAAAAGCATTTCAATTCGTGTACAGACGAACAGTTGTTTGGGTATAGGCACACAATCGTTTGGGTATAGGCACACGATGGAAAGAAGCCATTCTCTTCCCTGCACAAAACGGTTACGGTTACAACTGTAACCATGTAACCGCTGAGTAGGAAAAAGGATTGTAGCAATGATATAATACACTGAAACACAAATATTTACACCAAAACAACAGTAATGATAAGGCAAAAATGTTACATGGTTACAGTTGTAACCATGTAACCGCTGAGTGTCTCTTTGCCAGGGAAATAGTGCTTTGAATTAGGGATTCAGAAAGAGCATGCGCCGCAAAGCGGGCATGCTCTATTGGATGAAAGTGAAAGCTGAGTGAGTAGACCCAGGGGGACTTACTTGTACTTCAAATACCAATTGTCTTCCACTGTCAGGTCTACGGCAGGCTTCTTATATGCCAGCTTGCGTGCAAGCCAGAGCGAACCGAAGTTAGGCACATAGATATTGGCAGCATTCTTGTGACGTGCTATTCGCATCAAGTCGTAATAGCGTGTGCCCTCGAAAGCGCACTCCAGCGCATACTCGTCGCACAGCAGGTCTTCAATGGCGTTGATGGTGTCCTGGCGCGTGGTTCCAACCGTTATCTCAGGGAAGTTACGGGCCAGTTCCTTCATCTTCATGCCCACGATCGTGTCGAGGCGATAAGGCGTGTGAATAGAGTCAGTACCATTGAAGTCGCGCGTCATGCCGGCACCATGCATGTGGATGCCGAAATAGGCAGCGGCACCAAAGCGCTCCAGGTTGACCTGAGCCAGCAGCGGATAGGTGGTCTGCAGTTTCTGGCGGGTGGCCTCCGTCACATAGTCGGCATTGGTGCCCAGCAGTTGCTGGCCCAGACCGTCCTTCAGGATGGCAAAGGCGGCATCGGGCATGTCAAGGCGGTTCAGGGCCTCGGCCAGGTGCAGCAGCACGGTGCTGGTGCGATAGAGAATGATGTTGCCATTCTCATACTTACGCACCCACATCTTGGTTGAGTCTTCGCCTTCGCCCATGCGCACAATGCTCCTCATGCGCTGGTCGCCCAGCTTGGCCTGCGCCACAGTCTTTCTGGCATTGCTACCCGTGCCGATCACGAAATAGTAATAATCGGTAGAGTCAGACAGTGCCATGTAGGCATCGCTCGGCATCACCTGAATCTGGTCAATATAGGCACCATCTTCGCTGGCAGCCAGTTCGGCCGCAGTGGCATAATAGTTGTAGCCAAACGCCTTGGGCACGTTGGTAATGGCACCCTGCGTGCGGTTCACTGCCATGGGAATATAGGTAATGATGTCGTTCGTGCTGTTGACGGTTGTGAAAATCGAGTTCCAGTCGTATGTGCCACTCACGTTCAGATTGTCGTTGAGCGACCAGTTCGAAGGCAGCGCCGTGGTAGAAATGCCCATGGCATTGCCTCGGCGACTTGTTGCATAGATCGAGAAGAAGTTGGTGGCCACGGCAGGAGCCTGCTTGGTGAAATAGTTCACGTAGTGGCTCACGGCCTTGTCATAGTCGCCACTCTCCAGGTAGAGATCGCCCAGCACCACATTGGCAGGAATCATGAGCAGCCGGCTGCTGACGGCCTTGGCAGTATTGCTGCTGCCCGGGGTTCCCACGCTGACATTCAGATTGCCATAGTTGGGCGTGGAAAACGAAGGATAGCGCTGAATGTCCTGCTCCAGATCCTGCACCATGTCGCTGGTGGCCAGGGTGGCCAGGGTGACAGTGCGGCTGGCAGGGAAATTCACAATCTCAGAAATCTTGGTGAGAGGCTCCGTGAAATAGGGCACTTCACGATAGTTGCGCACCAACTGCAGATAGGCCCACAGGCGAATGGCCTTCACGGCGATGTATTCGTCTTTCACCATGTTCATGGCACCGGTATAAAGGGCGGTGTCGCGGTGGGCAATATAGTAGTTGCAGTTGTTGATGACACGATAGTAGCGGTAGATGGAGTCATAGCGATTGGCGGGCGTAGCCGTGAAAGTGGCCAGCTGCGTCAGCATCGTATCGGTATATTCCTTGTTGGTCTTCACAAGATCGCCGCGCATCTCTCCCTGGAACACATACTGGTCGGCCAGTTCCTGCATGGCTTGCAGAATGCCCACGGCATAGAACAGTGAGTCGGTCTTATGGTTCAGCTCTGGGTCGAACACCTGGCGCTCACTGTCCACATCGAGCATGTCGGAGCAGGAGAACGAACCGCAAAGGGTGCACACGGCCATAAAGATGATTGCTAACTTTTTCATATTTCGTAATTGCTTAATTCGTCATTAAAGATTAATCTTAACGCCGGCCGTGAACGAGCGGCTCTGTGACAGGATGCCGTTGTCGATGCCCTGATAGAACACGCCGTTGCCAATGGAGAACTCAGGATCTGTGCCCAGATACTTGGTCAGCGTGACCAGGTTCTGTGCCTCGGCCCACACCGAAAGGCCCTGCAGCCAGGATGTCCAGGAGCTGGGAACGGGAATCTGGTAGGCCAGGCGCACTGTCTTCAGACGCAGATAGCTGCCGTCCTCAATCCAGCGGTCGCTGAAGCGATTGTTGCCCATGGGATCGCCATAGTTGGCACGGGGCAGCGAAGCCTCCTGACCCTCATAGCGCCAGCGGTTGACCTCGGCCACCTGCTGGTTGTAGAACGTAGAGCCCGAATTGAGCACCGAACGCTGATAGTTGTAGACGTCGTTGCCCAGCGAGTAGTTGAAGCCCACGTTCAGGCTCAGGTTCTTCCAGGTGGCGTTCAGGAAGATGTTGCCGTAAATGTCGGGATTGGGATTGCCAATGATGGTCTTGTCCTTCTGGTCGATCACGCCGTCGTTGTTCTGGTCAACAAAATGCATGTCGCCTGCCTTGAAGAAGTAGGGGTTGCCTGTGTTGTCCCTCATCAGCAGGTAGCCTTCGGGATTCTCGGTTGTGGCAATGCCCACACGGGCTGCGGCATCGTCCTTGAACACGCCGTCGGTTTCATAGCCATAGAACATGGCGATGGGGTTGCCCACCGAGGTCAGGATGTTGTCTTCGCCATAAAGGCTGGTGGTATAGTCGCCGTCGGGCAGCTCCTTCACCTTGTTCACATAGTGGCCCAGCGAAGCACCCAGCTCCAGCGTCCAGTCCTTCGCGGCAACGGGCTTCACCGAGAATGTGGCCTCGAAGCCGGTGTTCTGCAGCTTGCCGCCGTTGCTCCAGTAGTTGTTGATGCCGCCCACGGGATTCGAGAAGCTCTTCAGCGTGAGCAGGTTGCTGGTGTTGTGGATGTAGTAGTCGAAGCCCACGGCCACGCGGTTGTCGAGCAGGAACGACTCGAAGCCAAAGTTCAGCTTCTTCGTGGTCTCCCACTGAATCATGTCGTTACCAATGTTGGTGAGCTGCAAACCGTTGATGATGGAGTTATACTTCACGTGGGTGAAGCTGGTGCGGGCTGCATAGTTGGAGATGTGGTCGTTGCCGCTCACGTCGAAGCCTGCATTCACGCGCAGATAGTTGATTCCGGCATGCTTGGGGAACCAGCTCTCATTGGTGAGCACCCAGCCCAGCTGCACACTGGGGAACAATGCCCACTTCACACCAAAGAGCTTCAGGCCGTCGGCATCCTCGCCGAAACGGCTGTTGGCCTCGGCCAGCAGCGAAAGGGTCACGAAGTAGCGGTTCATGTAGTTGTAGTCCACATTGCCATACCACTGCATGTTCTTCCATGCATCGCTCACACCCTGAATGCCGGGATAGCCATCAAGGCTGAGCTGCGGATTCTTGTCGGGCTGACGCGTTCTGAACTCTGTGTTCAGGTCGCTGTTGTCATAGGAGAAGTAGTTGTAGCGGCCACCCACGAAGGCATTCACGGTGTGGGCACCGAACTGCTTGCCCCAGTCCAGCTGCAGCTTGGCCACGAAGTTTTCCTGCTTGGCAAACATGGAGCCCACAAGAGAGGTGACAGAACCCAGTCCATCAACCTCGAACGAAGGCATGCCCACATTGGGACGGAAGTAGCGCTGAGCATTGCGGTTCAGCGTGTAGCTCACGTCGGCAAGCAGGTTGAAGCCACGGGCAAACTGGTAGGAAGGAGTCACGTGCACATTGAAATAGGTGGTCTCGGCCTTGTTCTTGTTGTCGCCCTCGCCATTCTCGAACAGGGCAACGGGGTTGCCCAGCGAATAGCCGTCGCCCAGCGAAGTAAAGATGTCGTCGGCGTCGGACAGCAATGAGGTGAAGCCACCCCTGCCACCATTGATCAGCGTGTTGTACTGATAAGGAGCCACCAGCGGCGACTTGATGAGTGCCAGGTTGGTGGGCGACGTCACGGTGCCGGAAGCGAGGCTGGCAGGCAGACCATCATCATATAAAGTGGTGTTGGTGCGGGCAATGGAGATGTCGAACTTGGTCTTCAGGTTCCAGAGGATGTTGATGTCGGTGTTGAAACGCACATTCATGCGGTCGAAAGAACTTTCCTTCACCGTCTTGTCGGCCTTGACATAGCCCACCGAGAGGTTATACATGCCAATGTCGTCGCCACCCTGCACGTTGATGCTGTAGTTCTGGGTGAGCGCCGTGCGATAGACTTCGTCGTTCCAGTCGGTGTTCTGGTGATAAGTCTCATAGTAAGGATTGCCCTCGGCACGGGTCTTGTCGTTCAGGAAATGGAACGTCAGCGCGTCGACGCCCTGGCGCAACTTCTGCTGCTGAATGGCCTGCTGAATGGCGGGCGTGCCCATCAGCTCGGTGGCATAGACGCGATACTGGCTGGCATCCATCACCGAAAGGGTCTTGGGCAGCAGCGTTGCTCCGACAGAAATGTTGGCATCGATGCGGGTGGCCATGGAGTGACCACGCTTGGTCTCGATCAGAATCACACCGTTGCCACCACGTGCACCATACAGAGCTGTGGCGTTCTTCAGCACCGTGACCTTTTCAATGTCGTCGGGCGAAATGTTGGCCAGGATGTTGTTGAACTGTCCGGCATGGAGCGAACTGCGGTCGCGCTGCATGTCCTGCTCAATGCCGTCGATCACCACCAGGGGCTGGGCATCGGCCGTGATGCTGTTCAGACCACGGATGAACATGGAAGCCCCGCCCTCAACGGCTGCCGAATGCATGATGGAACGCACGTCGGCTCCCAGCTCGTTGGCTATTTCGTTGTCGACGGTCACTCCAAAGCGGTCAATCTGGGCCGTGCGACGGGCCGTGTAGGTGGTTCCGGTGCCATACATGGCGGCAAACTTGTCGCTCAGCATCTTCACCGCGATGGTCTGTGTGCTGTCGCCAGCCACGACGGCCACCTGCTGTGACATGTACTGCGGAGCAAACACATAGAGCGATGTGGTGAAGGTGGGCACCTTGATCACAAACGTGCCATTCTCTTCGGTCATGGCCGTGTAATGCTCATTGCCCAACGAGCGCAGCTGAACACCGGCCAGGGGACTCTTGGTAGCCACGTCGGTCACCTTGCCCTTCAGGGTCATCATCGGGTAATTGGCCTGTTTCTGTGCAGCACGGGTTGGCTGTTTGATACTGGTCTCAACCTCTTCTTCCTCTTCGTCGTCGGTCTGAGCATAGACGGCAGGAACAGAGAATGCCAGCGCTAATGTGCAGACAAGAAGCCTCAGGCCGCGAGTCTGACAATCATTGAATATTGTTATAGTACGCTTCATGTTCATTGCTTGTTAGATTCTTCATTTTCATCAGTTCTCACGGGCTTCAGCACAATAGAGGCAATGCGAAGGTCGCGGAGATAGGCTGCCAACAGCGGCTTGGAGAAAGCCGAGAAATTGGAAGACACCTTGATGTTGGGACTGATTGTCTTGCCACTTTCGCCCAACTCATAATAAGACACGGGGAAAGTGAAGCGGCCCATATAGACCGAGTCGACCTTGGAGGCATCGTTCTCGAAGGCACGAATGACCAGGCGGTTGCTGGTAGACTCCTTCACATTGAACTTTTCCATGAATGCCTGCATCTGCTCTGGATCTTCGTTCAGGAACTCGTGGTCCTTCAGCTTGCCATCTGCGTCGCAATAGTTCAGCGTGAAGTTCACACGGTTGGGCAGCGAGTCGGCACGATAAGTTGTACCAAACAAAGGCGGCACAAACACGCAATAGAAATCGTAAGTGGTGCTGCGCACGTTGGGCAGGAAGAACGTCAGCTCTGGCTTGGCAGTGCCCGACGAGGGCTGTGCCCACAAATAGTTCAGGCTGCCACTTTCGGCATATTCGCCCCAGGCGGGATTCAGGCCCGACACCGTGATGCTGTTAGGTGCAGACGAGTTGCCGTAGCGTGCCAAATTGGACCTGGCACCAAACGACAATTCGGGATTATATGTATCCTCGGGGGTGAAAGCCAGACTGTCTACGATGCGGGCCACACCGTTGCTCATTTCCACCTTTTCATGCAGATACTGCTGAGCAATGCCCTGAGAGTTGGACAGCAGTCGGCCACGTGTGGTGGCCAGTGTGTCCTTGAACACTGGGTCGGGAGCACCGTCGTTCTGCAGTTTGGCATTGTAGCCGTTGGTGTTGCTGAACACCAGGTTGCGAAGGATGGCACGCTTCACCAGCGAGTCCTGCAAGGCGGCAGCACCTTTCACGATGGTCTGCGAAACAGGGGTTTTCTCTTCTGTGGTCTTGTCGGCACTGTAGGCTTTGGATGCCACCGTGTTGATATACTTGAAGCAGGGAGCTATGCTGGCGTATGCCTTGGCCCAGGCTTCATTGGTGGGCATGACGAACGTGTAGGTGCTGTCTTCGTTGTCAAGATCGGCATGAATATCGTCTTCCACAATGTTCGACACAATCATGACCGAATCCAGATAGGTCTGCATGCCGTTCACGATAGGACCAACGATCGACGACTTCTCATCGAGCGTCTGGATTTCGTACTTCTGGAAATGATGACGCAGCGAGTCGAGCTGCTTGCCGGCTGACAGCAGGCTGTCGGTCAAGAAGGCATACAGGTTGGGATAATAGTTGGCAGCACCGTCAATCAGGTGCAGCAGTCCGTTGGAGCTGGGCACATTGGCCTTCGTCACACGGTGCTCGTCGAACAGATACTGGCCATCGCCCGCGAAATCGTAACGCTTGCGGTTCAGCATGGTCAGACGCTCGTTCACCGTGCCCAGCGCTGCATGGCCATAGTCGGCCACGTGGTTCTGCACAAACTGTGCCAGCAGGGCCTCACTGCTCAAGCCATCATAGGCTGAGGGCGTAAAAGTGCCGTCGACCGGAGCCCACACCGTGTAATAATGCGACTCGCTCAGTGCCTTGTCGAAGCCGGCCTTGCGCACCAGTTCGGCAAACTGGGTCAGCTGGCCATTCTGCTGAATGTTCTCCCACAGCGTCTGGTCGCTGCCTGGCAGGGAGCCACCGTTGTCACTCACTTCATTATAGTCGCTGAAGTCGGTGCACGATGTGGCAGCAAGCATGCCTGCCGCCATCATCGTGATTCCCATATATTTTGTTATCTTCATAGAATCAACTGTGTTTATACTTAGTTTCTACTTCATTCACTCTTTTAATACCAGTCTTCGGCATACTCAGGATTGTCAACCACAGAGACAGGAACCAGCTCGATGAAGTCGAGGTTCATAATGGTCTGAGGATCCTCTGGGTTCAGGGTCTTGATGCGAATCCAGTTGTCGTTCTTCTGGCTCAGTTCCTTGCGGCCCAGCACCTGTCGCAACTGCACACTGTTGGGGCCTTCATTACGACAAGCATTATTCTCAGTCCAAGCGCTTACGCCCGTACCACCAAAGAAGCTGTAGGGAGCACGCATGTAGCCACGGTTGTGCATGGCAATATCGGTCTCAATGCCTTGGTCTTCCTCCTCCAGCGCCTTAGTCCAACCAATGCGCGGGTCGTCGGCATCGATGGTCATATCCACTGGCAGGCCCAGTGCTTCCATCGACTGTCCGTCGGTCGAGGTGCCAAAGTAGTACTGTGCAAAGCCACCATAGGAAAGCGGCGGGTAGATAATGCGCATTTCATAGGTGCCCGATGGAACAGGAGGCAGTTTGAAGGCAAAGTCATAACTGCCCCAGAACTGTATCATGTCTGATTCGAAGCAACGCATGGCACCGTGCAGGCAGTACACAAAGCAGGTGCCCTTGTCGAAGACCACAATGTTGTCAAAGCAATTCTGCGGAAGACCCATACGACTGTTGTCATAGCCACTGGGAATATTACCCGTACCCTGATCCCAGTAACGGTAACGGTTGTTGATGAGCTCCGGAAGCAGACTCGTCACATTGAAGCGCAAACGCTCATTGAGCACATTCTTCGGCACCGTGCGGTCGTACACCAGCATGTCGTTGATAGACAGAATATAGCCATTGAGCACATCGACTTTCTGGTTGCGCAAGACCTTTACACCTTCTTGAATCACTTCGTGGAACGAACTGGTTCCGGTGGTTCCCACTTCGTTGGTCAGCGTGTTGTAGGTCTGATAGCGGTTCAGAAACACCTGGTTGTTCATTCCATAGGGAGCCCAGGCTTTGACCAAGGTGTGAGGCAACATCGTCTCATAGTAGTCATACAGGTCGACATCGGGCTTGAAGTGCCAGTAATTTGTCACATTCTGTGTGAGCACCAACTGATTCTCAGTCATTGCTGCAGGTATGATGTGATAGGCCACAAACATGTTGAGCGCATTGAAGCGATTGGTGTAGTCGGTGCCCGTGCTCACGGTCAACCCGTTTTCCGACATGTAGTCATACCAGTCGGGAGCATCGCCATACACCTTGTTGGCATAGGCAATCAGGCCGTTGATGTCTTCCGAAAGTCCCTCCTTGCGCAGGGCAGCCTTGAGCACATCATTGGTCTCGGCAAACACCGTATAGCCTTTTTTGAACTGGGTTTCAGAATAAAGCTTGCCAGAATAATTGGCGCGATCCTTTTGCGTGAAAGCATACTCCCCTGGCTTCACGTGCTGGGAAATGGAGTCGTAGAGACCCGTCAAGGCCAATGCCTCGGCAAACAGGCTGTACTGCGGATTGTGATCGAACACATAGTCGAACAAGCGCGACTGGCGCGGTATAACGGCATTGACCAGATGCACCAGACCGTTCACGGCCTCGCGGTCGGTCTCAATCACCGTGACCACCTTATTAATAATAGGACGGCCCAGCGAGTCGGGCTTGCTCTCCACGGTAAAGTCGTAGCCCAGCATGGTGGAGATTTCCTGGGGCCTCGTCAGCTTCACGGCATCATACTCCTCATAAGTCAGGTGATAGCGCACCAGATCAAGGCGCAGGCTGTCGGTCAGTCCGTCGACCGTACGCTCGGTCATGCCATTGTGAGGAATCACGGCTTCTGTGTCGTCGTAAAGACTGTCGCAATAGGCAATGATGGCATCATTGGTGGGTGCAAAGCAGGTGTAGTGGCCGTAGGCTGCCATCAGCTTGTCGTACCTTGTTTGCTGCATGATCTGGTGGAACAGCGTCAGCGTGCTGTCTTCCTTGATGATGGCATCGATGGTCTTGCCCGTAAAGGTGTAGAGGTCTGACTCGTCGGGCTCAGGATTGCAAGCTGTCATGCCCAGTGCCAAGACACCCAGGCCGGCCACCATCCATCGACGCGAAATCTTTAGAATGTTGTTGTTCATATACAGTTTCCTCCTTTCATTAGTAATTCTTTTCATATTCTTTATCCATGCTGTAGACAGGATTCTGTCGCAAAGCACGGCTCACTTCGATGTCGGTCTTAGATACCGGCAGATAGAGATGGGCCTCGCTGCGCAGCTTGGCGGCCACGGCATCGCCTTCATCGCCCAACTTGCGCTTCACAAGATCGAGCATCGAATTGGTTGTCTTGGCAAAAGCCATTCCCTGACTTTCCTGCTCAGCCAGTGTCAGGTCGTAGCGCACCACCTGGTCTGCTTCCAACTGGCGATAGTTGTAACGCATCAGGTCGTACCAGCGCTTACCCTCAAAGGCCAACTCGCGCAGGCGCTCATCGAGCACCAGTTTCTCCATGGCATCGGGGTTGCTGAAGGTGTTCCACTTGATGACCAAGGTGGCATCGTCGCGGTCGCGCACATTGATGGCCTTCACAATTTCAAAGGCATCCTGCAAATCCTTCAGCACCGAGTCGGTCCTGTAGATCTGAGTAAGGGCCTCGGCCTTCATCAGCATCACATCGGTAAGACGATAGATGATGTAGTTCTGGTCATAGCGGTCGTAAGCACGGGTCGGGGCTTTGTCCTGCTGTGCAGCGGCGTTCGACGGGAAACTCGACATGTTGTCAACCATTTTGCGCACCAGCACATTATCGCCATCGGCAGCGTAGGTGTAAAGCTGGGCACGATATTCGTCATAGTTGCTCACACCAGTGACCTGCCATACTGCAGCGGCACCTTTCAGGAAAATCTTCGGAGCAACGAGATAGGGACCTGCAGCGGAAGAATAATACCTGTTGAACATTTCGCACACACCGGTGTTGCTGTTGTTACGGCCATCGAACTGCAGCTCAAAAATGCTCTCGCTGCCATTCTGCTGCACAAAAAGCCTGTTAAACATCATGCGGCCTTCGATCAAGGGGAAGGCGTCGTCAGCCAGACCTGCACCAGCATCGGTGGCGCGATACTGGGCCTGCTTCGACTGAATGACCTTATCACAATATTCCACCGACTTCTTATAATAGGCGTTGTCGTTCTTCACACTGGCCAGCCACAGATAGATGTCGGCCATCAGGGCATCGATGCCATCGCGGTTCAGGTAGCCCACACGCATCCAATTGGTATAGGCCAGCGGCGAAATGGCGTTGCGCTCGGCCTCTTCCAAGTCCTTGATGCACTGCAGCAGCACATACTCCGGATTCATTTGAGGCACGTCGAAGTTCTGACTGCTGTTCATGAAAGCCTGCTTGACATAAGGCACGTCACGGAAATTGCGCACCAAATAGAAATAGCACAAAGAGCGAAGTGCCAGCATCTGAGAGCGATGGGCCAGATAGTCGCCTTCGGTATAAGAGGGGTCTTCCTGCATCACTTCGGCAGCACGGTCGAGCACCAGGTTGCAGTTGTTGATGACAGAATAGAAAGCACCCCAGGTGGCAAACTGGTTGTCGTACTGGGTGTTGGCCGTGTTGATCTCAATCAGGTCGTCGAGCACGCCCTGATACGTCGAGTTGACCGACGACACTGGCAGCAGCTCGTCTGAACGCAGGTCGCCCCACACAATGAGTCGCTTAATGACATCGGCGCTCAGCATGGAGTGATAGGCACCGTTGACCATCAGCTCCACGTCGGACTTCGACTTCCAGAAGTCTTCGTCCACTGTTTTGTCTTCGGGCAGAATGACCGTATCGACACACGACACCATCATCAGACTGGCCACGAACAATAAGATATATTTCTTCATATCCATGTATGCTTTTAGAATCCAACGTTAAACGTAATAGTGAACTGCTTTGAGCGTGGGGTCTGCGAGTTGTCGGCAGCCACACCGTAGCCCTTGGGCGACACCTCGGGGTCTACGCCGCTGTAACGGCTCCAGAGGAACAGGTTGTTCAGCGAACCGTAGATCTGCAACTGGTTCAGACCCAAGCTCTTGATGGTCTTCTTCGTGAAGTTGTAGGCCAACTGCAGGTTCTGGAAACGCACGAAACCGCCATCTTCCACAAAGCGATCAGAACCCTGGAAGTTGTAGCCCTGGTTGTACATGGCACGTGGAATAGGAGTCTCGTTGCCGTCGGTGCGCCAGCGATAGTTCACCGAAGCACACTGGTTATAGGTGTCTATCATGCGCTCCAGGTTCATGCGGGCCATGTTGACCACCTTGTTGCCGAAACGATACATGAAACGTGCCTTCAGGCTCCACTGTCCATAACGGAAAGTAAGGTTGAAACCACCATTCACCTTCGGCAGCGAGTTGCCCAGATAGACAATGTCGAGCGCATTGATCTGACCGTCGTGGTTGACGTCTTCATAGATGGCATCACCACCATCGAAGGTATAGGTCTGCGAAGCGGTTCCGTTGTTGTTCACATAGTTGTACTGCAACTGCTTGGGATGTCCTTTCTCCATCAGCACGGTTCCATCTTCGTTGAGCACCACGGGGAAGGTCTTTCCTTCAGAAATGTACTGATTGATCATCTCCTCATACTTTTCAGCGCCCCATTGGTGCTCTTTCTGCATGTTCTCCAGCCAGTCGTAGGTGTACTGGAACACGCCCTTGTAGCGGAAACCATAGATGGAACCCAGCGAGTTGTTCAGCTGCACGCGGTTCACATAGGAACCACGGCTGGTGGCCGTCCAGTCGCCATTGATGGCATCGAGCACACGGTCGTCCATTTCCTTCAGCAGGTTGGAGTTCTGGGCAATGTTCAGGCTGGCATCCATCGAGAACTTGCCAATCTTCAGGAAACGCTTGGCCGAGATGTTCATTTCCCAACCATCATTGTCCATGCGGCCCACGTTCATCCACGACAGCGAACCATAGCCGGCCATCGACGGGATGCGCACGCCCGACATGAGCAGGTCGCGTGTTTCCTTGTGATAGTAGTCGAAGTCGACTTCAATCTTGTCGTTCAGGAAGCCTAAGTTGAAGCCCAGGTTGTAGCTGGTGGTCTTCTCCCAGCGCAGGTCGTCGAGCTTCAGTCCGTCGAGCGAACCCACAGGCACGGTGCTGTTGCCCGAACCGTAGGAGCCAGCTGAGGCTGAAGTGTTATAGGTGTTATAGAAGCCAATGTTGGAACTGGGGGCCTTACCCACAATACCGTAAGAAGCACGCAGGCCCAACATAGAAAGCCAGTTGCCCTTGATGGGCTTGAAGAAAGGCTCGTCGCTGATGTTATAGCGCAGCGACACGCCGGGGAACACGGCCCACTTGTTCTTCGGGCCAAACTTGGAGTTACCGTCGGCACGCAGCGAGAAGCTCAGGCTGTAGCGGCCATCCTTATAGGCCACGTGACCGTTATAGAGCAGGTTCTGCGAGTTGGCACGGCTGTTCGAGCTCGACATGCTCTGTGCGTTGCTATAGACGGTCGACGCAATGATTTCCGGCGGCAGGTTGTTCATCACAATGGTCTGCTGATTGGATTTCTGCGTGCTCATTTCATAGCGTGCCAGCATGGAAGCCGACCAGTCTCTATTCTTAAAATAAGGTGTGAACACCAGTTCCACACGTCCGCCAATGCGCATGCGGTTCGATTCCAGGTTGGTGCTCAGGTTATACTCACTGTTGTTCCATGTCACGTTCTTCAAGGCAGCAGGGAAATAGGTGGGATTGCTGCGCGCATAAATATCGAAGTCCACGCGTCCGTTCAGCGTCAGTCGGCTCTTCTCGGCCTCAGTGCCCAGCAGCTCATACTTGATGCTGAAGTCGGGCGTCAGGCGATAGGTCTTATCCTTCTTCCAAGCCATGTTGGCCACAGCAATGGGATTACCCAGTGCCACCTGAGCCGACAGTTCTGGCGAAGTATAGTTGCCGTCCTCCGGATACATTCCCGACACGTTGGGATTCACGATGTAGTATTCATCGGTGTCGTTGCCATACTGGTCCTGGCGATAGATACTCATGTTGGGGGCAATCTTCTGCGCAATGCCCAGCAGGCTCTCATGGTTCACACCGTTGATCTTGCCCTCATAGTTCTGGTCGTTGCCCGAATAGGTCAGGGCAAAGTTGGTTGAGAAGCGGATGCGGTCGGACACATTGTAGTCGAGCACCATGCGGGTGGTGAACTGCTGGAACTTCTGCTTGATGATAGAACCGGTCTGATGCTTATAGCCGGCCGAAATGCGGAAAGTGGCTTTCTGGCCACCACCAGACAGATTCACGTTGAAGTCGTGCATCAAGCCAAACTGCTTCACGGCATCGACCCAATCGGTATTGTTGTTCCAGTTTTCATACTCACCCCACGACCTGTCGTAGTTCAGTTCCTTGATGCGTGTGGTGGCGGTGGAAAGCTGAGCACGGTTGTAGAACTCTTCCTTCAGCATCATGGTGTAGTCGTCACCATTCAGCAGGTTGTAGCCGTCGGGCTGCCAGGTTCCGGTAAGTTTGTAAGAGAAGTTCACACGTGTCTTGCCTCGTACACCATGCTTGGTGGTAATCTGAATCACACCGTTGGCACCGTTCGAACCCCAGATGGCTGTGGCAGCAGCGTCTTTCAACACAACGATGCTGGCAATATCCTCAACGTTCACCGACAGCAGCGAAGCATACTGTTCCTCGTTGGCATTGGCAAAGTCGAAGTTTTCGTCGGGGTTGTCAAAGATCTTGTCGTCGACCACAATCAGGGGGTTGGCATCGCCATTGATGGTGGTCACACCACGCAGACGCATGGTAGTACCAGCACCCAGGTTACCTGAGTTCGACACGATGTCGAGACCGGCAATCTCACCCTGCAGTGCCTCGTCGGCTGAAGTGAAGGCCAGACCTTCCACATTTTCCATGTTGAACGTCTGTTGCGAAACAGACACCTCTTTCTTTGCAATCATGAGGCCGCCCGAGCTGGAACGCTTCGATTTGACCACCACTTCTTTCAGTTGGGTGTTTTCGGGCTCAAGCTTTACTTTGAACACTGTTTGCGAACCAATGTTCATCACCTTGGTCTTGTCGCCCACGTAGGAGAACACCAGTTTGTTCTTGGTGCTCTTGATCTGCATGGAGAAGTTACCGTTGAAGTCGGTCTGCGTGGCCGACACGATACGGTTGTTGGCATCGCGTTCCACGACGTTACCCATCATCACTGGGCCTTCGGCATCGCTCAGCGTACCAGAAATACGCACAGCCTGTGCCACCGCGCTCTGCACAATGGCGCACCACAGTGCCGTAAACAATAATTTCTTGATTGTCATAGTATGGGGCCTTTAGAGTTTTTTTGATTTTTTCGACTGCCTCATGCTGCGCGCATTCAGCGTGGTCTTGATATTCTTGTCATAGCGCTGTGTCTTTTCGTAGACAGCGAGCGGTTCAGCAATTTCGTGCACGGCGCAGAACGAAGAAGTATAGATGCTGCTGGCTATGTCGGCACGATTGTCGAACCAGAAGTCGCGAGCCATCTTGTTGCACAGCAGCGAACTGCTATTGGCGTCGACCACATGCACCACACCGGCATTGTCTCTCACCTCAAGCGTGCCATTGGCCTTGGTGGCCACACGCACTTCTGTTGCCACGCCCATCTCGTCGCGGCTCATCGTGGTGTAGGTGCGATCCTGGGGAGTTACGCCATGGTCGGCATAGAGAGCCGTGGTCTGGAAATGATAACGGGTAAAGTCGCGCAGGGCATCGATCATCTCCTTGGCACGCATGCGTGCATTCAGGGTGTCGTTCAAATCCTCATCGGAAGGATTGGCATAGCGGTCGTACAGGGCCACGATGTCCGACCAGCGGGGCAGACCACGCTGATAGGCCAGCTCCATGGCGTCGTTGTTGGGCGCATAGAGGGTGTAATCATAAGTATTGAACATCGACACGTTTTCGTCCAAGCAGCTACCGCTGGGACCCGAACGGCGGTTGGCCGTGAAGATGACATAGGCATCCTGCGGGTTGGTTCCGAACGAAGTTTTCACAGAGCTGATGCCAGCCCACGTAAGAATATCGGTTCCTGAGGTGAAGCCTGAGCACACGTCGTAGAACTCGCTGAAACGGTCGGCATTGTTTTTCAACGTGGTCGACACGCTGTTGGTGGTGGGCTGAATCACATGGTCAATGCGGTAGGCATAGCCATTCTTCTCCCTGCGAGCTTCGGTGATGACTGCAGGCACATCGCCATTGTCAATCTGTCGGCCACCCTTCACGCTGCCGCCTTCGCGTCCGTTCTCCACGTAGATTTCAGCACCATTCTTGGTCTTATAGTAATGACGACCGTTCTGGCCCAGCACTTCGCCGGGTTCGAGCACAATGGTGTGGGTGTTCAGAATGTCGATGAAGAGCGACTTCACACGCTCGCTGGTGATGCTCACCGTTCCGGTAGAGTCGCCCACCTCGCCCGTGGCGGGGTTGTAATCATACTCTGCCACACGCAGCGTGGCGCCGCCTGCTCCGCCCACAAACTTCAAAGCCTTAGGTTCGGAATGCTTCAGCGTGGTGGGATCCACATAGAAGCGGGCGAAGGCTGCATCGTCGGGAGCCAGGAAAGCCAGGTTGGAGCCCATGGCAGTGAGGTAGAACAGGAAGTTCACGCCCAGTTTGCCACCCTTGTCCTCGCTGGCAGCCCAGTTCATGGTGTACATATCAGTATAGGTAAGCGTCGGACCCACCACACTCTCATACTTGTCAGGGCTGATCATTTTTGTCAATTTATAGAGCACGCCATTGTTGGCAAACTCAATGTCGTAGGTGCCGTCGGCCTTGGACTGCAACACGTCAAGACTCAGTCCCATGTTCATGTGGGTGTCATTCTGAACAAACTGGAACTTGCTGGGCACGGTCTCTACAAACGATGGCTTCATCAGGTTGTTGATGAAGTCGCGCAGAATGTCGGGACGGTTCTTGAACAAGGTGTCAAGATTGGCCACCAAATAGGAATTGTTGTCGTTGGGCAGCTTGCTATACAGGTGCATCAAATAGGCACCATCACCGCCATCCAGGAAGAAACGCTCCACAGCCGAATCGACAGGTACGAAGAAAGCTCCAATGTCGCTCAGCGTGTGGTCCACGCCGTTGGCAGCATCATTGGGGCTGTATTTGTTCCATCCGGGGTTGTATGACAGCTGACTGTTGCCGTTGACAGCAGCAAAGTCGGGACGTCCATCGACAGCATGAAACTTCTTGTTGTTCAAGTATTGCCACTCGTAGATGCGTGGAATTTCGGTCTGCTTGTTCTGGCGTGCCCAGGCATTGTAGTAGTCCGTAAGTTCCTGGTTGAAGATGGGCACTGAGAAATAGTCAAGGATGCGGCTCATGTATTTCGTGTCGCTACCGGGACGACGCAACAGCTGTCCCATGTTGCCCGGCGGCACCAGCACGTCTTCCATCTGGTGCATGTAACCATTCATACAGGTCACATCGCTTTTCACGATACGGTTGCCGTAGATATAGGCCACACCTTGCTCGTAAGGAGAACCGGTGAGCACGGCAAAGTCGCTCTGGCTGCCCAGCGTGGTAATGCTGTTCTTGAGCATGTGCTCACGTGTGAAATGCACCATCATGGGATCGGTAGCATCGCTCACCAAATACACATCGCCCGAACGAAGCTCATCCCAATATGGATTGTTCTCAGGCAGACCAGCACCACCCACCACATGCTGAATACTGTCGATGCTCGTAATGCTGGTGGCATGCTTCATAGCCTGACCCTTGTCCACAGTGGCCTGGCTATTTGAGGTGTTGCTTCGGTTGGCCAGCATGTTCACCATCAGGGCGTTGTCGAGCATTGAGCCGTTGAGCAGCAGTTTCTTCTGAGCCAAGCTCAGCTCATCATAGCTCTTCACCCCCCAACTGTTGTTGGCGAAGAAGCGGTCAAAAGCTTCGTCGTTGGCTGGGAACACTGTCTTCGAGCCTGTACGGTTGAGCGTTTCTGCCTCGTCCAGATCGTCGATCAGGCGCAAATAGTAGGAGAACGTTCCCGTAAGCCCCGTAGAACCAGGGTTCTTCAGTGTCTGGTAGATGCTGCCGCCAAGCCAGCCAGGCTTCACGTCTTCATCTACTGCCGTATCCTTATCGATACAAGCAGTCATCAATCCCGTTAGTGCGAGAGAGACACAGAAAAAGAATTTCTTCATAAAAAAATACTAATTAGTTATTGATTTGTTTTCGATTAATCGTGGTCCTCTTCGGATTTAGAGTGCAAAATAAACAAAAAAAAGTGAAACAGCCAAAAAATAAGTCTACAATTATTGACATTCTTACAACAATTTTTGCAGTCGCACCATCCATCTTCAATTCTTTTTAACCATGGTCTTCCCATTTTCCAATCTTTTTTTTCACACGCAACAAGGGCTTAACAGACTCTTTTTCAAGCACAGAATCGGTTAAGCCCTCAGAATGGGGAACAAGACAGATACCTACAGCCTTTCTATCGTTTCCAAAGGCAGCCCAGTGGCGCTACTGATAACCTCGGCAGTAAGGCCCATCCCCTTCATGTTACGCGCAATGCTCTCTTTCTCGGCCTGCTTACCTTCGTTTAATCCTTCAGTACGACCTTCCTCAAGACCAGCAGCGCGACCTTCCTCAAGACCAGCAGCGCGACCTTCCTCAAGACCTACAGCACGACCTTCCTCAAGACCAGCAGCGCGGCCTTCCTCAAGACCCGCAGCATGTCCTTCTGCACGGCCTTCTGCACGGCCTTCCGCCAAACCTTCTGCACGGGCATTGCCCAGCACATCGTTCTGTATCATCACTGCATTGATGTGCTCATCGTAAGCATGACGCTCTCGGTCGCTCAGCATCATATATTGCAGTTTGTGGCGAGCTTCCTGCAATCCTGGTGCAGTGGTGTCGTCGCTGATATGGCCGTTTTTCAGATAGTCCAGCCACTCCTCGATAGGCGTCTTGGCCACGTTGTTGAATTCATTCACACGAATGATGAAATATTCAGGAAACACATCCTCGGGTGTCCGCATGCGAAGCACACCATTCTCTTTCACGTTCATCATCAGCGTGTCCTTCGTATGAACCCCCACGAACTGAGTTTTGCCATGATACAGATAATCGTTTCCACGGCCCAGATCGAAATAAATGATATTGATGCTGTACACCTTGCGTATGTCACCGTAGGTACTGCCCAGGTTGATATGCTCGGTAATGGCTTTCGACGTGCCATAGAGCACACGTTCCAGATAATGTATTTCGCGCGTTTGCTGTACTTCGACAATGAAATACTCGTCACGATCGTTCTTGGCCTTGATGTCCACACGGTTGAACTTATCGTCGGCGCTTTCCTGATTGCTTTCACTCTCCAACAGCTCCACGATATGCACCGGCTCGCCCAGCAGCACTGTAATCAGTCCTTCCAGCACACCAAAGTTGGCCTTGTCGCGCAGCATGCGTTTCACAGCCCAGTCGAATCTCACATATTTATTCAGTGCATTCATGCCTTACACAATTATAACGTAAACTTATGCTATTTCAGCGTTTGCAAGAGAGACGCCATCGCATGACGTTTTTCTCCTGGCTGCAAAAATACAGAATAAGTTTGAAATTACAAAACAATTGATAGAGAAAAAACTGCAGAGCCAACAAGAATGCAGTATCATGAAAAGAGAATTGTCGCATGTCCATTTACTATTTGACAATTTACGATTTACGATTTATTGACTATTTGATTATTGGGTTATTTCGACCCACCTGATGACGTATGTTAAATAACAAAACCGAAAAATCGTAAATAGTAAATCGTTAATTCTCAACACATAGCCACCCTGAGAAAGTTAAATATTTGTGTAAAAAAATAGGGGACACCCTTTCGAGCATCCCCTAAAATATTACTTAAAAAAATATTACTTCACCAAATATTTCTTACCATTAACAATATAGAGGCCTTTCTTCAAATTCTTCATGCTATTGCCAACCTTCACACCAGTAAGTGTAAATATACCCTTTACAAATGCTTCTGCGTTAGTAGCAACAGTAGTGTTGATGCCAGTACTTTCATTGATACACTCTTCGAGCACATCGTCAAGTTCCTTCAAACTGAGGTAAATGTTCTGTTTGGCTTTCATTGTGGCAGCAGAAGCTGCAGCAGCCTGGAAACGCTTAATCTTATAATTCAAGAAATAAGCAGCAGCCGACTCATCCTCATTCTGAGCCATCAAAGCAGTTGCACGAGCCACCTCAGCCTGCAAATCGGCATCCAATGCAGAAGTATAAGCACCTTCAGCACCAACATAGAACACGTGGTTATCACCAAAGCCAAAGGCGTTCAAGCCTGTGCCCACTTCAAGAGGATCGGCCTCAAGACCAAACTCCACAACCTCTGGTTCATTAGACGTCTTCACATAATAAACAGAATAAAGCAGAGGTGTTTTACCATTCAAATTGCGGAAAGGTGCAGTTTCTTCACCCTTGCTATTACCATGAGGAGCGTAGCATTTTGACACCACAATAGAATCAGGAGTACCATCCAGACCAAAGAACAGACGAACAGGTGTTGCATCAAAAGTGGTATCTACCACAACCTCATTCTCATCATAAATCAAAGCAGCCGTAGCCATACGATAAGAATTATTATCATTTGTAGCATAAGCCGCAGCACGATATTCATAAACGCCAGCAGCTGTTAGGGTTACGGTCTGCTGTGCCTTACCACCCAAGGTCACTGTACTACCACGCCACTGATTAGCGTAGCTGGCCACACCTGCAGTACCAAACTGCCACTGCTTATAGGTGCCCGTTCCTGTAAAAGTCCAACCATTATCAGTAAAGCTGGTAGAAGTTTTATTACCAGAAGAAAGTGAGAAGTCACCATTCTGGATAGAGATTTCAGCAGGATTCTGACGCGAAGCGCATGTAATCTTGAACGAAACGATAGCAGCTTCTATTTCTGCAATTGCAGCCTTAAACTCAGCATTCTGATTAACCTCTGTAATTCCATCAATGAGAGCCTGTGCAGCTGACACCGCAGCCTGCAACTTTGCACGTTCAGCAGCATCGCCATCTGCATTCAAAGGATTGTCAAGTACTGCCTGTCCATTAGCCATAGCAGTCTTAATATCATCCTGTACAGCATTCTGATTAATTATCCAGTTCTTGGCACGGCTAAGAGCATTCACCTGAGCCAAAAGAGCATCTTTCAATTCATTCAGTTCAGCGATGCCTGCTTCAGTCACAGGTATGCTGCAAGTACTGTCCTGAGGTGCCTGATCATAAGAAGCCAGCAAAACGGGCTCAGCAACCTCAATAGCACGCTGCAATGAATCTTTCTCCCAAATATATCCAGCAACATCTGTGGGATAATTAGCCAAACGGTTTTCCAGTTCTCTCTGCTGAGTCCACACGTTCTTAAGAGCAGATTCCCAATTCAACTGCATCTCAGACTTACCGATCTGACGGAACTCCGGATTACGCAAGCTAATCTTAAAGCCACCCTCATAATAGGGGGGGAAGAGGAAACCTGCCTGTACAGTACCACCTTCTTTCACCTCACCAATCATGTAATAACGCTTCCAGTAGTAGCCATTCAGCGTATCAGCAACATCCGTGTACTTGTAATTAGGATTAGCAGCAGCCAGTTCTTCTTCTGTTGCAGGACGCATTACAAGGGTATCAGTTCCTACGAACATACTGGGACCACTCCATACACGGGTGTGATCATCATCATAACGCCAACCATTATTGCCGGGATTTGTAACAGCTGCAGAAACAGCCTGAGCCTCAATGGCAATAAAATATTTACCAGGCTCCAAATCTGTTCTGGTCACAACAACGCCACGAACAGTGCCCGACTGGTTCTGACCTCTCTGGATAGCAGCGGTTGCCACATAGCCATCATTTTCAGGACGCTCCAGATAGCCAACATAGTCAGAAGGCTGAGACCACTTTTTACCTTTATCGGCACCCATATTGGAGAATCCCCAACGGTCACCAACACTCTTCCAGCTTCCAGCAATGGTAGCATTGTTCATGTTGTTCCAGTTTGCCGAAGCATGCGTCGACCAGTCGCCTGAATTGGTGTTACCACCATTGTTATTCATGAACTCATCAAAATAAGTATTAAAGTCGGCAATCAGTGCTTCCATTGCTTCTGCAACCTCATTTTGCTGAGGATCAGCGACAGCTTCTTTCATGGCACTAACAATACCCTCAAACTCGTCACGTCCTTCACTCAGATCTGGTTCCTGAAGCAATTTTTCAGCATAAGCAATCAGGCGTTCCACGATACGAACATCATAAACTTCTTCTACTGCATGAAGCGAAATATTCGTTATTTGTGTTCCTACAGGCAGGCTTGTAGCAGAGAACCTAATTGTCTCACCAGTGTGTGCGCTGATAGTATCAACCACCATAGCCCAAGTGCCGCCAGCACTAACAAAATGATTATAGCTCACAGTCTCACCAGCTGTCGTTACCTTTGACAATGTGATACCCTTATTCACATCAGCCTTTGTGAGATTCTGAATGTAATAACACACTGCATACAGACCAGGTTGACTTACACTCCACTCCTGAGCAAGAGGAGAATCGGTGGCCGCCTTGCTCTCAACGACATTCTCGCCATTTGGTCCCATAGACTCTGCAATGCCCCATACCTCGGTGTCTTCCGTCCAGTTATCAAGCTGGTCGGCAAAACTGCCGTTCTTCACAAGGTCAGCGCCTATCACCTTGAATCTCTGAGGCTGAGGTGCCAAGATGTAGTCGCCCACTTCATAGGCGAAAGCACCAGTGGTGCACACCATTGCAAGAGCAGCTAAAAGTAGTTTTTTTCTCATACTCTTTAAATTTAGTTATTAATAAAATTAGATAAAATTGTAGTTCAAACGTTTTGGCATATATACTTCGGGTGCAAAGATACGACATTTTCTTGATATAACGCAAGAAAATATGACAATATTTTTTGCCATTCTGCTTCGAAATTTGCTTTTCCAATTGTTTTTGCACATAAAAAAGGCCAGGGAGTTGCTTCGTCCCTGGTCTTTTTGTATAGGAATGACATGATTAATTACTACACCTTACTTCACCAGCACCTTGCGTCCGGCACGGATGTAGATGCCCCTAGGAAGGCCTTCGGTGCTGACCTCAGTGGCCTGTCGGCCCACGAGGCGACCACTCAGGTCGTAGACGTTGCGGGCGTCCATGTCGGCAAAGACGGAGCTGATACTGGCATCGATGTCGGTGACAACCAGCACACCTTCAGTGGCCAGACGGCTGTCGTCGAAGGTGATGCCAGCAGGTAGGTCGAGCGTGGGAGTGCCCGTGAAGGTGCCGCTGATCGTCCACAGCTTCAGCTCGTCGCCCACTTGCAGCAAGCGTTCAGGCAACACGTTGAGTTTCAAGGTGCCATTGAACGTCAGGTTCTTGGCTTCAATCGTGGAGTTTGTCGTGCTGCCCACAATAAATTCGACCGTGGCACCAGCAGCAACGGTGGCGTTGAAATTGCACTTGATGGTGCCCGGCGTGGTGCTGTTGGCAGTGGAGCCACAGGGAATGAGCGTGGCACCCGACTGCAGGGAGATGGCATTGAGCAGGCCCTGTCCCACAACGCTGCCATCATTCTTCACCGTGGTGAGATAGGCACCGTGGATGGGGGCACTGAACGTGGTGTTGTTGAACGACACGGTGCCACCACTCACCGTGAGAGCCCCGTTCATCTTGCCCACGGTCAAGGTCATCTTGCCCGTTCCGCGCTTCTCAACAGGAGAATTAATCGTGAGCGTCGACACCGAGAAGTTGGCATCGCTGCTGCCCACAACCCATGTGCCGGTGCCGTTCAGCGAGCCCGAACCAGCCAACTTACCCACGGGGATGTTCTTGCCCTCGTTGCTCACGCTCACCTCGCTGGCCACGTTCAGTGTGGCCTTGGGCAGTCCCTTGGTACTGCGAATGGCCCAGACGGGGTCGTAGGTCTTCTTGTTCTGGCGGTTGGTCTTATAGGCATTCACTGTACCTGTAAAGGCACTCCAGTCACCGTCGAAATAGCAGCGCACACCACCGGTATGCACATTAAAGGTTCCTTCGCCCGTGAGCTTACCAGTGTAAACGCCACGGAAAGAACCGTAGAAGGTACCGGTCTTGCCCTTCTCTACCACAAAGTTACTGCTGTTGGAGATGCCGCTGCCTCCTTCCATGTTGGCACCCCACAGCGAGCCACCCTGGAACTCTACGGTCTTGGGCAGCATGTCGACGTTGCTGGAAGAGTAGTTGGAGGTCATGGTGCCTGCCTTGATAACAAGCTTGGCATAGGAGTTGGTCTGCGTACCCGTTTCCATCGAGCCTGCACCCGTTTTGATGAGTGTGGCGCCACTGCCCTTGATGCCCTTGTTGAAGATGACGCTCTTGCCAGAAGGCACGTCGACGGTGGCTTCGCCCTGCACGTTCAGCGTCTGGTCGGTCACAATCACGCCGTTGGTCTGCAGCGTAGCTCCGTCGTTCAGGTAGATCTGAGAAGACGAGTTGCCAAGCGATCCCCAGTCCTGACCTGAGTTGTTGGCCAGCATGGCCACCGTGACAGTACCGTCGTTGATGGTGGTTGCGCCGGTATGGTTCCAGTTGTTGATGGTCACCTTGCCCTTTCCGTTCTTGGTGATGGTGCCACCACCCACAATGCTGTCGCCATTAATGATGTAAGACTTTTTCTCATTGTTGAACGTGACCGAACGGGGGTTCACAGCGCCCTTGATGTTCACGGTGGTGATAGCAGCCTGGTCGTCGAACACGATGTCATCGCCGAAAGCAGAATAGACTTGTTCCCCGGCTGCCGTCATAAAGTTCTCGGACGAAGCCTGAATCCAGGTATTGTTGCCTGAGGTGCCGTTCCACGTCACGTCACCTGCCTCGCGCATCTCCTCAACCTTCAGCTTCAGCTTGCCGTCTTCATTGATGAGCGTGGCCTTCACCTCGTTGGAAAGGCCTTCTAAAAGTATCTCGGACATCTTTCCGGTCAGCGTTCCTACGGTGGCAATCTCGTAGGTTCCGGCAGGAATGTTCACATCGCCCACGAACTGCAACACGGGAGCCTTGTATCGGGGACCGTACTGCCAGCTCTTGGTCTCAATGGCAAGCACATCGGCATTCAGTTGGTCGAAATTGGTTCCCTGCACGTCGATGACCACACGTGAGCCAAAACCCAACTGCAGCTTCGAGGCAGTAATGCTGCCCACATGGTCACGTCCGCCGGGATAGATGGTAGCATTATAGTCGGCCTTCAGTCCGCCCATGAACTTGCCACCGTCGCTCACAAGCGTGGTGTGGCGGTTCAGCCATACGGAACTGCTTTCCATCGTTCCGTCGAACTGCAGCGTGCCGTTCCACACGTCGGTTTTGCCCGTATGCTTCTCCACCACATTGGGTAGCACCAGCACACCTTCGCCTTGCTTCACCAGACGCATGGCACCGCCAAAGGCACCGCCCGTGAGGGTTGTGGTATAAGTAACAATGTTCTGTTTAGGCTGTTTGGGAGTGCTGGTCGTGGCCTGCTGAGCACCAGTGCCCTGCACCCAGGCCGGGGTGTTCACCACGAGTACCCAGGGCGATGCGCCTTCAGTCACAGCAATGGTCTTGTCCTCATAGCCCGACACAAGCAGTTGTTCGTCAGCATCGGTCGAAGAGATGGTGCCCTGTACCTCGCTGCGACCTTCAAGCGTCACAGCCGGAGGACAGTTGGTGATATTCTCCAGTTCGCCCAAGAAGAAACTGGGATGCGGCGGCTGGTTGTAGCCCACCGACTGCCAGGTCATGGCATTGCGGTATTCATGGTCGGCCCACAACGTGGTGATGCCCCACTTTGAAGGATAGCTGGTAATCTGTATGCGAAGCACGTCACCCACACGGGTCACGATTTCTTCGCGCCAATCGCCTAAGATGTCGCCCAGGAAGCAGGGATTGTTTTTCGACGAGTTGTTCAGGTTGCCTGCTCCCATCCAGCAACGGTCGTTGGGATAAGTACCGCGTTCCGTTCCCACCTCGGCCTGTCCGGGTGCCTTATAAACACAGGGTGACTTTTCAGTACCCGGCGAGTCCATAAATTCGTCGAGAAGGTCGCCGTCCCAATAGACTCGCATGTTCACATGGTCATCGCTCCATCCTCCGACGCCATCCATCACCCTGTCGGCCACCAGACTGATGGCACCGCCAGAAATGCCGATACCGCCAGGATAGGTGCCCAGGAAGTTGCCAGCCATGCAGCGACCGTTGTCACCACCCGTACCGTTCACGTAGCGCAGCTCACCGGTAGTAGCGTTGGTATAGGCCACACCCGGCACGGCAGCACTCTCCAGACAGACGAACTGCTCCAGTCCCCAACGGTAAGGGTCGAAATCGCCACAGTGCTGGGCGTCGCCATGACCGAAGCCTGTAGTGGCAAGGCCGTAGCCCGTGTCGTCAATCACCATTGAACCGAACACGATCTCGTCGCGTCCGTCCATGTCTACATCAGCTATCTGATAGTTATGGAAACCATTGCCGAACCAGGGAGAACCGCCCTGATAGCAGTTCCAGCGCCAAAGCTGTGTGAGTTCGTGAGTTTCGGGATTGACGCTGAGCGCGCAGAACTTATGGCGTGTATAACAGCCACGTCCCAGGAAGATGGCAGGATTACGGCCGTCGATGTAAGGTGCGCCAAAATAGTGCTTCTGCATGCGGTGGCCCAAGTCACCCCATATACCGGCGTCGCCCTTGGTCTCACCTTCTTCAAACTGCGGCAACGGGTAGGCCGCAGGTGTCCAGTTGTCCTTGCCGTCCCAGCCGTAAGGCTCACCCGTCTCTCCGTTCAGATAGAGCAGGTACTCATTGCCTACGCCCATATATTCGGGACGATCCACACCGAAGCCTGTTGTCATGTTGCCAATCTTAATGTCCTTTCCAGTAGCGGTGTGGATAATCATGTTGTCGCTGCCGCGCATCACGGCCTCAGCTTTGCCGTCCTGATCCCAGTCATATAGAATAAGGTCGAACTGTTCATCGGGGCCAGACATCAGATTGGGTCCCATATCAATCCACCACAAACGGGTTCCGTCCATTTTGTAACACTCATGCAGGTTGAAGCAGTTGCGGTTGCTGGCACTGCGCAAGACATTCGCACCTTCGCCAATGTCGTTGCGGCGCTTCACCACAAACTCCATCTGGCCATCGCCATCGACATCAGCCACTGAGCAATCATTCAGCGAATAGCCTGTTACGGTCGTACCATCACGACCCACCACCGGCTTCACGGGAATGTCCCAGTACTGGTGATTCCAGGACTGCACCTCTTCAGAGGCCAGATCTTTCCTCTCCACGCCCCGTACCACGGGAATCACTTTGTAAAGACTGGTCTTCGAACCGCTGGCATCCTCATAGTTCGACACCGTGAGATTAGAGGCGATCTTTGTACCATTGCGATACAGATTGTACTTCGTGTCGAAATACTCAGTAGGCAGTATGCGCCACTGCACGAAGATGCCCGATCCCGAGGTGCCGTAACGGGTGTCCTGCCCGTCCTTGTCGCCCTGCGGAATAGCCACCAGACCACGGTTCAGCCGGTCTATGACACGCTGTGCCTGCATACCGGCAGCCATGAAGATTCCCAGTACAAACAGAATAATAGTTTTCTTCATCATGATGATTTTCTTTTTAGTTATCGTAGTTCTGGGTGCAAAGGTACGGAAAAAAACTATTTACTACACTGTTTTTTAGCCAAAAACACTATAAAAAATGATAACTTTGCGGCAAAGAGCGACAAAATAGAAAAATAATGTTTACCTTTGCAGGCAGCAAACTAACAACAATTTAATATACTACTAAGACATGAGAAGATCTTTTTACGCACTCTTCCTGCTCTTGGCCACCTTGGCACAGGAAGCCAACGCACAGGTAACACCCACCAGTCAGATGGAAAAGCTGGATCGCGGTCTTGTGGCTGTGCCCACACTGAGCACATCGAACAACTTTGTGAGCTGGCGTCTGTTAGGCACCGACAACAAGGAGGCAACCACCTTCGACCTGCTGCGCAACGGTGAAGTGATTGCCAGCAACCTGAACGTGACCAACTACAAGGACACACAAGGCAAGAATACCGACACTTATCAGGTGGTGACCAAGGTGAACGGTGAAGTCACTGAGACCTCAAAAGCCGTCAGTCCCTGGGCCGGGAAATTCCTGAGCCTGAAGCTTGACCGTCCTGAAGGAGGCATCCACAAGACCTGGGGCGACGACAACAAGCGTCCTAAAGGAACGAATGTGCCCTACGCATATTATCCTAACGACATGTCGGTGGGCGACGTCGATGGCGATGGTCAATACGAACTGTTCCTGAAGTGGGAATCGACCCACGCTCAAGACAACTCATATAGCTGCGGCTACACTGGCAACACTATTATTGACTGCTACCGCCTGGACGGCACGCGGCTCTGGCGTATCGACTTAGGACAAAACATCCGCGACGGTGCCCACTACACCCAGTTCATGGTCTACGACTTCGACGGCGACGGACGGGCTGAGATGATGTGCAAGACGGCCACTGGCTCGAAAGACGGAGAGGGTAACTACGTGAACCAGGCCGCCACCGATGCCACTATCAAGGGACATGACAACACAAAGGACTACCGCAACAGCGATGGTCATATCCTGCAAGGGCCTGAATATCTGACAGTATTTGAAGGACTGACAGGACGTGCCCTGCACACCACCTGGTATCTGCCGGGACGCGCCGGAACAGGCTCAAAGCTGCCATCGGGCACCAATGCCACCGAAGGCGGTTCGGAGTTGGGCAAGGTCAGCACGTTCCCCTCAGGTTTCTGGGGCGACAACTACGGTGGTCGCTCGGAGCGTTTCTTAGGGGCTGTGGCGTATGTGAACGGAGCCGACAAGCCTGCCTGCGGCATTTTCTGCCGTGGTTACTACACCCAAGCCTATGTCTGGGCCGTGAGTTTCGACGGACAGCGGTTGCACACCGAGTGGCTGCACGCCTCACCTAACACCACGCAATCGTTGGTATTCAGCAGCAAGATTGATGAAAGTAAGACATGGCCCATCATTACCGTTGACGGCGACCAAATACAGCGCAATCCCATCAAGAAGGCTGCGGCCAACACGGGCGGTGTGAAGAGTGGCGAGACGACTGAGAGCGGACTGGTGGGCAGCAACACGCTCTATAGCAATGGCAACCACAACATCTCGGTGGCCGATGTCGACGGCGACGGCTGCGACGAGATACTGTGGGGATCTGGAGCACTGGACAACGACGGAACCCTGCTCTATGCCACTGGTTACGGACATGGAGATGCCATGCATGTGGGAAAGATGATTCCCGACTCGGCCGACCTTTACGTATTCGATGTGCATGAGGAGAAACTCACTTCAAAACACGGTTCATGGGATCTGCACAACGCCCGCACCGGAAAGGTAATCTGGCACGGCGGCAATGCAGGCGCCGACAACGGACGAGGTATGGCAGCAGCACTTGTGGCCAACCTGCGCGGCTACCAGTTCTGGTCATCCGACGACCGCAATCCCCGATCGGCCGTGACCGGCAACACGATTATCTCGAAGTCATGCACCGTAAACTACCGCATCTACTGGGACGGCAGCTATCAGGACCAGTTGTTCGACGGCAGTTACACCTACGATAAGGATAACATCAACGGTCTCTGGGAACAGGCGTCTCAGGCCAGTCCGAAGATTGACAAGTGGAACAGCAGCAGCTTCTCAACGTTGATTTCTTTCAACTCATCGACATACCACAATGCCCAGACCTGCAACTATACCAAGGCCACGCCCTGTTTGCAGGCTGACATCCTGGGTGACTGGCGTGAGGAACTGGTGATGTGGAACAAGAAAGACTCGTCAGAAATCATGATCTTCACAACCTGGACTCCCACCAACTATGCTGTGCCCACACTGATGCACGACCATACTTACCGCATGGGCGTTGCCTGGCAGAACACTGCCTATAACCAACCGCCCCACCTGGGTTATTTCCTGCCCGACTACATCGAAGGACGCCTGCCCTCCGCCGTTCCGTTTGTTGCTGTGTCACAGCAACAAACAGAGCGGCAGTACTACGACCTGCAGGGCCGCCGCACCAATGGGCTGAAGCGCGGCCTGAACATTGTGCGGACCGTTAATGAGCGGGGCACCGTCGTGACTCAGAAAATCATACAATAATAACAAACTACACACAAAGACATGAGACTACTAACAACCGCTATTGCCTTGATGACAGTAATGACAGCAGGAGCACAGAACACGCCTGCAGCCCAGATGGAGCGTCTGGATCGTGGACTCATCGCCCTACCGGCACAGACCACGGGAACGTTTCTGAGCTGGCGTCTTTTAGGTACTGACGACGAAGAACGCACACGTTTCGACGTGCTCTGCAACGGCAAGGTGGTAAAAAGCAACCTCTACGAGACCAACTGCACCTACGGCAACACCAACAAGACCAGCCAGTACCAGATTGTGACCAAGGTCGACGGGGTACCTGTGGACACCACCGAGGCGGTGACAATCTGGTCTAATATATATAAAAAGGTGGTACTCGACCGTCCAGCCAACAGCATCACCAAGCCTTATACCACCACCATCAACAAGGAAACGGTGTCGTTTCCTAACGGACAGACCTACAGCTATACACCCAATGACTGCTCTGTGGGCGACGTAGACGGTGACGGACAATACGAACTGTTTGTGAAGTGGGATCCTTCGAACGCCAAGGATAACTCGCAGAACGGTGTCACCGGCATCGTCTATCTGGACTGCTACCGGCTCGACGGCACCAAACTATGGCGAATAGACCTGGGCAGGAATATCCGTGCTGGTGCCCATTACACACAGTACATGGTCTACGACTTCAACGGCGACGGACGGGCAGAAATGATCTGCAAGACAGGGCCAGGGTCGAAAGACGGTGAAGGCAACTACGTAAGCCAGGCTGCTACCGACGCTAACATCCGTGGGGTCGATGACAAGAAAGACTGGACCAGTGAGGGAGCAGGCCGTGTGATTGGAGGTCAGGAATGGCTTACTGTGTTCGACGGACTGACAGGCCGAGCCCTTCACACTATATTCTACAATCCCAACCGCAACATGAGCTACGGTGGAGCTGCCGACGGTTCGGTGAACTGGGGTGTAGGCAAGAACGACACGGGCAGCTATGGCAACCGAGGCGAACGCTATCTGGCTGCCGTGGCCCATCTGGATGGCCCAGACCAGCATCCCAGTGCCATCTTCTGCCGTGGGTATTATGACTACGCATTCATCTGGGCCGTCGACTTCAACGGACAAGAGTTGCATCAGCGATGGCTGAGCAGCCACAAGGCAGAGAACAGCTACAGTCTGACCACCTACGATGCCAGTGGCAAAGGCACCACTAAGAGCTATTCGGGCTTGAAGCCCACCAGCGGAAGTGGCAGCGGAACAATGTATCAGAACGGCAACCACAACATGAGTGTTGCCGATGTAGACGGTGACGGATGCGACGAAATCGTGTGGGGATCGGCAGCACTCGACCACAACGGACGCCTTCTCTACGGCACGGGCTACGGTCACGGTGATGCCATCCATCTGGCCGACCATTGCCCCGACCGTCCCGGGCTGGAGGTGTTCCAGATTCACGAAGGGGGGAATTTTGGATGGGATTTGCACGATGCGGCCACAGGCGAGATACTCTTCAGTGCCACTGGAGGCAAGGACAACGGACGTGGCATTGCAGGCAACTTTGACACAAAGACGCGCGGTTCACTCTTTTGGTCATCGAACGACGGAAGTCCGCGCAGTGCCGCAACAGGAAAGACAGTCTATCAGAGCGGTGGTTCCAGCAATTTCCGCATCTTCTGGGACGGCGACCTGCAAGAGGAACTGCTCGACGGCTCAGTGATTGACAAGTTCAACAGCGGCAACGGCGGCACCACACGTTTAGCCACTTTATACGAAATGGGGCCAGGCAGCACCTGCAACGGAACGAAGAACACGCCCAACCTACAGGCCGACATTCTGGGCGACTGGCGTGAAGAAGTCATCCTTTACAGCGTCACCGACGAAGAGACCTGCCTGGGCATCTACAGCAGCAACATCACAACACGGCTACGCATGCCGACATTGATGCACGACCACACCTACCGCATGGGTATTGCCTGGCAGAACACGGCCTACAATCAGCCGCCACACCTGGGTTACTACCTGCCCGATGCCATGAAGCCACGCCTGCTCAACGACGACCGCTATGACATCACTGCCCACGTAGGGGATTCGCTCTGCTATGAACTGCAAGGACGCTACACCAGCAGCATGCTGCTTTCCTACGTATTCCTGCCCGACGACAGCCGAGTGGCCAAGGCCAATGCACCCGACGGTCTCAGTGAGTCAGCGTATAACAGTACGACAAAAATCTTCAGCCTGAAAGGACTGCTCACCATGGAGGGCGACTACCGCTTTGTACTGCGTGTGATGGGCCTTGACGGCACATCGTTCAACGACACCATCGTAGTTCATGCCATCAATGATGCCAGCGGTATTGAGGAACAGCTAATGAGTCAGATACACACGTCAACTACAACTGCCATCTATGACGCGGCTGGACGGAAGCTACCTGTCATCTCAACCTCTACCCTGCCGCACGGCATATACATCATCAGGAAAACCACATCCGCCGGTATCGTCACAAAGAAAGTATTCGTTGAATGACTTACAGTCTTACGCCAAAGAATGCCCGTGCAAGCCACTTGTTCTGATTGACGACCACCTTATCGTTGTCAAAGATAGAGTTGCTCATCATGATGGAGGCTCCTGCAAGATAGCAAGGGGTGAAGTGATAGACCACAGCGGCACGCTCATTAAAAATCATGTTAAAACTCAAGCCGTGGTCACGCCTCTTATCACCGTTGACGGTGAGCCGGTTGTGCTTGTAAACTACGACGGAGGGCAAGGCCGAGAGGTGGAACAGCCACTGCGAATGCTTGCCGAATACGAAGTTGTAGCCATAGCCGCCACCCAAGGCGACATTGGCGAAGGTAAGATGCACCTCCGGAGCCAACGGGCTGCGCTCCTTCAACTCCTCAGTCGTCTTGATGCTACCTCCTTGGAAGCTGGCACCCACCAGCCACGAACCTGCTGAACGACGCTGGTAGTAGTTCTGGAACAAGGCTGCTGGGAAGGAGAACCGGCGATGGTTGAAAGTATAATAGCCTGCAATATTGACAACATTCATACGCAGCCCGTCTTCGTCCAGATGGTCGACGTTGCCCAGTTTCATGTCACCGGTCAGCGACGTGGAACGAAGATAGTTGAAGTCGATGCTAATCTTGTTGCCATGATACTCCAGATTCAGTTCATAGTCGTCATAATTGCCTCGCATCTTGTCGGGATTGAGGGACAGCGAAGCAGCGATGTCACAATAGTTAACCTCAAGACTGATCGAGGTGTTGCGCCTGGTGTGCAGGTCGTATTTTGACCAGACATTTTTCACCGTACCCTTGGCATGGATGTAATTGCCAGCATAGTTGCCGAGAAGTCGAAACAACCACTTCTCCTTGGGTCTGACAACATAGTTCGTGTCATATTTCGACGTGTAGTACTTGGTAGCAAGCTTTTTGTCAAAGCGTTTCTGTAAGCTCAGCTTTTCCTGCCCGACGCTGTCGGTGGTGGCGGCGGGTTGTGCCCCCGCCTCCACCATGACAGCGCACAGCAAGGCAGTAACTATCAATGTTCGAATCATCATAGACGACAGGTAAGTCCGATCTTTGTTTCAAAGGTGTTGGCACGCACCGTACTGTTCTGCCGCAGGACAAGATCCTTATCATAGTAATAGTTGTAGTGCGTGCGGCGTGAATAGTATGCTCCAGCCAAAGTGACAGACCACTGACGGGCAAGGTGTATTTCTATAACAGGGTTGATGACCAAAAGCGAAGCATTACTGTTGTCACCCTGCACGTTCAGGTAGTGCAGATCCTTCTCGCCACTGACGTAGGCATCCAGGTCTTTGTCCTCGTAACCCTTCCATGTCCAAAGGCGGAAGTACTTGGCATTGAGTATGATACGTCCGTACCTGCCAAAGTCGAGCTGCGTCTTCGACTTGACACTGAATCCGCTGCCCATGTTATAGTCGCGTTCAATGACGTTGAAATAGTCGCTCTTGGTACCACCTAGCAGGATGCCGCTGACAAAGATACGCTGCTCCATCTTCGAGAGATAACCCATCTGTGGAAGTGAGAAGATGAAGCCGGGACCGAATCCGGCAGCCTCGCTGATGCGGTATGGTGTGAGCTCAGAACCATCTTCGATAGGCTTGGCATCATAATAGTTGAAGTGCTGATAGATACCAAACTCGCCCACCATGTCTTTCTTGTCAAGTATCGATGTGCTCCACAGACGTCCCACGATATTCAGCGTATTAACCGAAGGCTGTCCGCCACCGAAGGCGGCATTCGCCTCTAAGTCAAAGAAGTCGTAGGGAGTTTTATGTGTTTCACCATCTACCGATGTACCATACGCCAGCGTGAAGTTGAGGTAGGGAGCATGGACACCACGGAACAGGGCACCGTCGTCGGCCAGATAGCGCCAGCCCACAGAGAATGACACATCAACGGGAATCTTATTGAAGTCGTGATAACGATAATTTCTACTCTTTACACGCCAGGCATCGCCGCTGATAATACGGTGCAGCCCCTGTATGGGGTTGATGATGGTTGCAACAGCCTCACGTAAGAAACGGTTGAAGCCACGATCCCTGTCATCAAGAATTGTGTGACTCAGACGATGGGTCATTTCACCAATGGCCATACCTCCACAAGTGGTTGCCATAATATCGTTGATGGCCGGTGGCTCCGTCTCACCCAAGAATTCCCACATTGCAGAACCCAGCAGCGCGTAAGGAGCCGACTCCCAGAACGACAGACCGTTGGTGCGGGCGGCATTGAAATAAAGGTTGCCGTGATAGGGATGGGCAAACATATTGGTAATGAAGAAGTCGTTGTCCCACACCATGCCGTCAGTAAAGTTACGTTTCAGCGTACGCAGGGTGGTCTGAGCGAAGTCAGATTTCAAGGCGTAACGGTCGAACAACTGCACACCCACATTGATAGCCGTCACCTCGGCAGCTGCCTGCAAGTAGCCCTTCTTTACGGGCAGTGCCATCGTAGAGTCGGCAAAGACCAACTTCTTCCGTTTCTCCTCCCAAGCGCGCTTCCAGGAATCGTGCTGGTTGCGAGGCTGACGATACGTAAGACCTAGTTCGAACAATGGCCGGTTACGATAGGTCTCGTTACGATCGTAGTATCGCGTCAAGCCCCAGCCCACTGTGGCAAAGGCACCGAACTTCTTGCTGAACTGATAGTCAGCATTAATACGGGCCTGCAAGGAGTAGAGACGCTCAGGCTTGTCGTTGTTGTTCTTTGAGAAGGTTTCCACATGATAGTAACCCACGTCGCCACTCAGACTCCATTTTGGTGACAACTGGAAATACTGTCCCAAACGATAGAACAGGGCACCTGAAAACTTCGAGTCAAGTCCCATGAAGTGTGTTCCCACACCAAAGATGTTGTACGTACTCTGGTTACGATAGCGCACAGCCAGGTTCACCTTGGTCGACGAGCCACCGTATAGCATGAGGTCAATGTCGGTCATTGGGTTGATGTTCACCAGACCTATCTTGTGGCCAATGCTGTCATACGACAGGTTGATGAGTCCCACCTGCCAGCCTTTGGGGCGTTTACGGGCAATGTTGAACACGCCCACCTGCGCACCATTGAGTGAGTCGGCATAATTGATGGCCGCAAACTGTAAGCCACGCTGCATGGCCGACGATACATTCAGGATGCCCGACAGCTGCACGCCCTTGTCCATGCCCTGGGTGATGTTGTTGATAGCACTCAGCTGCAGACCGTTAAAAGTATGCGCCGACGTGTTTGACATGCTCGACAACTGAACGCCATGACCACCTTCTGTAGCCACTGATGAAACGACGCCAAACTGGACACTCTTCACAGAGTCTTGCACACTGACGATGCCCACGGGGAAGTTCTGCGCACATAACGGTAAAAAGGCAAGAAGGTAAAACAGCATGAAACTTATTACCTTGCCTTTCTGCCACGCAATTACTTGAACACTCATTTGTATCTCTCCTTTGTGTTTTTTCCGTTTTACTATTTTACCTTTTTACCATTTTGCCTTCATCAGATGCTCAGTTCATCGAGCACCGTAAGCAGACGCTTGTCAAAACGCTTGTCGGTACGGATGCACTCGGAGAAAGGCACATAAACCACATCGTTGTTGCGCACGCCCACCATAATATTACGCTGGCCCTGTATAATGGCTTCAATAGCACCTACTCCAGTACAGCTGGCCAGGATACGGTCGCGGGCTGACGGACTGCCACCTCGCTGCAAATGGCCAAGAATGGATACACGCACATCGAACTCAGGGAACTCGTGTTTCACACGGTCGGCATAGTAGAGGGCACCGCACTTGGGGCTCTCCGAGACAATGACGATGCAAGACTTTTTCGACTTACGTATGCCGCGACCCATGAAGGCGGCCAACTGGTCTACGTCCGTAACCTCTTCAGGCACGATAGCAGCTTCAGCACCGCAGGCAATGGCACAGTTCTGAGCCAGGAAACCTGCATCGCGGCCCATCACTTCGATAAAGAAGATGCGCTCATGTGAGTTGGCCGTGTCGCGAATGCGGTCCACGCACTCCATAATGGTGTTCATTGTGGTGTCGTAGCCAATGGTCGAGTCGGTACCGTAGAGGTCGTTGTCGATGGTTCCGGGTAGTCCGATGACAGGGAAGTTGAACTCCATGCCGAAGTCACGGGCACCTGTCAGCGAGCCGTTTCCGCCAATCACCACCAGCGCGTCAATCTCCTCACGCTGGCAGGTCTCGTAAGCCTTCTGCATACCCTCGGGGGTCATGAACTCCTTCGAGCGGGCCGTCTTCAGGATGGTTCCGCCCCTTGTGATGATGCCACTGACATCCTCGGTGGTGAACTCCTTCACTTCGCCCTTGATCAGTCCGTCGTAGCCACGATAGATGCCTTTGATATTAAAACCGTTGTAGATGCCAGCTCGTGTCACGGCACGAATGGCTGCGTTCATACCAGGGGCGTCGCCGCCGGAAGTCAGAATACCGATAGTCTTAATCTTTGCCATAGCTTCAACTTTTTAATGATTTTCAATATTTATTTTGCAAAGATAGGGAAAAAGCATCATTCTCTGATGTTCCTATCTTCCAAAAACGAATTCTTTCACATTGTTTAACGAAGCGACGTTAAGATATTACTATTTTGTATCAGCCATTTCAGCTAATTACTGGCCAGTAGCCTGGCGATACTCCAATAGCTTGGTCTGATAAGTGACATAGGCATCAGTGGGTCGCACGCCTGCTGATACTGCTCCTCGCAAAAAGTGCCACCAAACGCTCAGAAAGGCGGACTCTTTCTGAGCGTTTGGTGGCATCTATTTATTTGTAAGAATTATTGTTTGAATACTTTTTCATCAGCCGGAATTGGTGACGGTAGACCAAGCAGGCCATACCAAGGTAGACGGCGGCCTGAATCCAGAGAATGCGGAGTTCAGGGAGAATCTGACTGAGGCTGGCACCCATGCTGTTGACACGGATGAAAGCACGGACTCCGAAGGTGCTGGGGAAAATCCAGGATACGCCCTGCCAATAGCTTGGAATGCTGGACTGTGGCCACGAGACACCTGTCATGAAGAGCAGGGGCACAGAGACGAAAACCATGATAAGCATGACGTTCTCACGATAGCGAATCATGCATGAGACGGTCAATCCGAAGAAAACACTCGCCAGCGTATAGGGCAAAAGCATCCAGAACAGCGTCCAGCCAGTGCCCAACTGCGGAAATGAGAACATGTGCGGAACAGCCATCGAGAGGTAGGCGGCAGCAACGGCTCCAATCATACCGTAACAGAGTGCCTTGCCCCAGACGATACGGTAGGCACCGCGATAATGCGGGTCGTCGTCGGGAATGAGCTGGCCGTTGCGGTGGCGCTCACGCGCCGTACCGGCAGCCATGCCAATGCCAAGGGCTATGGCTTGCTGCAAGATGAGCATGAGCACGGCAGGCAACACACAAGAACCATAGCCACCCGAAGGATTGAACATTGCCACATCGTCGACAGCCAAAGGCTGCGCCGTGATGGCATCCTCGCGCTTGGTGTAGTTGCCGGCTTTCTTGATGTTCATGCCCGCACCGAGTCTTCCTGCCTCGACCATGGCAGTCTGATAGACAGCCTTGTAAGCTAGCATCAGGCTCATATCGCAATAGACGCTGACAGTGGCCTGCTCACCTCGGTTGACGCGCTCGGAAAAGTCGCTGGGAATGAGATAGATGCCACGAACAAGCTGTCGGCTGACGAGCGACCGGGCTTCGTCAAGATCTTCAGCGTGGTATTTCACGCAGACATCGGGCGAAGCGTCGCAGTCGTTGATGAACTGGCGCGAGAGCGCAGAGTGCGACTGGTCAACGACCACCACGGGTGTCTCATGCAACGTCTCGTTGTTGTAAATCCATGAGTAGAGCAACGGGTAGCCCAGCGGCACGACGACAAGGAACATCAGCACACCCTCGTCGCGGATGACCTGCAGCAACTCCTTGCGGAAAATATAGAGCACGTCCGTGAAATGCTCACGTAATCTATTAAGGAATGTAGACATAATTCAGCATTGCGTTTTTGACTTTACGGAGTACGAACCAGGGCAGCAGCGTGAAGGCCATAAGTGCCACAAGGTGGAACCAGACATCGATGACAGGGAAGCCGTTGAGCACCGTGGCCTGGTAGATCATCCAGTAATGGCGCAGGGGGAACAGCCACGACATGGCCTGCAGCGCCCCGTCCATGCCTGCGATGGGGAACGCCGACCCGCACATCGAGATGCTGAGCACCGACCACAGCGACGAGATGCTCATCGACATGCGCAGTGACGGCATCAGACCAAAGGCAAAGATGCCGAAGCCGAGCGATGCGGCAACCTGCAGGAGGCTGAGGCGCACAATGCGCCACACACCACCAAGTCGCGGGAAGTGGAGTACGTCGAAAATATAATACTGGTAAAGGAAAATCACAAGCAAGAACACCAGCGCGTGGACAATGTACTTGCCTAGGATGGCCACCACTATATTATTATCGGCTCTGGCGAGCCATTCCTTTCCTGTGTCAAACTTCATTTCCATGCCCACGGCGTAGGCTGCAAGCAATGCCATGAAGAGCATCAGGATGCCCGGAACGAAGACCGTCGTCAGCGAGTAGTTGTAACTGCCCTGCGGGTTGGATATCATGTGCGCATCAACGGTCACAGGCTGCAGTGCAGCCTTGATTTGTTCCTTGGACGCACCCTTGGCTGAGAGCGTTGACTGTCCGACAGCCGCTGACCCCAGGGAGCCAATGGTCTTCATGTCCTTCATCGCCATCGAGCCAGCCGTCATACACGTCATGGAGTAGTAGTAGGAAACCTTCGGCTGGCGCCCCGAGAGCAGCTTCGATGCCGTGCCTTCGGGGATGTAGAGGTAAGCGTAGACCTTGCCTTCCTGCATGGCGTTTCGCGCCTCGGTGATGTTGGCGAAGCGGTAGACGACACGCGAGCTCTGCATGGCATCCAGATTGCGGACGAGTCCACGCGACATGGCACTGTTGTCCTGATCCACCACGCCAACGGGCAGGTCAAGTGCCACACCGTCGTCGAGCATCGTGGTGAAGAACAGCACCAGCAGCACGGGAAACACCACCATGCAGAAGCCGTAGATGCGGTTCCGCGTAATGATGCCAAGCTCGCGCAGTGCGATGTCTCCGATTTGTTTCAGATACTTCATATCATTTCTTTAGTATCACCGACATACCCGGACGGACATCCTCAATCTTCTCCGTTGGTCTCGCCTTCACCTCAAACGTCTTCTGGTCGTACTGCCCGCTGGCCTTTGTGGCCTTCCACACGGCAAACGAGCCTTTGTCCTTCATCGACGTCACCTTCATCTTTGCTTCTTTGTCAAGTGCGGGAATGCGCACAGTCAGCTCAGCTCCCACCTTGATTTCCTTCAGCTGGTCTTCGCGGATGTTGAACGTAGCCCACTGGTCGTCCATCACGGCAATCGACATGATGGGGGTGCCCGTACCTACAAGTTCACCCACCTTCGGATAGATTTCGGTCACCTCACCGTCCATCTGTGCCACCTGCACGGTCTCACGGATGTAGCTTGTCACCTCCTGCACGGCACCACGGGCCTGACCTACAGTAGCCGATGCTGCCTGGCGCTCCTCAGCGCGGGCACCGTTCACTGCCATATCATACTGGCTCTGCGCAGCCTTCACCTGAGCCTGGGCCGACTTGTACATGGCCTGAGCTTCATCGAACTTCTGAGCACTGACAACCTCCTCTTCAAAGAGGGTCTTCATGCGGTTATATGATTTCTCCGCAATCTCCAGTCCTGCCTTGGCCTGCTCCAAGAGCTGGAAGGCAGCCTGCACCTGCTCCTTGCGAGCACCGTTGCGGGCCATCTGCTCCATGGCCGAGGCAGCATCTGCGGCACTTTGCGCCTGTGCCATCTTCGCCTGCACATCGGGAGCCTCGATAATGGCCAGTGTGTCGCCGGCCTTCACGAAATCACCTTCTTTCACCCGGAGTTCGAGAATACGCCCAGGCACCTTGCCCGACACCCGGTACTCCTCGACCTCCATCTCACCCTGTATCACTTCCGGGTCACGGCCCAAAGCCAGGAAACCAATGAGTGCCACGATTGCTACTACTGCTGAAAAGCCGCCCACGGCCAGCAGAATATTGTTATGCTGTTGTTTTGCTTTGTCTGACATAATAATATACTTTGAAATTTGTAGTTTTACAATTGAAATGAATGATTACTGAAGCGTTCCCAACGCCTTCTGCAGTTCAACCTGCGAGAGCTTCACACCAATCTCAGCGTCGATTTTCTGAGACTGTGCCTGCTGCCAGGCGGTCTGTGCCTCCATAACGGTGGTGAATGACACGGTGCCCTCCTTGAACCCGAGATTTGCCATGCGCAGGTTCTCGTCGGCATTGGCCACGTTCGCGTTGGCCATCTCCAGTTTGTTGTTGGCCTCGGTCACCTTGAAGCGGCTCTGCTTCACCTGCAGTTCAATCAGCTCGCGGGCATCATCCAGCTCCATGTTTGCCATAGCCGTGGCACCCTTCGAGGCACGCACCTTGTACTTCACATCGCCCCAGTTCCAGACGGGCACACGCAGCACCACGCCCACATTCCAGACTCCCGAGAACTTCTTCTCAAACCCGTTGAACGTGTTGGGGTTCGTCACGGCATAGCCGCCCGTCAGCAGCACCTGTGGCAGATTACCCGCCTTCAGCACGTTCGTCGTCTGACGGGAAAGGTCAACGGTATTCTGCAGCATACGAAGCTCGGGACGGGTCTCCCAGTACAAGTGCTCACCTTCTGCAGCCGAGGAGGCTATCGCCGATGTCCCCGCTTCATTTCCACTTCCTCCCAAGGGGCTCAAAACGTCAGCCACCGTGATGTCTTCATCCACTGGCAGACCGCACAGCTGACAAAGCAGCATCTTCGACAGCACCAGACCGTCCTTCACCTGTGTCAGTGCCATCTCGGCCTCGTTCACCCTGACACCAACGCTCAGGCCGTCGCCCTTTGTGGCCACACCCTGGTCTATCATCTTCTGCACGTCGGTCTTCAGCTTCTTCACCAGTGCCACATAGCTCTCGGCCAGCGTCTGCTTGTGTCGCAACGACACCACCTGCCAGTAGGCCTGATCTATATTAAATAAGGTATTCTGGCGCTTCATCTCCAGGGAGTTCGCCGCCATTTCCTCGTTGATGTCCGCAATCTTGTTGGCCGCCACGATGGCACCGCCCATGAACACTGGCTGAGTCACCGTCACTGCTCCGGCAAACATGTTGCGCGTATCTGTCCGGAAGCCGTCCACGATGCCTGCACCAACCTGGTCAAGTGCCCCGGCGAATGCCGTCATGTCCTGCCCCATCTTCGCCTGTGTAGCGGCAGGCAACGACGACACCAGCGGCGACAAGGCGTTCTGCAGGTGTGACGCCGTGTTCGTACCCATATTGCCCAGCGCTTCTTTTTGGTCATCGCTCAGGATGGAAATTTCCTTGTTCATCCACAGATAGCCGCCCACGGCGTTGACCTTTGGCAGATACTGCGTGCGGGCCGACTTCCGCAGGTTGGCGTTCACCTCCTGCTTCATCTTTGCCACGCCCATCTGCTTGTTGTTCCTCAGTGCCATCGCCCTACAACTGTCAAGCGTCAACAGTCTTTGGGCATTGGCACCTATCGGCAACAACACCAGCAACCCGAGCATCGCAGCCCGAGCCATCACTGTTCTTTTTTTCTTTTTCCTGTCCATAGTTTTTGATATGTTGATCCTATTCTTCTTTTTCCGAGTGCAAAGTTCAATATAAATAACGGAATTAAGATGTTCGATATTGCCCGAAAAATGTTCTATTAAAATAAATATTCCATTTTTGCAAGTAATTCGGTATTTTTGATTACCTTTGCAGCGAATTACAATGAAGTAATTTGTTACACAACAATTTCAACTAAAAGCAAAACAACAATGAAAAAGACATTCGTATGCGCCATGAGCATCTGCGCCATGATGATGCTCCAGTCCTGCTTCGTTCAGGAAGTAAGCGTAGGCATGACCGCCGATGAACCCGCCCAGCAGGTGGACAAAGTGAAGAACCATTATTTCATTGCCGGTCTTGTGAAGCCCAAGCAGGATGTGGCCAAGAACCACGTCAGCAACGACCAGAAGTTCCGCTTGAAGACCAAGACAACGTTCTGGGACGGCTTCCTTCAGGCTATCACCTTCAGCATCTACACCCCGACCACCACATACTACTACGAGCCTGCCAAATAAGCAAGACGTGTAGCACAACAAAGAAAAATCCAAGTTGCCGTTTATCAGCAACTTGGATTTTTCTTTGATACAGTGTTCTTACACGAGGAGACATCTACGTCAAGCCCAATTAACCAACACTGTTTTGTAAAGATTTTTCATAGAAAAAAACACTCTCCCGATGGGTACTTCTGGACGGAAGAAGCCACCAAAAGCGCCTCTTTCATGGTCAGTGGCCTGCTGTTTTGGCATCAGCAAGCCGTTAAGCGCATTTAAGTAAGCCTTAAGCGCGCTTAACCAAGGCTTAAACGCGCTTAAACTAAGCCTCTCTTCCTTTGAAACCAAGCCTCCGTTGCGTCGAAACCAAGCCTCTGTTAGGCCACAAACCAGCTATTTCTGGAGTGCCTAAAAGTCTTCTAAAACCCAATCCACTGATTGCCAATCACTTACAAACCCGCTCATAATTCGCCCATTTGCAACCGCCAGACCACCTGCTGAATTCTGAGCGAATCTCAGAAGGGTCGTTGTAAAGATTTTTCATAATCGTGTTTCATTCTTTCTTCATCACCGCTTCCATTTACCCATCACACTCATTTTTCCTCCGAATCGCTTGGCGGTTCGGATTTTTTTTCGTATCTTTGCCCCGTCGCTTGTTAGCTCACTTGTGGGCGGCGGGCGGTCTTATATATGAGAAAGACGTTTTCGAACGTCTGTCGTTGT
>JAEEGL011001035.1_pt1 | contig 78273 bp, 55 predicted proteins | sample 9134231 | NCBI WGS metagenome assembly JAEEGL01 (sample SAMN16246548, study PRJNA631951) | gut metagenome | biome: gut microbiome; feature: rumen; material: fiber-attached | host: Bos | place: Iran: Karaj | collected 2018-10 | reverse complement strand
GGGATTCGAACCCCCGACCCTCTGCTTGTAAGGCAGATGCTCTGAACCAACTGCGCTAACTGCCCGTTGCTGTCAAAAGCGATGCAAAGGTACTGCTATTTTTTGAACTACCAAAAAAAATCGCACTTTTTTTTCAAAAAATCGTGTTTTTTTTGAAAAAAGGGCAAAAAATGGCCTTTTTAGCATGGTTGAATCATGTGTTTTCGCTCAAATGAAGCGCAATTCTGGTTCCAAATGTGAATACTGACATTCATGTAAGGAGAGGATATGTTTTTATCTTTATAATGTATATATGCCGTTTGTAAAAGGAAAATATTGTATATTTGCAGTTTAATTTAAATAATCAATTAATTAACTCATTAACTGAGAGCCTTTTAACTTTTTAACTAACAAAAGCTAGACATGAAAAAAACATTGCAAACCTTTGTTTTGCTGCTTGTGGCATTACTGTCGGTGTCGGCAGGTATTCCCGGGCAGTTAGGCGACGTGAACAGTGACGAATGTGTTGACATCAATGACGTGACATCATTGATAGATTATCTGTTGCGAGGTGCAGCTCCCCTCCCGTTCAACTCCAATGCCGATCTTGATTGTGATGGTAGTATTAACATTAACGACCTCACCAAGCTGGTGGACTATCTGCTGGGTGGGTCTGATTTGGAGCCAGCCGAGGTTAAAACCTACACGGTGAACGGTGTGACGTTCAGGATGGTAGTGGTTGAAGGTGGTACCTTCACGATGGGTTTGACCGCCGATGTGGATATGGAACTTTCTGATTACGAAAGGAAAGAAGAACATCCCCACGAGGTGACGCTGCCGTGCTATGAAATCGGTCAGACCGAAGTGACTCAGGAATTGTGGCAAGCAGTGATGGGCGATAACCCGAGTAGCGTCAGTCCGGTCAACGGTTATACTGAAGACTTGAACCGTCCCGTAGAGACTGTTTCCTGGAACGACTGCCAGACATTTATCACTAAACTGAACCAGCTTACGGGCGAAACCTTCCGCTTGCCTACCGAGGCTGAGTGGGAGTTTGCAGCCCGAGGCGGAAACTTGAGTCAAGGTTACCTGCTCGCAGGAAGCAACGACTTGGATGAAGTTGCATTGCCTTGTGAAGATGACGACAACATCGGTATGATTACCCATGCTGTTGCCGCCAAGAAGCCCAACGAATTGGGCCTTTATGACATGAGTGGTAACGTGTGGGAGTGGTGTCAGGATTATTTTGAGACTTATCGTCCCTATGCGCAATACAACCCTACAGGCCCATCATCGGGCAAAGAACGAGTGATGCGTGGTGGCTATTGGTTTTATGAGCTGGTAAACTGCCGTGTGTCCAAGAGGGAGCATGGTCATGTTAATCAAAAGGGTAGCTTCCTCGGCTTGCGTCTGGCAATGGGTGAAGATCATTCATTCCGTTTGTCCCAAGATGTTGTGACGGTATCGGTTGGCAGTGAGGCTACGGTCGATATGCTGAATGGTAATGGGGCTTATACCGTTACTGGAGGGAGCGACAGCGTTAGTGTAAGCATTGATGGCGACCGCCTGATTGTTACGGGAAATCAAGTGGGTGTTTCCCAGGTTCATGTTACAGATAATGCCACGGGTGCAGTGAGAGCTCTCAGGGTCATTGTGGCTACTTCGGTGCAGACGTTTACCGTGAACGGCGTGTCGTTCACGATGGTTGGGGTAGAAGGCGGTACCTTCGTGATGGGCGCCCCCGATGACGACCTCGACGCCGAGGATGATGAGAAACCGGCCCACGAGGTGACTTTGTCAAGTTACAGCATCGGTCAAACCGAAGTGACTCAAGAACTGTGGGTAGCGGTGATGGGCAGCAATAAAAGCGCTAATGTAAACGAATACGTTGACCACTGGACTCAACCTGTGGATAATCTCGAATGGCAAGATTGCCAGGAATTCATTGTAAAGTTAAATCAGTTGACTGGCAAGCACTTCCGCCTGCCCACCGAGGCCGAATGGGAGTTTGCAGCCCGTGGTGGCATACACAGTAAAGGTTTCAAATACGCTGGCAGTAATTCAATCGACGATGTGGCGTGGTATCAAGGTACTTGTGACTACCTCCCGGATCCAGACGCCCCGTACTACGCTCCCTGTGGCGATGACTTCAATTCTCCAGCGCAGCCTAAGAATCTGGTATCGTTGAATGGAGGCAATAGAGCACCCATACCCTGGCCCGACAACAATCTGGGTCCCCAGCCTGTCGCTACGAAGTTGCCTAACGAATTGGGGCTTTATGACATGTGTGGCAATGTGGTAGAGTATTGTCAGGATATTTTTGGTAAATACAGCAGTGAGGCACAAACCGATCCAGTATGTGAAGATGCCGACTATTATCGGGGTACCCGTGGCGGCAATTGTACCGCATACGCAACACAATGCCGCGTGACTTACCGAAAAGGCTGGTACGGATGGTGGAACTATGGTCTGCGCCTTGTCCTTGACGAGGAGAATAGTACCAAATTCCGTCTCTCGGAGACGCATTTGCAGCTATTCATTGGCGAGAGCAAGACAGTAAATATCTTCAATGGTAGTGGTGATTATACGATTACTGGCGACCATGTTGATGTGAGTGTTGATGGTGATCGCTTGACCGTGACAGGAAAGACGACTGGTATAAGTGACCTTCTTATTACCGATAATGTCACGGGCCTTTCAGCATTCATCACTGTTCACGTCTATTTAGATGCTCAGACCATCTGTGACGAGTATGGTTATCCGAGATTCAGAATGGTTTCGGTCAAGGGTGGCACATTCACAATGGGAGCCACTGCCGAGCAGGGCGATGAATATCAAGAGGATGAGTTGCCTACCCACGAGGTGACGCTGTCAGACTTCTACATCGGTGAGACCGAAGTGTCGCAGGGTCTGTGGAGTCAAGTGACGGGAAGAGATCCCAGCCACTTCCATTACGAACCTCCCTGTGAAGCGCCCATGAGGGGTGGTAGCTCATACGACTTCCCGGACATCAGTTATGACGTGTTGCCTGTGGAGCAGATATCATGGTACGATTGCCAGAAGTTTATCGCCAAGTTGAACATGAGGACTGGCAAGAACTTCCGCCTGCCCACCGAGGCCGAGTGGGAGTATGCCGCTCGTGGCGGCCACCTGAGCCGTGGCTACAAGTATGCTGGTAGTGATTCAATTAATCATATGGCATGGCACGACATTAGATATGGTACGTATCTGCTTCTTTTCGGTGACGTAAATGAATTGGGCTTGAGATCAATGAGCGGTAATGTGTGGGAGTGGTGCCAGGATTGGTATGGCGGCTATAGCAGCATGGCTCAGGTGAACCCGAGTGGCCCTGCAACGGGCACCAACCACGTGATGCGTGGTGGAAGTTGGGGTGGAGACTCAACTGACTGCCGCGTGTCGAGCCGTGGGTACAATCTACCTGACTACTGGAAAGACAATCTGGGTATGCGTCTCGCCTGTGATGCTGATGGCAGTCCCAAGTTCCGATTAAGCCATACCGTCACCGAGCTTGGTGAGGGCGAGAGCATGACCATCAATATCTTGAATGGTCATGGTGCTTACAGCTACAACGTGATTGAAGGTGAAAATAACGTGATGGTCAACCTTGACGGCAATACCCTTGACGTGAAGGGAACAGCCGAGGGCGTGAGCATTGTCCGCGTCACCGATAACACTACTGGGGCCAGCACCGACCTTGTCGTGGTAGTCGTGCTTGAGGACGAGGTGTTCACTGTCAATGGGGTGAAGTTCAAAATGAAGCAAGTCAAGGGAGGCTCGTTCATGATGGGCAAAGCTTACTCTGACGATGATAATTTAAAGCCCGTTCACCAAGTGACGCTTTCCAATTACCGCATCGCTGAAACCGAGGTGACACAGCTGCTGTGGGAGGCTGTAATGGGCAACAATCCCAGCAGGTTCAAGGGCCAGCCATATAACCCCGTGGAGCAAGTGTCATGGAATGACTGCCAAGAGTTTATCGCCAAGTTGAATGAGTTGACTGGCAGGAAATTCCGCTTGCCCACCGAGGCCGAGTGGGAGTATGCCGCCCGTGGTGGTGAAGCCCAGAGTGGCTACATCTATTCCGGCAGTAACAATATAAATGATGTGGCCTGGTTCTATGATAATAGCTATGCGGTGGGTGTAGATCATTATAATTATGGTACACATAGTGTGCTCTGCAAGTCCGGCAATGCTTTGGGCCTTTATGACATGAGTGGCAACGTGTGGGAATGGTGTCAGGACTGGTACGGCAACTACAGCAGCGACGCGCAGACTAATCCCACGGGTCCTGCAACAGGTTTTTATCGTGTGAGCCGTGGCGGTAGCTGGTGCAACTCAGCTAAGTATTGTGAGGTGACTGCCCGCAACTACGGTGCCCCGTCCTACAAGGAATACTACCTGGGACTGCGCTTAGCGCTCTAAATTGTTTTTTATTGCTAAAGGTGGGTTCAAAATTTTTGAGCCCACCTATTTTTTACTATATTTGTGGCTCAATTCAAGATATATATTGTTGAACCTACATTTATATATTTGTTAGAAAGAAATGAAGACGAGTTTTGTTTTTCTGGCCGATGGCTTTGAGGAAGTCGAGGCTTTGACGTGTATCGACGTGATGCGTCGCGCGGGGATGCCTGTGGTGACGGTGTCGATTAATCCTGAACTTGAGGTGACTGGCGCCCATGGCGTGACTGTGCTGGCCGACAGCCTGTGGGAGGACAACGATTACAGCGATGCCGAGTGGCTGACGTTGCCCGGCGGTGTTCCCGGTGCCCCTAATCTGGCCGCCCATGAAGCGCTGTGTGACGCGCTGGTGGCTCAGGAAGAGCGTGGCGGTAAGGTGGCAGCCATCTGTGCCTCGCCGGCTGTGGTTCTTGCACCGCTTGGTATCCTGATGGATCGTGCCGCCGTGTGCTATCCCAGCATGGAGGTTGGTATCGAGGGCGTGAAATGGCAGAACACTGCTGTTGCTGTGGATGGTAACGTGGTTACGGGCAATGGCCCCGCGGCAGCTGCTCCCTTTGCACTGACACTGGTTGCCCAGAGCCTGGGCCGTGAAAAAGCTGAGGAAGTTGCCAGCGGCATGTTGCTGGACTTTTAAACTCGATTCGCAGTTGATGCCACCATAATCTTTGGCGATTAAGACCGCGTTGATAGGTCGGTTTTTCCCAATGAGGATAATGGCACTATTATCAATAAAAATGTGGCAGCCTGCTGTGGCTTCTGATACAAAGGTTACACAATGTGTTAAAAAAGAGAGAAAAAGTTGTATTAGTCAATTTTTCTCTCTAAATTTGTGCCCGACTTTTAGGGTGTGTCTTCAATTGACGATTGAAGTGCCATTTCTACAGGGTCACAATAAAACAGAGAATTTTTTTTATTAACATCTTTATTAACGTCTAAATCTATTAATTGATTTATGAAGAAATTTTTAGCACTTTTATTTGTTTGTGCAGGTCTGACTGCTATGGCAGGCGTGCCCCAGATTAACAAGGCTCACTTTGCCCAGGCAAACAAGGGCCAGAAGGTGATGAAGGCTAACACCTTGAGCCAAGAGTTGTGTGCTCCTGCTATGCAGCAGAACAGCAAGGACATGTTGACTCCCCGCAAGTTGATGAAGGATCTCAACATGACATTTGGTGATAATCGTCTTAATCGCAAGGCACCCCGTCGCTTGAGCAATGAAGATATCCTCAACTTCCCGTATCTGGACTTCCGCTATGTTTACACGATTAAGGATGGTCAGCTTGTAGAGTCTGATTATCACTATCGTGGTGGTGAAGGTGTTTACTTCCAGGAGGATGACGGCGAGATGTACTGCGCTGGTCTTTATTGGAACCCGTTCACTGGCAGCTGCTACTATCTGCCCTTGGCTATTGACTATGCCAACCATGAGGTATCTTTCGAAACCGGTTACTATCTTGACAATGACACTATCGAGGGTAGGACTGTTAACAACAAGCGCGTTGATACCGTTGATGTATCGATCATGGTTGACTTCAACTGGTTCACCAGCGATGACGAGAACGCCCAGTTCGCAAGCATCATTGGTACAATCTTTGATGATGGTACCATTCAGTTTGACGACGAGAACCCCTACGTGGTATTCGGTTATCGCGTGCTGAACACCTTCACCCGCTCTGGTAACCCCTTCTCTGGTTACACCTATCAGCTGACTGCAACCGACACCACTCACTTTACTGATATCTATTCCTCGACTCAGTTCATCGTGCCCAATGCAACTCATGATTATGACCTGAATGGTCAGAATGGTATCGAGCACATGAACGATAATGCTTACATGTATCAGTATGATGACACTACCGCAGCTGTGTTCAACCTCTATGGTATGGGCATGCCCGGTGTTGCCATGAACATCTATCCTGATGGTACCATGAAGTATGAACTGAATCAGATCTTGTCTGAGATGGGTCCTGCCACCAGAAATTATTATGCTAACTATTATGGCGCTGCTTACAACTGGGATCAGACTCATTACTACTGGCCCATCGCTATGGATGATGAGACTCTCGAAGAAGTTGAAGACACGGTTAAGTACGGTACTGTAGAGCCCACCGCTATCAAGTGGGGTGCTATGGGTTATGTTCTTCCCGGTATCGTTCGCGTTGCCGATGGTGCTATGATGCAGCTTGGCTCTTATCCCTTCACCAACAACGTGCTGGCCTTCACCGATGGTAGCGAGTTTGTTCTGGGTGGTGAGCCCCAGTTCATCCTGGGTGATGTGAACAGGGATGGTATCGTAAACATCGAAGACTTGGCTAACCTCGTTGACCACCTGCTGAAGAGCGACTTTGATGATGCTGATAACTTCAGCCCTGATGCTGCTGATGTTGATGAGTCTGGTGACATCAGCATTGCTGACGTACCCGTTCTGATCGACATGCTGCTGAAATAAGCATAGCAAGATTAGATTGCTTGAAAAACGGGTAATATCCCGTCAAGCATAATTAACAAGACAGGCATTCCCATGTGACGGGATGCCTGTCTTGTTTGTTTGTTCGGCTTGCGCAATTCTCCGCACTATCGTTATGCTAAAAAAAAATTATTATCTTTAAAGTCTTGATTTTTGCGAAATGGTGTAATCCGTGCTGGTTTCGTCTGATAGAAAAGGTCGGAGACCTTGACGAGGCCAGCGGCCTTGAATTAAGCTAACCCCATGGCGTACAGGCCGACAGGTTTGTGCGGCAGGGGAAAGAGCATCTAGAGGGAAAGGGCCTCGAAGAGGGCCACACACTCCAGGCTAAGGAAATGTCTCGGTTAGTGGCCCCTTTCAGGGCCCGTTTTTATCTTCCTGCCAGTCCCCAGGCTACACAGACCTCAGGCCTGTGCACCCTGGGGTTAGTGCAAGTCAAGGCCGTTGGCCTTGAGCAGGCCTTCGACCTGCTTGTACACAACAATTGCCCGAATGACTCCACGGCGTGTCGCAATGCTGAAAACAGGTGCAACGAGTCACAAATGAGATAAAATTGGCTGCGCCTCAATATAAAAAAGAATAAATTCTTTTGTTCTGTGTTCGGCTTGCGCAATTTTTTTGTAAATTTGCAGTTTGAAATATTGTCGGCAGTCGTTGGCTGAGAGTTATAATGGCTTTTTATTATTGCTGATGCACTGATTGATAATTGGAAGCAGAATTATATTGGGAATAACTCAAAATTTTTATAGTGATATGAAGAGAATAGTTGCACTATGCAGTGTTTGCGCATGCCTGACGATGCTGGCAGGTGTGCCCCAGACCAACCATGCCCTTCGCATGAATGTCCCCCAAAAGGAGCGAATGGTGTCGGCATCATCAGTTATGAAGTCTCCTTCCCGAGTCGTGAGCGAGGATCAGATGACGGGTGGCCGTATCTGTTTCATTCACCAGTACTCATGGGATGAGACCCCCTCGGGAACTGTCGTTGTGGAGCAATATGACCCGTTCAACATTGGTGGTTGGACGACGACCCTTGTAGAAGGAACCGAGGCAGGCTACCTGGTGCTTTCAGGTGGTATGACCACCTATGAGGTGGATCAGCCCATCAAGGTCGATTATCAGGCTGGAACCGTTACCCTGGAGGCTACTAACGAGCCTTTTGCCACCATTGATTTAGGCACTGAAACCACTGTCAGTGCCGGTAACACGATTACTGTTGAGCGTTCTCAGGATTTCTATCTTGTGAACGAGGCGTGGATTATGAACGAGGGTGGCCTTGCCGATGTTGTGGGTCAGATTCTTGATGACGGTTCAATCGTGATCGAGGATGGCTTTGGCTACTACATCGAGGAAGTGACGACGACCACTATCACCAGCAAGGGCAATACCCGCGTGATGAGCGATACGACGCGTTCGGTGTCGGTGATCTATCGTGACACCAAGTTGATGACGCCTAACGGCAAGCATGAGTTTGTTAACGAGTCCAACGGCAACTCGCGCGTTTGTGACGTGTATATGTATCAGTCGGGCGACACCGTGTACGTGATGAACCTGTACGGTTACGGCTGGGGTGAAAACTACATCTTGCTGAATGAGGATGGCACGATGAGCTATCCGCAGCAGCCCGTGCGCGACATCGTGAATGCCGATTATCCTAATGGAGACGGTGTGTGGTACAACAATTCCCTGGTGGATGGCGCACTGGTCGCTGGCAATGAGGGTACAGCAACCACCGATGAGATCACTTGGGGTTTGACGCGACCTGGTGACAACGATGGTCAATGGTATGGCTGGACTGAAAACCGCCTGTATTACACCGATGGTCAGACGTTTGTGCTTCCTTCAGCCGAAGAAGTATTGCGTGGCGACGTCAATGATGATGGTGAGGTAACCATTGCCGACGTGACGACCCTGATTGATGCCTTGCTGAGTGGAGACTTCAGTAAAATCAACCTTGCCAATGCCGATGCAACACTCGACGACGATGTTCAGATCAACGATGTAACGATGATTGTTGACTTCCTGTTGTCTAGCGTTTGGCCTTATTAATACGGCTTACTGTTTTAAAAGTTAATGGCAGGCATTCCGCAATTGCGCGGGATGCCTGCTTTTTGTGCTTGCGCTGTGGGGTGACTGATGCCTACATTTGTCATCAATTTAGACGTTAGTTTATAAATTATTGAATACCATGAGAAAACATGTAATGAAAGAAACCCTGGTACTTCCCCAGGGGATGGTGCCCCTCGCCAATGGTGAGGCGGCGCCGGTTGGGACGGCCCTGCTGGCGGTCAATGTGCGCGAACGGGAGCGCTCCCTGCAAGTGACAGGAGTACCCGTCATTGTAGGGCAGATTGATGCGGGCGACCGCTTGTTGCTGATCACTGGCGGCCACTATGTGACGTGCAGCGGCCACGATGTGAAGATTGATGGCGTGCGAGTTGCGTCGGCCAGTGGCGACATTGTGGGTGCTCATACCATCGGGGACATCGTCGTGATTGTCACCCGTAGCGGCATGATGTACCTGAGTCAACGAGGCTCGCAGTGGGTGGTGTTGAACCCTGATGACGTTGTGCCGCGTCTGAGTTTCAGCACCAACATGGCCACCATGACAACAGAAATCCCTGCATATAGCTTTGCTTCGCCCTACAGCCAGTGGCGTGCGCCCTTGTCGAGTGAGGACACCACCGCGCTTGAAGGCCAGCTGCGCACTGCATGGAATGCCATGAACAACGACTGTCGTGCCGAGGGGCGCCACACCGCGCCCATGTTGTTACGCTGGGCTGTGCGCCTGAAAGATGGCACTCACCTGTGGATGAGCGACCCCGTGCGCGTGGGCGACGAGACGCTGGCCAATGCCCAGCGCATCAGTGCCAATGTGATGACAACCAGCAGCGCTTTCACGGGCATTGAGGCCACTGTGTTGCCCATGCTGCACTACAATGTGGACATCACGGTGGAACGGAATATCGCGCCCGAGTGGCTGCCGCTGGTGGCTGCAATTGATGTGTTTGCCACAAGTGAGGCCCGATTGCTGTCGGATAGCCGCTCGCTGGATTACCGTTGCCTGACGCGTACCACGGGAGACCGCGAGTATGTTTTGGAAATGGGCTTGTCACGTCGCAGTGACGCTGCTATCACTGCCCAGTTGTCTTCGTCGGAGTGGCATATTGTCGCTACAGCACCGGTCGCCGACCACATCAGTGGGGCCGATTTTGTGTCCCCGTTGCAGTCGATGACCTTGACCAACGAGGCGTGTGCATCGATCGGCTTGTTGATGGCGCTCGACGATGTGGTGTGCTCGGCCTCTGCCGGTGGACGATTGTACTGTTGCACCAGTGGCGGTGACATCATTGTGAGTGCACCAGGTAACGCCTTTGTCGAGGCTCACCGACGCAGTGTGTTGGGAAAGTTGCCGATAGTTGTATCGGTGATGACTCGACCCTTGTACTCGAGTGGTTTCGGCCGCTATCCGGTCTATATTTTCACCGACGATGGCATCTATGCCGTACCGCAGACACCTCAGGGCACCTTGGGCGAAGCGCGTCTTGTGAACCGCACTGTTGCCGCAGTTGGGGTGCAACCAGTCGAGGCCGCCCATGACTTGTGGTTCGTTTCCAGGCATGGTCACCTGTGTCGCATGCACGGGTCTCATGTGACTGTTGTGCAGCGTGATGTGGACTACATGGCCATGACCTGGTGCAATGCGCATCACGAGTTGTGGCTCTTGTCCTCCAGCGGTGACCCCACAGTCGTGATGGCTAGCGGCAGGATGAGCCATCGCACGGTGGCCGCCACCCAACTCTACGGCGACGCGCTGCACGCTGTTGCCGTGACCGCCAGTGGTGAGGTGATGGACCTGGAACAAGAGACGACGGCAACGATGCCCGTGACGTGGCATAGCCACCCCATTGCCCTTGTCCCGCTGATGGCTGCCGCTATCCATCGGGTAGTGTGGCACATCTGTAGCGATGAGGTGAGTCTCACCCTTAATGTGAAGGGCCAGCGGGGCATTATGGCGCAGGACTGTGTGGTCAGTAACATGATGATTAATGGGGCAGTGGATCAGCCTCTTGCTACGCCAACAATGGCTGTGAGAGGACGCACCATGCGCTTGACGCTCGATGGAGAGGCCATGAGTGGCACCCTTGTGCTTCCTGCTCTCATCTATTGGTCAAAGCAATCAGGATCTAAAAAGTGATGCCACATGGAGAACAGTTCTTATAATAATATAGAAGCGGTGCTTGCCGAGAATGAGCGTCGCAGAACCTTGTTCGAGAATGACTGCTATAAGCCGTTGACAGGGGTAGGGGGCTGGGGCGAAAGGCAATGGGCAGATGGTTGCCTTGTGCCAAAGGCTGTTCTTGACTGTCATCCTGATTACCTGTCGATGCCCCTCATTGAGCAGGAAAGGGCGCGTATCAAAGAGGATTTTGAGTTCTGGTGTGCGCGATGCGTGAAAATCCGGGACAAGAAATCCGGGCAAGTTGTGCCATTTGTGCTCAACCGCCCTCAGCGGCGTTTGCTGGGGGTGATGGAAACGCAGCGGGTGGCGGGCCGTCCCGTGAGGGTTATCCTTCTGAAGGCGAGGCAATGGGGCGGCTCCACACTGGTGCAGATGTATCTGGCATGGATGCAGCTGGTTCGTCACACAGGGTGGAACAGCCTCATCTGTGGCCACTTGCACGTCACGAGCAAGAGCATCAAGCGAATGTATAACCTGATGCTGCGCCTTTATCCAAAGGAGTTTCTGGAGGATGACGCACAACCCCCTCGGTTCTCTAAACTGGAGGGGCAGCCCAATGTACAGCAGATCGAGCAACGCGATTGCCTGGTGATTACAGGAAGTTCCCGCAGTGAGGATGCCGTGCGTGGTTATGACATCGCTCTGGCACACCTGAGCGAGGTCGCCTTTTGGGAAGCCAGTGCGATGCACAGCCCCGACGATGTGGCGCGCAGCGTGTGCGGTAGCATTGCACTTAAACCCGAGACTGTGATTGTGATGGAATCGACGGCCAACGGAGTGGGAGACTTCTTTCACGACGAATGGTTGCGGGCTATGGCTGAGCGCAGCGATAAGGTTCCCGTGTTCGTCCCGTGGCATGAGATCGCCATGTACAGCAAGAAGGTGGACGACGCTGCAGCACTGTGGGAACAGATGGATGCGTATGAACGCGACTTGTGGAAAGAGGGGCGTACGTTGGAGCAGATCAACTGGTATCACCACAAGCGCAAGGAATACCGCACCCATGAACTGATGATGGCCGAGTTTCCGGGCTCGGCAAGCGAAGCGTTCACAACAACGGGTAATAATCCGTTTGCCCGCGAGCATCTTGACAACCTGGAACAGGGATGTAGTGTTGAACCGGTGCTGGTGGGCGATATCCAGGCCGATGGCCAGGAAGGTCGTGAAGCCAAGCAGAACATCCGTCTGGTGAAAGCATCAAACGGCCTGCTCAAGGTGTGGGAACTGCCCGAGCGTCACACGCCGGTCAAGGTGCGTTATCTGGTGGTGGTTGATGTGGGTGGCAGGGCCGCAAGCAGTGACTATTCGGTGATTGCTGTGTGGCGCATGAAAACGCCCAACCTTAAACCGGCCATTGTCGCCCAGTGGCGAGGACACATCGACCACGATGTGCTGGCATGGAAGTCGATGCAGCTGGCCAAGTTTTATAATGACGCCTTGCTGGCTGTAGAGAGCAACACGCTCACCAACGAGGCCGCACGGGCTGACGAGAGTGACTTTATCCTGGAAAAGGTCCAGCAGGTGTATGGCAACGTATATGTACGTGCGCCCAGGAAGTTGGGGTTCCACACTAACATAAAGACCAAGCGTAAGGCTGTGACAGAATTGATTGTCGCCCTGCGTGACGGCACCTATGTGGAGCGCGACATCGACGCGGTGAACGAGATGCGCAACTATGAGGAGATCAATGGGCGCTATGCCGCACGTCAGGGCAAGCATGACGATATCCTGATGACACGTGCCATCGGCCTGTACATCATGCACGAACCTGTTATCAATAAGATGCTTGAACGTGCCTCCCCCGACAGGTCTCTTGCCGACGATCAGTGGTATGCCGAGCACCAGTTATAATGTGTCTATTGCATAGTGACACATTATATATATTATTTGGGTACATGAAAAAAAACCGCAGGCGTTGAGCCCGCGGTTTTTGTATTATCAAATAAGAGGTATTGCTTACTTGATCACCTTGCAGGTGTTGGTGGTACCATCGTTGTAGGTGGTCACCTTGATGTTAACACCGTCGAAGGGAACGTTGCTCTCCATACCGGCAACATTGTAGTACTTCACGTTGTTGATGGTCTTCTCGGCCAGGTCCTCAACAACAGCGCTGCTACCGAACATAGCAACACGGTTGTAGAGCTGGAAGCGCTGGGTCTCGTTGTTACCACCAGTGCCATAGATGAAGCGATAATCGTTGGGCTCCCAACCATCGCGAACGGCCTCACGGATACCGAACTCGGTGTTGGCAATGATCATGTCATTGAACTGACCCTGAACGTTCACCTGGTTCTTGTTCTGCATGAAGAGAGCGAACAGAGGAGCGTCGTCCTTCTTGAGGGGACCATTGTTGTCGCGATAAGCCTTGGCGTTCTTCGATGAGAAGTGGCAGCCATAGCCTGAGTTGTTACCGCAAACGATGGTGTAAACGCGATACTCGATACCGTCGATAACCTTGGTGCTCTTCTCACTCCACTCAATGTAGGAAGTAGAAGGCAGACGATCACCATAATCGAAGGTGATTTCGTCACCGTCCTCGTTCTCAGAGGTGGTCAGAACGATCTGCTGGGGAACATAGATGTCGCACTGGAGCGAGTTGTAAGTTACCTCATTATAGAATTCGGTCTCAGCCTTGTTGGTTGCAATGGGAGTGAGAGCCTGAATTTTTTCGTTGGTGTAAATCTGATCGTCGTCGAGCCAGAACCAAACGGTTTGGGGGCTACCACCCTTGAACGATACAGTGTTGGTGTAGGTCTGCATGGAGCCATTGTCACCATAATCACCACGAACGAAGAGGTGATCCTGGGTGGGCTGACCAACCATAGCGGGAGAACCGTCGGGCAGAACTGCATACTCACCAGTAGCCAAATCCTGAGCAAAAGCGGACATGCTCAGCGATGCAGCAGCAGCGAAAAGAAGTAAATTTTTAATCTTCATAATTAAATGAGTTAAATTGTTAGTAATAATGTTAATTAATATTTTTAATGTTTGTTGTTTTCTTTATCATTGAGTTTACCCGCTACCATCGTTGAAGAGAGTAGTGGGGTGAATGTCAAATAAACAATTGAAAATCAGAGAAATGCGCATAAAATGTGCGTTTTCACCCGCTTTTCAGACTACAATATTACGAACTTTTTTTGAACTGACAAAATTTTTTTGAAAAATCGCCGAAAAATCTATTAACAATACATTTGGCAAGGGTCATGAAGTAACTAAACCATGTATGCAGAAGTCACTTGACACTGCTTCAGCGTGATGTTTTTATCTTGAAACGGGTAGTGGTAAGGCGTGACAGTTGGCGCAGGCGCTTGTACCAGCCCGGCTGTGCGGCAGGCTTGATTTTGTCGATGCGCATGGTGCCGCGGTGATTGTTGAGTGTAGGCTTCATTTTGATCATTGTCGTTGAGGGGTGGTTGATGTGTCGATAGTCTGGCGGTTGCGGTGCATGGGCAGGATGTAGTTGAGGCTGAGCGAGAATCCCAATGAACTCTTCTTGGGTCCATAACCGGGTATGAACCAGGGCCTTGACTGCTCGTTTTTTCCATAGTTGAACAGTCCATGATACCTGATCATCCATCCCATGGATACGCGTTCCCACAGCTTCACCTTGAGTCCCAACCCGATTTCGCCCCACAGGGCGTGTGAGCGCTGACCCTTTATGTTCGCTATGAGTTCTTCTTGCCAGTAGCTGTTGTGATACATGAAGTTGTTCACGTCAAACGTGAATGTGCTATAACCCAGTCTCAAACCGATAAGAGCCTGATAATCGGGGCTATTCTTGAACATGAGGTTATAGTTGGCGCCCACTTTGAAGTAGGGCGAGGGCTTGCCCTTGTAGGTGAAGTTATTGTCTTCGGGCGCGGTCTTGCCCCAACCCATTCCAATCTCGATTGTGGGCTGTAAGCGGTTCCACATGTTGAGTGTCGCATTAATGTCAGCGCTGGCGTAGGTCTGCCCAAAGGCCATGAACAGCGGCTCGGCAAAGTTCACGCCGATGGAAAGGTCGGTCACTAACGGATAATGCTTATAGACACGGCGCAGCGAGTCCTTGCGTGCCTCGGCAAGTGCTGTGGCGGTGTCGCCAGTGATGTATTGCTGGATGATTTTCTCGTCGGTGCCCTTGGGTGGCGGTTTCACCTGGTTGGTCTCGGGCTTGACGGGCGTCACGTGGCGCTTGTCGGGCTCTTGCGCATGAAGGGCAAAGCTCACCAGGAAGAGTGCCATTAAAAGCACTGTCCCTTTGCTGATGGTATGTAGGCGTCTGCTGTTCATGGCTAGAAGTCGGTGAGATGGATGCGCAGTGCTGGAGCATTGTCGTTGGTGATGGTCGTTTTGAGCATTACGATCGAATCAATGCCGTTGGTAGTGTAGTCCACATCCTTAATGTTGAAGTTGTACATCGCGCCACACTCGGTCGAGTGGAAGAACGGCACAGGGTCGTAGGCAAAGGTTACCGTGTCACGGACTGAGACGCCATCTGCTATCCAGCGGGTGAGGGCAAATGATGTGATGCCCACACTGGCGCGCAAGGGCAGGTATATTTCCTTCAACGTGGAGGAGTCGGCCAGGAGACTGTCTCCAGGGGAGCCGATGCCCATAATGGTTAATCCGCTCACCTGCTGCTGGCTGCCGTCCACATAGAATGTGGCAAGCGGCAAGCTGCTGCCGTTGTCATAGCAGCTGTCGTCACCGCATGATGCCAGGCACGAGGCCAGGACCAGCGTCAACAGGGCTATGTGGAGCAGGCGGATCATTGCGCGTTGATGGTGACTTTTTCTTGCTCGATAGTGGCCTGGGGCAGGTCGTTGTCGTGGTTGCGCATACCAATGGCGGGCGTTGATGAGGCAGCGTCGGTGGTCTCATCGCCAATCTCGTAATGGTTGCGGTCGTTGCTGTGACGGATCACCAGTTCGCCCAGGAATCCCGTGAGGAAAAGTTGTGTACCAAGAATCATCGATGTGAGTGCCAGGTAGAAGTAGGGCGAATCGGTGACGAGCCTGTAACTGTGGCCACTATACATGTTATAGAGCTTGAGGGCGCCCACCATGACCACGGCGATGAAACCGAGCAGGAACATCAGGCTGCCCAGCAGACCGAAGAAGTGCATCGGCTTGACGCCGAACTTGGCTTGGAACCACAAGGTCAGCAGGTCGAGATAGCCGTTGACGAAGCGGTCGAGACCGAATTTGGTCGTGCCGTACTTGCGGGCGCGGTGCTTCACCTCCTTCTCGCCGATACGGGTAAAGCCCGCATTCTTGGCCAGATAAGGTACATAGCGGTGCATGTCGCCATACACCTCGATGTGCTTGACCACCTCGTTGCGGTAGGCTTTGAGGCCGCAGTTGAAGTCGTGCAGGTTGTGGATTCCGCTCACGTGACGGGCCGTGGCATTGAAGAGTTTGGTGGGTATGGTCTTGCTCAACGGGTCGTAGCGTTTCTTTTTCCATCCGCTCACCAGGTCATAGCCCTCCTGGGTAATCATGCGGTAGAGCTCGGGAATTTCGTCGGGACTGTCCTGCAGGTCGGCATCCATGGTGATGATGACGTCGCCCTGGGCGCGTTCAAATCCCGTGTTCAGGGCGGGCGACTTGCCGTAGTTGCGCCTGAAGGAGACGCCCTTGAGCCGCGGATTGCGCTCATGCAGTTCCTTAATGACTGCCCATGAGTTGTCGGTGCTGCCGTCGTTGATGAACAGCACTTCGTAGCTGAATCCGTTCTCGTCCATGACGCGTTCGATCCATGCCGCCAACTCGGGCAGGGACTCGGCTTCGTTATAAAGAGGTACTACTACTGATATATCCATAATTGTCTGTGGAATAGCCTGTTATTTTTGATGTATGATACTCAATATGTCACAATTAGCTGTTATTCTTCTTTTTTAGTCGGCGGCCGGCAATCATTGCAGTGATGGCGCTGGAAACCGAGCCACCAAAGGTGACGAACCAGAAGGAGTTGAACACCGCCTCGATGGGCGTGGGCAGCAATTTCTCATCTACCATGCGCTGCAGCACTTTAATGAATTCGCTGTTTTGCATCTCAGGGATACTGCTCCAGGCCTTGATAGCCGCTAGGGCCTGGTCGTAGATGAATTCCGGGCGCAGGTATTGCAGCACCAGGAAGATGATGAAACTGGAAAGCACCGTGCCCAGGATGAAGAGCAGGATGCCTAGCATCCACAGGCTTGAGAAGTCGGTAAAACCGTCATCCTCGATGAACTTGCGACGCTGGAAATAGTATGCCAGCAGGGGGGCACCCAGCGTCAGCGTCAGGAAAACGACACTGAGCGGTGGAAACTTGTCGGCATAGATTGCCGCCAATCCCCCAAACGTCAAGTAGATGCCAAAGGGGATTCCCCATTCGGCAGCCCGTTGAAAGATGTTTTTCTTCACTTGTTCCATATACAAACTGCAAAGTTACATGTTTTTATTGGAACGTTGGGCCGCTCGACGTTAAAAAATGCAAGGCCAAGTGGCTTTTTAAGGCTTTTTCAGTCACTGTTAGTCCTCTCGCCGACACGCGCTGATGACAGAATCTCTTAAATTTTTTCACAAGATTTTTGATTTTTGAAAACAAATATTTATTTTTGTGGCGTCATTCATGGTTTATTCTTGTTGATTGATAAGAAAAATTGATATGAAAAGTTTGGCTTTTGGGTCTAGGTATTTCCTGCTGGCTGTTGCGCTCGTCGTGATGGCGGGTTTGGTGTTGCCATTAGGCTCTTGCCAGCGCCACAGCAGGGTGCATAGCCAAATTCGTGATGACCATTACATCGAGCTGGATATCATTCTCGCTAGGATCCAGAACCTGGACTCGATGGCAGCGATGGTTACCCGCTATCATGACCAGGGCGATGCCGTGGGCGAGATGCTGGCTCTCAAATACCAAGGGGGCATGATGCGCAACCAGTCTTTGTTCAGGGATGCCATTGAGCAGCACACGCGAGGACTGGAAATCGCCAAGGGTCTTGCCGATACGCTTGAGATGGCGATGGCGCTTAATAACATAGCCATCAACTACCGCCGCTTGGGAGAATTGAGCATGGCAAACAACTACCATTTTCAGGCGTTGAAACTCTGTGACACTTATAGCGACAGGGAGTGCGATGCAGCGCTCAAGAGCCGTGCGGTAACGCTTAACGGCATCGGTAACATCGAGATACAGCTACATAACTATAGTGTCGCCGACAGTTTGCTGCGCGAGGCTTTGGATGTCGAGCAACAATTGAATAACAACCAGGGTATTGCCTTCAACTATGCCAGTCTGGGACGCATCAAGTACGGCTTGAATGATATCGACTCGGCGTGGGTGTATTATCGCAATTCATTGGAATATTGCAAGTTGGCTGGTGATGATGTGGGAACAGCATGGTGCCATTTGAGTTTTGGCGTGTTGCACGAGAGCGAGCGCCGCTATTCCCATGCCGAGAAGGAGTACAGGCTGGCTTACGATGAGTTGAGTCGCTTGGGAGAGACATGGTTCTGGTTGGAATCCTGCTTGGCGCTGGCTCATGTGAGCATCAAGTTGGGAGAAGAAGAGGATGCCCACAATTACCTGTCGGAGGCCGAAGCCGAGATTAGGCGCATCAACAGCAAGGAACATCAGGCCGAGGCTTACAAAATACGTAGTGAGTTGGCGCTGGTCGAGGGAAAACAAGACGAGGCCTTCACTTATTTTGTCAAGAGCGATGAACTGTATGACTCCATTCGTGGCATGTCGATGGACGAGGAGATGCGTGCCCAACGCATTAATTATGAGCGGGAACGCAATAGTGGTGAGGTGAATGAGTTGAACAACAACATCGTGCGCCTCAAGCGGCTGCGCAACATCATGATTGTGCTGGGTGTCTTGTTGTTACTCCTGGCTGCAGCCATCATCACATCACTGGTTTATGCCATACGACTGCGTGCCAATTCCCAGCGTGTGCTGCGTCAGGTGGAGGAAACGCGCTCGTTGTTTTTCACCAATGTGGTTCACCAGTTGCGCACTCCCATGACCGCTATCATGGGTGCTATTGACGGCATCAGTATCGAGGCCCGTAAGCAAGGTTATGAACACTATACCGACACCCAGCGGGAAAACATTGAAGTGATTGAACGTCAAGGAGAAAACCTGCTAAAACTGGTGGATCAGATTTTGGAGGTGGGTAGTGTGCGCAGCGCCATACGTGGTCCCGAATGGCGGACTGGTGATGCTGTGCCCCTTATCCGCATGATGGTGGAGAGTTACCGTGAGCAATGCATCGAACGTCACATCGAGTTGTCGTATTCTTCACGCGAGGCCAGTGTGGAAATCGACACGATACCCGATTATCTGAAAACCATTGTCGGTAATTTGATTCAGAATGCCATCAACTACAGCCGCGACTTCAGCAAGATTACCATTATTTCGCGACTTGATGGCGACAAGTTCATCATCCGTGTCGCCGACGATGGCATGGGAATCAGCAAGGAAGACCTGCCGCACGTGTTCGAGCCGTTCTATCGTGGCGCGGCGGCCGAGCGCATTGTTGACGGTGTGGGCATCGGTCTGACAGTTGTGCGTGACATGGTCATGGTGATGGGGGGCAGTGTCGCTGCCGATAGCATGAAGGGGCAAGGGTCGGTGTTTACCGTGATTTTGCCCAGCAAACATCAAACCAATGAGGTGAAATCTCGTTTTGATCAGGTGATGAAGCCCATCAATGTGCTGAAAACCAAGCTGCGCCGCACTGAGGTAATCCAACCCGGTTCCCCTGTGGCCGATGCGGGCAAACCGGTGATTCTGGTTGTTGAGGACCATAACGATGTGGCCCGCCTGGTGGGCAAGGTGTTTGAGGACAAGTATGTGGTGCATTATGCTGCCGATGGCGAACAAGGCCTGTCGCTGGCTAATGAATTGACGCCCAACCTGATTATTACCGATGTGAAGATGCCCGTCATGGACGGTTGCGAGTTGTGCCGCAAAATCAGGTCTTCCAAGGAGTTGTCTCACATTCCAGTCATCATGCTCAGTGCCCGCAACAGCAAGGAGGACCGCATACGCGGTGTCAAGGCTGGTGCCGATGCTTATATGGTTAAGCCCTTTGTGCGTGAAGAGTTGGAGGCTTGGGTGGAGCGGCTGCTTGAGAACCGTCGCTTGTTGCTGTTGCATGAGGACGAAACATTGCATCACGTTGTTCAGGAGAATGAGGACGTCACATCAGCAGTGGCGGCAGATGCCAACTTTATTTCCGATGAAGACTTCCTGAAACAATTCAATGAGTTGGTAGAGAAGGAATTGGATGAGGGGTATAGAAAACTGGACTTGGATGCTATCGCGATGTCATTCAAGATGGGCGAGAGCCAGTTGCGTCGCAAAATCCAGGCCCTGACAGGCAAGAACATGACGGCCTATACGACCCAGTTGCGCATGGAGAAGGCGATGCGCCTGTTGCGTAGCAATCCCAATATCCTTATTGGCGATGTGGCTGATCAGTGTGGCTTTGTCGATGTGGCCTATTTCTCGCGTGTCTTTCGTCAGCACTACAGCATGACGCCCACCCAGGCACGCAACGGCGAGGTTAGCGAATAGTGCGCAATGGCGGCTGGAAGGCGTCAGGGATAAAATGTATCTTGAAGTCGGGACTGTGTCCCACCATAATCATCACGTCGTATTGTACCGACATCTGCAGCTGGTAGTAATTGATGTAACTGTTGGCGGCATTGACCAGATTGCGGATCTTGCTGGCTGTAATGGCTTGCATGGGGTCGTAGTTCTCGTCATTGGAGCGGGTCTTGACCTCGACGATGTGCAGGATGGGTTCATTGGGCTTGTGGGCTACAATGTCAATTTCGAGCTTGCCCATGCGCCAGTTGGTTTCCCTGATGGTGAAGCCCTTTGCGATGAGGAATTCACAGGCTATCTGTTCGCCCGTTTTTCCTGTGCTATTATGCTGTGCCATAGCTTGTGGGATGTTTTACATTAAAGTGATACTTTACATTACCGCAATGAAAAACTTTTATGTTTACTTGAAGTATCGTATCGTAACTCACTGGTTTTTATTCTTCCACCTTGCATCTTGACGTGCTGTCATCTGGTTCTCGGCAGGGTTGTCCTGCGGGTGCCAGAGGGTGGGGTGATGCAATTCCTCGGGCATGTACTGCTGGTTGACAAAGTGCCCGGGGAAGTCGTGGGCATATTTATAGTCTTTACCATATCCCAGCTGTTTCATGAGTTGCGTCGGGGCGTTGCGCAGATGCAACGGCACGGGCGCATTACCCGTCTCGTTGACCAGAGCCAGCGCATCGTCGATAGCCAGATAGGCACTGTTGCTCTTGGCGCTGGTAGCCAGGTAGATGGCACATTCACTCAGGGGTATGCGTCCTTCGGGCCAGCCGATCTTGTTGATGATGTCAAAGGTGGCATTGGCGAGCAGCAGCGCGTTGGGGTTGGCCAGTCCGATATCCTCGGCAGCGAGGATGCACAGGCGACGGGCGATGAATTTGGGATCCTCGCCACCCGCAATGAGTCTGGCCAGCCAATAGACCGCCGCATCAGGGTCGCTGCCGCGTATGCTCTTAATGAATGCCGAGATGATGTCGTAGTGCATCTCGCCCCCCTTGTCAAAGGCGAGGGGGTTCTGTTGCAGCCTGTCGGTGACGATATCATCGGTGATGACAAACGGCTCACCGTCGTTGAGGGACTGCATGATGAGGTCAAGGATGTTGAGAAGTTTGCGGGCATCGCCGCCGGCAAAGCGTAGCAGCGCTTCGGTCTCTTCGACGCGCACCTCACGTCCCTGGAACATCTTGTCGGTCTTGAGCGCATGGTCGAGCAGCGCGAGCAGGTCGTCGCGGTCAAGCGGATTGAGGACATAGACCTGCGCACGGGAGAGCAGGGGACGGATGACCTCAAACGAGGGATTCTCGGTCGTGGCGCCGATAAGGGTGACCGTGCCGCGTTCCACAGCCCCGAGCAAGGAATCCTGTTGCGACTTGTTGAAACGGTGGATTTCGTCGATGAACAGGACAGGGCGGCCCTTAGTGAACACACTGCGGGCATCGGCCTGGCATCGGTCGAGCACCTCACGCACGTCTTTCACGCCCGATGTGACGGCCGAGAGCGTGTAGAACGGCACTTGAGTCTGCTCGGCGATAATGCGGGCCAGTGTCGTCTTTCCCACGCCAGGAGGTCCCCACAGGATGAATGAGGAGATATTGCCACTCTCGATCATGCGGCGTATCACAGCGCCTTCTCCCACCAGATGGCGCTGGCCGATGTAGTCGTCGAGGGTGCGCGGACGCAATCGTTCGGCAAGAGGTTCGTAGCTCATATTAGTTTTTAGTCGCTAGTGTATTTAAAGTGAGTTCGGCGAAAATAAAGTGTTGATATTCAACTCCTCCCCTAAGATAGGGGAGGTGGCGCGGAGCGTCGGAGGAATATGACTTACCAAAATAATTCTTGTATCTTGTAGCATCAACGCCCTCGCCCTAACGGGCACCCCCCTCTAAATCTAGAGGGGGAGTCGCTAACGCGCTGAATCAAAGTGGATATTTTTAATCGAACTCATGTTATTTAATGGTTGAAAACGTGCTGTTCGATGACGTGGACGATGGCTTCCAGCCAGTGGGCGTCCACATCGTCAAATGCGGCCAGGTCCTTGCTGTCGATGTCCAGCACGCCAATGACGTTACCCTGCAGGTCATGCAGGGGAACGACAATCTCGCTACGGGACAGGCTGCTGCACGCAATGTGGCCGGGGAACTGCTCCACGTCAGGGACGACGAGGGTGCGGTTCTGCTGCCATGCCGTACCGCACACGCCACGGCCGCACTTGATGTTGTAACATGCAATAGGCCCCTGGAACGGTCCCAGCTGAAGGGTGTCACCGTTGACCAGGTAGAAACCTGTCCACCACCATCCCATGGTCTCGTGAAGCAGGGCTGCGGCGTTAGCCAGCTGCCCTGTGGGGTTGTTCTCGCCCTCGATGAGGCTCTCGACCTGCTTGGCGAGCAGGCTGTAAGTTTCGTTTTTGTCCATAGCACAAAAGTAGTTCAATAGTTGCAATAAAACAAGTAGAGACGCAAATTTTTGCGTCTCTACTCGGTTAGTAATTGCTAATAGCTAAAAGCGGTAGGGCTGATAGCTAGAAGCTAAATGATTGCTGATTACTTCACAACCTTAACAGCGCTGGTGGTGCCGTCGGTGTAGGTGGTAACAGCGATGGTCATGCCCTCGGGCTGAGCCATCTCCTGACCAGCTACGTTGAAGTAGCGTACGTTAGCAACGGTCTTGCCAGCGTTGATCTCGTTAACAGCATCGGTGGGACGGGGGAATACCTCGAGGTAAACGATGTCACTAGCGTTGCGCTCGCGATCAACGGTGTAGTAAACCTGCATACCAATGCGCCAGGTGAAGAAGGGCTCGTAGCCCTCAGCGTTGGTGCGATAGAAGTATACATAACCCTGGTTGAAGTCATAACCACTGGTTGCGAGATCGTAAGGAATCTCGGTCAGATCCTCGGTGATTTCGAACTGGTCGAAGTTGTAGTAGTACGTGTCATAGGGGAAGGTGAAGAGCTGATCATCATCCAAGAAGATGCTGTAGCTCAGTTTCTCCGGATCGATGAGGTTGCCATCAATGTCGGTGGTGGGCAAGGTGAAGTACAAGCGGCTGAAGCCACCCTCGCTCTGGCCATCATACCACTCGGTAACCTCGGGGTTAGCAGGAACGGCGGGCTCATTAGGAGTCTCCTGAGCAACTGCATCCTCGGGGAAGAACTCGAGAGCGCCAGCCCAGGTGAAGTCATCGCTGTACATAGCATACAGACCGGTAGCCTCATAGTTGAAGGGGAACTCGAGCGTGGGATCACCCTCGCTGCCAATGATGTTGAGCTTCGTGCCATCGAAATTGTAAGCGATCTCCTCGGCGCGCTCGTCAACCTCGTTGCCCAGGTAGTAACCCTCTTCGCCATTCTCGTCGGTGTCGGTGTAAACGTAGCTGCTACCCCACATAACCTGTACACCATACATGTAGCTGTCGCTCCACTGCAGGTACTGACCAACGGGGAAGGTAACGTTGTTGCCATTGATGTCACCTACAATCCAAGCGCCGGTAGCAAACCAGTACATGGGATCCTGGATGTACATCTTGGTGCCGTCAGCGCTGATAGCGATGTTCAGCTTACCAGTGATGGGCTCCATGCCAATACCGAACAACCAGCTGTTGTAGATGCACTGACCCGTACGCATGAAGGAGAGCATCTGAGCATCAGCGGGAACATCGTAGATGATTTCGGGAGTCTCGGGCTCGGGCTCGGGCTCAACCATCTCGTCGCTCAAGGTGATGTCATCAACGTTCAGAAAGAACATGTCAGAAACATTGTAGTGACGGATAGCGATGCAACCCTCCTGACCCTCATACTCGCTCAGGTCAAAAGCATACTGTACGAAGTTACCAGTGGTGACCTTGTCCGGACCAACCTTTACGAAGTCGTCAAGAGAAGTGGGAGTGCCAACGCATACATAGATGGCAAACTTCTCAGCTGCATAGCTGGCATCCTGACCACTTGCCCACAGAGATACGCTCTTCTTGAGGGTAACAGTGGGAGAAATCAGCCAGTTGTCGGGATACAGGGCAGTCTGAGTGTCATTGTCATAACTTGCTGAAACCATGACGCCTTCACCACTGTGGGTGTTGAAACGGCCAGTCTCGAGACCTGTGTTGTTCACATACTCCCAGCAGTAGCCGTCACCATCGTTGTCGAGAATCATCCAACCTTCGAGCTGGGCTTCATCCTCAAAGTCCCAAACGATGTCGTTCTCGCCTCTGAACATGTTGGAAGCAGGACGAACCTGCCAGTCCATGGCCTTGAGTTGAACGGGGCTGATGGTCTGGATGCCACCACGCTTGAAGCTCATGTTCTCGCGTACACCAGCATTGGCCTTCAACTCCTTAACACTAACCTTCTTCGACATGCTGTTGTCGATGCGGTTGTTAATGCCTGCGCTTGCACTCAGTGCAACAGCAGCAGCAACCAAAAGTACTGATAATTTCTTCATAATTGAATAAATAATGAATAAATTAGTTAATAAATATGAATAAATACAATTAAATCTGTTTATCTTTATGATTGATAGTCTTTTGTAATTCGTTTTTAAGATTTAAAAGTAAATTCTTGTGGCAAAATTACACATTATTTTTGTTTTATCCAAATATTTTTTAATGAAAAATCGAGTTCATCAGTTATTTAATCACTTGATGAACTCGACATAATTAGCTTTTATAATAGCCTAATATGACATTAAACCATTGGCAACTATAATATTATAAGATTGAAAGGCCTGCAATTTGTGGGCTAGTTTTTGAGGATCATGTCGATGACGCTGTTGATATCGGCAATGTTGACCTCGCCGTCCTTGTTGACGTCGCCGTCAAGAGCGGGAGCCACACCAAAGAGCGATACACCGATGGTCTGGCCTAGCACGGCCAGTTCGATGTCGATATTGGCGCTCAGTGCGGTATCGGTGAAGCGGGCTGTCAGGTCAAGGGGCACCTCGCCCAGCATGGGGCCGATCCAGTCTGTCTCTTGGTAGTTGGGGTCATCACCGGGAACGATGGTGACAGGGTTGTTGTAAATAATAGTCGTGTAACCATACTGATTCACGCCTTCCACACCGGTGACCTCAATGTTGCCCACGGGCATGGTGATGCCCTCGGTGGTGAGGCAGAAATTCTTGAGGCTCAGGTTGTAAATGCCGTTAGCCTGGGTTACCTCGACCTGCACCTCGTCCTGCTCGGCAGCAATGCCGTTGATGACGACCTTGAGGTGAGATGTATAGGTGGTGGCATTAAGTGCCAGTGCACAGCAAACAGCTGCAAATATAACTAAAAATTGCTTCTTCATATTCTTTTATAGAATTACTTTAAGAAATATAATATATTTAATTGTTCGACAAGAGTTTGTCAATGAGCTTTGTAATGTCAGCAATAGCGACGGTTCCACTATTGTCGAGGTCGGCTGCCTGCTGGTTGATGGTTGTGGCGCTGCCCAGCAGATAGTCGATGAGGGCGGTCACGTCAGCAATGTTGACAAAGCCGTCGTTGTTCACGTCGCCCATGAGGACGGTAGCGGAGGCTGCTGTGGCAGTGACGAGATAGCAGGTGGCGTTCTGCAAGTCGCCCGATACGACACTGATGGCGATGCGGTAAGTGCCATCGGCATTCAGCTCCATCGACTTGGTGAGCACGGCGCTGGCGCCCTCGATGGTGGCGGTGAAGTCGTCCAGGTTGGGCTCACCGACAGTCTCGATGTTATAAGCGGTCACGGCAGGATCCCAACCGTCGATGGTCTCGCCCTGATAGCGCAGGTCGGTCATATTGCCCAGGTAAACCAGTTCCATGTCATCGACATAGAGTGCGTCATTCTTGTTGCCCTGGCCAGGAGTGGCGTTGGTCGAGAAGGTCACGAAGATGGCCTCGCTAGCAGCGTTATTGGCGGCATAGCTGTCGTAGTCGAAGGGGAACGAGTACTGGGTCCAGTCGCAAACGGGAATCTGGCCACCGACGATGCTACCCGAGAGGTTGGTGTATTCCTTATCAGTGGGCTCCTGGTAATAGGTGCCGTCAAAGGTCTTGACGCTCACGTTGGCTTTGAAATTGGGGTTGGCAGTGCCTTGGGTGTATTTCAGCCACACGTTGAATTTGTCGGGCTTGGCATACAGGGGCATGTAGAAATCGTTGGTGCCTTTGCTCTTGTCCATCTCGGCGTGGTTGGCGGGGTCGGTGGCACTCATCGAACCGGCGATGAGCTGGCCGTTGGTCATCGTGCCATTGGCAACGGTGGTGATGAATGAGCCGGCAGTCATCTTTGCGCTGTGGCCAGTGGCGCCATCGCGAACATCGTCACTCGAAGCCAGGCTTGCGATGCCTGCCGAAATGCTGGCAAACGTGCCGGCAGCGGTCTTGAAACCGTGCCAGCGGTCGGGCTCACCATTGGAGTTGCTCCAGGCCTCAAAGTCGCTGTTGGGCAGCTGGAAGTGATCACCCACGGTGTTGAACCACATGGTGACGCCATAGGCGGGAATGCTCACGTTGGCGGCCATCATGCCGTCGGTGACGCGGGCAAAGACGATGGTGTACATGCTGCCAAAATAGGTGCCCGTAGCCACAGTGCGCTCAGCGCTATAAGTGGTGATGCCGTTGGAGGTGTCACTGGGCACGTCGGTCATTTTCAGTTCCAGGTTCTGGTTCATAAACACCACGTGCATCATCAGCGTGCTCAGGCCGTTATCTTGCTGACTGACGGTCACCGTAGTGGTTTGGGAATTGGTCTGGCCGTTGCGGGTCACATAGATAGTGCCCGTGTAGTCTTCGGCGCTGACGGCTAGAGTGGCCATCACTGCCAAGAAAAGTGCGAGAAATGATTTTTTCATTGTCGTTTGTTAATTTAATAATGATTATTTGGATTTCTTTGTTTCTTTGATAATATAGGTGACACCTAATGAGCCATACATGGGCCTAAGGGTCTGTACCGAGTGGAAATCGCTCTTGAACAGGCCGCTCAAGCCGTAGGTCAGCTCGGCAAACGCACCCCAGCGACGGCCAAAGCGCCAGTCAACACCCACATCGATGCCCCACTGCATGTGGCGCATGTTCTTGTCAAACTCGAAGTCGCCGCGGTCACCGGGCTCGCTACCCATCTCAATCTTGGGACCTACAGGAGTGCCTTCACGCAGGTATCCGTCGTAGGCCCATCCCCAGAACTTGCGGCTGGTGAGCCAACCCATGAAAAATCCACCGCGCAGGCTCAAGTGGCGGTTCAGGTCATACTGGGCCTGGATGGGGAGGGTGATGCGTCGCTGGGTGGTCTTGATGCGCACGTTGCCGTTGAAGATGCCGTCGAGAGACTCGTCGCCCCTCACCACCTCGATTTCGTAGTTCTTGACGCGGCTGTCCACATCCATGCTTCCCAACTCGTAGCGCAGGCCAGAATGGATGGCCCATCCCTTAGACAAGGGCAATGTCGCTCCGGCAGCGACCGTGAAGTTGAAGCCCGGAATAAAGCTGTTGATACCGCGGATCTCTTTGCCCACATGGGTGGGTATGGTGCCGCCCAGGGCATAACCTAGGCGCCCGTCAATTCTCAATGTGTCAAGTACCGAGGCATTGGCGCCCATCGCCATGGCCACCGCCACCAGCATCACGATGATATGTTTGCTACTAGTCATTGATCGTCATTGTTAAATAAATACTTTAAATCCGTTCTCCTAACACCTTGCTCCTGAAATTGTTTTACTCCTCGTGTGAACAAATGAGTCTTACCTTGTCAACGCACAGGCGGCTGCCGATGGCGCCGATGAAGTCGCCACCACTGGCGCTCGACGAGAATACGATGGCCAGGCTGTAGCCACGGTTGGCCAGCAACTGTTCATCGATTTCCTCGCGGTATTCAAACTTCACATCCCATGGTGTCCATTGGGTGGTGGGGGTGACGTAGCCCATGTTGGCGACTGCCACAAGCAGGTCGCTGGAGAGCACGTTGTCGCCGTAGAGCACCACCTCGTTGCCCTGGGCATCATGGTTGCGGTAGAACACCGCATAGACCGAGGCCGAGTCGGTGCGTCCCGCGATGGGGTTGCCGTAGAAATCCTGCACCGTGGGGCCAGGTTCAAAGGTGTAATAGCCCGTGTAGCGCTCGGGTCGGCTGGTGAAGGGGATGCCAAATCGTGTGGCATGCAGGTGGTCGCTCATCGCGATCCTGATGTCGAATGTGCCCAGGAACATGTTGCCCGCCGCCAGTCGCTTGTTGGCCATGCGTCCAAAGGGTCCCGTGTCGCGGGTGGTCAGGCAAACGCCAGCCCCGTCATATGAGTTGAGCAGCGGGGTGGTGGGGTAGTCCTCGGGCTTGGCCGAACCCATCGAGATGCGGTAACCGTCGTTGGCAGTGGCCCAGTCGTTGCCCAGCGAACCGTCGGGCAGAACGTTGTGCCACATGTAGTAACGCTGTGTCGCCGTCTCCAGTTCAAAATGCTCGAAGTCAAAGTACAGCGTGTCGGCCACAGTGATCATCGTGGGCACCACATTCACGCGGTAGTGACGATGCCAGTTGCCGTCCTGCGAAGTGACGGTATAGGACACGGCACCGCGAGAAAAGTCGTGGGTGCTGCCGCTGGCCGGCTCGATGGTCGCACCGGGCGACAGCGTGAACACGGGCGACAGCGCTGTCACGTCGGCATCGCCACGCACGGCAAAGGTGATGACGCTATCAGTAGAGAACACTGTCTGCAGCGAGTCGGTGGGCTGAAAGAAGAAGGCAGCGGGGTCACTCACGTGCAGGATAGCCGTCTCGATATCGGCCTCACAATAGTCAGGCTCATCTCCAAAGCAGGAGGTGTTCAGCACCATCAAAGCCGCCATGGCAAGTATTGCCAGCGGGGATATGTGTTTGAGATAAATATGTCCCATTGCAATCGATATTGTTATCAAACCTGCAAAATTAGGTATTTTTTCATGAATGTCGCTACAGCAACACTCATTTTTATTATTTCTTAGCATTTTTTCCCTATGCGGCCTCAATCAAGTGATTGGTCTCTTACTGAGCCACTAAACCTGCACAAGTTATTTATTGAGTGCTTTTTTATGGGTTGATTATTGCAGATTCAAATAAATGCATTAACTTTGTAGGCTTGATAGTCGTGCGGTATTCCGTGCGAAGAAGGTCGAATGATGGGCTTAACTTTTTGTTGGTCAGTCATTTGACAACAACATGAAAAGATAACACTGCTCAATGGAAAAACTAATAGATAGACTGTTGGAGTTGAGGGTCTTCAGATCGTTTAGGGTGAAGACCACTCCACGATGGATCATCCTGCTGCTGGACATGCTGATTGTCACAGTATGTTACATCTCGGTAGTTGTGGCCGAAATGTATTCTTTACATTTATTTGTCACGCCTATATCCTTCTTTGTTAACTGGTTGATCATTTTCGCTGTCTATTTTGTCGTCTCCTATGTGACCAAGAGTTACACTTGCGTCATCCGCCTGTCGGTCATCGAGGACTTGTACCGCATCTTTATGGTTGTGGTTCTTTCCACCGTCATCCTTGTTTTCTTCAACGCCTTGAAACTGTGGTTGACAGGTGAGCCGTTCATGAAATTCTGGAACATCCTCAACATTGGTGCCCTGTCGTTCTCATTGATGATGATTGAGCGATTGTGCATCAAGTATCTGTATATGCGCATGAACAGCAGCACCGAGGGACGCAAACGCGTGCTGGTGCTGGGCACCACCTTCAATTCCTTGTTCCTGGCAAACGCCCTCAAGGGCGAGATCGGTGGCAAGTACCTGCCCGTGGGCTTGCTCAGCATCAAGTCGGCTCCCGAGACCACTGAGCTGAATGGTTTCAAGGTTTTCCGCTTTGATCCCGAGACGATGGCCAGTGAGTTCAAGAAGCGCAATATCGAGGGTCTGGTCTATGACTCCAAGAGCCATAGCCTGATGAGGAGCGGTTTTGCCGACTACTTCATTAAGAACAATATCGCCCTGCTGGCCATGAACAAGGTGGCTGAATTTGAGCAGGAATCCGATAACGAGAAGCCAGACCAGTCCAGTATCTCTACTTATATTAAAGAGGTACAGATTGAGGACTTGCTGGGTCGTGATCCCATCGTGCTGGACAACCCGCTCGTGAGACAGCACATCAAGGGCTCGTGTGTACTCATCACCGGTGCCTGTGGCTCCATCGGCAGTGAGATTGTTCGTCAGGTGGCTACCTATGGTGCCAGCAAGATTATCCTGCTGGACCAGGCCGAGACACCCATGCACGATGTCTCGCTCGACATGAAGAAAAAGTATCCCAAGGCTCATATCGAGTTGTTCATGGGTGACGTGCGCAACCGTGAGCGCCTGGAGGAGGCATTTTCGAAATTCCGTCCCCGCTTTGTCTTCCATGCTGCGGCCTACAAGCATGTGCCCATGATGGAGATTAACCCCACCGAGGCCATCCTGGCCAATGTGATGGGAACGCGCAATGTGGCTGACCTGGCACTCAAGTACAATGTTTACAAGTTTGTGATGATCTCGACCGACAAGGCTGTCAATCCCACCAACGTGATGGGTTGCACCAAGCGTCTGGCCGAGATTTATTGTCAGTCCCTCTTCTTCGATGCTCAGAAACAGGGCAAGAAGACGCAGTTCATCACCACGCGATTTGGCAACGTGCTGGGCAGTAACGGTTCGGTGATTCCGTTGTTCCGCCGTCAGATTGCCGAGGGAGGCCCCGTCACTGTGACTCACAAGGAAATCATCCGCTACTTCATGACTATTCCCGAGGCCTGCTCGCTCGTGCTGGAGGCCGGTTGTATGGGCAGCGGTGGTGAGATATACATCTTTGATATGGGTGAGCCCGTGAAAATCTACGACATGGCCCGCCGCATGATTTCATTGACGGGACTCAAGCCCGATATTGACATCAAGATTGAGGAAATTGGCCTTCGTCCAGGTGAGAAACTTTATGAGGAACTGCTCAATGACAGGGAGAAGACCACCGCAACCGTAAATAAGAAGATCATGATTGCCAAGGTCAAGATCTATAATTATAAAGATGTGTGCAAACACATCGACCGAATCATTGATCTGGCAGCCCATGGCAAAGTGCACGACATGATTTTTGCCATGAAGGAGTTTGTCCCTGAGTATAAGAGCCAGCATAGTCGCTTCGAGGCCATCGACAAGGAGATCGAGGGCGGCAATAGCAGTGGCGGCAGCGTTCAGGACAATCCCTCGCGCCTGCAACCCACAGCCGAATGACACGTGTTGCCTTGCGCAACCCCTCTAACCCCAACCCTAATAACGGCACCCACTCTAATCTTAGAGTGGGTGCCGTTAACGCGCTGAATCACAGTGAATTTTTTGCTTTGCTAAAGGTTCTCGGCCGTCAGGCCGATTAAAGTTACAGCGCTAATTATGACACAAAGGTCATGATTAATCCGTTAGAACTAAATCTATTAGGGCTGTGATGTCGGCCACGCTGATGTTGTCATCGCCATTCACATCAGCAGCCACGGTTCTAAACGGTGAAATAGTGGCGCCCAAGAGGTAATCAATCAGCGTAGTAACGTCTGCAATAGTCACATAACCATCATCGTTCACGTCACCCAGGATGAAGGAAATGTTGACAGTGAAGTGGTGGGGGTCCAGTTCGCCGAACACTGGTTGCTGATAGCGGTGTCCTGACTCGTCGGCACCGAAGACGTAGTAGTCAACCTCTGACGCCTGGTGATAACCCTTGATGTAGCCCACATATTCATCGGGATTGCCGGTGGCTGTCATGTGTGCAACTTGGTAGGGGTCGTTGTCAATGCTGTAGTAGACCAACAACGAGTCCTCTTTCAGGGGTTTTCCGCTATAGGCGATGAACTTGCTCGTGATAGCGATCGAATCTTTACACTCCTGCGTGCCGTAGCGCACGTTCCTGTGGTCGACAAACAGCATGTTGAAGTCCATCACTCCACGCGTGCGGCAGTGCAAGGCATCGGTGTTGAGCCACCCTGTGCTGTAGGATGTGTTGGACACGCCCACCACCTCGTAACCGGGCATGGCATCCCTGTAGACCTGGAGTGCGCGTTGATTATATGTGCTATTGCTGCCCATCGGCACGTAGACGGTCTTGTTGAGGATAAGGCTGTTGGTATATGGTGCAACAACGTCGCCACCAGGCTCTTCGACGCGGTACACCTTGTAGGGATAGCCCCAGCAGCAGTTGGTTGTGGCGAAATAGTTGGCCACGGTCTCATAGTCCTCATATCGGCTGTCGGTCTTGGGCAGTTTCGCAATCAGGATTTTATCCGGGGCGAGGTATTTTCCCCAGCAGTCGACATGGGCAATGTAGTCGTTCTGCGGATCGATGGTGATATGGTAGTTGTCGATGCCGAGGTAGTCGAGCATCTTCTGACGCACGTTGGCCTCGTTATTGTTGTTCTCTTGAATGACCAATTCGTCGCTAACGGCGTGTCCGCGTCCGTCCTCCATCATGTTACCTCCAGTATGCTTCAGGTTCATGCCGTAGAGGGGGATATTCCAGAACGTGGCAAAAGCCGAAGGTATCGCATCGTCGGTCTGACTTGGACGATTATACACGTTGTCTACGATGGCAGGAGTCTTGCGTGCAAAAATATACCACAGGCCGTAATCGCGCACCCAGTAGGAATCATTATTGGCGATCACAAAGGTGACACGATTCATGTTCACCCCCGCGTTGCTGAAACTCGACCGTGCGCTTGACTGCTGGCTCTGCGTCACGATGCAGTACACCGGGCAATTCTCGGCCAACGATTTAACCAGGGAAACCGGTATGCCCAGCGGATAGCGAATCATCACACCCTGCATGGGCTCAAACTCTGCCACGAAGCGGGGTGCTTCGGTTGGCGCGGGCGTCTCGGTGAAGTTGGAGGCCCTCACAGGGGTCCGCATTTCTTCTTCGGACAGGTAATGGAGTTTTCTCCAGTCGGGCGCTTCCCGCGTCTGTGCTTGGGCGTTCATGTAGCCCATTGACGACATCATAGAAGCAAACACAAATAAAGCGAAAAATGAGTTCTTTCTTTTCATAATAACAAAAATTAATAAGGGCAAAGGTACACTATTTTTTCTGAATTGGTGTTATTAACCTGCATATATTTACCTTTTCAGCATGATAAGAAGCATTCCTCGCGAAGCGGTTCGAACGGTCGAACTCACGTTTGTTGATGTAAATAAAACAAAATCAGGCTTCGTATGAGCGAGGCCTGATTGGTATTTTTTCCGTTTGGTGATGCTGTTCTGTGTTCCTTATTCTATAATCATGTGGTACTCCTCGCGGGGACGCCAGTTGCGGGTGAGGATCCACATCATTACGATGGCAAACACGAGGGTAAGGATGAACATGGCGGCAAACATATACTTGGAAAGCATGCGGCCCATCACAGCGGCATAGATGTCACCCATCCTGTTGATGATGAGCTCCATAGCGGTCTGGTAGTCAATCCAGAGCACGATGCTCTTGGAGAAAGGAATGAGCGACATGACGGCATAGCTTGCAATAACACCCGATGCTTTGCGGTAGTTGCCTAAGAACTTGCGCAAGCACTCGGCGATGCACCCAGCAAGGACACACCCGACGGCAAAGTATTCATGCCCCTGTCCAAAAGCAAAGTTCAGGATCAGCAAGAGCACTGCGCATATAATGGCCACACCAGGGATGGGGTAGCGCTGGCAGAGCTTGAAATAGGGCCATGCGGCAACAATCGCGGCAAACACAGCGCTATAAGTCCAGAAGAAAGGATGATAGAATCCAAACAACTCGATGACTGACACGGCAAGAACATATAGAAATGCCAATCCAATGACTGTTATTATTTTATCCATGACAGGGTGTATCCGTTAGGCAATGGGTTAAAATGAAATATTTAGTTCGCAAAGGTACGTTTTTTTGGTTGTTTTGCAAGAATAATTACCAAAAAAATGAGTTTTTCACATTATTTTCTATTCTTTATAATTGCACCAGCCCATGGCAGACACAAAAAAGTTGTACCTTTGCGCCCATGAAGATAATCAGGACCTCGATTTTGCCGTTCAGGGGATTCTCGGCTGTCAATTTGCTGGGAATCCTGTTTGTGCATCACGGGGTGTACCTGAGCAACGAGATGATGAACCACGAGCGCATCCACACGGCGCAGCAGCGTGAGATGCTCTTCGTGTTTTTTTATATGGCTTATTTCATTGAGTGGCTGGTGAGGCTCCCCATGCGGGGCAATGCCTATCGCAACATCTCGTTTGAACGTGAGGCTTACTCTAACCAGCGTGACCTCGATTATCTGAAAACCCGCCCTTGTTATGCCTGGAGGCAATACATGAGGCGCCCTATTAACCATCGCAAAAATCATTCAAGATGAAGAAGATAACCCTTTCAGCCATTGTGCTGGCTTTTATTACCACCCTGCAACTCGCTGCCCTTACGCCTCAGGAGGCGGTGGACAAGTTTGTGTCTAACAGTTCTCTGCGCTATGCCTCGCTGGGCGTCCAGGTCATCGACTTGGATTCTGCCAAGTCGATTGCCAGTTACCGCCCCGAGCAGGCCAATATCACCGCATCGACGATGAAGACTGTGGTCTCGTCGGCCGCATTGGGTCTGCTGGGTCCACATTTCTGCTTCGAGACTCCCGTTTATCTTGACGGTGAGATTAATGGCGACGTATTTAAGGGCAACATCATTATCCGCGGCCTGGGTGACCCAACACTGGGCTCGACTTTCTTGCCCAACCAGGCTAATATTGTAGAAGAAATCATCGCGGCCTTGCGCGCCAGAGGCATCCACACCGTCGAAGGCACTATCATTGGTGACGACAGTTACTACGCCTATCCCTACTTTGATTTGGACTGGGATGTGGGTGACTTGGCCTACGACTATGGCGCTGCTGTCCATGCCTTGAATTTCCACGATAACCTTGTGTCAGTGTCTTACGCTCTCGATAGCCGTGGTCGTGTGACTTATTCAAAGTTCACACCTTCGGTTCCCGGTTTGAAGGTCATCAGCCGTTGCCGTGCCAATCGTGGCCGCAATGCCATCACGCCCTATCTGGATTACAGCGTTCCCGCTCTGATCATCACGGGCGAGACCACAGGCAAGAGCTACCGCAACACCTACGCTAATCCCACGCCAGCACCCATGCTGGTGGACAGCGTGGAACGTGCCATCAAGGCCAGCGGCATCCAGTATAATTATGACCTGAACGCTCGTGACAACGCAAACCATGCTGAGCAAACTCTGCTCGTATTGCACAAGTCGCCCGAGTTAACCGAAATCATCATCTCGCTGCTTGACCGTAGCGACAATATGTTTGCCCATGCACTACTGCGCGCCATCGGCGCCCGTGATTGGGAATTGAAGGGCTATGACAGCATGCCCTCTGACCTAGATATGGTGGGCGTTGCCGCCGTCAAGAACTGGCTGCAGATACAAGGTATCAACACCGATCCTCTGTTCATGCGTGACGGTAGCGGACTTGCCAGGGCCAACAAGGCAACGGTCAATTTCTTTGGTGACATGCTCACGATGATGGCCCATCGCACATTTGACGGCGTACGCCTTTGTGACCTCATGCCCACCGCATCGGGCCGTGCGGGCAAGACCCTCAAAGCCAATCCCTTGAGCGACCAGATTGTGCTCAAGTCGGGCAGTATGCGCCATGTGCAGTGCTTCGTGGGCTATTATCCCGCCAACGAGCCCCGCTATGCTTTTGCCGTGCTGGTCAATAATTTCACCTGCTCTCAAGCCAGCATCCGCGAGCAGATCGGCGTCTTCCTTTGCAATCTTTTTGGTTAAAATAGTTGATGTTTTAAAAAAAGTTCGTAAACTTGCAGGCTGAATGTAAAACAAGACCTTGGCGACTGGTCGCTAAGCTACAATCATACAGACGATTATGAATATGTCGATAGAGAAAATGCTATCTCATGTCTATGAGATTGAAGGACTAATGCTCGTATCACGACGTCTGGGCGAAGAGAATACGCCTGACGTCATCACCAATAAATTGCACCGCAAGGTGCGCGAACTGGCCGAGATGTGCGGCGTGGACCTTGCGCCACAAGAGCCCGCCACAGCTACCCCAGAACCCGTTCAGGAGCCCGTTCAGGAGTCTCCTGAAGAGCCCATCCAGAACGCTACTGAGGAACCTGAAGTCCAGGCAGAACATCTTCCCGAGGAAGACTATGATGCCGATGAGACATGGCAACATGACAATGGCGAGGAGTTCAATGAGGTGTTTAAGTTGAACTATGAGGAGCCTGAGCACCAGGCTGAAGATGAGGATCAGGTGCCTGTTGAAGACCGTGAACCCGACGAGGACATCACTGTCGAGTTCATCGAGGCTCCCGATGAACCCGAACCCGAAGAAACTGAGCCCGAAGAAACGCCCGCCGAAAACCCCGTGGAAGCATCAACCCCTGTTCCACCGGTATTCCGTAATCCGGAGGAGACCAACGAGGAGCCCGTTCCCGAGCCTGACCCCGATATTCTTCCCGAGGCCGAGGATGAGCCGGACATTACCGTCGAGTTTATCGAGGCCGACAATGTCGTGCCTGAGCCCGAGGATGAAATGCCCGTTCCTCCCGTTCCCACCGAGTTTCCCGAGCCTGAGGAACCCTCAGCCCCCTTGCGCGTTGACGAGAAGTTGCAGCGCACACTCTCCAAGGACATTCGCAAGGCTTTCTCGGTCAACGACCGTTTCCGCTTCCAGCGCGAATTGTTTGCCGGTAGCGCCGATGCGTTGAATACGGCTATCGCCCATATCGAGGCGATGCGCAGCTACGGCAATGCCGAGCTGTATTTCTTCAGCCAACTGAATTGGGACCGCGAGAACGAGGTTGTGAAGGATTTCATGGCCATCGTGCGTAACCATTTCCAGAAATAAATTTCCCCTATGGCAGGCAAGCTATATATTGTACCCACTCCTGTCGGCAACCTTGACGACATGACACCTCGTGCCATTGAGGTGCTCAAGGCTGTGGATACTGTGCTTGCCGAGGACACGCGCACCAGCGGTGTGCTGCTCAAGCACTTTGGCATTGCCACGCCCATGCGCAGCCACCACAAGTTTAACGAGCACGAGGCCGTTGCCGCTGTTGCCGAACAGTTGCAGGGCGGTGCCGTGATGGCGCTCATCAGCGATGCGGGTACACCGGGCATCAGCGACCCGGGTTTTCTGCTCTCACGCGAGTGTCGCCGCCGCGGTATCGAGGTCGAGACGTTGCCTGGAGCAACAGCCTTTGTCCCTGCGTTGGTCAATTCGGGCCTGCCATGCGACCGCTTCGTTTTTGAGGGTTTCCTGCCTCAAAAGAAAGGCCGTGCCACCCGTCTCGACGAGTTGAAGGAGCAGCCCTTGACGATGGTATTCTATGAATCGCCTGTCAGGCTTTTAAAGACCTTGCAGCAGTTTGTTGAGGCTTTTGGAGCAGACCGTGAGGCCAGTGTGGTACGCGAAATCAGCAAATTGCACAACACGACCCACAACGGCACGTTGGGTGAACTGGTGGAGTACTTCACCGCCAATGCTCCCCGCGGCGAAATCGTCATTGTTGTTGCCGGATGCCCACAGGAGGCCGCTGTCAAGGTGGACAAGTATGCAGCGTTCAAGCAAAAGAGCGCAAGAGTTTGATTATCAATAGAATAATTCGATAGATTATGAAGAAGATTTTTTATTTAGTATGGTTGATGGTGGGTTTGGCAGTGCTGCCGGCTTGCCAGCGTGCCAATAAAATGGAAGAGGAAGCCATGCGCATGGATTCCATCAATGCTGCCCTTCAGGATTCAATCAATACCGCAAATGCCGAGAAGGACAGCCTCATGCAACTCATGGGCGACATAGCCGACGGTATGCAGCAGATCAAGGAACTGGAGGATATTGTCTCAGTCAACAACTTGAGTGGTGAAACCGCCGACCGCAAGAAACAACTGCGCGACGATATAGTACTCATTCAGCAGTCGATCAACAAGCACAAATCACGTCTGGCCGAACTGGAGAAGAGGCTCAAGCAGTCCACCAATTACAACTCCACGATGGAGAAATCGATTGCCAACCTAAAGCAGCAGCTTGAAGATCAGCAGAAAACCATTAATGAACTGACCGATCAGTTGGCAGCTGCCCATGTTCAGATCAAGAACCTCAACCAGAGTGTAGATTCACTCAATACGGTCAACAAGGCCGTTGTGAAGGAGAAAGAGGCCGCTCAGCAGGAATCCAAGCAACTGACCAACGAGGTAACCAATCTCAACACTTGCTACTACGTTATCGGCTCCAAGAAGGAACTCAAGAACCACAAGATCATCGAGACCGGTTTCCTGCGCAAGACCAAGATTCTGGAGGGCGATTTCGAGATGTCCTATTTCACCAAGGCCGATCGCCGCACCCTTAACGAGATTCCCCTGCACAGCAAGAAGGCCCAACTGATGACCAACCATCCCAAGGATTCTTATGAGATCATCGACCAGGGCAACATCAAGACATTACGCATCTTGAACCCCAACCGTTTTTGGGAAAAGACCAATTTCCTGGTAGTCAAGGTGGATTGATATGAAGATCGTTCTGGCGTTTGATAAATTCAAAGGCTCGGTAACGGCTCAACAACTTAACGAGGCCGCGCAAGACAGCTTGTGCGGCCTTGATGGTATTACTACCGTCAGCGTCCCTGTGGCCGATGGCGGTGACGGCACTACTGTTGTGCTGGCGGCCAACCGCAAGGGCCAGTGGGTGGAAGTGCCCACGATGGGTCCACTGCTTCAGCAAGAACCCGTCAGGGCGCAGTATTTCCTGTGCGACGACGGTACCGCCCTCATCGAAGTGGCCGCTGCCAGTGGCTTGGCATTGTTGAAGCCCGAGGAGCGTGACGTGATGCGGGCGACGACACTGGGTACGGGTATGCTGATGCGTGACGCGCTGGAACGAGGTGCATCCAGCATTGTGTTGGGATTAGGTGGCTCAGCAACGTGCGATGCTGCGATGGGCATCATGTGTGCCCTCGGTGCCGAGTTCCTGGATGTTGATGGGCATTACCTCTATCCCAGCGGGGAATCCCTGGAGAAGATTGCCAAAATTGAGACCTATGGCATCCCGCAGGCTGTACGAGATTGTCCTATCACCCTGTTGACCGACGTGGATAACCCCCTGTGCGGCGAACGTGGCACGGCTCATATCTTTGCACCCCAGAAGGGCGCGTCGCCTGAACAGGTGGAACAGCTGGAACGAGGCATGGCAAATGTGGCCGGCATCGTGGGCCCCGAGATTGCCCACCTTGCTGGTTGTGGCGCGGCTGGAGGCATTCCTGCACTGATGTTGCATCTACTCGATTGCCGCTTGTTGCCTGGTGCCCCCTTTGTGTTGGCACAGAACGGTCTTGCCGAGGCGCTGGAAGGTGCCGACCTGGTCATTACGGGCGAGGGTCGTCTTGATGCCCAGACGCTCATGGGCAAGGCTCCTGGTTGCGTCATCGAGATGGCACGGGAACGTGGCATTCCTGTAGTTGCCGTCTGTGGTGCTGTGGCTCCCGATCTGGACCCGTCGGCTGCGGGCCTCGCTGCTGCGATTGCCGTGAGTGATGGTCTGCCCCTTGACGAGGCAATGGATCCTGATGGCACCCTCATGCGTGTGTCCCAAGCGGTTTCGAGAATGATTCACAATCAGTTGCTATAATGTAAAATATTTAGACATAAAAAGGTAATAATATTAACAATTATCATTTTTTAACAGAAATACCTTGATAATTGCACATTTTCGCACGAAATTTGTTCGTGTGTTTTTTATGTCCCAAAGAATTAAGATCATTCCTAAATTATTAACCTCAATAAAAACTATCACAATGAAAAGAATCTTTTTTACTTTTTTCTTGTTGCTGGCGATAACCATGCCAGCAGTAGCCCAGAACCAATTTTGGTCTAGGGGCTTCCAATTTGAGAGAAATGAAACGTATTACGATATTCCTTCAGGCGTGACTCTGATTGGCGTAAGCGATGAGAGTGCAACCGGCAGGGTCGAAATTCCCAACACTGTGACTGTTTTGACTTATCAGTCTTCGGGCGGTGGAATGTATGAAACCACAATACCTGTAGTGGCCATCAAAGCAAATGTCTTCAGCGGTCGCTCATCGATTACCGAGGTCGTCATTCCTTCCAATGTGACCAGCATTGGGGATGGTGCTTTTGAAGACTGCACGGGTTTGACGACCGTAACCTTGCCCCGCAAGATCAGCAGTTTGGGAAATGGTGTGTTTAAAGGTTGTACGTCATTGACCAACATTAACTGGCCACGCTCGCTCAGTGGCATTAGCGACAATACATTCTATGGCTGTTCAAGTTTGAGGAGTTTCACAATTCCTTCTACGGTGACAAGTATCGGCGAGTCGGCCTTTGCCTATTGCACTAACTTGAACAACGTTGTTCTGCCCAATTCTGTCAGAACGCTGGGCTGGAATGTGTTCTATTGCTGCACGGGCCTGACGAATGTGACCATCCCGGGTAGTGTTACCAGTTTGAGAGGCACGTTCTTTGGCTGCACTAGTCTGACCTCGATAAACATACCTGCTGGTGTAACGACCATGGAGGGCACCTTCAAGGGTTGTACGGGCTTGACTTCGGTAGCACTTCCTCGTCTTCTCACGACGATCGGCAGTGAGACGTTTGCCGATTGTTCCAACCTGGCTTATGTCGAGATACCTAACTCTGTAACCCGCATTGGCAGTATGGCCTTCAGCAACACGGCATTGACGAGCCTGGTGTTGCCCAGCACTGTCACCAACATCGAGTCTAACGCTTTCTATGGCAGCACTCAGTTGGCATCGATCACTAGTCGCAACCTGAACCCGCCCTACATGAGCAACAGTGACGGATTCTCGGCCGAGACCTATGGCATGGCTTCGCTCTACATCCCCGCTTCATCAGTAGATAAGTACCAGAGTGCCAACTGGTGGAAGCTGTTTGAGCAGGTCGAGGGCAAGGACGCCTACAATACGACCTACGACTTTGTTTCCAATGGCCTGTATTACCTCATCACTGCCAACAACACCGTTACCGTGAGGGGCGGCAGCGACTTTGGCACGGCCTTGACTATCCCTGCAAATGTGACCAACGAGGGCGTGACCTATGCCGTTACCGCCATCGCCCCCAGTGCGTTCTCCGGTAGCGGAATCACCAGCCTGAGCCTTCCCGAGACGCTCGTCACAATCGGGGCAAATGCATTCAGTGACTGTAACGGCTTGACGTCCTTAACCATTCCTGTCAATGTCACTTCAATTGGTTCCTACGCTTTCAGCGGCCTCACTCAGTTGTCCCGCATCGTGTGGAACGCCCGTGAATGCTGGACAACAGGTATTCCTTACGAAGTTTATGGCTATGGCAAGAACTACTATGACGGCTCTGAATATTATCAGCAATACACCTACGATGAAGTGAAGACCAATGTGACCGAGATCATCATTGGCAATCAGGTCAAGGTCCTGCCCAGGGGCTTGGCGGCCAACTCTCAGATTACTTCAATCAACCTTCCCACAACGCTGGAAGTCATTTGTGAGGATGCCTTCTACGACTGTGGCTTGTTGACGAGCATGACGGTGCCCGTGAATGTGAATTACATTGGTGAACATTCCTTCTGTAATTGTGACAACCTGTCATCGCTCACATGGAACGCGCGTTCATGTCCCAACTATGGCGGATTGTACTATAAGATCAACTATAGTGTTCATACGGGCTACAGCGACGACACCCCCGATGGCTCAAGCCCGATCACTGAGCTTACCATTGGCGACCAGGTAGAAACGTTGCCCGATAATTTTGCCCGTAGTGCCTACATTACTTCGGCCGAACTCCCTGCATCTCTCAAGACCATCGGAGACTATGCTTTCTATAACTGCTGGAACATGACCAGTGATGTCATCATTGGCGATGCGGTGACCGAGGTTGGCGACTATGCTTTTGGCGGTTGTGCAAAGGTCACCAACATGAGTGTCGGACGCAATGTGCAGTATATTGGCCAAGGGGCATTTGGCAGCGGTTCTGAAAATAATCCCAATAGTTACTACCACTATGGAGATTATGTGCCTGGCATGAGTCTGACATCACTTTCATGGTATGCCCGTCGGTGCGAATCTGCCGGCGCCCTGAGTTATCATAGCCTCACCTCACTTTACATTGATGACGATGTGGAAGTGTTGCCTAATGGTTTTGCCAGTAATTCATATTACCTCACTGGAATACGCTTTCCTAGTTCGCTTCGTGTGATTGGCGAGGGCGCTTTCAAATATTGTTATTGGCTCACAAGCCTCAATTTGCCACCGACGGTGACGACAATCGGCAACGAAGCGTTTATCGATTGCAATAATTTGATGGAACTTAATCTGCCCAATTCTCTTGAATCAATTGGCTCAGGCGCTTTCAGTTATTGCGGCAATCTGAAAAACCTTTATATCCCGGCTTCAGTCACATTTATTGGCCAGATGGCTTTCAGGTTCAATGGGCTGGAAACCATTGTTGTGGATAGTGAGAATCCTGTTTATGATTCACGTGATAACTGTAATGCCGCTATCCACACTGCCGATAATTCGCTGGTCATCACGTGTAAGAACACCAAGATACCTGGTTCGATTACCGCTATTGAGGATTACGCATTCTATCAAAGTCAGTACACAGGTATGGATATACCTAACTCGGTGATCACGATTGGTAAGTATGCTTTTGCTTACTGTTATAACCTGCAGAGTATCACGATACCCAATTCGGTCACCACAATCGGTGAGCATTGTTTCTATTATTGTCCTCGTCTCAAATCCGTTACCCTCTCTGAATCGCTCACAGCCATTGAGCCCTACACATTTGCTGATTGTGACAGCCTGACAAGTATCAGGATTCCCGCATCAGTGTCATCGATTGCTAAAACCGCTTTCTACTATTGCGATATGCTGACAGAATTTGTCATTGACGAGGATAATCCCGTGCTTGATTCCCGTGATAACTGTAATGCGGTGATCGAGAGTGCGAACGACCGCCTGATTTTAGGATACGATTTCTCGACCATCCCCAGTAGCGTGAAGGCAATCGGTGACTCGGCCTTCGCTGATTGTGCTGGACCCGTGGGGGGTATCATCCCCAACACCCTCGTCTCTATTGGCAACCATGCCTTCAACAATTGCTACAGGGTTAAGGACCTTGACCTGGGCAACTCACTTGAGACCATCGGCGATTATGCTTTCAGGAGTTGTGATAGTATAGAGCATGTCAATATTGGTACAGGGCTCAAGTCTATCGGTAAAAATGCCTTCTATGATTGCTACAGATTGAACGATGTGAAGATTGGAGGCACGCTGAGCAAAATTGGCGAAGCAGCATTTGACTATTGTCAACAATTGACTTCCTTCACAATTCAGAACTCAGTTGATACCATCGGCAGTCAAGCTTTCTATTACTGCAGTAACTTGAAAAACCTGCAACTGGGCCGTTCGCTCAAGGTGATAGGGCCGTCAGCTTTTTATAGATGTAATCAACTGTCGTCTGTCACCCTTCCCAATACGATGGATACCATCTGCAATTATGCTTTCGAATATTGTAAGGGTTTGAAACATATCAATTTGGGAACTTCGCTCAAGGGTATCGGCAATGACGCGTTTTATGATTGTGACAGTTTGACTTCGATTCTCATTCCCAATTCCACAAGGACAATTGGCCAATATGCTTTCTATAATTGCGACAATTTGAAGTCACTGACGATTGGTAATTCGGTAAAGATCATTAGGGATGACGCTTTCAATTATTGTCAAGCTATAACTAGTGTCAACAGTTTGGCTACCACACCGCCCTCAATCAGTTACAGTACGTTCCATACCACAACCCTCAATAATGCGACGCTCTATGTGCCTGAAGCTTCGTTAGAGGCCTATAAGTCAAGTTATTATTGGAAGAAGTTCAAGAATATCGTGGGCGTGCCTGGTGCAGGCCTGGGTGACGTGGACGGCGATGGCAATTTTGCCATCAATGACGTGACCGTGCTCATCGATGCTGTTTTGGGCGATGGCGACATTTCAATCTATGGCGACGTGAACGGTGACGGCACCATTACTATTGCCGATATCACCATGCTCATCGACCTGATCACCTCAGCTCAATTATAAACCTTTCAACCCGCCAATATTGACAACATCAAGAGTTAGATGAAAATAAAGTGTTGATATTCAATTCCTCCCCTAAGATAGGGGAGGTGGCGCGGATCGCCGGAGGAGTATGACGCACCACAATAACCGAAGTATCATGTAGCATCAACGCCCCCGCCCTAACGGGCACCCCCTCTAATCTTAGATGGGGAGTAGCTAACGCACTGAGTTACAGTGAACATTTTTTCGTCGAACTCACGTTTAACATTAAGTCCCCGATGTGGTTCTCCACACCGGGGACTTGAATCATGTTACGGCCTTATCGCGTCTCGATGCGCATGTGGGCCTTGGGGTAACGCAGCACCAGGCACGAGGCCTCGGTCATTACCAGGGCGTCAACGTTGCGCACGCCGCTCTTCTTGAGGTTGAGCTGCTCGGTGCTGAAGGGGATGTGGGTGTACTTCTGGATATACTCGGGATCGATGATGATGCCACTGTCTTCCATGCCCACCTCGTCAAACACCTCGCTCAGCAGCAGGTACAGGCAGCCAAATTTCGACCTCAACTCAGTGAAGTCAATGCCCCACTTACTCACGTGCTGTCCGGCAGTGATCACGCGGCTATAGTCGAGCTTGCTGATGCGGCTGATGAGTCCGCTGCCGCCAATCAGGATCTTGCGTTTGCTGCCCGCATTGCCGGTGAAGGCCTTGCGCATGAGTTCCACCATCTTGCTCACCGTCAGGTCCACGCTGCGCTCCATGAAAAACTCCTTGCCGGCCTGGTTCCAGATGCCGCCCGTGAAATAGACGTGCTCCTTCTTGTTGTTGTCCCACAGCTGGCGGGCGACACCAAAGAGGTAAGACTTCTCCATGCCCAGGCGCATGTCATAGACTGCCGCCTCTTCCTGGTCGCTCATCGTCCAGCCCACTTCCTTGTTGGCCAGGCGCTGCAAGGTGGATTGTTCCACCTGCATCTTAAAGATCTGGCACAGGTTGCGGCTTTTCTTGGGCAGGGCCTCGAACTGGGGCGACTGCACGTCCAGCTCGCTTGCCGCACGACCCATGCGCACCAGCGTGGCGCCGCCAGGGATGGTAGGGATGCAGTTGCTCACCCCGTTGACAGTGCAGCCGTTCACGGCCATCACGCTCACGCCGTTGTTGTCGCGCCCTACCACGTAGAGCATCAGGTCTTGCTTGGTCTCCTCCAGGCCCGCGCTGTCGTATCCAGGCACGCCCTGCACCAGGATGGTGTCGGTCGGGTCAAAGATGTCGTTGTTGCTGGTGGGGATGACGCTCATGGGGGTGTCATCGCCAACACTCACGCTGGGAGGAAGCACATCGTCACTGACTGTGGCGGTCGTCGGCTTGGTGTCCACGCTGTAGTAATCGACGATCATGCTGCTGGCGGGTTTGCTGCCCGCATAGCGCGAAATCTGGTCGATGGGGGTGGACATGGGGCGGATTTTCACGATTTGCTGGTCAATCTCGTTGAGCAGCAGATCGGGCGAACCCTCATGCGACAACTCGGTGGTGAGGGGGCCATCCACGACATGTTTGCTGTCTTCGGCGCCCGTAATCAGCATACCCACAGCCATGGTGGCGGCAGGATCAGCACCAGTTAAACACGAGGCAAGAATGCCGATAAGGATCATGACGATCACATAGATAACTAACTTCTTGTGGTTGCGCATCCAGCGCATTGCGGTTTCAATCTTGTTGAAATTCATGGTTTTTTTAGTTTTAAGTTTTTAGTTGTAAGTTTTAAGTACGATTACTATCGCCTGATATCAAGCTGCTAGGAGGCGGATGCCTCTTTAAACTTTAAACTGCTCGCCTAGCGAGCATTAATCCCACACGCTGCGGCGGCAGTACCGGGGAAATACGGGTGTAGAGTCGGCTTCGTCCTCGTTGTCAGCACGCTGATGCATCACGGTCTCAATTTTCTCGTTGCGGCCGCGCAGGAAACCTGCGGCGTCGGCATTTTTCACGTCTTCGTCGTGGGTGATACCGTGTGCCAGCGTGCTGAGCAATTCGGGCGAAAGCGATGCGGCATCCATGCCCTGGGTGAGTTGCGTCAGCTGCTCACTGACGTGCTCTTCCAGTCCAAGTTCCGCAATACGGTCGGCAAGGGTGGGGGAGGTGGTCTGCTCCTCGCTCTCTTGTGGTTCTTCACTCGGGCGAAACGGTGGTGGCGTGACCTCCGGCTTCACCTCTCTCAATTCAAGGTTCTCTTTTTCGTTTTTCATGACAATACATTAATTAATACAGTTAATAAAAATCTCACCATTTTCTAATCACCAATTATTTATTACCAATCACCAATCTAATATCTCATATCTCTTATCTTTTATCTCTTATCTTATATCTCTTATCTCTAATCTGTCCCCAGGATTTTCCTGTTGCGCTGCCGCCTGAAGGCCTCAAACGTGTCGAACACGTCGCTCAAGGCGATGTTGGCGTTCTCGCTCTGGATCTGATAGGCGGTGGCGCTGTTCACCGTGGGCTGCTTGCCTTGCAGGGCACCGCTCACGCCGCTGATTTCCTCAAACAGTTTCATCTGCAGTTCAATCAGTTGGTAGGCGCCCGTGTTGGTGCCGTTGGCGGTGATCTGTTCGGGCTTGCTCTCGCCGTAGCGCGGATTGTAGGGCAGCAGGCCGTTGGCCTTGGACCAACAGCGGCGGGCGTCTTCCCAGGTCCATCCGTCGGGCAGGGCCGTCTCGGGAAAGAGCAGTACACCTTTGGCACTGGAGCGCACCACGTGGTCGAGCAACGAAATCATTCGGTTTACGTGTTTTTGTGTGTCGATGATGTCCTCGACCACGGCATGCACCTCTCCGTCGGTGAGCGGGTACAGCTTGATGACAAACGGGTGGCTGCCGTGCTTCCAGGGCGAGTCATACTCGGCTAGCAGGTCGCCCATCGGGCTGAACCATCGGCAGTGCCACACCGTGGCGATGTCCCAGCTGGTGGTCACCTCGGGACGGTTTTTCAGGCGGTGTGACGCGCTCATGGGTTCTACTGTCAACGTTCCCTCGCGGCGGTTGTGGCAGACGAGCACCTCGCGACTCTCCAGCGTCCACACCTCGATGGCGCGGCACTTGCCGTCGCTCGCGTGCCAGAAGTCGGTGCCCAGTTGGGAGTCGGCTCCCAGGCGGGTGGTGAAATCGGCTTGACGGCTGTCTGCTCCGTCGGTGTACAGGCGTCTTACCCATGCCGCCTTGCGTTGGTTGCCGCCCGCCACACGGCGCAGCAGTTGAGCGATGTTCAAGTCGTGCAGCTGCCCAATCAGTTCGCAGTCCCATGCCCTGGTGTCGTTCATCGAGCTGGCAAACATCTTGTTCACATTCACGTTCTCGATTCTCACATGCTCTTCACCGCCCGGTTCATGGCAGGTGTCGATGCGCTGGATGCAGCAGCCCGAGATAAGGAACTCCTCCAGCGAACGGCTGTCCAGTTCGTCCAGTTCGTTCAGTTCGTTCACCCGTGCCAGCAGGCCGTCATGGTCGTTGGCGCTATCGTCACGCTTGATGTATTGGGTGCGAAAGTTCCCCACGATGGTCTTGACCAGTTGCCTGATCAGGTTGTTGGTGATGCTCTCGCAGCCCTGTTGGGCGAGGTGTTCACGTTCGGTCATCACCTGTCCCTGGTAATTCTTCACCAGGTCGCCCCATTGGTCGCCATAGGTGAAGCGCTTATTTCTCAACCGCGCCTTGCGCAGTCCCGCCGCATTCATCCAAGCCTGATATGCGGCCCTGAGCACTTGCATGTGCTGTTCATTGTTTGTTAGTGTTCTCATGGTTGTTCATTTTTTATCTTTAGGTACTAGGTTTTAAGTATTAGGTTTTAGGTGCTTTGTGACACCTAAGGCCTAGAACCTAAAGCCTAACGCCTTTCTCACGCTGCAAAATTATAACCCCCGCACCCCCATCCACCATACCAAAAAGCAAAACCCCCTAAAAAAAAACAACATGAACAACATTTATCTATGCATCCGCATCCCTTTTTTAAAAACTACGAATTACGCGAATTTAACTAATTAGGCATCCGCATTCAATTATTACGAATTTAACCAACCTGAAATCAGCGCAAAAAAAGAAAGAAGACAAGAAAGACAACAAGGACAAATTTTTATATTTGTTTGAAAACCAATAAATTGTATTTCTTGTATTTCTTGTCTTCAATATTTAGGAAGCTGGATAGCATAGTATTTGTTGTATTTAATGTCTTCTTTTTTTGTTGTGTTAACATATGAGATTGATATGATTTGTCGTTAAATACTTGCAAACGTCAATTATTTTGGCGAAATTTGCAGAAATATTGCAAATACATGTCCATCATGAATGAGCACCAACAGCAACAATTGGAGAAGACCCGCGATTACGTGGAACGCCTCAGGCGGGAGCACCCCTTGAGGGACCTGTTTTGGGAATGCACCCTGCGCTGCAACATGTCCTGTCGGCATTGCGGGAGTGACTGCCTCAAGGACTCCGTGATGCCCGATATGCCCTTTGCCGACTTCCTGCCGGTGCTGGACGAGGTGGCGGCCCATTGCGACCCCAAGCAGGTGATGGTGCAGACTGTGGGCGGAGAGCCGCTGGTTCGGCCTGACCTGTTGGACTGCGGCCGAGTGATACGTGAACGGGGCTTCATGTGGGGGCTTGTCACCAATGGCCTCATCCTGGACCGCTCCCTCGCTCGCGAGATGGCCCGGGCGGGTATCACTTCTATAGCGCTTGACGTGGACGGCATGCGCGAAGAGCACAACTGGCTCCGCAATTCCTCGGTCAGTTTTGATGCCGCGATGCGGGCCATTGAGGCGGTGCAGACCATCCCAGATCTCACCTGGGATGTCATCACCTGTGTAAATGGCCGCAATCTGCCACGGCTGAATGAAATCAAGCAACTGCTCATCGAGGCTGGCGTCACCCACTGGCGCTGCTTCACCATCGACCCGATGGGGCGCGCCGCCAGGGATAAGAGCCTGCTGCTCACCGATGAACAGTTCCGCGACCTGCTCAACTTCATTGTTGCCACCCGCATCGAGGGGAAAATCAGTTTGAGCTATGCCTGCGACGGGTTCCTGGGCGCCTACGAGGGGCTTGTCCGCGACTATTTCTTCTACTGCCAGGCGGGACTCTCGGTGGCCAGCGTGCGTGCTAACGGTGACATTTCGGGCTGCCTGAGCATCCGCAGCGACTACAGCCAGGGCAACATCTACCAGGATAGCTTCTGGGACGTGTGGGAAAACCGCTTTGAGCAGTACCGCGACCACGAGTGGATGAAACGCGGCGCATGCAAGGACTGTGAGGTCTTCCGCTATTGCCAGGGCGACGGTTTCCACCTGCGTGACGGCAATGGCGACCTGATGATGACCTGCCATTACAATCAACTCAAGAACATCAAGATTCAAGATTCTAAAGTGGAAAAACCACTTTAAAATCTTGAAGTTTAGAGTTTAGAGTTTAGAGTTTAAAGTTTAGGGGAGGCCATTCGTGAAATACGATAAAATATGTAGGCGGATGCCATTCGTTATATTCGCGTAATTCGTAGTTTTAAAAGAGGAAGGCGGATGCCAACTAAGAACTAAAAGATATGATGAAAGAGAGAAATAAAGGGAAAAAGACGCTCGCTGCGGTGGGTGCAGTGGTTGCTGCCGGGCTCACGCCTGGCTTCGTCGCTGCCAGTGCCGCAGGTTTGCCCATCCAGGGCTCCAATGATGGAATCACCGCTGCCGACGTGGTCGCCATCGACGGCACAACTTACAGTTTTGACGAATTATACGCCATGCAACGGGGGGACACTGTGGAGACACAAGTAAAGCTACCTGAAATCCAAGTTGGAGCAATGCCAAATGCTACAAAGTATGGTGCCAGAATAAATCAAGGTATTCGGGTCTATGATGAACCAAAGGTTCCTGGAAGTGAAACTATCTATCATTCTGTTGAGCAGATGCCCCGATTCCCGGGTGGTGAGGCTGCGCTGGTGAAGTACATCGACACGCATATCAAATATCCTCCTAGTGCCGTCCAAAACAGAGTTCAGGGTAAAGTCATTGTACAGTTTGTTGTGAAAAAAGACGGTAGTATTGGTGAGGTGAAGGTTGTCCGTTCGGTGGATAAGTACCTCGACAAGGAGGCCATCCGTGTTATCAAGTCGCTGCCCAAGTTCACTCCTGCCCGTCAGAGTGGCAAAGCGGTCAGCGTATGGTACACGCTCCCTGTCCCATTCAAGCTGAAATAGGGAAAACAGGAACGGCAAAAGGGCTTTAAACCCTGATAGCGTATTTAAGTCTAAAAGATATAATACGCTACAACATCATGAAGAAAGACAAAAATAAAGGAAAAAAGACGCTCGCTGCGGTGAGTGCCGTCGTTGTAGCCGGACTTACGCCAGGTATCATATCCGCCAGCGCTGCAGGTACGGCTATCCAGACCTCCAGTGCCGCTATTACCGCTGCCCAGGTGGTCGCCATCGGCGGCAACACATATAGTTTTGACGAATTATACGCCATGCAGCAAACGGGCTATGCCTCGGGCAGTGAAGCATCGCCCCAACACGCAACCAGGTATGGTGCTCCTAGCACTCCGCGTCCACATGCCACTTATTATGGTGTGCAACGCCCACAAGGCCAATCTAGACCTCAAGTAGTGGCTCCGTCGGCTCCCGACCCGATTTATATGAATTGCTTGGCATACCTCATGGATTTTTGTACCCAACTGGCCGATGAAGATCCTTACACAAGAGGTGTTTTCTTTACACCCGACAGTGACCTGTCCCGTGAAATAGGATTTAATGAAAGCCAGCTCAAGGCCCTCAAGGCCGAAATCGAAGAACGCTTTGGCGTGGAAGTCTCCTATCACCGCTTCTTCCTCAAGGGCCAGCTCAATACCCTGCACCGCATCTCTGAATACATCCTCAAACTGAAAACCGCCCGATAAAGTAAAGAAGACAAGAAAGACAACAAGGACAAATTTTTATATCTGCTTGATAATCAATAAATTTGTGTTTCTTGTCTTTCTTGTCTTCAAAATTGTACCCTCACGCTAAGCCGCCAAGCCGCTAAGTTTTATTATTGCTCGCAAGAGGCTCGCAACAGGAGGATGGGGGCGGATGAATAATAATAGTTGTTTGTGTTGTTGTTTAGTTGTCTTGGTTGTTTGAAAAATGGAATGCGGATGCCCCTCTAACCACTAAACTCTAAACTCTAAACTGCGAGCGCAGCGAGCATAATTAAACTTTTTGTTGTATCTTTGTTCCCAGTTTATTATAGAATATGATATGATGGATGATTTTGCTGCGACACTGTTGACCGATCTGCACCGCTTCCTCCTCGACCGCAAGGCCGTGGATGAGCGTTGGCCCGAGTGCCCCGATGTGGAGGAGAAGTGGCCCGTCATTGCCGAGGCTTACCTGCCCGACGGCGCCCGTGAGTTTGCCAGTTACCCCGTCGCTTCGCTGGGCTGGATGATGTTTGTCGCTATGGCCGTCACCAAGTTCTGGGACGAGGACTGGGAGAAATACAGTCAGGTGGAGAACCTCTACCTGATGCTGCGTGACAAGCGAGGCTACGACAACCTCGACGAATATATCCTTGACGAGGTGCTCGACCTGCATGGTGACGCCGCCGAACAGATGCAGACCCTCGTGGGCGACTGTGCCGAGCGCGTCAAGCGAGCCCTATACCATCAGGACATCGAGCCTGGCACTGCCGACGCCTTCAAGGCCTATGTCGCATGCCTGCAGGTCATGTACCAGGCGGGTATCGCCGTGCAACTCAAGTCCATGGGCTACCACATGAGGCTCGCTTAATGCTCGCTTCGCGAGCAGATTAGTGATTAGAGATTAGTGAGGCATCCGCCCTCAATTCCGAGGCATAATGTAGAGACGCAAAATCTTGCGTCTCCATTCGCCAGGCGATAGTAACTGCACTTACAACTTAAAACTAAAAACTTAAAACTTACAACTTAAAAAAAAACTATGAACGTTCTACTTATCAACGGGTCGCCCCATGAGCAGGGCAATACCTATCAAGCCTTGAACGAGGCCGCCCAAGTCCTCAACCAGCAGGGCATTGAGACCGAAATCGTGTGGATCGGTACCAAGCCCGTGCGCGGTTGCATCGGGTGTGGCGGTTGTGCCGCTAAGGGTGACGGACACTGTGTGTTCAATGATGACCTGTGTAACATGGTCATCGACAAGCTGAACGCTGCCGACGGACTCATCGTGGGCTCCCCGGTTTACTATGGCACGCCGACGGGCAATGTGCTCAACCTGATTCACCGCATGTTGTATGCCGGTGCCCAGGTGCAGGGCAAGCCCGCTGCCGCCGTCACCATTTGTCGTCGCGGAGGTGCATCAGCAGCCTTCCAGACCTTGCAGATGCCTTTCCAGATGGTGAACATGCCACTGGCCACCTCACAGTACTGGAACATCGCCTATGGCATGCAACAGGGAGACGTCGCTCAGGATGCCGAGGGCTTGCAGACCATGCGCACCCTGGCCCGTAACATGGCCTGGATGATCAAGCAGTTCAAATCGGGTAATGCGCCCATGCCCGAACTTGAGCCCTGGCAGGGAACGCATTTTATCCGCTAGCGTGATGATTGCCGACAAGGATCCGATGGGCCACGCCATCGCCGACTACCATGCCACGGGTAGGGCGGCACGGTTGCGAGTGTTCTCGCCCATGTTCGACGAGGACGAGATACCCGTGACGACCCTCTTCCGCCCCTTCGACGAGATGCCCGTTATAGAGCAGGAGGCACTCAAGGCATCGCGCGGCAGCATCCTCGACGTGGGAGCCGGAGCCGGTTGCCACTCGCTGGCCCTGCAGGACATGGGCCAGCAGGTCACTGCCATCGACATCTCGCCGCTGGCGGTCGCCACCATGCGTGACCGTGGCGTGAAAGATGCGCGGGAGCAGGACTTTTTCACCTTCGACGGCCAGTTCGACACCATCCTCATGCTCATGAACGGCATCGGCATCGTGGGCTCGCTGAGCCGTATGCCCGCCTTCTTCATGCAGCTGGATCGTTTGCTGGCCCCAGGCGGACAGCTGCTGTGTGACTCCAGCGACATCTGCTATATCTTTGAGGACGAGGACGGTTTTATCGACCTCACCGGCATCGAGGGCTACTACGGCGAGTTGACTTACCGGATGCAATACAAGGCCATCAAGGGCGAGCCATTCCCCTGGCTCTTCATCGATGCCGACACCCTGACCCAACAGGCAGCCGCCCATGGCTTCAAGGCCGACATCATCGCCCGTGGCACCCACTACGACTACCTCGCCCGCCTCACCCGCCGCTAACCTACTAGATGCGAAGCTGATATAAGCCCCGTTAGGGGCGACCAGGTTATAGGCAGGGGTGCAACGAGGCAAAGCCGAGTGTAACCCCTGCATTAGTGAGCACTCATCCAAGCCCCATCGGGGCGGCAGACACTCTGTCACCCCGATGGGGCTATTGTTTAGTGGGGTGCCGCTACAACACAGGGGTTCCGTTCGGCGTTGCCTCACTCCACCACCTGCCTATAATCTGCCAGCCCTACGGGCTTAAGAAACACAATTATGCTCGTGCTACTTGCAGTTTAGAGGTTAGACGGGCGTGTTTTTGCGAGCCTCTTGCGAGCAATAATATAAATACTTAGCGCCTTAGCGTCTTTGCGTGAGACTTTGCGTGGGTGATGGCATGGTTTTTGTATGTATTATTTTGGTTGGGATAATCGTTAATTGTTGCAAAATGATTAAAAATTGAGGTAAAAATGCACGATAAGCGACTATCACAACAGTGGAAACAAAATTTTTTTGTACCTTTGTAACTTAATAGACGACAATAATAAAAATTTTTTGGCACCAATGAAGTCAGACAGTCTAGTCATAATTCCTACTTATAACGAGAAGGAAAACATCCGCAACATCATCAATGCTGTGCTCGACTTGAATGAGCACCAGTTCGATGTGCTCGTCGTCGATGACAACTCCCCCGATGGCACAGGGGCTATCGTCGATTCGATGATAGCCGACCAGCCTGAACGCATCCACATTCTCAAGCGATCAGGTAAGCAAGGCCTTGGCACTGCCTATATCGCTGGCTTCAAGTGGGCGCTGGAACGCCACTATGAATACATCATCGAGATGGACGCCGACTTCTCCCATCCTGTGGGCAAGCTGCCCGAATTGCAGCAGGCCTGTGCCACGGGAGGCGCTCATGTGTCCGTAGGCTCAAGATACCTGACTGGCGTAAATGTCGTCAACTGGCCGATGGGGAGAATGCTCATGAGCTACTTCGCATCGGCCTATGTACGCTTGATTACCGGAATGAAAGTGCGTGACGCTACGGCGGGCTTTGTCTGCTACCGTCGTGAGGTCCTGCAGTCCATCAACCTGGATGGTGTCGAGTTCAAGGGCTACGCCTTCCAGATCGAGATGAAATTCACGGCCCACTGCATGGGATTCATCATCAAGGAGGTGCCCATTGTGTTCGTTAACCGTGTGCTGGGCACCAGCAAGATGAACAGCAGCATCTTCTTCGAGGCCCTGTGGGGCGTGATCAAGTTGCGCTTGGACTCCATCTTCAACAAGAAGCGTTTCGCACGCAAGCCGTTACCCAAGCAAATCACCGCATAGAAAACAGACACAAAATCGATTTGGTGTTCAGCAATGACATCAAGTCGGTTTTGTTTTGGCATGGTTTTTGCCGATAGCCTGTCGTTCAACAGTGAAAAAGAACCATAGAATAAAATGGCGAAATCAAGATTCAATACAGGACTGACCGACGAGCAAGTGATTGCGAGTCGCCTACAATATGGGGATAATGTCCTCACCCCTCCCGCACGTGAACCCTTGTGGAAACAGTTCCTCAAGAAATTCGATGACCCGCTCATCAAGATCCTCTTGGTGGCGCTCGCCTTGTCGGTGGGACTGTCGCTCTACGAGTTCTTTTGGCTCCACATGGGGGTAAGCATCCTGTTCGAGCCCCTGGGCATCTTCATCGCCATTGTTCTGGCTACCCTCGTGGGTTTCCTCGTCGAGGTCAATGCCAATAAGAAATTCCGACTCCTCAACCAAACCGATGACCACGTCAAGGTGAAGGTGAGGCGCGACGGACACGTAACCCAGGTGCCGCGCTGCGACATCGTTGTGGGCGATATTGTCCTGATGGAACAGGGCGAGAAAGTGCCTGCCGATGGTACCATCATCGAGAGTTTTAACCTCATGGTTGATGAGAGCTCGTTTACAGGTGAGCCTTCGGCATGGAAAACCCATGATGCTGAGGCTGCTGCCCGTGACACCGAGGCGACCTATCCCGCCAATGTCCTGCTCAGGGCAAGTTCCCTGATGGAGGGCGGCGCCGTCATGCGTGTCGATAAGGTGGGCGACAACACCGAGTTTGGTAAGGTCTATCGTGACGCACAAATCGACAATGACATAAAAACGCCGCTCACGCAGCAGCTCGACCGTCTGGGACGTCTCATTGCCCGTGGCAGCTACGTCATGGCGGGCCTGCTCGTGCTGGGGCGCATTCTCGAATATCTGGTGGCTGGCAGCGAAGGCCTTATCGCTGACGCCCAATATTTCATCGAGACGGTGATGCTCGCCGTCACGCTCATCGTGGTCTCGGTTCCCGAGGGATTGCCTATGAGCGTTACCCTGTCGCTGGCACTCAGTATGCGCAAGATGCTGAAACACAACAACCTGGTGCGCCGTATGCACGCCTGTGAGACGATGGGCGCCACCACGGTTATCTGCACCGATAAGACGGGTACGCTCACCCAGAACAGGATGAAGGTCTATCAGGCTCATTTCTATGGACTGCCCGACGGTAACCAGTTGGCCGATAATGAGATGAGCGAACTGGTGAAGAACAGCATCGCCTGCAATAGCACCGCCTTCCTCGATGATAGCGACCCCGAGAATATCGTGCCACTGGGCAACCCCACCGAGGGCGCCCTGCTGTTGTGGCTCTACGATGCGGGCGACGATTACATGGTCCGCAGAGAACGCACCGACTTGGTGGCTCAACTGCCGTTCTCGACGATGACCAAATTCATGGCAGCCGTCATCGCTAAGCCCGACGGCAAGCGGCAACTGCTGTTGAAAGGCGCTCCAGAGATTGTTATGCGCCTGTGTAATAACGTGATAGGCGATATTTCTTTCCAGCAGATCAATGAGGAACTCACCGATTATCAAACCAAGGCGATGCGCACCCTGGCCTTTGCCTACTGTGACTTGCCTGAGGGCGTTGACCCCGATGAATTGATAAAGGGACTGAAAACGGGCAATGCCCCCAATCTCACGTTCCTCGGCATCGTCGCCATCAGCGACCCCGTGCGCCCCGATGTGCCTGCGGCCATTCAGGACTGCCGCAATGCGGGCGTGAAGGTGAAAATCGTTACTGGAGACACAGGTGCCACGGCACGCGAAATCGGTCGTCAGGTGGGTTTGTGGACCAGCGACGATAACGATGATGCAATCATTACAGGCCCCGACTTTGCCGCACTGAGCGATGAGGAAGCGGCTCAGCGTGCCCATTCTATCAAAATCATGGCGAGGGCACGTCCCAACGACAAGGCACGCCTCGTGCGTCTGCTCCAACAGCAGGGCGAGGTGGTAGCTGTAACGGGTGATGGCACCAACGACGCTCCAGCCCTCAATGCCGCCCAGGTGGGTCTCTCGATGGGAGACGGCACCGCTGTGGCCAAGGAGGCCAGCGATATCACCATCATCGACAACTCGTTTGCCAGCATCAACAAGGCCGTCTTGTGGGGACGTTCCCTGTATAGTAATATCCAGCGTTTCATCCTCTTCCAGCTGGCAGTCAACGTGTGTGCCTGCCTGGTGGTGGCCATCTGCTCATTCTTCAGCAAGCAACCGGCCCTCACGGTCACCCAGATGTTGTGGGTTAACCTGATTATGGATACCTTTGCTGCATTGGCTCTCGCGGCCCTGCCGCCCAACAGTGTCCTCATGCGCATGAAGCCCCGCGATTCTAAGGCCAGCATCATCACCCCCTCGATGATGAAGTTTATCCTGGTAACTGGCACCTTGTTTGCCGTACTGATGATTGGCCTGTACTATTACTTTGTGCGTGAGGCCAATGGCGGTCCCGTGTTCGCAAGGGGAATCAACCCCAACATCAACCCGCGGGAGATGGGCGTGTTCTTCAGTGTATTCGTTTTCTTGCAGTTCTGGAATATGCTCAATGCCAGGGCGTTTGCTACAGGAAAATGGGCATTCAATAACATGGAGGACAGTAAGGTATTCTGGGCTGTGGCATTGGTCATCTTTGTGGGACAGATTGCGATTGTGCAGTTCCTCTCACCCCTGTTCAACTGCGCTCCGCTAGATGCCCGCACGTGGCTATGGATCATTGTCGGCACATCGCCTGTATTCCTGTTGGGAGATGTTGTTCGACGCTTGAAATAATTAATGTGTGATTTTTTTATAAAAACGCTTGCTGCTTATAATTATTTGATTTATCTTTGCAACGACCTATGTAGATATGAATTGTAAATTAATTAATTGTATAATCATTATGAAGAAATCGTTACTTTCAACTTTTGCAATGCTGCTTTTCTCCTGCGGGATTGCTAACGCTGGCATCAGCATCTCATCGATGAATGTAAATCAGCCAGCCAATGATACGTTACTCTTCGCTCTTCCTGTTGACGTCAACGTTTATCAGGACATCCAGAACTATCCCGATGCTAAGCCTGATAATCGCATGATGAAGTTCCAGCCCGAGTACCTCGTGACTGCGTTAGACTTCTCAATGGGTGATACGAGCAAGGGTACTGCCACCCTTCCTGCCAATGCCAAGTGTATTGGTCTGGGACTTGACGGATATGATGTCGCCAGCGATCCCACCTCTAAGGGTATTTATCTGGAGGTAACCGCATGGTGCCGCAATGTCCCCAGTGCCACCAGGTCGCTCAACTATCTCGACCTCTTTGATGGTTACACATGGCATTATCCCGAGGGAGACTTGTTTACCGACACGGTGAACTACCGTGGCTATATGAACAAGCCGGGTTACATCTGCACCTTCGACCCCAATGCCACTGCCGAGAATCCTGCCTCAATCGTGGATATCCCCTTCAACAAGCCCGATGAGAATGGCGAGTTCATTCCCTTCTGGTACAAGGGTGAGAGCATCTATCTGACACTGTGGATGTGCAACTGGTATGACGTGCACATGAAGTATCGCTACATGGCTTACGATCAGGCCGATGCCCGCATGGCAAGTCTGATGCGCTCTGGTAACTATTGCTTCAACAACGACACCTATGAGGTGATTGCCGACGTGTTTGGCACCCAGCTCATGTATGAGTTGCCCGACCATCGTCTGCCCGCCTTCCGCACCCCTTATTATACCAACGACATCCGCATCACCTCCAACCAGGAAGTGTTAGTAGAGTTGTTTGATGCCGACGACAATCAGGTGGAACCCGCCGAGGATGGCAATTTCTACAGCCTCGACCACACCCAGGCTTATCGCCTCGTTGTCAACGGTAAGGAGTCCAAGGATCTGAAGTTTGAGAACATCTACACCGACCTTGAGGTGATGATCACCAAGGACAACACCGCTGTTGAGGAGATTGACGCCAACAGGGAAGTTGCTGGTGTTCGCTACTACAACCTCGCTGGTCAGGAGATGCGAGAGGCTAATGGTGTGACCATCGTTGTCACCACCTATACCGACGGTACCACCTCCACTTCTAAGGTTATCAAGTAAATCGGACTAAAAGATGAGCGTACCCGCTCAACTGTAAAAAATAAGTCTTTTCATAATTTAGCCACAATCGCATCATGCGGTTGTGGCTTTTTTTCAAATTTTTCCTATCTTTGTGGCATAGAGAAAAACCAAATCATAGATTGATTATGATAAATAGACTAGAATTCAAGTCCCCGAGACTTTGCGGACTGCTGGTTGTGTTGGCTCTTGCCGTGGGTGGAGGTGTGGCATTGGCTACGCCTGTTGCTCAAGTGCAGAGTGGCATACAGCAGACCATGGTGACGGGACAGGTGCTAGACGAGAACGGCGAACCCGTCATCGGGGCAACGGTGACCCTCAAGGGTACCAATGTGACTGCGGTTACCGACTTCGACGGCCGTTTCAGTATCAAGGCACCTCAAGGCTCAACCTTGAAAGTGAGTTATGTGGGTTACGGTACCCGTGACATCGTTGTTGACGACAGCTCCTTGACTGTGAGGCTTGACCAAAATGCCCAAGAACTTAACGAGGTTGTCGTGACCGCCCTTGGTATCAAAAAAGAGGCTAAATCATTGTCCTACAATGTGCAACAGGTCTCCAGTGATGCCTTGATGTCGGTGCAGGATGCCAACTTCGTCAATTCGCTGGCGGGCAAGGTGGCTGGTGTAACCATCAACGCCAGTGCGACGGGAGCGGGTGGTAGCAGTCGCGTGGTGATGCGCGGTGCCAAGTCGATCAACGGCAATAACAACGTGCTGTATGTTGTGGACGGCATCCCCATGCAGAGCCTCTCCAGCGAGCAGCCCGATGGCATATTCGCCGGAGCGGGCCAGACGGGTGACGCCACCAGCAACATCAACCCCGACGACATCGAGAATGTCAGCGTGCTGACGGGCCCCTCGGCAGCGGCTCTTTATGGTGCCAATGCCGCCAACGGTGTCATCCTTATCACGACCAAGCGCGGCCGCGCGGGTAGGGTGGATGTGACCTACAACGGCAGTTTCCAATTCTCCAAACCCTTCGTCTTGCCCCGTTTCCAAAACGAGTATGGTCCCAGTGAGACAGGCAGCTACTTCAGTTGGGGAGAGAAACTGGCAACGCCCAGTGATTACCGCCCTGCCGACTTCTTCCAGACGGGTTCTAACATCGCCAACTCGGTAAGCCTGAGCACGGGCAGCGACAAGAACCAGACCTACTTGTCACTTGGCGCTACCAACTCCCAGGGCATCATCCATAGCAACAACTACGACCGCTATAACTTGAGTGTGCGTAACACCACCAGTTTCCTCAACGACCGCATGACCCTGGACCTGGGTTACATGCTTGCGGCAGTCAAGGAACAGAACATGCTCAGCCAAGGCCAATACCACAACCCGCTGGTGCCTGTTTATCTGTTCCCCGCTGGTGACGACTTCTCCAAGTTGGGTTACTACGAGCGTTACGACACGGGCCGCAACTTCCCGGTTCAGTACTGGCCCTACAACTACGACATCTCGATGGAGAACCCCTATTGGGAGACCGAGCGCGAGCGCTTTATCAATCACAAGGAGCGCCACCAGGCGACCGTCTCGCTCAACTGGCGCATCACCCCGTGGCTCGACATCACGGGCCGCGTGAAGTATGATAAGAGCAGCGACAAGTACGAGGAGAAATTTTTCGCCTCGACCAACACGCTCTACGCTTCCAAATATGGCCACTACGGCCTGCGCAACGTGAGCAACCGACAGTTGTATGCCGAGGCCTTTGCCAAATTCGATAAATATTTTGCCGAGGGCCACTTGAGTTTGAGCGGTGTACTAGGCACGAGTTTTGACCAGCGCGACAACAGCATCGAGGGCTTCAGTGGCCACTTGAAAGGTACCGCCAACAAGTTCACCCTCGCCAATGTAGAGACTACCAACTCTACTTTCAAACCCGTGCAGAGCGGTTACCGCACCCAGTTGCAGAGCGTGTATGCCACTGCCCAACTGGGCGCTATCAGTGCAGTCTATCTTGATGTCACTGCCCGCAACGACTGGTCGAGCAAGTTGGAGAAAAGCTATTTCTATTGGTCGGCAGGCGTATCGGCTATCTGGACCGATATCATTCCCGCCATCAAGAGCAACAGGTGGCTCAACTACTTCAAGATGCGCGTGGGCTACTCCCAGGTGGGTAACGAGCCCAATGAGCCGTTCCTGACGCGCGAGACTTATGCCATCAACCCCTCGACGGGCTTGGCCGAAACCTCAACACGAATGCTCACCGACCTCAAGCCCGAGCGTACTGACTCGTGGGAAGCTGGTCTAGACCTGTATATGTTCTATAATCGACTGCGCGTGAATGCGACTCTATACAAGTCCAGCACGCGCAACCAATTCTTCTATCCCACGCTGCCCGCCTCGTCAGGCTACACCAGCGCTGTGGTCAATGGTGGCCGTGTCGATAACAAGGGCGTTGAACTCACTGCGCGTTATCTCCAGTCCCTAGGTCCAGTGACCTGGGAAACCTATTTGACCTGGACGCTTAACCGTAACAAGGTGAAGGAACTTCTCAAGAATTGGCGCAATCCCATTGATGGTGAGATTTATAACCTCGACGAACTCTATATGGGTGGCACCTCGGGCTATCAGATTCGCCTGACCGAGGGCGGTACTTTGAGTGACGTGTACGTCTCGACGCTCAAGACCGATGAGCATGGCGCCATCTATGTCAACCCCGAGCGCCAGACTGTTGAGGCCAATCCGAACAACAATGCCTACTACATCTACGCCGGTCAGGCCGCTCCCCGCTACAATCTGTCGTGGGGCAACTCGCTGACCTTTAAGGGCCTGACTCTATCGGCACTGCTGGCCTACCGCAACGGCGGCATCGTCGTGAGTGAGACTCAGGCCATCCTGGACTACTATGGCGCCAGCGAGGCCACACAGGATGCCCGCAACGATGGCGGCGTTATCATCAACGGCAAGAAAATCAATGCCCAAGGCTACTACCAGACCGTGGGCAATCCCAATGGCACTGTCGATTCCCGCTATGTGTATAGCGCGACCAACCTCAGGCTGGCCGAGTTGAGCATTGGCTACGACGTGCCTGTTAATCGATGGTTGAAGTGGATCAAGGGCTTGAACGTTTCCTTTGTCGCGCACAACCTGTGCATGATCTACAACAAGGCTCCCTATGACCCTGAGGCAACCTCCAACACGGGTACCTACTACCAGGGTATCGACTACTTCATGCAGCCTAGCCTGCGTTCTATGGGATTTAACGTGAAACTCAAATTCTGATGACGGCTATGAAAACAAGATATTATTTCTTTATAATGTGCGCAGCCATGTTGATAGCTGGTTGCACAAAGTCATTTGACGACATCAACACCAACCAGCACCAACTCACTGACGAGGAATTGGCCAACGACTATCAGAATGTGGGTGCCTTTTTCTCGCAGATGGTCAATCGGGTCGTCCTCTTCGATGATGGCTCGGGCAACTGTTTATCGTCCGATTATCAGGTGGCCCAGGGACTGAGTGCCGACCCATTCTCGGGTTATTTGGCTCTGACGGGCACTTGGCGCAACGGCGTTCACAACGGCTCCTACAGCTTTGTCAGCGGCTGGTATGACCAGATGTTCACCCGTGCGTTCAGCGAGGTGATGCCAGCATGGCAGCGTGTCACCGGTGTGGCTAATCAGATGGGGCAGCCTGCCGTGGCGGCACTGGCCACCATCGTCAAGGTTGAGGCCCTGCACCGTGTGACCGACATGTACGGACCGATACCTTACATCCACTTTGGCAGTGGCTCTCTGGGAACGGCATACGACCGCCAGCAGGAGGTATATAACCGCTTCTTTGCCGAGTTGGATAGCGCCATTGATGTGCTTTTGCCGTTGGCCGAGTCAGGTGGATCGCTCTTGCCCGACTACGACAACGTCTATGAGGGTAACGTCGCCCGATGGGTGAAGTTTGCCAATACCCTGCGTCTGCGGCTTGCCATGCGTGTGGTTTATGCCGATCCTGCATTGGCTCAGCGCGAGGCCGAGAAATCTGCAGCGTGTCCTGTGGGCTTTATCGAGACAGCTGCCGAGCGAGCACAGCTCTTGCACGGCCGCTTGACCTATTTCCACCCCAACTATGACATGGCCTACAACTTCAATGCGGGCGAGGTGCGTATGGGCGCCTCCATGGACTGCTACATGAACGGCTACAGCGATCCGCGTCTGCCTGCCTATTTCATTCCCGCCACCAACGACAACAAGTATCATGGTGTACGCTTGGGTGTACACAATATGAATCCCACGCGCTATGCCGGCGCTTACGTCTCCAACCTGAACATTGACCGTGCCACCACGCCCATCGTGTGGATGACCGCTGCCGAGGGTTACTTCCTGCGCGCCGAGGCCGCCTTGAGGGGCTGGAACATGGGCGGAACGGCAAAGGCCTTCTATGAGGCAGGCATCCGTGCCTCGTTCAGTGAGAACAACGTGAGCGGCGAGGATGCCTATATCACCAATTCCTCCTTGAAGCCCACTCGTTTTGTGGACCGTACCAATGGAGGCAATGCCGCTAACGCGCCCAGCACCATCACTATCGCCTGGAACGATGAGGCCGACTTTGAGACCAATCTGGAACGCATCATCACCCAGAAGTGGATTGCCATGTACCCCGACGGCTGTGAAGGCTGGGCGGAGTTCCGCCGCACGGGCTATCCCCGTTTGCTGCCTGTGGTGAACAACGACAGTCAAGGGTTGATCGATACCCAAATTCAAGTGCGTCGTTGCCCCTTCCCCGTGCAGGAGTATAACACCAACGAGGCCGCTGTGCAGGCCGCCACTCAACTGCTGGACAACGAAGCCCAGGGTGGTGGTCAAGATAATGGAGGTACCCGCCTGTGGTGGGATAAAAAAGTGATTAGCGATTAGAGTCAGGGTTAATCTATGCCGTGACTCCCGTCACGGCCATAAAGACAAGAAAAAATGAAAACAACAAGATATATAACCATTGTAGCGTTGCTGGCACTAGCCCTAACGGCCTGTGACACCGAGCCCGAAGCGCTTGACCTGCAGCCCCTCAAGGAATACACCGAGGAGTATTATCAGGCGCTGCGCGACTTCAAGGCAAGCCAGCACGAGATTTGTTACGTCTATTATGCCGATTGGGCACCCATCGAGGGAGCCAGTGGCTACAAAGATCCAGCCTCATGGGGTGAACGCATAATCGGTCTGCCCGACAGTATCGACATTGTGAACCTGTGGATGGGGATCCCCACACCCGAGACTCACCCGATCGCCTATCAGGACATGATTGAGACCCGTGACAAGAAGGGAACTCGCTTTGTGTTCCATGCCGACGCCTCCAACTACAACCATCGCTTCACGACAGGCGGAAAATACTATGACCTCTCCAGTGACCGTAGCGAGGAGGCCATCCGCGCTTATGCCCGCTGGGTGTGCGACACGGTGATTGAAACGGGCCTTGATGGCGCCGACTTTGACTACGAAGGTTGGAATGGCCAGCACCTGACTTGGGCAATCGAGGAATGTGACAAAATCTTTGGTCCCTCGGGTGCTTACCCTGACAAGTTGGTCATTGTGGACTATTTCTCGGCTTCTCCTCCAGTGGCATGTGACCCCTTTGTAGATTACTATGTGAAACAGGCCTATAGCCAGCAGGGCGCAGGCGTCGGAGCCATGGGACATCCTGACGAGAAGACGGTCTATTGCGAGTCCTTTGGACAAAAGCCAACGGGTGGCGAGATTTTCAACTATGCCGCCTGGGAACCTGACACGGGCCATAAGGGTGGCTGTGGCGCCTACTATGTGGAGCGCAACTACTATAACACCAGCGATGGCGTGCCCTATGGTGCCATTCGCCGTGCTATCCAAATCATGAACTCCGCCAAAAAACAATAAACAATGAGAAATTCTTTATTCAATATAGTGTTGCTGTTAGTCATGGGTCTCCTGTGGACGGCCTGTGACAGTGAGGGAGACAAGTTTGACTATGGCAAGGTGGGACTGCTTATCTCGGGCACCGAGCAGGTGCCGGTGCAGCGGTTCACTGTTGATGAACTGCCTGCAGCCTACTCAGTTACTGTCAAGGCGACACGCCGCACGGCATCGGATGTTACCATGCGCCTTGCCATCGACACGGCACTGGTGCGGGCCTATAATGCCCAGCACGGTACTGCCTATTATCCCGTGCCTGCCTCCTGCGTCACGCTGGAAAACAGCGAGGTGACCATCAAGCGGGGCGAAGCGCTCTCTACAGCCGCCCAGGTAAAGGTCGTCAACACCGATGGCTTTATCGAGGGTGCCACCTATGTCATTCCCGTGACCATCGTTCAGGTTGAGGGAGGTGGAGGTGAGGTAATCGAGAGCTCCCGCACCCTGTTGCTCCAGATTTCCCGCATCATTTCGTTCTACTCGTTGGAGAACAACCAGAATGCCTCGTCCAATTACATCTTCTCCGATGATAAAATGGTGAATCTCACCAATTATACCATCGAATTTAAGGTCTATTCCTACAAGTTCGGTAAGGTGGGAGACATCAAGCGTGTCCTCTCCATTGAGGGTAAAAACGAAGAGGAGGCCAATATGTTCCGCTTCGGTGAAAATGGCTCGGCAGGTGGCGACATCCTGCAATGGGTATTACCTGGTGGACGCTGCTTCTCCTCAACCCATTTCAAGACCAACAAGTGGTATCTGGTATCGTGCACTTATGATGGCGCGACATTCAAGATGTATGTCGATGGAGTAGAGGACGCTCAGACTTCGGGCAGTGGCAAGGCGACACCGTTCCAACGCTTTGAGTTGGGTATGTCGTGGGGCAACTACCGCACGAGTCAGTTCTTCCAGGGCCGATTGTGCGAGGTGCGCGTGTGGAACCGTGCGCTCACGGCCAGCGAGATTGCGATGGGCTTTGCAGGAGTGAATGCCCAGAGTGATGGTCTGGTGGCCTACTGGAAAATGAACGAGGGTGAGGGTCATATCTTCCACGATGCTACGGGCCATGGCTATGACATGGACTGGACCGACACATGGCGTGACGACCGCGAGAATGGAGTCCTTGTAGCCCACGACTACAGCCAGTATATCAAGTGGATCAAGGACGATAATAACAAAGTTGCCCAATAACCATAAGAAATAAGAACAAATAAGGATACTTTAAACTAAAAAGTTTTATTACCTTTGCGTAGTAAATGGCTAAAATGAATCTTTTTTCCTAATGACGAATGATTGACTATGCAGATTTATAAATTCAATAACAATTTGAGACCCGTTCTGTGGGGTGGCAGCAAAATTCTGGAATTCAAGCATCTGCCTCCGTGTAATGAACCTATTGGCGAGAGTTGGGAACTGTCGGCTATGCCTGGACGTGAGTCGGTGGTGGCTCAGGGCGAAGAGATGGGTATGACCCTATCTCAACTCGTTCGGCACTATGGGGCCCAACTTGTGGGTAAAGATGTCAGTCGTCGTCATGGTGACCGCTTCCCTCTGCTCATCAAGTTCATTGACGCCCATCGTGACCTGTCTATCCAAGTTCATCCCGACGATAGGATGGCACGCCAACGGCACGGCTGCCCTGGCAAGAATGAGATGTGGTACATCCTCAGTGCCGATGAGCATTCCTTGATTCGGACAGGTTTCAACCGTCAGTTGTCTCCCGATGAATTTGACAGTCTAATTAAGGATGGCTCAATTGTCGATGTCGTGAATTCCACTACTTCAAGGCCCGGGGATGTGTTCTACCTGCGTGCTGGCCAGATTCACAACATCGGCGCTGGCAATTTCCTGGTCGAGATTCAGCAGTCTAGCGATATCACTTACCGCGTGTGGGATTATAATAGGCGCGATGCCGACGGCAAGATGCGTCCGCTTCATATCCAGGAAGCCCGCGAGGCGCTCGACTTTTCACCACGCGAGGATAAGGTGCTTGACTGCCCCAGCCTGGGTCCTGGCATGACAGGACTGGTGAATTGTCCCGAATTTATCGTGCGTCATCTGGTGTTTGACGGCAATTACACGTTAGAGAATCCTGGTTGTCACACGTTTGTGGCGATGGTATGCATTCAGGGTGAGGCAACCCTTCAGGCTGAGGAAATGAAACCGGTCACCTTGCATCAAGGCGAGACTGTTCTGGTTCCGGCTGTTGCCGAAAGGGTAGAGATGAACGGAGCAGCCCATGTGTTGCTTGCCTCAATGCCCGAAGAAGAAAATAAAAAACCGTAACAGAATATGAAAAAGAAATGGATTTTAGGCGGCTTGGCCGCACTGCTTCTCATCCTTGTAGCCTGTGCCGCTCCCTATTTCCTGGCCGGTGCTCCAGCCGAAGGGATTGTCAAGGTGCGCAAGGGCAGCACCATCGACATGATCAGTGACAGCATCCAAGCGCATGTGGACGTGACCTTCGGCAAGCGTGTGGCAACGATGATGAACCTGATGGGTGCCAAAGTGGAGAATCGTGAGGGCGCTTTCCGCATCACGTCGGGCATGACGCCATTCACCGCCGCCCGCCGTATCAAGAACGGCATTCAGGACGGTATCCGCTTCACTTTCAACAACGTGCGAACGCTCGATGAGTGGACCCAGCGTTGGGGTGACACCTTCATGGCAGGTCCTGATGAAATGCGCAAGGCGTTGAAAGACAGTGCCGTGTGCGCTAAGTATGGTAAAACCCCTCAAACCATTGCGTGCCTGTTGATGCCCGACACTTACGAGTTCTACTGGAACATCTCGCCCGAGAAGATGCTTGACCGCATGTTCGACTATTACAACGACTTCTGGACCAGTGACCGCAAGGCCAAGGCTGAACGCTTGGAACTCACCCCCGACGAGGTGGCTACCGTCGCCTCGATTGTTGAGGAAGAGACCAGCAAGGCCGACGAACGCGGTAAGGTGGCACGACTCTACCTCAACCGCTACAAACAGGGAATGCGCCTCCAGGCCGACCCGACAGTTAAGTTTGCCATCGGCGATTTCTCCATCAAGCGCATCACCGTGCCTATGACCCAGATCAATTCGCCTTACAACACCTACCGTGTAGATGGCTTGCCTCCAGGTCCCATCCGCTTGCCCGAGAAATCGACCATCGATGCCGTGCTTGACGCTCCGCAGCACGACTATCTCTACATGTGTGCCCGTGCCGACTTCAGCGGCTATCACGACTTCACCCGTGACTATGCCAGCCACCTCGACAACGCCCACCGCTACCAGGCCGCCCTCAACGCCCGCGGCATCAAGTAAACCTCGCCCTCAAGCAGTAGCAGCGAGCTTCACCCTCAAGCAGTGGCAGCAAGTTCCGCCCTCAGGCAACGGCAGCAAGCTCCACCCTCAGTGTTAATCTATGCCGTGGCTCCCGCCACGGCCCCAAACAATAATAATATGGAAAACGAAGAAAAAATTGTCGTCCTCAAGAAGTATTCCAGCCCCATCGACGCCAACATCGTCAAGGGCGCCCTTGAAGCCAGTGGCATTCCTGCAGGCGTGATCGTTGACAATACGGCCAATGCCATCTGGATGGCTCCCGTCAGGCTCGTCGTCTTTGAACGCGACCTGGAATTGGCCAAGAAGGTAATCAGCGAGACCGACGAGACTGAACCTGATTCAATCGACTTTGAATCCGATACAAACGAGGAGTGATATACTAAAAATTGGATTTTCTCGTTATTATATCAAATAATAAAGAGAGAAACGACATGACAACCTATTTGCGTCACCTCATATTGATGGCCATGGGTGCTGTGGCTTTGTTTGCCATGGCCGACGATGGCCCTAAAACCACGGCCTATAACTTCCTGAACGTCCCCTCGTCGAGCCACGTCTATGGCCTGGGTGGGCACAACCTCACCATCATTGACGATGATATCAACCTGGTAGAGCAGAACCCCGCCCTGCTGGGTCCCGAGTTCGACCATCAGGTGGGCCTAAACTACATGCGCTACATCGGCGAGAGCAATTTTGCCGGATTGCGTTACGGACAGGGTGTGAGTGAACATGGCGCCATTGCAGTGGGTATCCAGTACTTTGGTTACGGTAAGATTCAGGGTGCCGCTGCCGATGGCACGCCCACGGGCACTTTCAATGCCAGCGATATGGCCTTCAGCCTCACCTACAGCCACGACATCAGCAGCCGTTTTCGTGGTGGTATCACTGTAAAATACCTCTATTCCAAGTATGAGGACTACAGTGCTGGGGCTGTTGCTGCCGACTTGGGTATCAACTACTACGACCCCGATCATGAGTTCTCGGCCTCGCTGGTGGCCAAGAACCTGGGTGGTCAGGTGAAAAAGTTCAACGAATTTAAGGACAATCTGCCCTGGGACATCCAGGTGGGTATTAGCAAGATGCTGGGTCATGCGCCCATCCGTCTGCACCTCACTGCCTATGAACTCACCCGCTGGAACTCGCCCTACTATAAGATTGAAGATGTGAATAACCCCAATAGCGGGTTGATTAAGAAGGACTCCTTTGGCAGCAACCTCTTGCGTCACCTCGTGTTTGCTGCCGATGTGCTGCCCACCAATAATATCTATCTGGGCATCGGTTATAACTACCGCACCCGCACCGACATGGCGACCTACAAGCGCGACTTTATGTCAGGACTATCAATCGGCGGTGGCTTGAAGGTACGGGCTTTCGGCTTTGGAGCTGCTTTTGCCCGCCCCCACACTGGAGCCACCACCTTCATGTTCAACTTCACCACTTCGATTGGTGAGCTACTGAAGTAAGATTTTTAGAGAGACGTAATTTTTCGTCTCTTTTTTGTTGACCAAAATACAAGGATATGAAACAGTTATGTGTTCTGTTGGCGAGTCTTCTCATCGCAGTTTACGCCAACGCCCAACGCATTCAAGTTGTGGATACTGATGGGATGCCCATCGCTGCCGTATGCGTGACCAACGAGAAAGGTGCCCTAGTGGGCTCTACCGATAATGAAGGCTGGCTCGACAATGCTAAGGGCGTGAAGCATCTCTTCTTTTCGCACGTGGCATTCAAGCCTGTTGATGTCAATATTGACACCATCCCAAGCATGACGGTGGTGATGCAGGATGAGAATTTCCAATTGTCCGAATTAGAAGTTAAACCCAAGGAACTACTCTATGTGCAGACCTATTTCCGCTGCGTCTATGTCTGCGATGAGGGACCCTTGTACTTCCGTGCCGGCGTGGTGGACAATACCTATGAGTTGGCCAAGCAGAAGATTACGGCCAAAACCCGTAGCGTTTCTAGAGGTGATGGCATCCTGCGTTTTCTCCTCAGCACCCTCGCGGGCCACTACATCGACAAGTGGGCACGCATCGACACGACCACTCGTTACAAAAAGATTCTTAAAGATGTGGACAAGGGCTCGCTGTTCATTGCCGAGGATCCATCAGGCCGACGTGTGGTGAGCGACACCATTTCGGTGTTGGGCTATATCGATGATGATATGATGGCGGGTCAGCGCACTACCAGCTTTGACCACTGGACCTATGACGATCACATCGAGGCGACTAAGGCCGCAGCCAAGGCAGCCAAGACAGGCAAGAAGCCAAAAGAGAAAAAGAAGAAAGACTCAACCAATCGTGGCTATTTTGAACTTTATAACATCAACGAGAATGGACAGTCACGCATCGACGATCTGGTGATGAAACAGATCCTTGTGTCGGGGCATTTTGATAGAATCGACCAGGATTACATCCTCTTGCTTGAGACCTACACCATCGGCCGCGACTACATTGACAAGAAGGAATTCAAGCAGACACGCAAGAGCAACGAGGTCGAGATGGACATCAACGAACTGCGACAACTGGAGCAGGCACACAACATACCTCCCCTGGCTCCCAACCTCAAAGCCGCCGTTGATCAACTCTTCAAAATAGATTCCCAAGACTAATAATACTCAACTATTATTAAGATGAACCCCAAAAGTTTTTTGTCCAACTTTTGGGGTTCACTCTATTACGTCAAGCCGTCGCTATTCTTACCAAATGCCTTTGAGCAGGTAGTCAATCAGCGAGGTCACGTCATTGATTTCAATACTTCCCGATTCATTGCAGTCTGCTGCATTCAGGTCTAAGCCGGTGGGATCTTTGGAGAGCAGATAATCGATCAGTAAAGTAAGGTCACGGATAGCAACCGTACCATCTTGGTCTAAGTCACCGCGAATTGATACGACGGGCTCATCAAATTCACCCAGTTTGCGCTTGTTGGCCTGGTTGATATACAGATCAGTATAAACACCGGTCGCACCATTGGACAAAGGCCTGCTGATAAAGGCCACAACATTCAGGTTGTCGATATTCCATGCACTAGGAATAGTGTAGGTGAATACGTTCTCATAGGTATCACCGTTACGATTCAGATTGCTACCGAACACTGAATTGAGGGCACGGCGCATGACACCATTGTGGACATATCGGGCCACCCAGGTTCCCATGTTGAGCTGGCGGGCAACGACATTGTCTTCGGTAATATAGACGGTGAGCTTGCTGTCGGCGCCCATCATATCGTCAAAGTCAGGTGTCAGGTCACCGTTGATGGTGATGACGGCCTCGCGGGTGCTGGCATCGATGGTGCTGTTGATGTTGATGGTAGCAAACGAGGGAGCTTCGCCCAAGTAGTCAAAGAAGGAACTTACGTCCTCGGCAACCATCTGATGATATTCCTCATAGTAGCCAAGTCCGGTCACGATGGCATCGTCCGACGCAAAGCCGGTAGAACGGTCAAATGAGCCGGAGGGGTAGGTGTCACTGCCCTGATAAGCCATAATGCTGTCGCACTGCAAAGTCCTCATCGGGTCGGTACCATTCATGTTACCATGGATACCTACCCAGATAATATCGTCACGCATGCTGGTGAGAATACTCAACATGTTGTTGCCCAGCGGGCAATAGGTGCAGTAAGTAGAGGTGAACTGCTCAACAACATGCATCTGACGCGGGAAACCGTTCACGTAGATGATGAAGTCACGGCTTACTGACATGGGTACTTCTACTGGCTCATCATTGAGGGCGCTGACCTGAACCGTCAAGGTATGCTTGCCGGGAGTGAGATCTGAAGAGTTTACTGACTCATAAATCTGGATAAAGTCCTTGCCAATAGCTTCGGGATTGGTGAAGGTGCTCACTACCTCTCCATCGATGAGCACGTTAAAGGCACATGCTCCAGCGGCTATATCGTTTTGGGCAATACCAAGGTTCTTTGTGCTGAATCCGAACTGAATATCGTCACCCTGCTTGATATAGTTCTTAACAGCGAGTCCGCCCACGGTCACCATGTAGTCAGCATAGTTATCGCTCTCGACAATACACTGAACGCTCAGGTTACCATAGCTGTCGAGACCAACGTTCTGCCATTGACCGTTAATCAAGCAGTAAGAAGGATAGATCTCACCAACCTCTACTGCCGAAATGGGATAATTGCTGCTGGTCTGCTTGTAATCAAAGCCGATCATCAGTCCGTAGTTGCTGCCAAGGTTGATTTCGTAGGGCGTTTCGAGCGTGATCTCGTTCCAGCCTTCAGCACTAACGTTGCAGGACCATTCGGTAGTCAGACTCAGGTTTCCTTCTGCATCAACTGGGGTGACAAACACACGGGTGACAGGAGTACTTGAAGCCAGACCAACACGGAATTTCACAATCTTGCCTCCCTGGAACAAGGCCAGCTCGGTAGGGGAGATAATGGTTGCGGTGGGGATGACGCCAGGCAAATTGGTAAGACCAAGGAATCCGCCGGTAACCACGTCATCCGTGTCATAATGGCCCATGATCTTCTGGTTTTCTGACAAGTCAACGCGGGCAGGAAGAGTCCTCTTTTGGTCAAAACTCTTCAGTGCAAAGGGCGCACGATGCATCCTGACATCTCCGTTAGGGAGTAATTGAGCACTCATCGCCATGGGTAACATCATGGCGACTAACAGTAATGATAATAGCTTCTTCATAATGTGAGTAATAAATGAATTAATAAAGATAACTTGAATAAGAATAATTTGTTGGTTATGATTGTACTTTGAGTTCAAGACCACAAATATAGTCATAATTGTTGAATGCTTATAATCATTCTATAATTATTTACCAATTCCAATAAGGTTAAAAACACCTTGACAGCAATTAATTATGAGCCTTGGTGATCATTTCTACCCAGTCAAGCCAGCGTGCATAGGTGCCAACAAAAAAACGATTGTGACTGTTGTCACAAACGTTTTTCGACTTGGCGGAGAGGAAATGATTGGCTTACGCCCATCTTGAGTGGGGGAGAAGCCTTTGAGCAACCGATTGCTGACGCAATCTGTCGGTTACTTTGCTATATAGTAGCCTCGAGCAAACTCAGTGCGCGCATATACCAAAACAACCGGCCACTTGCGCGGTCGGTTGTCAAAGGCGGAGAGGACAAGACGTTAGATACAATACCATGTGAAACTGTCTGATATGACAAATAGTTAAATTTCAGACAATTACAACTCTCAAAAAATCAAATTGTCTAACTTGACCTTAAGTAATCTTACAAAAGGGGGGACCTCTTGTGGATGTAAATTTGGATGTCTAATTTTGCACAGCTAACGCGGCTCAAGCCATGTTATTATCAGTATTTACAACACAAAAGTACAAATTATTTTTTAAACACATAGTAATTGTATGATAAGGATCAAGTATTCAATACGAGTATTTATCAAGAAGGACACCGGAAAGGTTGCTGTTCGTGTGAGGTGGAACTCAAAACAAAGCGAGGTGACGTTTATAACTGGGTTGTATGCAGAAGAGGCTAAATGGGATAGCGATGCCCAGAAGGCTAAGAAAGGAACAACTCACAATGTTCGTAAAATGACATTCACAGCTAGTGAGATCAATTCCGCTATTGCAGATTTCAGACAGGAGATCGAGAATTGTATGGATATATGCTCCCTCAGGAATGTGATACCTACTCCTGACGAATTAAAGAAGATGGTCAATGAGCATTTGGGTAGAAACGAAAAGGAAATCGAGACCAATGTTGTCAAAAGGAAGACGCTGAAAACTCTTTTTGATGAGTTCATTGCAACACGTGGACGGGAACGCAATTGGACTAAACTCTGCATCGAGAAATACACTCAAGCATTCAATCAATTTACGGCAGCAAATCCTAAGGCCACATGGGCTTCAGATGTTACACAAGAAACTATGTTTAATCTTCGCGATTGGTATGTTGAGAACCGATACAGGAATCGTACTGCTAATAAGCAATTCGTTATGCTGAGAAGTTTTTTGAACTGGATAAACGATCAAGTCGGCTATTCCTTACCCAGGACCGTTCTTCATTATAGGTCAAATCTGAAAGTGCTGCCTAAAACTGTGACCTACGTTACAGATGACGAACTGCAGTATTTCATGGATTATGACTTTAAAAAGAACGAACGGCTTAGCCATGCAAGAGATCTATTCTGTTTCATGTGCTATACGTCACTTCGCTATTCTGACCTGAGTAACCTGCGCCCTGCCCATATCTCAAACAATCGGATTGTGATGCATGCTCATAAAACGGGAAAATCCCTTACAATTCCGCTGAATGATGGTGCGCTCATGATTTTAGCCAAATATGAGGGGCAAGAAACCCAAGATGGCCATGTTTTTGAAGTACCGAGCAGCCAAAAACTGAACAAGGCGATTCAAGATGCAGCCAAGGCAGCGGAGCTTGATCGCAAGGTCTTGGATGAGTATTATGTCGGGAGTGAAATCGTAACAGAGGAACGTTTCTTCTATGATATCATCTCATGCCATGTTGGAAGAAGATCGTTCGTTACCAACTCTTTTGCTAAGGATATGTCTGCTCCGTCCATCATGAAATGTACTGGCCATAGTTCGTACAAAACTATGCAACCCTATATCGACAGTGAATCTTCTTCACAAACACGTGAGATGCAGAAGTGGAACACTAACCCATGCAAGCAAAAGATCATCAACTATCTGAATGGAGCAAATGACGAAGACCTGCAAAGGCTGTTGGATTTCATCAATAAGAGAGATATAATCTGATATTTCGAGTCAATCAAGATGCTCTTAGACCATCTTAAAGACTCTAACAAGAATAATTTTTTACCAATATTTTCAAAAACCTAGTTGAGCTTGCTAAAGAATGCCCAGGCTTGCAAGTTACTATCACACTGGGCGAATTGATTGAGGCTAGAATCACGGGCAACCAGAATTTAGCGGCCTTGTGTGCTTTTTGCCAACCGAAGACAGCATAAATCTATTTTAGAAACTTAAAATCATATTAAACCATTGTTAGCAAACTCATGTCACTAATTCTGCAAAGAGCATGTTTATTATTAAGTGAAAACTCTATCATATCTTCATTCTTTAGCCATTCGATATAATCAAAGATACACTTAATTATGATTTTATCTGTTTTGATATTCTTAATGCCCCATTTTCGGGTACAAGGATCCTTAATTATGCGGTAATCCTTATAAAAATACCTTGGGTCGTCTTCTTTAATTTTTATAAATGACATTTAACGGTAAGGTTTTAAGTAAAAATTTGGAATTTCCTCTTCGCTATTATATTCACATGGAATCATTTCATTTGTGGCGCAAATATGAATACCATATTTGCCGTCTTTTACAAGGACATGATAACCGCAACCAAATGGTTCGCGGTATTTGATTTCGTCATATATAAAATCTAATATCACAGTACCTGAGTGGCTGAAGACACCATATTTGCCACGATATATAGTGGGTAACTTACCTCCTAAATAAAGATGTTCATATACAAAATTTAATTTTACTCTTCCATATTTATCCAATAATCCTTCCATTCCATTTAATTTGGCTTTGAAATCACCTACATAGGTTTCGCTCAACTCTTCATATTTACAATCTATAAATAATTCGCCTTTATCATTTATGACTCCCAATTTATAACAGCCACCATTCCATCTGTCACCAATAGTGACTTGCAAAGTGTAACAATTGGCATAATTTCCTGTTCTAAAAATTTCATCAAAACGAGGAGATACTATATATTGTCTTTGTTTATAATTATATAGTCCCCATTTTTTGTTAACTTTTACCCATAAATAATCTCCATTACCATTACACTCTTGAATCTGTTCGAATTGAAATGGAATTGTAGGTAGGAAAGAATCATTTAAGACTGAATACAAACCATCCTTTGACGCGAAAATATACCACTTTGGATTGTCACTACCAAAATAGCTAATTTGAATCTGTTCAAATTGAAATGGAATAATAGGTAAGAATGAATCATCTAAGAATGAATACAAGCCATTTTTTGACGCGATAAAATATTTCTTTGGTTTGCTATAACCAAGATTGCAAACTCTTACCGAGTCATAGAAGTTCAAACTAAGATAGGGAGCTATTTTATATGGTTTCATAGCTTCTTCTCTCTTACGCTTCTCTTCTTCTTGACGTCGTAATTCTGCTAAACGTTCTTCCTCTCTCCTGATTTGTTCACGTCTAATTTGTTCACGTCTTTCTCGTTCAGCTCTTTCTTTTGCTATGCGAGCATTTTTTATAGGATAAATATAGACGTCAATTATATCCTCATACTCAACATCAAGAATTTCTTTTTCCAAATCAACTCTATCGTTGGTGTTCTCTGAACTCACAAAAGACAATCTATGCTTACCTTTGGGCAAATAAATCTCTGTATAATCATGAATGTTGGCTCGGCCGATTTCTCTGCCAAACCAAAATATTTGGCATGGCAAGTCAGAATTTATTCGTACGATTGCTGTATTGTGTGGCCTGTCCATTTTAAAGTAGTTGTTATTTGGGCAAAGTTACAAACAATATCGGAATCCTATAATAGATAGTACCATCTATTTTGTTTTTTTCAGGTTATCTTTTACGAAGGAGTCCACATATTCTTCCAGTTCGGGCGCTTTTAGAATCTTTATATGGTTGGCAAGGCCCAAGTAGAACCTGCCAATGCCTTCCATCTGATAGACATCAGTGTCGAAGTACCAGATGTTGTCATCGCCCTTGTGGGGCCTAATGAACTCTTTCGCTGATGGGAATTCCTCAATAAGGAGGTTCTTGGCAAAAAGATCCAGCTGGAGCGAGACAGGGATGGGGTTAGTACCAGACATGTGGAAGACGTCAACATCGATCTTTTTGTGGGCCGCTGTATGTTCCCACGGCTCATTTTCAAGTATCTCGACATAGCCGATACGGTTAATCTTAAAAACACTGTTTTTAAGTTTCTTTCTGTCATAACACATGACCAGGCCGTCCTCAGGTTTGACATCGTAGGCCTCCACAAGACGGTCAGCGACTTTGCCGCTGTGAGAGGATGCGTAGTTGTGGAGCACTACACATTTCTTTTGGCTGCATGTATGCTGCAGCAGAGAGATGGCGGCCGCAAGGTTCTTCTCTCTGAAAACCTTTCTTGCGATGAGTTGTAAGCGGACAGTCTCAGGCATTTGCCTGGACTCTGCGTTGACACGTAGATAAGCTGTATTGTTAAGCTCAACAACCCTATAAGGATGCGGGTCAACATGAATGGCGACTACTCTATTATCATACAGCGGCTCGATGCGAAGGTACGGTAGCGTGTCAATGCCGAAGTGTTTCTTGGCGGTGTCCTGGACATAGCGCAGGTAAGAGTCGATGGAGGTTTGTTTGAGAAACTTCATGTCGTTCTCCAGTCCTGTCACATAGCCTTGGTCGTTTACACCCAGATACAGCACACCGCCAGTAGTGGAGTTCAGGAACGCACAAACGCCCCTGAGTACATTCATGTTCTGAGCGAACTCGTCGGGCTGCATATTGTTGTTCGACGGATAGATCATCGAGGTCTTAAACTCCTGCGTT
>JAEEGL012445134.1_pt1 | contig 78285 bp, 69 predicted proteins | sample 9134231 | NCBI WGS metagenome assembly JAEEGL01 (sample SAMN16246548, study PRJNA631951) | gut metagenome | biome: gut microbiome; feature: rumen; material: fiber-attached | host: Bos | place: Iran: Karaj | collected 2018-10 | reverse complement strand
TCCGGCTGTCGGTCATCCTGCTGACGCAGGACCGTGCCCTGCACAAGGCTCACGCACGCCCCCGCACAAGGCCCTCTCCATTCCCGTCAATGTCCTTCCGTCCTCATCCTCACCGGCGCGGGGTGCTTATACCGGTCCACGAAATGTACCATCATACGCATTTCTGTCCATCGCAAGGGGGGGGACCTTGCAGTTTTTGGGCCTGTTTTCGACGAGGTCCCCTCCTTCGTCAGGGGACCTTGCAGTTTTTGGGCCTGTTTTCGACGAGGTCCCCCTCATCGGTAGGGGACCTTGCTGTTTTTCGGGCGTTTAAGTGCAAGGTCCCGGCAGCGGCTCGGCTATGGCGTCTCGGCTACGGCGGGGGAGTGCGGGGCAAAATGGGCGGCGGGGAGGGAATCGTGGGGGAGAATATTTTTTTTGAGCAAAAAAAGCATTAAATTTGTAGGATTAGAATTGTAGATATGGGAATATTCGACAAAGGGGTCAGGAAGACCAATGAGAACTTCTTCCAGAAGCTGTCGAGGGCCATTGTGGGGCGCTCGAGGGTGGATGAGGACGTGCTGGATGCCATAGAGGAAGCGCTCGTGGGCTCGGATATGGGTGTGGACACCACCCTGAAGATTATCGACAACCTCGAGGACAGGGTGGAGAAGGACAAGTATATGTCCCTTGACGAGCTGGTCGAGATTCTCCGCGATGAGATCGGTAAGCTGCTGAACGTCAGCGATAATGATGCTCCGGTCGAGCCCTTCGACTTTACGAAGAAGCCCTATGTGGTGATGGTCGTGGGAGTGAACGGAGTGGGGAAGACGACGACCATCGGCAAGCTTGCCGCCAGCCTCAAGGCGCAGGGCAAGAAGGTCGTCATCGGCGCGGCGGACACTTTCCGCGCAGCGGCGGTTGACCAGCTGGTAATATGGGCCGAGAGGGCAGGAGTGGACATTGTGCGTCAGCAGATGGGCTCCGACCCGGCTTCCGTGGCCTTCGACACGGTGAAGTCCGCGGTCGCCAAGGACGCCGACGTGGTGCTCATCGACACCGCCGGCCGCCTCCACAACCGCATCGACCTTATGAACGAGCTCACCAAGATCCGCAACGTGATGCGCAAGGTCATCCCCGACGCTCCCCACGACGTGATGCTGGTGCTCGACTCCACGACCGGCCAGAACGCCTTCCAGCAGGCCAAGGAGTTCTCCCGTGCCACCGACGTCACCTCCCTGGCGGTCACCAAGCTCGACGGCTCGGCCAAGGGCGGCGTAGTGGTCGGCATAGTGGACCAGTTCCGCATTCCCATCAAATTCATCGGCATAGGCGAGGGCATAGACGACCTCAAGGTCTTCGACAAGAAGGAATTCGTCGGCTCGCTTTTCACAAAAGAAGATATACGACATTAGCATATGAAACTTTCCTACAACTGGCTTAAAGATTATCTCCAGACCGACCTTACGCCCCAGCAGGTGGCAGACGCAATGACGTCGATAGGCATTGAAGTGGATGCAGTGGAGGAGCAGGAAGAGATTCCCGGCGGACTTGCCGGAGTGGTAGTCGCCCACGTGCTCGAATGCGTGGAACACCCTGATTCCGACCACCTTCACATCACCAAGGTGGACGACGGTTCCCCCGAGCCCGTCCAGGTGGTCTGCGGCGCCCCCAACGTGGCAGCCGGCCAGAAGGTCCTCTTCGCCCGCATAGGCACCGTCCTTCCCGGCGACTTCAAGATAAAGAAATCCAAGATCCGCGGAGTCGAATCCTTCGGAATGATCTGTGCCGAAGACGAACTGGGCATCGGCACCAGCCACGACGGCATAATGGTCCTCCCGGACGATGCCGTCCCCGGCACCCCCGCCAAGGATTTCCTGCACCTGAAGACCGAAGCGGTAATTGAGTATGAAATCACCGCCAACAGGGTGGATGCAGCCTCCCATATCGGCGTAGCCCGTGACCTGTATGCCTACCTGAGGCACAACAACATCCCCTGCAAGTTCTCCTATCCGGACATATCCGCCTTCAAGGAAGGCGCCGGCGAGGCCATCCCCGTCGAGGTCCAGGACCCCACCGCCGCCCCCCGCTATGTGGGCATAACCGTGCGCGGCGTCAAGGTGGGCCCTTCCCCCGAATGGATGCAGAAGAAGCTCCTCTCCATTGGCGTAAGGCCCATAGACAATATAGTTGACATTTCCAACTACGTGCTCTTCGAGCTCGGTCAGCCCCTCCACACCTTCGATGCCGGCAAGATTTCCGGAGGCAAGGTCATCGTGCGCAGGGCCGCCGAAGGCGAGAAGATAGTCACCCTTGACGGCGTGGAGCGCAAGCTCGCTGCTTCTGACATCGTAATAGCCAATGCCGACGGCCCGATGTGCATCGCAGGCGTGTTCGGCGGCGAAGACTCAGGAGTCTCCGAAAACACCGTCGACGTCTTCATCGAAGGCGCATATTTCGACCCGGGCAGCATACGCAAGACCTCCAAGAGGCACGTCCTTCAGACCGACGCCTCCTTCCGTTTCGAAAGGGGAGCGGACCCCGCAATGGCCGGTTTCGCAGCCCGCAGGGCGGCCCTCCTTATCCTCGAGATTGCCGGCGGCCGCATCGAAGGAAAGGTCCAGGAGTTCTACCCCCAGCCCATTCCCAAGGCGCAGATCGACCTTGACTACGGCCGTATGGAAGGCCTGATAGGCAAGAAGATAGGCAAGCAGGCAATAGAGAATATCCTCGACGCCCTCTGCTACGAATTCATCGAGAAAAAGCCGAATGGCGCCCTGGTCGCAGCCCCTTCGTATATGATAGACGTGACCCGTGAATGCGACGTCGTCGAAGAAGTCCTCCGCATATATGGTTACAACAACATCGAACTTCCCTCCAATATGAGGATGTCGGTGTCTCCGTCCCCCTCGCCGGATCCGGAAAATGTCAGGAACTATATATCCAACTTTCTCGCAGCCAACGGCTTCAACGAGACGATGAACAATTCCCTCACCAAGGGAGACTACTACAAAGGCCTGGTGACCTTCCCCGAGGAAGCCTGCGTGCGCATAGTGAATCCGCTGAGCTCCGACCTTGGCGTGATGAGGCAGTCCCTCATCCCCGGCGGCCTCGAGACAGTGGCCTACAACGTCAACCGCCAGATCCCCACGGTGAAGATATTCGAATATGGCAGCGTCTATGCCCGCCTCCCCGAAGGCGACGGCACGACCCTGGCCTCATATAAGGAGCACGCCTGCTTCTCGCTGGTTATGAGCGGCCCCCAGGAGAAATCCTGGCGCAGCGAAGCCCGCAAGGGCAGCTACTTCCAGCTGAAAGGCTACCTGGAGCTTCTCCTTGCCCGCTACGGAGTGGATATCTACACCCTCGAAACCCAGCCCGCCCCCTCGGACATCTTCTCCGAAGGCCTGGTGTATCTGCTTCCCGGCTCGCGCAAGCAGCTTGCGGTGATGGGCACCATAAGCCCCGCCTTTGCTAAGCGCTTCGACGTGAAGCAGCCCGTGTTCGCTGCCGAGATTGACTGGGAAGTCCTCTTCGAGCTCATCCGCAGGGTCAAGGTCCGCTTCAGCGAACTGCCCAAGTTCCCCGGAGTGCGCCGCGACCTCGCCGTCCTCATCGACGAAAGCGTAGCCTATGCCGACCTTCGCCGCAGCGCCATCCGCGCCTCGAAGAAGCTCCTTAAGAGCGTCACCCTGTTCGACGTCTACCGCGGAGAGAAGATCCCCGCCGGCAAGAAGCAATATGCCCTCGGCTTCTTCTTCCAGGATCCCGAAAAGACCCTCACCGACGTGGAGACCGAGAACGTTATGTCAAAGATTCTCAGGACTTTCGAAAGCGAATTCGGAGCCGTCCTCAGGTAATGCGAAGAGCCCTTCATATCCTGCTTGTCGCGCTTGTCCTCACCTCCTGCGGGGCGAGGGTCATCCCGCGTGACACTATGGCCAGCATCTATGCCGAGATGTTCCTGGTGGACCAGTGGCTCAAGAATGACAGACCCCTCAGCCGCAAGGCCGACACGTCCTTTGTCTATGAGCCCATCCTCGAGAAATATGGCTACACCTCGGCGGACTATCGCAAAAGCGTCGTCCGCTATATGGATGACCCCGAGCGCTTCTCCCGTATCCTTGAGAAGACGGAAGACATCCTGAACAAGCACATAGAACTGCTCAAGCTCACCGACAAGCTGGAGGCCAGGCTGGACAGCATACGCACCGCCAAGAAGAACCGCTGGTTCCCCAAGGTCCGCGTCCCCCTCCTCCCCGAGTCGCCCTATCTCAGCGACAGCCTTGCCTATGAGATAGATTCCACCGGAATGGTCCATATAGCCTTCGCCACGGCAGACACAATGTTCCGCGGCCCGGCTATGGTGATCCGGGATTCCATCCTGCGCAGGGATTCAATCACCTGTGCCATAAGGGATTCCCTCATAGCCGCAAAGGTGGATTCCGCCTCGCTGCAGTCCATCCTCGACTCGCTGGTGAATCTGATATATGCCGTCCCCGTGGACAGCCTCGCCCTGGTGGATTCTCTTGCCGCGAAGGCTGACTCGGTCCTTGCCAAGGTGGATTCCGTTGCGGTCAGGATAGATTCGGTGGCGGCCAAGGCCGACTCGGTGAAGCCCAAAGTCATTGAAAAAGCATTGTTGGACAAGAAGTTATGATGAGGGAAGAATTGGTTTTCGGCCCCATCAAGTCTCGCAGGCTGGGGTCTTCGCTTGGGATAAACGTCCTCCCCACTCAGGGCAAGATATGCAATTTTGACTGCATATACTGCGAATGCGGCTGGAACAAGGACGGCCTCGGTGACAGGCGCCTTCCCACTGCAGGGGAGCTCCGTGAGGCCCTCGAAGCGAAACTTGCCTCCTGCACCGAACCTATCGACTCCATCACCTTCTCCGGCGACGGCGAGCCCACGCTGAATCCCACTTTCCCCGAGATGGTGGACATCACCATATCCCTGAGGGACAGATATTTCCCCGCCGCCCGCGTCTCCGTCCTGTCGAATGCGACAAGGCTCGGCGACGATGCCGTCTTTGAGGCCCTGCGCAAGGTCGACAACCCGATCCTGAAGCTAGACGCCCCCACGGATGAGCTGGCCGCAAGGATCAACCGCCCAGTGGGCAAATACTCCGTCGAAGATATCGTCCGCTGGATGAAACGCTTCGAGGGCGACTTCATCCTCCAGACTATGTTCCTTCGCAGCACCGACTTCGACTCATCCTCTCCGGAAGTCCTCGGCCCCTGGATGGATATAGTCCGCCAGGTGCGCCCCCGCGAGATTATGGTCTACACGATAGACCGCCCGACCCCGGCGACAGGCCTGCAGAAGTTCACCGCTTCCGAGATGGAGCGGATGGTCGGGCCCCTTATCGCGCAAGGTTACAAGATACAAATCAAAGGATAATATATGGATATATTTACAAAGTACGGATACGCTCCGGACAAGGAGGCCATCAGCCGCAGCCTCGACCTTATCGCCGGCAACCTCGAGAACGCTGTTTCCCCCGAGGTCCTCAAGACCTGCTTCTCCATTATGGACCTCACCACGCTGCGTTCCAATGACACGGCCGCTTCCGTAGAGGCCCTTGTGGACAAGGTAAATGCCCTGAAGGTGGATTTCCCCGAATATCCCCTCCCCGCATCAATCTGTGTCTATCCCAACTTCGCCGCCACGGTCCGCGCCCGCAGGAACTATCCCGACGTGCACGTGACGACCGTAGCCAGCTGCTTCCCCAGCGCCCAGAGCTTCCTGGAAGTGAAGATGCGCGAGTGCGAACTGGCAGTCGAGAACGGTGCCGACGAGATTGATATCGTCCTGGCCCTGAACTCCTTCCTGGCGGAAGACTATGCCACGGCCGGCGCCGAGATCCGCGCGATGCGCCAGTGCATCGACAAGGCAGGGGAGAAGGTGGGCAGGAAGATCGTCCTCAAGGTCATCCTCGAGACCGGCCTTCTCGTGACCCCCGAGCGCATAGCCAACGCCTCCTTCCTCGCAATGGAAGAAGGCGCGGACTTCATCAAGACCTCCACGGGTAAGGTGGACGTCAACGCCACCCCTATGGCAGCATATGTTATGTGCCAGTGCATAAAGGCCTTCTATGAAAAGACCGGCAGAAAGGTGGGTTTCAAGGCCGCAGGCGGCCTCTCCACGGCTATGGATGCTGTATGCTATTACTCGATTGTCTCCTCGCTTCTTGGCAAGGACTGGCTCTGTAAGGAACTCTTCCGCTTCGGAGTGAGCCGCCTTGGCAACAGCCTGCTCAGCGCAGTGGAAAAGAAGACCGTCACTTACTTCTAGAGACGAACCATTCCCTGAGGTCCTCCCACCTGTAGTAGGGACCCTGATATGCGGGGACTGCCTTGATGGCGGTCTCCGCTTCGTTATACAGCATCTTGACGAGGACTTCGCCCTTGCAGTTGCGGTAGAATATGAGCTGGAGGTTGGTGCCCATCGGCACCATCTCGTGGGCATACCAGTGTTTGTCGGCATCGGCTACCCTGCAGCGTATGTCCTGGCCTTCTATGCCCATCAGGGCGAGCAGGGGAAGGATGCCGCTGTCGTGGCCGAAACGGAGGTCGGCGGCAACGTCAGAGCCTTCCTGGAGGGCGGCGTCCGCCTTGTCGACAAAGTCCCGTAGCAGGGCTTTCTCGAAGGAAATCATCTTATCGCCCCATTCGACGGAATATCCGAAATCGCCATAGAGCCTGTTGTTCAGCGGAATTACGAAGCTGGCCAGCTCGTCTGCAGTGAAATACTTATGAAGGTTGGTCCCGGTGAAATCGACGTCGGGGCATATGCAGCCGGCGATATATATGCCGTGGGCCAGCTTGTACGGGTCGTCCAGCAGCTTGCAGGCGGCTTCGGGGTCCTTCAGGATGCGCTGGAAGAGCTTGTCATAGCGGCTGATGGCGCGGCCGAGGGAGTCGGCTATGTGCCTGGCATATTCGCCCTGACCGGTCCGTCCATAATCGGCGCAGAGCAGGTTGAAATATTTCTCCCCGGTGGTGAAAGACATATTGAGGGAGGGAACGTTGGCCTGGAGCCGGTTGGTGAAGTTGGTCATGCTTATTATGCAGCGGGGGACGGTGGTGCTTACGCAGTTCACCGTGCCCCTCTTGCGGAAGACGCGGCCGAAGCGTTCATACATCCTCTGGGATATGGCCCTGTGCTCGCGTGCACCCCTTGGGGTCAGCTCGCCATACATCCTGTCGTGGACCTGGGTGAGGGTGATGAATTCGTCATACAGCTTGAGGCCGTCCTCGGTGAGCATCCCGGCCTGCTTCATCGCATCCAGGCGCCCGGCTGCCTCCTCGAAATACTTCCATCCCGTGTAGTAGCGGCTGCCGTGGCGGCCATAGTGGGAGATGTAGAAGGGCTTGAAGCCTCCCGGGGCCCTGGTCAGGGAGCCTTCCCTGGGGGTGTAGGGCTGGTAGACCGTTGAGGAGAGGGAGGGGTCGTTCTTGATGACGGTGCTCAGATCCTGTGCGGAGACTGCCAATGACAGGCAGAAAAAGGCCGCGGCGATGGGGGCGAATTTCATTTTTCTTCACGTTTTTTCTCTCGCAAATATAAAAAAACGCCTTTACAAATGCAAGGAATGGCGATTTTGAAAATAGTCGTTTACGGATTTTTTAAACGGATAATGCCGCCGTAATTTTGCAGCACAGAAAAATGAAGAGCTATGAGACCACTCAAGTTATTGCTCTTTCTGCTGCTTGTGAGCCTTCCCGTGGGCTGCAGCAGGGAGCCCGCGCCCCAGGAGGCGGCGGAAGACGAATCCACGGGAGATGCGCTCTCGCACGATATGATGGTCCTTGGCCGGCAGCTGGAGGACCCATATTCGCTGAAAAATGTCACAAAGGCGCTGGCCAACCTCTACCCGTCGAAGGCTGAAGACCTGCGTCCCACGGATATGTATGTCCGTTTCCTCCCCGCGGATGAGGACCAGTTCGCCCTTCTGGAGTCGCTGGGGGTGAATATGCTGGACCATCCTCTTGATTATCAGATTCTTCGCGAGGGAGATTACTATCACGACCCCAAGGTGCCGGAGGGTGCGATAACCTGGCAGTATGCCGTGCTGCCGCACGATTTTGAGCTCCCCCAGGGCATTGTGTATGAGATACTTGACGACTGCTATATCCCCGAGAATGCCGCCACCAAGGCTTCCGACGTAGATTGGGATGCAGTGGAGAGGGAGGCTTTCCGCCTTAGCGGCAATGCCGATATGCTGCTCCCCGTGACCAAGGCCAAGACGAATCCGTCCGGGAGGATTACGATTGAGGACCCGCTGTTTAACGGGGGGCAGCCTTTCGGCGTAGCCGGCGTGAGGGTGGTGTGCAACGTGTTCGTCAAGTTCGCCTCGACCTTCACCACCCGCGACGGCTATTACACCATCCCCAAGACCTTCTCCTCCTCGCCACGCTACCGGCTTATGTTCCAGAACCAGAAGGGCTTCGAGATAGGCTTCAATCTCCTGCTCGTGCCGGCTTCCCTCTCCACGCTGGGAAAAGGGCCCGCTGCGGGGATTGACGCCCACATCAGCGAGGCTTCTGACCGCAAGCTCTTCTGCCGCAGCGTAGTCAACAACGCCGCCTGGGAATACTATGAGCGCTGCGCCGAGGACGACCTCAAGATAGCCACGCCCCCGCCGCTGGTGAGGATATGGATATTCCAGAAGATAGCCGACAGCAGCTGTCCTATGCTCCGTCACGGCACCCTGCTGGATATGACCCTCCTGAACAAGTTCCTCGGGGACTATACGCCCCTTCTGGCCCTGTTCCTGCCGGACATAACCATAGGCGCGGAAAACAAGTACACCTATTCCTCCCTCTATGCGGAGACCGTGCACGAGCTGTCGCACGCCAGCCATTTCTCGCAGGTGGGCAAGGAGTATTGGGACAAATACATACTCTACGTCCTGGACTCGTTCATCAACGACGGAGGCGGAGCATATGGCACCGGCACGGGGGATGACGCGGGCTACTGCGGGATAGGCGAGAGCTGGGCCTATTTTATGCAGAACACCCTGATGAACGACCGCTACGGCGGCACTATGCCCACCTCCGGCAGTTCCTATTGGTTCCATCCCCAGATATTCCGTTATCTGTATGAGCGTTCCTTCACGCGTTCCCAACTGTTTGCGGCGCTCGGGGAGGAGGTGCACAGCGAGGAAGCCCTGAAGGACAGGCTGCTCAAGCTCTATCCGGACAAGTCCGGCGTAATCCAACAAGTGTTTGCAAGATATGTCGATTAGATTCCTTTCACTATGTGCCGCCGTGCTGCTGAGCGCGCCGGCGGCACTTTGCCAGAGAGTCGCCCTCTCCACGAACGCCGTCGGCTATGCGGACTATGCCACCCTCAATATGGAGGCGTCCGTCTCTGTGGCCCGCCAGTGGACCCTCACGGCCGGGGTGAAGTACAATCCTTTTATGTTTTCCGCAGGGGAGGACAGGCACGACGTGAGCAACCGCCAGCGCCTTTTCGCCGCCGGAGCGCGCTTCTGGCCCTGGCACGTCTACTCGGGCTGGTGGTTCGCCGGAAAGCTTCAGTATCAGGAATATAACGTGGGCGGGATAACCTCCCTGGAGACCCAGGAAGGCGACCGCTACGGCCTTGGGGCTACGGTGGGCTACACCTATATGCTCGGGGAACATTTCAACCTCGAGCTGGGCATAGGCGGCTGGGCTGGGGCTGACATCTTCACCCGCTACGAGTGCCCGGTCTGCGGCCTGACCATAGGCAGCGGCAGGAAGGCTTTCATCCTGCCGAACGACATAATCCTGGCCCTGAGCTTTGTGTTCTGACGTATGATGCACGGATTCTCCTCGGCCCTGCGCACTGCGGCGGTGCTGCTGACCTTCGCCGTATTCGCCGGCTGCAGCATCAAGGAACGCAGGGAAAACTGTCCGTGCATCGTTATCGTTACCTGCGATGAGCCGGTGCATATGCGCCTGGACTGTCCGCAGGCGGGACTGCTGATTGAGGAGGAGCTCCCCAGGGGCCTGCCCGTCCGTTTCGAGATGCCGCGACTTCAGTTTTTTTATACATTTTTTTCTGACTGCGGAGCTTTTTTTGACGGACAGGGATGCTACATTCCCCCGGGGAGCGAGTCCCCTCCGCTGCGTCTTATGTGCGGAAGCGCGTTCGCGGCAGGGGAGTCCGTTTCCCTGCCCGTGGAGCTCCGTAAGTCCTACTGTGTCCTGTCGCTCGACGTGCATTCTATCGCCGAGCCGTCCACATCGCCGCTGCCCTCGGTCACCGTGAGCGGCAACGTATGCGGCTGGGAGTGGTCCGGGGTGCTCCGAAAGGGGCCTTTCCGGGTGGAGAAAGTCCCCGAGGACGGGAAGTGCACGATCTGCGTTCCCCGCCAGGATGACAACTCCTTGCTGCTGAGCCTGGGGCTTGGCGGAGTGCGCCGCACCTTCGCCCTCGGAGAACTGCTCGCCTCGGACGGCTACGACTGGTCCGCCCCCGACCTCGGGGACGTCTCCCTCTATGTGGACTGCGCCCTGACCATAATGGAGCTCTCCATATCCCGTTTCCCGGAGTCAGTCCAGGAGGAAATTACAGTTTTTTGAATATTTTACTTGTATTTCAAGAATTATTTGTATCTTTGCAGTCCATTCTGAGCGCGCGAGTGGCGAAATTGGTAGACGCGCTACTCTCAGGAGGTAGTGCCTATTACTGGCGTGTCAGTTCGAGTCTGATCTCGCGCACCCCCCGAAGCGGTGACCGTTCCACGGCCGCCGCTTTTTTTCTCTACTTTGTCATATTGAAGTAGGTGTAGTCAATCGAGCCCGTAGTAGAAGTGCCATATGCTATACTGGCGGCCATAACATCATAGAGAGTCCCTAATTCCTGCTTGCCTGTCTTGGCTGTCATTTCATTCATTATTTTGAAGTGCTCGGAAATGTGTATGGTGCCAAAAGTCCGAGGGGTATTCCGCACAGCGGTGTATTTGTAGAAATTCGCATAACCTTGGATGGAAGGAGCATTATTCCTTTGTTGTGCATAAAGCTTGTAGGTTTCATCATCGAGTGTATACTCTCCAACATACGTTCCCAATTCATCGGAGGATAGAGTAGCGAACCAGTCGTCCGCAATCCAGATTTCAATCAGGGGATCGGTAGTCCACGCAGCAGCACCGATTATGCCGTGTGCATGACCCTCCTTTGTGCATTTATAGTCCAGGACGAAATTGGTGGTGGCAGGATCGTCGTTACATCTATAACCTACCTTAATTTCGATATCAGACGAATTGGTCCACTGCGCTTTGTAAGTACCATTGGAATACCAAGTAAAGATGGCTTCGCCGTAAAACTTGGACAAGTCGTACTGATAATTTGTACCAATGATATTACCGGTTGTACTACCATCCCTGACATTTACATTGTGACCTGTCCCCTCGTGCCCCATAGAATCCCAGTCGATTTCCCCTGAAGGGTCTTCGCTCTCGGCTGAAGGGTCGGTGCTGGGGTCATCGGATTCTCCTTCACCGGGGTCTTCGGATTCTCCTTCACCGGGGTCTTCGGATTCTTCCCCCGAAGGGTCATCACTGCTGCCTGGTGAGGACGGATCGACCACCGTCACCTGGCACCTGTCGACAAGGTTCCCAGCCTTGGCGACAATTTCGGTCTTGCCAGGGGCGACACCGGCCACGATTCCATCGCTCACCGTCGCAACTGAAGGGCTGGTGCTCACCCAGGTGACCGTCTTGTCGGATGCATTCTGGGGAGTGAACTTGACTTCCAGCACCTGGAATCCGCCTTTTTCCACCGTTATCGAATGCTCCGAGAGCGTGATTGCAGTAAGCTCAGTGCCTGTGGGACTGTCATTCCCGCCCTTGCAGGCAACCATCAGCGCCAGCGCCGCGAACAGAACAAATACCTTTTTCATATCCTTTGAGTTATTCGTTATTATTCTATTTCAAGCCCTTTCGCCCCTCTTCCCTCCACACACATCCACAAATGTAACAATTGTTCCCGAAAAAACCAAACTCCCCCCATCTCCATAGCCTGCCCCCGGATTATCGTTTGCGCGGAATGCGTTGGTAGATGAGGTCCCGCTCCCAGCGGTAGAGGCCGAGAAAGAAGGCGGCAAGACAGGTGACTGTGCCGGTGAGGGCGATGCCGCCAAGGCGCAGCAGGATGCCGGCATCGGCGGGCATCAGGGCGCGGTAGGCCAGCAGCCACAGGACCATCACGGCCACGACGGCGAGAGGCTTCAGGTAGGCCTTGCGGATATATTCTCCCACGTCGAAGCCGATAAGCCGGTGCAGGAGCCAGAACTCCACCACACGGTAAGTGACTGAATATCCGATATATATCTGGATGATTGCCGGAGCCGGTGCACCCAGTTTATAGGCGAAGAAGGCAATCGGCAGGCAGAGAAGCGACATCACGCTGTTGCATATCTGGAACCACTTGATGCGGCCGGAAGCCTGCTCAAGCGTCTGGGTGCCGCCCACGAAGGAGCGCACCAGGGCGCTGACCAGCGTCCACTGCGTGAACAGCAGCGCCCCGTCGGGGACATCCTTGAGCCACAGGTCCAGCACGAAATCCAGTTCCACCAGGGCGGAGAAGACTATTACGGTCATCATCAGCTCGCTGTAGCGTGACATCTTTGTCACCAGGCTCACCGAACGCTCCTCGTTGCCTCCGCCCCAGTTACGGTTTATCTGCGGGGAAGCGGCGTTGCCGAGGCGGTTGACGCTGGTGACCGAAAAATTCTCCACCTGGTAAGCCGGCTCCATCGCACTGTTCACTATGGGACCGAAGAAGAAGTTGACAATCAGCTTGCTGCCGTTGCCGCGGGCGATATATGCAAGGGCGCTGAGGGCGGTGTAGTTATTGAAGGCGATGATTTCGCGATATGTCTCCCTGCCCCTGTAGAAATGCCATTTGATGATCTGGGGCCACTGCCTGCGGCACAGGAGGTGGTAAAGGAGCATAGTCAGGAAGGTCATCAGGGCCATTCCGACGGCATAGAAATAGAGCCTGTTGCCGTTCCAGTACATAAGGCCTATGACCATCCCCAGGCGAAAAAGGTTGGCTATTATGTCCACCATTGCCGACTGGAAGAACTTCTCGTGGGCCTCCACAAGGCTCTGGAAAGGCAGGTTTATGATGCTGATGCAGGCCGCGACGGTAGAAATCTGGAACACCACCTCGGCATCGCCCATCCTCGACGGGTCCACCTTCAGCCAGTGGTGGATATAGTACAGGCCCAGGGTCTCGGCAAGCAGCAGAATCAGCAGGGCAAGGCCGATATGCACGACCAGACATATGTTGAATATGCGGGAAGGGTCGCCGTCGGGCTTTCCCATCTCCACGTTGATATAGCGTCTTGTCGTGGTGTTCATCGCCGTGCTGAGGAAGCCCAGCATCGTGATGGCGCCGCCCACGACGCCGTAGAGGCCGAAGTCGTGGAACCCAAGCCCGTCCATCACGAAACGGGTGCACAGGAAACCGATAAGGGCAATGAGGATTATCCTTACGTAGATAATCGCCGTGTTCTTGACGATCCGCCTGTTGTCCTGGGAGTAATCGGGCATATCAGGCAGTCAGCTGGCCATAGACCTTCATCAGGTCTTCGACGATCCGCTCGCGGTCGTGGCGCTCGAGCGCGACCTTGCGGGCGTTCTGGCCCACCCTGCGCATAAGGTCCTTGTTGCGGTAGAGGGCCACTATCCTTTCGGCCATATCCTCGGGATTGCCCTTGCGCACCAGGAAGCCGGTCTCGCAGTCGTCGATGAGGCTGGGCACGCCGCCCACGTTGGTCGCGACCACTGCGGCACCCAGCAGCTGGGCCTCGCACAGGCCGTTGGGGGAGTTGTCGATGTAGGAGGGGTGCACATACATAGTGGCCTTGGATATGGCGGAGGCGATGGTCTCTGCTTCGGCGACACCCTCGAGGCGCACGCCCACCTGGGTGGAATCTATGCCGGTGACCTTCTCGAAGAAGCGGGGGTTGACATTGCCGAACACCCTCCATTCGAAAGGAACGGAATACTTGTCCCTGAGGAGTTTGGCGGTGCGCAGGATGAGGTCGTATCCCTTATAGGTGGGCTCGGATATGGTCGTGACCAGGGTCAGGCGGGAAGGACTGCCGCCTGTGGCCTCGAAAGCGCTGTCATAGAAGGGGGCGCGCATTATTTCGCCGCCTTCGAAGAACACGGCGTCGGGATTGACCTTGCGCACCTGCTCGTGGTCCCACTCGGTCCTTCCGAGGAAGTAGTGCACCATCCGGAGGATCCTGTTCTCGCGCTCGCAGGCGCGGATCCAGCGCTTACGGATATACATCTTGTGGAGAGCCCTCGAGATGCTGAAACCGTCGAATATGAACTGCCTCCAGGACACTCCGGGAGGGAGGAATACCTTGTAATACTCGTTCAGCAGGCCCTGGACGTGAAGTACCACAGGGACGTCCGTCTGGCCGGCAACCAGTCCGAAGGAGTGCTCGGAACCGAACACCTGGATGACATCGGGCTTGAACTCCTCGATTATGGACAGGTAGCTTGCCACCAGCTCGAACAGCTGCCTCTCGTTGCCCCAGAGGAGGGTCTTGAAGCGGTCTGTGCGGTTGCGGTTATAGCCATTGTAGACGGGGAAATAGGTTACGCCGTGCTTTTTCTCCTCGGCCCAGGTCACCTTCTGGCCGGCGCCGTGGACCACTCCGCCCTCGAGGGGTTTCTTCGAAAGGAAGGACACTGCCAGTTCCACCCTGGAGCTGACCTGCGTCTCAAGCGCAGATACCCAGCCGCCTCCGTTCTCGGGGTTGCCGTCGTTGGAATAGTTGGAAGGAGTGTTAGCAAACCAAAGTACTCTCATATGCTTTTTATATATTTTGCCGGTGAACCTGCCCAGACCTGTCCCGGAGGGACCGTGCCTGTCACAACGCTGCCTGCGCCTATGACGCTGCCCGCGCCTATCTTTGCACCCTTGAGGACCGTGCACCTTGCCCCTATGAGCACGTCGGGGCCTATCTCGATAGGCTCCGAGGCGATGTCCGCCACGTCAAGGGCCCAGTCCCTGCGGCGCAGGGGGTCCAGGCTGTGCGCGTCGTGGTCCATAATGAGGCAGTCGGCGCCTATCTGGGTGTTGTCTCCTATGGTGATGCCGGTGCGGGACCATATGCCGGAGCAGCTTATGCCCACCCCGTCGCCTATCTTTATCACGGCGCCGGGAGCGGCGAATATCCCGCTGCGCAGGTTTCTTCCTATCCTGTTGATTCCCAGGCCGCTGACGCAGTGGAACTCATCGCCGATGCTGATGGAGGCACCGTCGCCTCTTTCGAGGAAAATCTTCCCCTCTACCCTGCAGCCGTGTCCGAAGGAAATGCCGAAAAGCCTGAACCTGAGGCGGTTGCACACCACGGTGCACCTTGCCGCCGCTTTACGCAGCGCCCTTCCGCCCCGGGCGAATATGCTTTCCTGAAGTGCCATAAAGCACAAATATAATTAAACTTGCTTTAAATTGCAATTATTCCGTCACCGTAGTGCGGGCCCGCAGAGTCACCGCTATCGTGGCCAGGCAGCACACCATCACGAAGATGAAGAAGCCGCTGTAGCCCATCCACTGCTGCAGGTAGCCGGCGACCATCCCCGGAATCATCATGCTCAGGGCCATGAAGGCCGTGCATATGGCGTAGTGCGAAGTCTTGAACTCGCCGTCGGAGAAGCGCATCATATAGAGCATATATGCGGTGAATCCGAAACCGTAGCCGAACTGCTCCACGGCGGCGAAAACGCCTATGAGCCAGATGCTTGTGGGCACAAGGCTCATCCACACATAGACTCCGCAGGGGAGCGCCAGGCTGAGGGCCATAGGCCACAGGGACTTGCGGAGCCCCCAGCGGGACGCCGCCATTCCTCCGATAATGCCTCCCACCGTGAGCGCGATTACACCGACTGTGCCGTAGATGAAGCCGACCGTCGCCGTAGACAGCGCCAGGCCGCCCTTCTCGACGGGGTCGAGCAGGAAGGGATTGACCATCTTGAGCATAAAGGCTTCCGGCAAGCGGTAGCAGAGCATAAATACCATAGCCCCGACAACCCCTTTCTTCCTGAAGAAAGTGGCAAAGGCCCTTCCGAACTCGCGGAAAATCTCCCTGGCGGAGGTCGTCTGCCTGCGGATGTCTGAGGAGGGCTTTGGCAGCAGGAATATGTTGTAGAGCGAGATAAGGGCGAATATCGCGGCGGTAATCCCTATGGTCGTCCGCCAGGCCCCCGGGATGTCGCCGGTCCTTTGCTCCAGAAGTCCTGCTATCATCACCAGCACGCCCTGGCCGAAGATGGAGGACAGGCGGTAGAAGGTGCTGCGGATGCCCACGAAAAAGGACTGTTTGTCCTTGTCCAGTGCAAGCATATAGAATCCGTCGGCGGCGATGTCGTGCGTGGCGGAGGCGAAAGCAGTGAGGGTGAACAGGATAAGCGTCCAGGTGAACAGGCTCACTGGCGTTCCGGATGTCGTCTCGGGATGGGGAATAGAGAGGGTCAGGAATACGAACGCCGCGGTCATCAGCAGCTGCATCGCCACTATCCACCAGCGCCTGGTCCTGAGGATGTCCACGAAGGGGCTCCACAGGGGCTTGATGGTCCAGGGAAGGTACAGGAGCCCGGTGAAGAGGGCCATCTCGCCGTTCTCGACGCCCATACGGTTGAGCATCGTCACGGAAATGTTGTTCACTATGAAGTAGGGGATTCCCTCGGCAAAGTACAGGGTGGGAATCCACCACCAGGCTGATCTTTCTTTCATTGTCTTGACAGAAGTGCTCCCGGATAGTAATGCTCCAGGATTTGTTTGTAATCATATCCCCGGGTGGACATCACCGCGGCGCCAATCTGGCACAGGCCCACGCCGTGGCCCCAGCCGCGCCCCTCGAGGGTGATGGTGTCACCATCACGCCTGACCTCGAAAGCGGAGCTCTTGAGGTGGCTGTCGGAGAGGATGCGCCTGATAACCAGTTCTTTACCCACCAGAAGGGAAGTCCTTGCACCCTTGATTTCCAGGCAGGATATGCGGCCGGAAGGCCCGCGGGTTACGGGCTTCAGCTCAAGATGGGATGCATCCGTGTCGGGGGGAGCTATACCCAGCTCGCCCAGGCGGCGCTTCATCAGGTCGCTCAGAGCCCCGGCCTGGTAGCTTACCTTCCACCTGTAGAAATCCTTCGTCTGGAGGTCGTAGTCGTTGAGGACCTGGGAGAGGATTTCCCGGTCGGAAGTCTCGCAGAACGCAGAGGCGCCTTCCTCGTGCGAAGGGGTGTCCGGAAGCGACTGCAGGTAAGGCAGGTCCTTGTTCTCCCAGCAGGTGCTGAAGAGTTCCGAGCGCCCGCCGCAGCATTTGGAGAAGCGGGCGTCGCATATAGCCCCTTCGTAAGTCAGAACCTGTCCCCAGGTGCTGTCCACGGCCTTGCGCACGTTCTCGCCAATGGCCTGGGTGAGGCCCTGGTAGCGCTGACAATGGTCGTCGGCGCACACGTCGAAATGCCTGTGGTCCTCGTGGTCGAACCACCTCTCCACCTTTTCCTGCGCCCCCCTTGCGGAGCCGCTGAGCCTGATGTCGAGGTCGGTGACGAGGGCGGGCGTGCCGACAAGGTGCGCATATGCCGTCCTGTCCTCGGTCCGGGGGACCCTGCGGCCGGCGATGCGTGCCATCACCCACGAACGGGATATGACCGCGTGGGCCTTGAGGAACTCCACGCTGGCGGAAGGGGACATCTCGGAGGATATCACGCTCACCAGGTAGTCTTCCACGCCTATTATGTTGACAGCCACCACTTTGTTGTTCTCGACTATGAACTTAAGCGAGCCGGCGAACTTGCGCGTCAGCTTGCGTTCCCAATGGAAGCCGACCCCGATGGTCATCCCGTAGAGGATGAATGTGGGTTCGGCGAACATCGTGGACATTGTCATAGCCTCGAAGAACAGCTCGTCGTAGAGCGTGCCGTTGTAGTCTATCTTGCCTTCGCGGTAGGAGACCTTCTGGGGGCCTGCGCCGTCGGAGATTATCTCGAACTGTATCTCGTCCCCGGACATTATGCCCACCTGCAGGGAAGGCTGGGTGCGGGTCATCCTCCATATGATCTCCTTCTCGGTGGCCTCGGAGACCGACACGTCGCCCAGCATCTCCTCAAGCAGGCGGCTGTCCACCCTGGCGAACTGCTCGGCATCGGGAACTATGAAGAGGCCTGCCATATCGGCGCAGCCCGGGCTCATCGTCAGGTGGTCGGGCCCTTCGGCGTAGAAGTGGCGCGAACGGTGGGCGGCGCGGAAGAAGACGATGGCCCTGTATTCCGATGCGTGGCACCAGGTCAGGACGTTGAACATAGGTTCCTTGTCCCCTTCGGGGATGGGGGCGGAGTCGAGAAGGCGGTAGAAAAGCTTCGCCATCGACTTGGAGGTGCGGGCGCGAAGGATGAAAACGCCGCGGGTAAAGTGCTTATAGTGAAACACTTGAGCTTCCTGGACGGAACCTATGTAGGAGATGTCGGAAGCGATGCTGTCCGGCACCGTCACAGTCTCTTCCCCAATGGGCACGGTCCTTCCCCCGTAGCGGGACGCGATGACGTCCATCAGGGAGTCGGCCTCCCTCTCGAGGGGCATAAGCCCGCTCGGACAGGCCTGGAAGTGGAGGTGGTCCGGGGCTGAAGCGCCGCAGCGGGGACCGTTGTAGAACACGGTAAGGCCGGGGTAGCGCCGCGCCAGGTCCATCATATCCACATACTGGTGCCATATGGACTGGTCCACGTGGCGGTCGCGCACTATGGTAAGGTGCGAAGGGAATATGGGATAAGGGTTTACGAGAATATGGTACTTGCGTCCCTTGCGTCCTTCGAAGGGGAGGGCGCGCTGCTGGGGCGGCCTGTTCTCTGCGCAGAGGAAGCACTTGCGGGCCTTGATGGAGGCGCTGTCCACCTTAGCTGCGGAGGAGCGTATGCGGCCGGGGTTATATTGCAGCCGCACGGTAAGGCCGTTCACCTGCAGCTCCCGCACGTCGGCTTTCTTCAGAGCGCGGAAAGCGGCTGCGGCTTCGCTCCAGACCGAAAGCTGGTCGCTTATGAATTTGGAGATGTCACGGTTCATAGTCCTTTCCTCGCCTTCAGCTCCATTGTCCTGAGCATATCCTTATAGTAATTGTTGGCATTGACCTTCTCCACCGACAGGGCGGCGTCGGAGTTGCCTTCCCAGCGCCGGCAGAAATAGATGGGTTCCCATATGCGGCTTATCCTGTAGTCGCGGCACATCCTGATGCCGACGGCATAGTCCTCGCCGTAGCTGACATTCGGGAAACCTATCTTGCGGAGCACCGTCGTGCTGAAAGCCCTGGGTGCGCCCAAGCCGTTGACTCTCAGGACGTTGTTACGTCCGTTGGCGTCCGTCCACTCCTTGTGGTCTATGACTCCGGGAGGGATGGGAGAGAGGCTGAAATCGGTCATCATATAGGAGCCTATCACCATAGCCGAGCCTTCGGTGCGGAAGCACTCCACTATCTTGCGAAGGGTGTCGGCGTCGCTGTAGACATCGTCGCTGTCGAGCTGGACGGCGTAGCGTCCGCAGCGGGGATCGCTGACCGCCAGGTTCCAGCAGCCTCCTATCCCGAGGGAAGTCTCCCCGGGGACTATGTGCACCAGGCGAGGGTCCTGCACCGAGCGGAGGAAGTCGGGCGTCCCGTCGGTGGAGTGGTTGTCGACCACTATCACGTTGAAGGGGAAGTCCGTCTTCTGGCCAAGGGCGCTGGAGACCGCATCGGGAAGGGTCCGCACGCGGTTGAAGACCGGGATAATGACGGAGGCTTCCACGGGGAAAGACTCATCGCCTGCGGGGACCTCCTTGAAGGGAGTGGTGAGAAGGGCTCCCTCCCTGGCAAGGTAATCCGTGCAGGCCTGCTCCATCTCGACCTGCACCTCCCGCATCCTGGGATTGACATAGTCGAACTGCTTTTCTCCGGATGCTCGGGCGTCCGTAACAGTCTGGTAATAAAGCTTTTCGGGAAGATGGAATATGCTGTGGAGCCTGAGGCGGAGGTCATACAGCGCGGCATAGGTATAATCCCTGTCCATCGCGGCGACCGCCTCCTTCAGGGAAGAAACCCTCAGCATCCACAGCGCTCCGAAGTCGAAGTCGTCGCGAAGGGCGCCTTCCTGGCAGTCGATCAGCGGATGGGGCGAGACCGTGCGGCGCCCGCTGGCGTCGATGCTGACATCCCACCTGTCGCAGTAGACCATATCCGCTCCGGTGTCCGTTATGGCCCGCAGCAGCCTTTCCTTCATCGCGTAGCCTTCCTCGACGGGGGCTCCGTTGCAGTTGAGGATAATATATTCGCCGCCGGCGGCCTCGGCCACCTTCCGAAGGGAGGCCGTGCCGATGAGGTTCTTTCCGTCCAATATCTTCATAATAAAGCGATTAACGAGTCCTTAATCGAGGGGAACTGCTTTTCAAAAAGCCTGGTGAACTGGGAGCGCCGAAGGTGGCGTGTCACTTCGTCGAAGGTCCACCAGCGTGCCTGGTCCACTTCATCTGGGTTAGGAGTAAGGGAGAAGTTCCCTATGCAGGCGAACACACTCACAAGCTCCCTTTCCTTGCGGTTGTCGTAGACATATGAGCGGAGGAATATGGGATTGAACTGCGTCAGGCCCATCTCCTCTTCGGCTTCGCGCCACAGGGCGTCCAGGATGCTTTCCCGGTAGATGACGTGCCCTGCCACGGCAGTGTCCCATCTTAGGGGATACAGCTCCTTGGTGGCGGCCCTTTTCTGGAGGAATATCCTTCCCTCCCTGTCCAGGATGTGCAGGTGCACCGTGGGGTGCAGCAGGCGGGAACCGCTGTGGGCATAAACGCGTGTTGTCTGGCCTATCACTTCGCCGCTTGGCTCCACGACCGGGACCCTCTCACCCTCCATAGGGATGAAATCCCCCGGATTCTTGTAGGTGGGGCGGGGAAGGAAGGGTGCGCCAGAAGCTGGGTAGATCAGTTCCATATCAGTAGTCCAGCCTTACGGTGAATGCATTCTCCTCGCCGATTTTGCCGAGGATATATATGCCGGAATCCTTGTCGACCCTCCAGAGGGTGACGTCGTCGTCCAGCTTCGTTTCGTGTATGAAGTTGATATACACGTCTTTAGGACACTTTTCCGAGGCCAGCTCGTCCGGGAGGCATTCCATCGCCCAGACCATATAGCGGGCGTTGTTGGTGTGCCCGAGCATATCGATGTCGGAATAGCTCACGCGGTGGATGCCGGCGAATTCCGGGAGGGTGTCCCTGGGGATTATGACCTTGGGGGCGGGCTCTTCCAGGACGGCTTCGGAGCATTGATATTGGGGAGGGATCGCATCGAAAAGGTCGAGGTGGCGGGTCATAGCCCTGGCCTGCAGGTCGAGGACCACCCAGGAGCTGGTGGCCAGGATGCTGCCGTTTTCCCCTTCCAGGCGGAAATCCCTGAGGTAGAACGGCCCGAAGGGGCCCCTGTTCCAGGTGGACAGGGTTATCTCATCCCTCCAGCTCACCAGCCCCGAGTAGCGGAAATGGAGCCTGGAGAGCACCCAGGCGTGGCTGGTGCGGATAAGGTTGTCGTAGCCGAAGCCCATCACGTTGGCGGCGCGGAAAGCTATTTCCTGCGCGATGTCCATAAAGGCAGCGGGGCGCAGTTTCTTTCCGGCGTCGGTCTGGTAGCAGGCAATCACCTGGTTTTCAACATATTTTCCTTCCGGGGTTATGGTTCCGGGTATTCCTTTCATATTCTTTCGTTTAGGTTCAGGTAGTAGCGAAGGTGGTTGGACGTCCTCTGCTCCTGGGGCGGGAGGGACATATAGTCCCCGTACAGAAGGGTCAGCAGGGCGTGGTTGCCGCCGGGCAGGGGGACTGTCATATCCTCGAAGGGGACCATATCCGTCCGGGCGAACCACTCGTGCGGGAAGGTTATCCCGGTGTATTCGGAGTTGGTGCACCACACGGCGTAGGCCCCGCAGGAAGGCTGGGAAGCCGCCTTGGAATATGCATCCAAAAACCTCTGCCTCAGGGCTTTATGCCTTGGCCTCATCCACACGAGGTCCTGCAGGGCGACGGCGCAGTCCCGCCATTTTCCGTGGAGAAGGTCCGAGAACCATTCCCCGGCAAAGTGCAGGCGGAAACTTCGCACGTAGTCCGTGAAACTGCGGCGGTACAGGCGGCGCAGCGGCTCCGGGTCGGGCCCGGCTTCGTCCAGCGGGAATATGTCTATGAAGACACCCGTAGTGACCGGATAGCGCCGCTGCTCGACGAGGGTCGTGGAGGCGTCGCAGAATTTGGCATATGCGAAAGGAAGGTCGCGGCCGCTGCGGAGTTCCACGATTTCATATCCGGCCCGCTTCAGGGAGAGGAACCGTTCGTAGTCCTCCCGGGGCATAAAGACGTCTATGTCGTCGTCCCAGGGTATCATACCGCCGTGACGCACTGCGCCGATGGCCGCCCCGAAGGCCAGCCACCAGCGGAGGCCGTTCTGCCCGCACAGGTCCGAGAAGGCCCTGAACGTGTCCAGAAGGATGCGGCGATACCGGGACTGAGTGTCCATTACAGATGCAGGAATGTGTCCACCTGCACGTCGGCGGGCAGCTTGTCCCTTCCGTTGAGAGAGTCCAGCTCGATGAGGAAGTTGGCGTAGACTTTCTTCGCGCCGGACTTCTTCACCAGCTCTATGGCTGCGAGCGAAGAGCCGCCGGTCGCGAGCACGTCGTCGTGCACCAGGACCACGTCGTCAGGGGAGATGGCGTCCTTGTGGATTTCAAGGGTGTCGATTCCGTATTCCTTCGTGTATGAGTAACTTATGGTCTCGGCGGGAAGTTTTCCCGGCTTGCGGATAGGGACGAAGCCGACCCCCATCCGGAGGGCCAGCGCCGGGGCGAGGAAGAACCCCCTGGACTCGATTCCCACCACCTTGGTGATGCCCTTGTCCTTGTAGAGTTCATACATTGAATCCGCCATTTCCTTCATACAAGCGGGATTCTTCATCAGCGTCGTGATGTCCCAGAACTGGATTCCCTTGATGGGGAAGTCGGGAACGGCGCGAAGGTTTTGCTTTAGCAGTTCTACGTTCATAATGATTCGAGATACCAGTTATAGAGTTTTTGTATTCCTTCTTCGAGTTCGACGTGGTGATGCCACCCCAGGGAGTGGAGCTTGCCCACGTCGGTAAGCTTCCGGGGCGTGCCGTCGGGCTTGGAACTGTCCCAGGCTATGGTCCCGGCGAAGTTCTCAGCCTCGGCGACCATCCGGGCGAGGTCTCGGATGGAGACCTCCTTGCCGGTTCCTATGTTGATGTGGCAGTTGCGGACCTCGCGGATGCCGTCGGAACCCACCGGCGCATCCTTGCAGCAGTCGGCGAAATCCACGTTCAGCAGGATGTGGACGGAGGCGTCCGCCATATCCTCGCTCCAGAGGAATTCGCGAAGCGGACTGCCTGTGCCCCAGAGGGTTACGCGGCCCGGAGTGATGCCGTAGCGGGCGAGGACCTGCTCGATTGCCTGACGTCCGGCAAGGCCGGTGACTCCGTCCACGGGGCGGGCGTCGAGGTCCCTCCGGAGACTCTCCAAGTCTACCTGTCCGAGGCATTTGGCAAGATGGATCTTGCGCACCAGGGCCGGCAGCACGTGGCTCCTGCCGAGGTCGAAATTGTCGCCCGGGCCATAGAGGTTGGTGGGCATCACGGCTATGTAGTTGCAGCCATACTGAAGCGAGAGGCTCTCGCACAGCTTCAGGCCTGCAATCTTGGCTATCGCATAGGGCTCGTTGGTATATTCCAGCGGGGAAGTGAGAAGAGCGTCCTCCTTCATTGGCTGGGGGGCCATCCTGGGGTATATGCAGGTGCTTCCCAGGAAGAGGAGTTTCTTCACAGAATGTCTCCAACTTTCCATTATCACGTTCTGCTGGATCTGGAGATTCTGCCATATGAAGTCGGCGCGGTCGTGCAGGTTGGCCATTATCCCGCCTACGTGGGCGGCTGCAAGCACCACTGCCTCAGGCTTTTCCTCGTCGAAGAAAGCCCTGGTGGCGACCGGGTCCAGAAGGTCCAGCTCCGAGTGCGTTCGGCCCACCAGGTTGCTGAAGCCCCTGGCGGTGAGGTTGCGCCATATCGCCGAGCCGACGAGGCCGCGGTGGCCTGCTACGTATATCTTAGCGTCTTTGTCCAACATTTTCGATGTCGTATTGGGTCATTTCCTTTACCAGGTCCTCGAAGGACGTCCTGCGGGGGTTCCAGCCCAGTTTCTCGCGTGCCTTGGAAGGGTCTCCCAGCAGGGAATCCACTTCGGCGGGGCGGAAGAAACGAGGGTCAACCTCCACGAGGACGCGTCCGTCGGTGCCGATGCCCTTTTCGTCCACGCCTTCGCCTTCCCAGTGAAGCTCTATTCCGGCATACCTGAAAGCCAGGGTGCAGAACTCACGAACTGAGTGCTGCTCTCCCGTGGCGATCACAAAGTCTTCAGGCTCAGCCTGTTGGAGCATCAGCCACATACACTCCACATAGTCCCGGGCGTGGCCCCAGTCGCGAAGGGCGCCAAGGTTGCCAAGGTAGAGCTTGTCCTGCAGCCCGGCAGCGATGCGGGCTGCGGCCTGGGTGATCTTCTTCGTGACGAAGGTCTCTCCGCGGCGCGGGGATTCGTGGTTGAAGAGGATGCCGTTCACGGCATACATTCCATAGCTCTCACGGTAGTTCTTCACCGTCCAGAAGCCATATTGCTTCGCCACTCCATAGGGGGAGCGGGGATAGAAGGGGGTGTTCTCGTTCTGAGGGCTCTCGACGACCTTGCCGAACAGCTCCGAGGTCGAGGCTTGGTAGATGCGGCAGGTGGAGGCGAGGCCGCATATGCGCACCGCTTCCAGCAGTCGCAGGACGCCCACGGCATCGGTCTCGGCCGTGAACTCAGGCACTTCGAAGCTCACCTTGACGTGGCTCTGGGCGGCGAGGTTGTAGATTTCGTCGGGGCGTATCTCGCTGATGAGGCGTATCAGCGAGCTGGAGTCGGTCATATCGCCGTAGTGGAGCTGGAGCGAGCGGCCCTTGCGCATATCGCGGACCCACCCGTCGAGGTAGAGGTGCTCGATGCGGCCTGTGTTGAACGAAGAGCTGCGGCGCATCACGCCGTGCACTTCGTAGCCTTTTTCCAGCAGGAATTCTGCCAGGTAGGAACCGTCCTGACCGGTTATTCCGGTTATGAGAGCTGTCTTTGCCATATAGTTACAGTATCATTAGCGGTGAAGGGGACCTCCTCGGGAGGGGGCTGAGGTTGACTGAGCCGGGCTCTATGCCCAGCTTCCCGAGGGCCTGCAGGGCCCTGTCGTGTGCCTTGACGGGAGTGTTGTTGTTTTCGCTCAGGTGGCACAGGAATATGTTGCGAAGGCCGGGGTGCCAGAAACTCTCTATCGCCTCGGCGCACTGGTCGTTGCTGAGGTGGCCGTTGCCCTTGCAGATGCGCATCTTCAGGTCGTGCGTGTAAGGGCCCCCCATCAGCATATCCATATCGTAATTGGACTCTATGACCACGGTGTCGGCCTTTCGGGCCAGCTCAAGGGCTTCCTCGGTCATACGTCCTATGTCCGTCATTATCAGGAAATTGTGGTCTTCGACCTGGATGGCGAAGCCCACGGTCTGGCTGGCGTCGTGCGGGACCGTGAACCACCTCACGCGGAATGCCCCTATCTGGTTCCAGCCTTCGGAGAGGTCGCGGCGGCAGGCCGAAAGGGCGGCGCTGCGCATCGTCCTTGTGGCCATCGCCTCGTGGAGCACACGGGTTGCATAGACCGGCTTGGAGAGCTTCTCGCAGTAGGAATGGAGGCAGCGGATGTGGTCCATATGGTCGTGGGTGACGAGCACGGCGCCGAAGCTCTCATAGCCAAGTCCTTCTGCCCCCAGGATCTTCTTCATCCTTCGGAGGCTCACCCCGGCATCTATCAGGATGCCTTCCCTGCCGTCGGACAGGAAATAGCAGTTGCCGCAGCTGCCGCTGGAAAGACTCATAAACCGTATCATTCCTTGTTCTGTTCGCAGTATTTTGATATCACGCCATATGCATCCGTCACTCCGAGCTCGCCGGCGCGCGACAGGTCTATGCAGCCTTTCTCCTTGTCTTTCAGGTAGATAAGGACGAGGCCGCGGTTATAGTAGGCGTCGCCCATACCCGGGTAGAGGCTGATGGCGCGCGAGTAGCTGTCGATGGCTTCCACAAGGCGGGTGGACAGGCAGTAGAGGTTGCCGAGGTTGTAGTGGATGAAGGGGATGTCCTCCACGCGCTTTGCCGCGGCTTCCATATCCTCGATTGCCTCGGTGTAGTCATATGTCCTTGTGACGTTCTCCTTTACGCGGGCGCGGACCGTGCCCTTGTCGTCCATACTGAGGGTCTGGACGTTGTTTTCCATCGAGGCGATGAAGTCTATCATCTCCGCCCTCAGCACGCCGCGGTTCATCATATAGAAGGCCTGGCACATACGGCGGTAGGCCTCTGCGGGCTCGGCGGCGACCGCCTTGTCGTAGTAGGTCAGGGCGGTGTTGAACTTCTTGCCCGAGGCCTCGAATATGGCCTTGAGGAAGTCCCTCTCCTCCTGCGGTATCCTGTGGGAGTCCATCCCGTAGAGGACCTCCTCGACGGTTTCGGCCGCGGGAGCCTTGACCGTGTCGGCGCTGCTCAGGCGCACCGGGACGGCGGCTTCGGCGTAGAACTTGTCCACCAGGGGGTTCTCATACCTTGACTGGAGGGTGCTGTGGCCGGAGGGCCTTTCGGCGCTGAGGACGAACTTGTACAGGGGCTTGAGGCGTATGTCTATGTCCCTGTGCTGGAGGAGCTCGTCGTCGAAGTCTTTCTTGGCGAATTCGGCGTCGAGGGCCAGCAGGGAGCTGTATTTGCGGGTCGTGTCGGCGAAGGAGGAGGTGCCGGCGGTGCTGCGGTACTCCCGGACTTTCTCGCGGGCGGTGTTGTAGTCCTTCTCCGAGGCCTTTTTCAGGCCGAGCATATTTTCGGCATATGCCCTGTTCATATATGCCTTGGCGAAGTCGGGATAGAGCTCGATGGCCTTGTCATAGTCGTCGATGGCGTCGCGCCAGCGCTCCATCTGCAGGAAGAAGGAGGCGCGGTTGAAATAGGCCAGGACGTTGCGGGGGTTGATGTTTATGACGCGGTCCATATCGTCCAGGGCCTCGGGGAAGTTGCCCACCTGGGCGTGGATGAGGCTCCGGTTATAGAGGGTCAGGGCGTTGCCGGGCTCGTAGCGGAGGACGGTGTTGAGGTCGTCCATCGCCTTGTTGAAGTCCTTGAGCTCGTAGTACATTATGGCCCTGTTGAAGTAGGCGAAGGTGCTGGTGCTGTCGAGGCTTACGGCCTTGTCCATATCGGCTATGGCCTTGTCGTAGTCGCCCATCGCGGCATACAGGCGGCCCCGGCGCAGGTAGCCTTCCGGCTCGGAGCGGTCAAGCTCTATGGCCTTGTCATAGTCGGCCATCGCCTGGAGGGTGTCGGCCAGGAAGAGCTTGCTGGCTCCGCGGTTGAGGTAGGCCGAGGGGTCCTTAGGCTGCTTGCGGATATATCGGTCGAAATCTTCGACGGCCTTGTCGAACTGCTGGGAGAGGAAATAGGTGACGCCGCGGCTGAAGTACAGGCCTTCATAGCCGGGGCGCAGCGATATGGCCTTCTCGATGTCTTCGAGGGCCTGCTCATAGTCGCCGTAGCGGCTCTTGGTGATGGCACGGTAGTGATAGCCCGACGTGAAGACGGGGTTGAGGCGCACGGAACGGTCGAAGTCGACCCTGGCGCCGCGTATGTCGCCCAGGTTGTATTTCGCTATGCCCCTGAAGAAGAAGGCCCAGTGGTCGGTGGTGTCCAGGCGGACGAAGGTGTTGAAGTTGTCGATGGAGGTGGCATATTTGCCGTCCTGCAGGGCCTGCCTGCCCCTGAAGAAGAATACGTCCTTGTCATATTGGGCCGAGGCCGGCAGCGCAAAAAGCACCGCAGCGAGCACAATGAGGGCGTATTTTTTTACCATCTTCAATAATTATTAGTACATTTGCACAACAAAATACAAATATAATCAATATTTATCACTAATATTATGCCTGCACGGCAGAAAAGGAGCAATTTTTTTGTGGTCGCCGCCCTCGCTGCAGCGATGCTCATCCCTTTTCCCGCCCTTGCCAAGGTCATCAAGGCGGCCGGTAACGAATTCACCCACAAGGCCGTGACCGAGACGCGCCTGCGCAGCCAGGTGGAGTTCCTAAGCGGAGCGCAGTGTGCCGGCAGGATGATGGGCTCGGAGGGGTCGGAAAAGGCTGCGGAGTGGATTGCAGAGGAGCTCTCCCAAAGGGGAGTGCTGCCTATGGGCGAGTCCTGGTTCCACGGCTTCACGACGGAGAGCGGCGCCCGCGGCAATAACATAATCGGCTTTCTCCCAGGCACTTCCAAGTCTTCCTATATGATAGTCGCCGCCCATTACGACGGTCTCGGCATCCGCGAAGGCAAGCTCTATCCGGGAGCAGACAGCGACGCCTCCGGCGTGGCCGGAATGCTGGGCGTCGCCGCTATGATGAAGGAGATGGTCCGCATAGGGAAGAACTACCGCAAGAACATCATATTCGTCGCCCTGGACGGCAAGTTTGCCGACCTGGCCGGTTCGAAGGCCCTCTGGAAAATGCTCTGTGACGGCACGCTGACCAACCCCCAGACGGGCGAAGCCGTAAAGCAGGAGCAGGTGACGCTGATGGTGAACATAGACCAGATAGGCTGCACGCTGAGTCCCCTGAAATCGGGCCGCCCGGACTACCTCATCCTCCTTTCCAACCCCGCCTCGGACTATCACCGCGGCTCCCTTCGCGTTATGAACGAGAAGTATGGGATAGGCCTCGAACTGGGCTATGACTACTACGGCAGCAAGGATTTCACCCGCCTGTTCTACGAGAGGGTCAGCGACCAGCGTCCCTTCGTCGAAAACGGCCGTCCCGCGGTGATGTTCACTTCCGGGATAACCCTCAACAACAACAAGGACCGCGACACTGCCGACACCCTGGACTATACCGTTATGAAAAAACGCATCTGGCTGATTTTTCATTGGATAGAAAGGGTTATTTAGCTATATTTGCAATTTATGAAGCAGTTTTGGAAAATACTTAAGCGCTACGCCTCTCCCTACCGCGGCTACCTCGGCGGCGCAGTAGGGCTGAATATCCTTTCGGCGGTGTTCAACATATTCTCCTTCTCGCTTATCATCCCCATCCTCAATATGCTCTTCAAGCTGGATGACAAGGTCTACACCTTCATCCCCTGGGATGCCGACGCGGGCATAAAGGAGAAAGCCCTGAACAATGCTTATTATTATGTGAGTCAGCTGATTGCCAGCATAGGCCCTTCCCAGACGCTGCTGCTTCTGGGATTGTTCCTCATAGTCACGACGGCCCTCAAGACCGGGTGCTACTTCGGCTCCTCGGCCATTATGGTCCCCATCCACACCGGCATAGTCCGCGACCTGAGGATGCAGATGTATGACAAGATCCTCTCCCTGCCGCTGGGCTTCTTCACCCAGGAGCGCCGCGGCGACATCGTGGCCAGGATAAGCGGTGACGTGAACGAGGTGGAAGCCTCCATCCTGGCCGTGCTGGATATGCTCATCAAGAACCCCATCCTGATCCTCATCTATTTCTCCACCCTGGTGTTCATAAGCTGGGAGCTCACCCTCTTCACCCTGGTGGTGGTTCCTGTCCTGGGATGGATTATGGGTGCGATAGGCAAGTCCCTCAAGCGCGACAGCAAGGAGGTCCAGGAAAAGTGGAGCGACACGATGTCCCAGGTCGAAGAGACCCTCGGAGGCCTTCGTGTCATCAAGGCTTTCATCGCCGAGAAGGCTATGTCCTCACGCTTTTTCAAGGTGACCGACGATATGCGCCGCGGCCTGGCGAAAGTGCTTACGCGTCAATGCCTTGCGCATCCTATGAGCGAGTTTCTCGGCACGGGCCTCATAATGATAGTCCTGTGGTTCGGCGGCACTCTCATCCTGAGCGAAAGGGCCCCTATCGACGCCCCGACCTTCATCTTCTATATGGTCATCCTCTACAGCCTGATCAACCCCCTGAAGGAGTTCTCCCGCGCCAGCTACAGCATCCCCAAGGGTCTGGCTTCGATGGAAAGGATAGACAAGATCCTCTCCACGGAGAACACCATAAGGGAGGTCTCTTCACCCCTTCCCCTGGACGGCTTCGAAGACAGGATTCAGTTCAGCGGCGTGGGCTTCTGCTATGAAAGCGGCCGCCAGGTCCTTTCGGGCATAGACCTCGTCGTCCCCAAGGGCAAAACTATCGCCCTTGTCGGTGAATCCGGCGCCGGAAAGTCCACCCTGGTGGACCTGATTCCCCGTTTCTATGACGTGACCCGCGGCTCCATAACGATAGACGGAAAGGATATCCGCCAGGTGAGCCTGCACGACCTTCGCAGCCTCATCGGCTATGTCAACCAGGAGCCCATCCTCTTCAACGACACGATTTTCAACAACATAGCCTTCGGCAGCAAGGGTGTGACCCGCGAGCAGGTCGAGGAAGCCGCCAGGATAGCCAATGCCCACGATTTCATAATGGAGAAGGAGCAGGGCTACGACACCAACATCGGCGACCGCGGAGCCAAACTCTCCGGCGGCCAGCGCCAGCGCATATCCATCGCCAGGGCCATCCTCAAGAACCCTCCCATCCTCATCCTCGACGAGGCCACAGCCTCCCTCGACACCGAGTCCGAGCGCCTGGTCCAGGAAGCCCTGGACCGCCTGATGTCTTCCAGGACGACCATAGCCATAGCGCACAGGCTTTCCACGATCAAGAATTCCGACGAGATCCTGGTGATGAAGGAAGGGGAGATAGTGGAGCGCGGCACTCACGACGACCTCCTCGCTCTGGGCGGATATTACAAGAAACTCAACGATATGCAAAGCTTATGAAACAGATGGAAGTACCCTGTATCCCCGGTCTGGGAAAGATGACCGATGAGGAAGTTATCGTCGCCCTTGAGGAGCGTGGAGCAAAGTTCGCGGTAGACCACGTCTGCTGGCCCGGGGAATATCCCTACAAACCCCTGTGCGCCGGCACCATAGCCCACACGGGCGATTCCATCGCCATCCTCTTCCACGTGCGCGGACTGGACCTGCGGAGCGTGAACCTCTCCGATAACGGCCGCCAGTGGGAAGACAGCACCTGCGAGTTCTTCGTGGCCGACCCCCACGACGGCACCTATTATAATTTCGAGACCAACTGCGTCGCCACGACCCTTGGCGCAAAGGGCGTAGGCCGCAACAACCGTCTCGTCCGTGCCGATTCGGACATCGCCTCCATCCGCCGCTGGTCTTCGCTGCCGCGCGTGGCAAGGGAAGAGAACGGCCAGGTGGCCGAGTGGACCATATTCGAGATCATTCCTTTCCGCCTTATCGGCATCCCCGAAGGCGAACTGCCCGTCAAGCTCCTGGGCAACTTCTATAAGTGTGCGGACCTGACGGCGCATCCACATTATCTTAGCTGGAGCCCCGTAGGCTGCCCCAACCCCGATTTCCACCGTCCGGAATATTTCGGCGAGCTTATCCTCGGCAGGGTATGACAAGCCGTCTTCGCATAACCTTCAGGATATTGCTGGCACTCTACCTGCTGGCAATAGTCGTGTTATGCTTCGGCCATTTCAAGAGCAGTCCGGACATCCCCAAGATGCTCTTCGGCCTGCCCATAGACAAGGTGGTGCATTTCTGTATGTTCCTCCCTTTCCCCGTGCTGGTGTTCCTTGCCGTCGATAAGTACACGACGAAGGCCTGGCACAGCGTCCTCTTTGCGGTCGGTTTGTTCGTGGTCGGGTGTGCAATCGCGGTCGCGACGGAGCTTGGGCAGGGCCTCACCACCTGGCGCTCGGCCGACCCAAAGGATTTCTGGGCCGATGCCACCGCATTGGCAGTCAGTTCGTTGGCAGTGTTCATAATAGATATTTCCAAGCAGCACAAGTGAAAAGGGTATTAATCATTCTCCTGTCCCTGCTGGCCCTGGTCCCCGCCCGGTCGCAGGGACGCCTGGCCTCGCAGCTCAAACCGGTCACCGATTCCCTTGCGGTCCTCCTTCAGGAAAGGACCTCGGTAAAGGGCATAATCCAGATAAAGTCCGTCCTCAAGAGGGGGAATGAACTGGATTTCTATTTCACCCAGAACCTGGGGGATTTCCCCTGGAGCGAGTCTTCCGTGAAATGGTTCCGCAAGGCCCTTGAGGATTTCCTCCCGAAGGAGTATTCCTCCTACAAGGTGGGCGAGATTTATTCGAAGAACGTCAATCTCGAAGACCTTCCCGTGGCATCTCTCCACAAGGACGGAAAGGTGCACACTTCCAGGTATGCCAAGAAGGATCCCGGCCGGGCCCGTTTCGTGGCCGAGGAGGGCTCCCGCCGCTATGGCAAAGGCCTCACAGGCAGGAACATAGCCCTGTGGCAGAGCCACGGCTATTATTACGAGCAGAAGCTCCATTCCTGGCGCTGGCAGAGGGCCAAGAACTTCACCACGGTGGAGGATATGTACACCCAGAGCTACGTGCTGCCTTTCCTTATCCCTATGCTTGAAAACGCGGGCGCATATGTGATGACTCCGCGTGAGCGCGATACCCAGCGGATGGAGATAGTCTGCGACAATGACAAGTCCTTCGACGCTCCCCGCGAGGGCACCCTGCGCCGCAAGGGTTCCTATTACGAAAACGGCTCCTGGGAAAGCTGCGGGGCCGGTTTTGCCGACAAGAAAGAGTTCTACACAGGTAACGACAATCCCTTCACTATGGGCACCGCCAGGCAGACCCGTTCCGGCCGCGCCACCTGGACGGCGGATGTCCCGCAGAGGGGCTCATATGCCGTCTATGTGTCCTACAAGACCATTCCAGGCAGCACTGAGGCCGCACGCTACACCGTCCGGCATATGGGCGGACTGACTTCCTTTACCGTCAACCAGAAGATGGGCGGCGGCACGTGGATATACCTCGGCACCTTCTCCTTCGACGGCAGGGCTGAGGTCTCCGTGGCCAATGCCGGCAAGGGCATCCTCACGGCCGATGCCGTCCGCTTCGGCGGCGGAATGGGCAAGGTCGCCAGGGGAGACGATGACGTTCCCGTCGAGGAATGGACCATATCCGGAATGCCATCATATGTCGAAGGCGCCCTGTACAATATGCAGTGGGCCGGCATCGACAGCACCGTAACCCGCTCCTGGGCAGATGATTACACCCAGGACTATGCCAGCCGCGGAGCCTGGGTGCGCCACCTCAGCGGAGGTTCGGCCCTCAATCCCGACGAGCCCGGCCTCGGCATCCCGTTCGACCTTTCGATGGCCTTCCATTCGGATGCCGGCGTCACGCCCAACGACTCGATAGTCGGCACCCTGGCCATATATACCCTCCTGTGCGACGGCAAGAAGAAATACCCCGACGGCAGCGAGCGTATGGCCGCGAGGGAATATACCTCCTATATCCAGGAGCAGGTCGTGGGCGATATCCGCGCCCTGCATAACCCGGAGTGGTCCCGCCGCCAGATCTGGGACCGTTCCTACAGCGAGTGCCGCACCACCGGAGTGCCGGGCCTGATTCTGGAAATCCTTGCCCATCAGAACTTTGCGGATATGAAGTACGGCCTCGACCCTTCTTTCCGCTTCACCGTTTCACGGGCGGTCTATAAGGGGATGCTCAAGTTCCTGTCGAACTATTACGGCTGTCCATATGCCGTCCAGCCCCTCCCTGTGAATTCCTTCTCCGTCACCTTCGACAGCCCCAATACCGCGCTTCTGAAGTGGAAGCCTACCGCCGATGAGCTGGAGCCCACGGCAAAGCCCACGGGCTATATCCTCTATACCCGCAAGGGCGACGGCGTCTTCGACAGGGGAGTGGTCCTGAAGACCTTCAAGGAGGGCGATTATATCTGCGCGACCGTTCCGCTCCACAGCGGCGAGCTGTGCAGCTTCCGCATCGCGGCGTTCAACGAGGGCGGGATCAGTTTCCCTTCCGAGACTCTCTGCATATGCTCGGGCTCTGACAAGAAAGTGCTGATAGTCAATAATTTCGACAGGGTGTCAGCCCCCGCTTGGTTTGACACTCCGACCTATGCCGGCTTCGACTGCAGGCTCGACGGGGGAGTGCCGTATATGTATGACATAACCTACATCGGCGATATGTACCAGTTCCGCCGCCAGCTCCCCTGGACCGACGACGAGAATGCCGGTTTCGGCTCGTCCTTTACCGACGAGGCCGGGACGCAGACCGCGGGCAACACCTTCGATTTCCCGTATGTCCACGCCCGTGCAATGGAGGGCTACAGCGTCTGCTCGGCTTCCGCCGCTGCCTTCGCCGCCGATTCGACCCTTCGCAGCGGAGCCTTCCTGGCTGATATCATTTGCGGCAAGCAGGTGACGACTCCCGGAGGCATCGAAGAGCGTTTCACCGTGTTCCCCGCCGCTTTGCAGGAGGCCATAGGCTCCTTCTGCCGTGCTGGAGGCAACGTGCTGATCTCCGGCTCAAACATCGGCACCGACGTGTGGGATATGGTCTATCCCGTCGCCTATGACAGCACGTTCCGCGCTTCGACCAAGGAGTTCATCAAGGAGTATCTTGGCTACACCTGGCTCACCGGCTATGCCAGCCGCACCGGTGTCGTGAAGGGTATGCGCGGTTCCGCCGTGGATGTGCGCGGCCTTCCGGCCTTCAGCTACTGCAACACCCGCCGCCCCGACATCTACTGCGTCGAGACCCCGGACGGCCTCAATCCCGGCCGCACTGGCGCCAAGACCTTCCTCCGCTACGGCGACACCAACGTCTCCGCCGCCGTCTGCTGCGACTTCGGGGCCTGGAAGAGCGTCTGCCTTGGCTTCCCGCTGGAGACCGTCACCGACGAGGGGGCCCTCAAGGAACTGATGAACAGGATATTGAATTATTATCAATAAAGAAAAAGCTTCCGAAAAATCTTTCGGAAGCTTTTTTAACCTTTGCCCGTGAGAAATTATTTCTGACGGTTCTTGTATCTCTGATAGAATTTGTCCACGCGGCCGGCGGTGTCGACGAGCTTGACCTTGCCGGTGTAGAAGGGGTGGGATGTGTTGGAAATCTCAACCTTCACTACGGGGTATTCAACACCGTCAACTTCCAGGGTCTCCTTGGTGGTGGCGCAGGAACGGGTGATGAAAACCGTCTCATTGGACATATCCTTGAAAGCTACAAGTCGGTAGGTTTCGGGATGTATTCCTTTTTTCATTGCCTTAAATATTTAAGTTAACTATATAGTTTTCCTTTTGAGCCTGCAAATATACGACATTTCCTCCGCTTTAGCAACTTTTTCTTAAGATACTTGCACTTTTCCCAGGGAACCCGCAATAAAACCGGCCAAAACCATGCGTGTTCCCCTCTCTCCCCATCGCCCATAGACTGTCATCCTGAGGAGACCTTCACCGCTATTCCTTATAATCCAGCAGATTAGACAGGTGAACCTGAATGCTATTGCTCCCAATCTTGAACTTCCAATCCTGGGACTACTTCGAAATGCTTTAAGTTATGGGTTATTACGGTTAATCCGTTCTCAATTGCTGTTGCGCTGATAAGAAGGTCAAGACTGTCAATAGGAGTTCCATTATCAAGCAGTTCCGCTCTCAGCCTGCCAAATGTTTCTATGGCGGGGGAGACTGGCAATATATTGAATCTGGACTTGAGAAATTCGATCTCGTGCGCGTGTCGGTCATATCCACCCCTATAAGCCCCGGTGACTATCTCACCATAAGAGATCTCACTGATTGCACAATTCTCAATGCCGGCTTTTAAGATGGCTTCACGTATGCCATGTTGACCTCTGAACATTGAGATGAGTACGTTTGTATCAAGCAGATATTTCATAACTCTTCGATATCCCTGTCATTAATCCTTGATTTATGGAGGTCGTCAGATATGGCGTGAGAGTCTCTGGGATCATCATACCAGCCACCTTTAGATATGGCCTCAAATGGATCTCTCTCTCTGGAAATGACCACTCTTCCAGCCTCGTAAGAGATACGTACCGTATCCTTCATCTTCAGGTCCATTCTTTTAAGAATTCGTGAAGGAATAATTACTCCGCTACTATTGCCTATTTTAATAATACTGGTTGTCATAATCGTACGTTTTTGCAAAAGTAATAACAATAATTCTAAAAAACAAATAATGTTATAACTTTATTCCTTATAATCCACCCGCACGACTTTGCTCATGGCGTCCCAGTAGGGGAGGTTGTCGTGGCGTAGTTGGAGGATGAAGTAGAGGACGAAGAGGCCGAGGATGGTCGAGGGGATTGTGATGTAGTTGGAGTAGGAGGGAGAGAAGGGAGCAATTACTATTAATGAGGCAATCGACACTATCTGGGACACCAGGATGACGAAGAAGCCGGCTTTCCTCCAGTCCAGCAGCATGATGTATCCGACAAACACGGCTGCAGTGCTGACAACGATGAGAATACGGAGCCAAAGCTGGCTGTTGGCAAGGGGCAATATCCCGTCTGTCAGGAAAAGGGCCCATATGAACAATAATGTTCCCAATCCGTTAAGGATAGTGCAGAACCAAAGCCAGAATGTAATGAAACCGTGTCGTTTCGCCTCTTTCATAATATATACTAAATGTCTACGGCAAATTTAGCAACAATGTGCCGATATTGCAAATGTTATCAAATACTTGCTTTTGTTATCAAAATGTTATATCTTTGCCAAAAATGGTAACATATGGAGAATATAGTACAAACTGGAATCCGGATGGATGCGGACTTGCTGGAGAGCCTCAAAAGGGAGGCCAAGCGGCAGGGACAGTCACTTAATGCATTTATGGTCAGGGTGTTGGCGGCGTCGGTCACGCCGGTGTTGCCGAAACTCAAGCGTGAAGATTTCGAAGGAGAGTTGAGCGCAGAAAAGTTTGCCATTCTTGACGAAGTCCCTCAGGAATTGATAGATAGCGATCCTAAAATAGCAAGATTGATGTCCGTATGACTAAAGTATTCCTTGACACGAACGTGCTTATAGATCTGCTTGTTGCCTCGCGTCCCAGACATAATGACGCAGTCAAGTTGATGGAGATGATAAGACGGGGATTCTTCAAGGGCGCAGTCTCCACTCAATCCATAATTGATACGGCATATATTACCGGGAGATCAGATAAGGATGTTTATTCGCGTTACCGTGCTATTCTTGAGGACTTGATGTCAAGCCTGGATGTCTTTTCCATCACTGCTGACGATATCCATTGGGCAAGGACCTGCCATATCAGCGATTTCGAAGATGCAGCGCAGTTCTCGGCGGCGCTGTCGAACTACTGCAGCGTCTTTATATCCAGCGACGAGAAATTCAAGACCTACTCCCGGATGTGGACATTCACGCCGGGGGAGTTCCTGGATTTCGTCTTTGGGGATTACCCGAACCTGCTGAGGGACTGAAGGTTATTATTAAATTCTTATGACCACGGCTTTTGTCTTATCGACAGTGTTCATTGACATTCCGATGGGGGCTCCTACGAATGTCGGGTCGCACACCGTGTATTTTTCTCCGTCAAGTTCGAAGTAATCTCCGCCAATCTTCTCGGGGAAACGAACGGCCGCTGCAAGGTGTCCGGGATAATAGATTAGAGCAGTTTTCAGACCTACTATATCCCTTATGATCCTCGTGAAGAGGATGGCTCTGTCTTCGCAGTCGCAATATGGATAATACAGGGTCTCGTCCGGGAAAAATACCCTGTCTCTACCCCAGACTTTGTCGTCAAGTTGATAGACGAACCCCGTCTGGACAAGGTCAAGCACACGGCCCACGACTTCGACAGCAGTCTGGCCCTTAAGGAGTGGCAACAGCCTTTCATAGAAGCCTTCAGCGTTGAGGGGCCGCATAGCGTAGGGAATCCATTTTGAGTAATGGTTGTCGCCGGAATAAGTGACAGGGTAGGATTGATAATACTCCATTCTGGAAGTGTCAACCTTAGCCGTGACGCAGATGTCGGGGTATTTTCTTGATTGATAGGTTCTTTCTGAAGCAAACTTGACAGGGAACTTGCCGTCTTGGACATCAAGAAGCTGTACAGGACGGGTCCCGGGATAATCTTCCGTCATAATCTTAAGCCTCTCGGCTGGAGAACCGTCCAGCAGGTAAAACTTCTCATCGTCTACTGACCAGCTGGGATAGTGATAGACATTGCAGTCAAAATTAACCAGATAATGCAGGCTCTCGTCCGTGGCAAGACGAACCTTAAGTCCGCTTCGCATCAGAAGCCAGGCTTCCAGAAGCACTCTGGCATTGCCTGTGTTTGTACATACGGAAGCTGCAGCTTGCCTGACAAGAGTCAGATAGGCCCAGTCGCCGAGTTCCGCAGATGCCCTGATGGCCGAGCAATCCTCCAGGATGGATTCGGTGTCTTTGTTGCTTACGGCTTTCCAGGCCGCGGCTACGGCGCTGTTGCTTGAGATGTCTGGATTAGGGAACACTTTAGGTTCACAGCGCAGTTGAAAGCTATTGCCATACAAGGAAAATGTGGCTCCTTTGGGAGAGGCTTTCCGTGGCTTCAGCGGAGAGACTTTAGGTGACGGACCTATCTCAAGTGGTTTGAATTCCACTACGGATTCAATGATAACCTCGAAGTCTTCGTCGGGGATGTCGACGTCGTCAGGCAGTGGGGGAACTTCCTGGGGGACAACCAGTTTCGGCTCCTTCTCGGCCGGTTTGCCTTCGAACCAGGCCCAGGCGTACTCGAGGAATTTTACGAATTGCTTTTCATTCCTTTTCTGGAATTGGACGAACTCCCTCTGGTTCTTCCCGAGGAACTCGTCGAACTCTTTCTGGAAGTCCCTGCCGCCTTGGGCGGAAAGGCATACAGAGGTGACCAGAAACGTGAGAGCCGCTAATAGTATCTTTTTCATAACGTCATTATCAGAACATATAACCAATGCATATAAAGGGGAAAGGCCCACCCCTTGATACTGTTTCAATACTTTGAGAACTCGCGTTCAGGTCGTCCCATGGGTACGAACGGGATGAATGAATAACACTTGTTTTAGGTATAACTCTTGCTCCGGCCTCTATGTAGAAGCGTTTAGCGAGAAAGCCAATACTGACGTTTCCGGTTAAGCCGTTTGCTTTCCAATCTCGTGAAGAATACTGAATCCATCCTGCCCCTGCTTTTGCGTATAATTTTTTAGAAAACCTTATCGCAACCGATGCATCCAGGCCTAATGTGAAAGGGTCACTGCTATCAAGGCTATAAAAAACTTCATCTTCATATACTGAGGGGAACGCGTAAAATGTAACGTCCACTCCAAATCTTGACCCCGCGATATCGTAAACTCCCAATCCGGCATTTATCCCTAACTCAGTATCCATGAACCATCCCAATCCCATTCCGGCCTTAATCAAAAATCTGGTGGGCTTTTTTGTCAAGTTGTTACCCTTGGCAAGGACGAAGAACCGCACCTGGTCGCTGTCAATTCCGCCGAATTCAGACAGGACATCCCAGAGGATAACCTTCCTGCCGGAGCCTGCGACCCTGCCAGCATCTCCGGAGACGTAGAATAACGGGCCGGAATATGTATTGCCGCCGTCGAGGGAGATGTAAAGTGACACGTCCGCATTATTCGCATCAAGAGAATAACCAATCATCACCTTGTCTCCGTCGGTAGTGAACTTCACGTTGGACACCAGGCCCTTGTCCTGCGAAGAAAGGTCCTTTGAAGATATCCATCCCTGCTGCGCAAACGCCGATGCCGCGAATACGAGGACGAAAGAAATGATTGAGAGTAAACGACGCATGTCCTTAGCTATTTTGATATAGTTATATCCTTGTAGATCACGCACATAGCCTTGTCGCGGCTGCGGCAGCGGGAGAGCCAGCGATTGAAGTCCTTGTTGGACAGGGAGCGCGGGAGGTCGCTGTCTTCAGACTGATGGTCTTTGGCTCTGGAGAACGCTCTTGGAGAGAAAACAACCCACAAGCGATTGATTTCCGTGCCCTCGGATGAAGAAAAAAGCGAATACTGGTCCACTCTTTCTCCTACAGCCTTGTGGGAATCGGAGAAGAAGACATATTCCTGTCCTGCCTTGACAGGGTAGGAGGGTGCCGAGCTTGACCGGTAGGGGAGAAGGCGCTGGACTTCGTCATCTCCATCAAACAGGTAAACTGTGAGATAGCCGTCAATGGGAGAAGAAAAGCGTAGATACAACTCGTCTCCATCCCGGAATGAGTCGGTCTCAAAGCGCGAATCTGTTCCATTCCCCAGAAGCTGGCAGGACAGATCGGCGTGGTCGGCGGTCAGCTCGCGGATTCGGCCTTTCACATAGACGGTAACTACCTGAAAACCTTCTTTTGTGACGACCTCCGAGAAAGATGGCTCCCCAATGGTCTCAATCCATTCCCCTTTTACTTCCGTTTGGGCGAAGGACTTTACTTCTTCGCTGATTCCATCTCCGGACATAACCACAGTCTCACTGACAAAAGTGCCGAAGTTGTCAGCTATCAATTTGAGTTTCAACTGTTCCAGGGCTTCTGTCATAACCATTTTCGGGGGGATGTCCAAAGAGCCGCGGTAGGTAAGCCTGCCACTTACCACCTTCTCTTTCTGGGCAAAGGAAACAAGGGTAGAAGCTATGAGCAATAATGCTATAATGGTAATCTTTTTCATCTTAATGGTGTTAGTTAAGTTTCCACTTTCTCCAATCTGCGGTGACTCCGGTGCCGACAGTTACTGTCGGTTCCTGTTCGCGGTTCAATTCGCGCAGGGCGGTCCTTGCAGTCTCCAGCTTGGCCGTGTCGAACAGTTCTCCAAGTGTCATTCCTCCCTTTGAACCTTTATCCATAAAGGCTTTGAGGATAGTGTACGTAAAGAGATTGTGATTCTTCGCTGCATAAGCACTTGCTGTCTGTGTCCCACTCGAAGCGGAGATGATGACTATGTTGCCTTCCGGGGTGCTGTCTGAAGGACGGATCCTGACGCTGGAAGAACCTTCTCCATAACGGAGTGCCATGTCGTCAGGACGTCTGCCGGAGAAGCAGGATTCGAGAAAGAGAACACAGGCGTCAGTGTCATATCTGGTAAGAGCCTTGACAAGCTTGTCTTTTGAATAACAGGTGTTTGCGACCCTTTCTGAGGAGCCGTCTATCGGGATAAGGTATGATGAGCCGTTGTTTTCGGACATGCCGTGACCGTAGTAGAACACAAGGAAGCGACTTTCGGGATAATATTTCATATTATTGGAGAAGAATGTCACAGCATCTTCCATCTCCACCTTGGTGAGATTCTCCTTGATGGTAATGTTCTTCTCCGGAATTCCCATTGCGTATGTGCAATATTCTTTCATTGTCCTTCCGTCGGTTGCGGCCGTAGGGATGTAGCTCTCCTGCTTGTAGTCGCTATTGGCGATAATTAGGACGAAGGTGTCGTCATTCTTGACATTGACCTGAGGGACATTCATATCCACATCTGAACGCAAGGTCCTTAGGACAATTTCCTGCTTGTTGTCCTCCCTGGCGTTGATGCTTATCACGGAGGGGGCTGCATCAAACCTCTGGTTCAGTTTCAGGGTGGCCAGTCCGTTTTCGGCATACTTGCCATACTTTTCTTTAAGAACCAGGCTGACAGGGACCTCCGTCCCGGAATAACGGTTGTTTATTATGAGTTTATAGCATACGAGCCTGGATTCGCCCGGTTCAAGGGAGAAGTTCCCCAAATGCTCGGCATCGCCGTCAATACGATAGACATCCTCAGGGAGACGCAGATCGATGGAAACGTCATCGGCCCGTCCATAACTCAGATTCTGGACTACTGCCTGGAATTCGAAAATGCTTGCTTTCTTAAGGACGTTTGCTCCGCTGCCAGCCACCTGATAAGACGCCATCACCACCTTAGGGGCCTTGAATGAGCGGGTCTGGATGGCCATTATCCGTGGTTCCGTCCCGAATCCTTTAGGCTCGTCAATGGCGAATTCGATATTCATGGAGCCGTCGGCAGTGTTCAGCCCTGCGGTGATAGGAAAAACTACCGAGGACGTTCCTCCCACGGGGATGTCCGGTAAGCGTTCACCGTTCCTGGCCGAGACTCCCTGGGTGGTTCCGGAGAGCTTGACGGCTGACTTGAGCCCGGTTGCCGGTCCCAGCCCGGAGTTTTTGACAGTCAAGACTATACGGCACTGTTCACCGGCATTGATGGCGTTATTACCATCCGCGTCTTCAAACACAGGATCACCGACAATCTCGAGGATTGGCGGTTTGAAGGAAGAACTGCCATTGTTGTTGATAGTAGTACTCCTGTCCTTGCCAGCCCCTTTGCCGATGGACAGTTTTCCAACTTTGGATGTCTGTGCGCAAATGGTCCCGCAGGCTGATGCGAGTGCGATTATGAAGACGATTCTTTTCATTACTCGGCTTTTGTGAAGGTTACTACTCCTGTTTTTTGTGAAGAGTCGCCGCCCTCGAAGACTGTCTTGACCCTCCAGTGGACTTCACCGTAAGAAAGCAACTTCCCGGCTTCAATGCTCATTTCGGTGAGTGTCTCACCTTTGTCTTTGGCGATGAGATTACCCTCGGCGTCAAGGAGAATTATCTCGGAATACTCTGCACCGGATGTCTGCCAGCGGAATACGAAATGACGTTCAGGATGAGAAACGCGGACAGAATAAATGTCTTTTGAGGGGCGGATCATTTCAAGTTCCCTGCGGATAACAACACTTGGGGCGGCTGTCGAGACGTTATCCTCTATGACAGAGCCACTCTGGGGAGCGGGTTCCGGCTCACCTGAAATGACCTGAGGCGTCAGATCGGGCGTGTCAGCAGGGGCCTGCCCGGCAATTTGTTCATCCGAAGTCGGCATGTCTTTTCCGTTTTCGGCATACATAGGTTCCTTGGTATTCCAGCGAGGGACGACGACAAGGGCTACTACCAGCATGGATGCCGCAATGGCCATTACGATGGATACCGTTCGGAAAACCGGAAATTTATGGACTTTCTGTTTGGATACGAAAGCTCTGGCCCTATCCAGATCCGCGGCTCTGGCAGGGGTGGTTCCTGCAAGGGAGGCGGCTACCTGACATTGCCGCCATTCCTCTGAGGACTCTTCAGACAGGGTGAGATCCCGAAGGACTTCCTCCGTTTCTTTGTCTGATGCACAGCCGTCAATAAATGATGCAAGTTTTTCTTCGTCAATCATCACTGTAGCTTTTTAACCTTTCCTTAATTCTTTTTATAATCCGGTTCTTGATGGTGTAGATATAGTCAACTCCCAGTCCGAACCTTTTGGCAACTGTCTGGGGGGCTTTGTCTTCCACTATCAGTTCCCTGGCTATCACCCTGTCCCTTTCAGAAGGAATTTCAGCAAGGGCGGAGGAAATGTCCATGCTCATACCGGCATCACTTTCCTGGACCCAGTCACCCACAAATGACTCCCATTTATCATTTATAGTGATGAGCCCGGCGGAATCTATCTTGGAATGCTTGAAATTTCTGAAAAACCGATATGAAACCACGGATATCCACGTAGTTAACTTGGATGAACCGTTGAAAGTTTTCAGCCTGTGCCAGTTGTCCTGGCTCATATGCAGGTAAAACTCATTTACGAGTTCTTCCACATCCTGTCCCTGGGGGAAGAGCTTGTAGACGTGATATTGGAAAATTGGCCAGCACCTTTCATAAAAGAACCACACAATAGCATCGCTATTGTTGCTAGACAAGAGTGAAACTATCTGATTGTCAGATAGTTGCCGATATGGGTGGAGAGGGGCAGCCGACTGACTCATCACGGTTATCAATATTAGTTTTTACAAATATAGTCAATAATCGCTGGTTATCATATAATTAAATTAAAAAACTCCGCCGGTTGCCGGCGGAGTTATGTCAGGGTAGACGGGCTACTAAAGGTCTTCATCAAAGTGCTGGTTCTCATAGGCTTCCGAGAAGCGGTCGAAATCGAACAGTTTGTTGAATTCCTCGCGGTGCTTGTCGGACTTGTCCTGAAGTGTTTCCATAACAGCCTCTTCCACAAGGTCAGCTGCCTGACGCATGTCATAGATGTAGGTGGATCTCACTTCATAGACTTTCTTGTTCTGAAGCCTGTACATTGTCCCGGTGTTGACAATCCTGCCAAGTTTCTGTGCTACAATGATCTTCGCATCTGAAAGGGTCTGACTGATGGAGGCTCCCATCTCAGGGGAAGTTTCGTCGTTGGCGATTGACTGGTCAATCATAGCTGCGACCGTAGACTGAATCTGGGAGGCGAGATCAACGATTGCCTGGGTCCTGGCTGAGGTGTTGGCTGCTGCATAGGAGCCGCCGGTAGCAGTCACTGAAGAGTGGATATACTTCGGATATCCTGCTGCGTCATCCTGCCAGAGTTTCTCATTTCTCCTCTGAATCATCTTGTCCAGAGGAAGGTCCATACTCTTCCAACCTTCCTTGGTGAGTTTCTTTGCCTCCTTGCGGATTGCCCTTTCGGATTTCTGATAGAGGGACTTGCGGGATTCCTTGAGTTCCTTCTTAATCTGCCTGCGCTCCTTATTGGTGAGTTCATCCTGGGCATAAACATTGACTGCGGAGAGAGTCATAATCGCGGCGAGCGCAATACCGATAGCATTAAAAGTTTTCATAGTCGTATAATTTTTTTTGTTGTTTGTTTTCCGTTTTCTGCTTATTTATAGCATTCAGCGAAACGGAATCTATCAACGACAGCAAAAAAAATTGAAAAAAGGGTTATTTCATCCGTACCGGCTGGTCGGGGTAGAGGGAGAATCGCTTGGCCTTGCGGATCCATTTCTGCTCTTCGGCCTTGACGTGCTCGCGGGCGTCCTGGAAGGAGATTTCGCCCTCGAGGTAGGTCTTGAGGACGGGGTCTGAGAGCTTGCGCCAGAATTCCGGGGCGATTTCGAACTGGGAGTAGCGGCCCAGGAAATAGTGCATAAGCTGCAGCGTGTGGAGCAGGGAATGGTATTCCGCTCCAGGCTGGAGCATAATCTGGTAGCCATAGCAGCGCTCGCCCGCATAGCGGCCGGCGGAAGGCTTGAAGGAGCAGGGACGCATAAGCACGCCGTCGGGGCGGGGGACGGTCTCCAGCTGGCCCGGTTTGATGAAAGGCGCACCTATATACTCATACGGGCGCGCGGTGCCGATGGCCGGGGTTATGGTCGTGTTGTTCCACAGGCCGCCGCCGCTGTACATATAGCAGGTGAACATCCCGGGGATGTCGGAAGCGGGCGCTATGGTCCAGGGCATAATCTGACGGGTGGCATCGGAGGCAAGTGCGGAAATCACGTGCAACGGGAACTTGGCACCGATTTCAGAGTAGTAGAGGTTGCACAGCTCGCCGAGCGTAAGTCCGTGGCGGTGAGCAACTTTCGGGACGAATTCCTCACTCTCGCCACTGGGGATGGAACCCTCTACGAACCGGCCTGCAGGGTTGATGTGGTCCACTATATACAGGGCGGGGGAGTCCTCTCCCATCTGTGCGAGGCAGCACATCAGCCGGCAGACGTCCTTGGTGTAGTTGAAATATCTTGCCCCGACATCCTGGATTTCGACCACTACGGCGCTGAGCCCCTCCAGGGCCTCCTTTTCGAAGGATATGTGGTTGGTGCCCGGAGTGAGCTCGGTGTCGTGCGGCGTGAAGACAACCTCGAGGTTGCCCCTTTCCCGGAAGAGGTCATACATATACCTGTCCCTCAGGGTGTCCCAGCAGTTCTGGGTGCAGAAGCAACCGACCCTGCCGTCAAGCAGGGCCTTGTCAAGCTGGTCTTCCAGCGGGGTCGTTCGGAATGAGAACATCAGCCGATGATCTTCTTCGCCACGGCGATGATCTCCTCTCCGAGGGCCTCGGCTGCCTCCATAGTGGGGGCCTCGGCATAGATGCGGATGATGGGCTCGGTGTTGGACTTGCGCAGGTGGACCCACTTGCGCTCGGCCTCGAAGCTAATCTTCACGCCGTCTATCGTGTTCACGTCCTCCTTGGCATATATGCTCTTGAGCTCCGAGAGGATCTTCTCGATGAGGGCGGGATCGCTGAGCTGGATCTTGTTCTTGGCGATGAAATACTGCGGATAGGTCTTCTTCAACTCGCTCACGGAGAGTTTCTTATGGGCGAGGTTGCTCAGGAACAGGGCGACTCCGACCATCGCGTCGCGTCCGGCGTGGATGGCAGGATAGATGACGCCTCCGTTTCCTTCTCCGCCTATGAGGGCGTCCACCTTGTGCATCAGTGTCGTCACGTTTACTTCACCGACGGCTGAAGCATAGTACTTGCCGCCGTGAGCCTCCGTGACATCGCGAAGGGCGCGGGTAGAACTCAGGTTGCTCACCGTTGCGATAGGCTTTCCTTCCTTCTCGGCAAGCGAGCAGAGGTAGTCGGCTACGCTGACGAGGGTATATTCCTCCACGAAGGGCTCGCCGTTCTCGCATATGAAGGCAAGGCGGTCCACGTCAGGGTCTACGCTCACGCCGAGATCCGCCTTCTCCCTCTTGACGGTTTCGCAAAGGTCCACGAGGTTCGCAGGCAGCGGCTCGGGATTGTGGGCGAAGTCGCCGGTAGGATTGCAATTGAGGCCTATGCACTTGACACCCAGGCGTTTAAGCAATCTGGGCATGATGATTCCGCCGACTGAGTTGATTGCATCTACCACCACGGTGAATCCTGCGGCCTTTATGGCTTCGACATCCACAGCGGGGAGTGCGAGGACTGCATCGAGGTGCTTGTCGGTGAAGTCTTCCTCGGTGATTGTGCCCAGTTCATCCACTTCAGCAAAGGTGAAGTCCTCTTTCTCAGCGAGGTCGAGGACAGCCTGGCCCTCCGCCGCGGTGAGGAACTCGCCCTTGTCGTTGAGGAGCTTGAGGGCGTTCCACTGACGGGGATTGTGGCTGGCGGTGAGGATGATACCGCCATCTGCACCTGCAAAGAGCACTGCCATTTCTGTGGTGGGGGTGGATGCGAATCCGCACTTGACCACGTCGATTCCACAGCCTATGAGGGTTCCAACAACCAGCTGCTCCACCATATCACCTGACATCCTGGCGTCCTTTCCTACCACTATCTTGTACCTGGGGCCATTCGGTGCGGGCTTGCGGCTGGGCAATGTCGCTGCATATGCAGCGGTGAATTTGACGATGTCAATGGGGGTGAGTGCGTTACCGGGGGCGCCTCCTATGGTGCCTCTGATGCCGGAAATGGATTTGATAAGTGTCATATCGTTAAAAAAAATTTGCAGGTAAAAATTTTTTGCGTATCTTTGCATTCCCTAACGGAAATGCTGGGTTCGTATAACGGTTAGTACTCGAGATTCTCAATCTCGCAATAGGAGTTCGATTCTCCTACCCAGTACCAGGCAGCCGACCTTTATGGCCGGCTGTTTTCGTTAATTCTGTACGGGGATTCCTCCGGAGAGGGGCTTGGAAGAAGTGTTGATCGGCGTGCCTGCCACTATGGGCTTCACGGGCTGCTGGGAGGCCTTGGGAGCCACCACATTGCCTGCAAGCTTGTCGAACTCGCCGTCTGCGAGCATCTTGCAGTTGCCGTCGAAACGGGCTCCGAGCTCGACCACGAGCCTCTTGATGTGAAGGTCGCCTGCCACGGTGCATCCTGCCTTCAGGGTGAGGGTGTCACGCACGTAGAGGCTTCCTGTCATACGTCCCCAGAAATCGACGTTGTCGCAGATGATGTCGCCGCTGATGACGGCGTTCTCGCCGACCACGACACGACCCTTGGAGTGTATCTTGCCCTCGAAGGAGCCGTCGATACGGATGTCATTCGGAGAGGAGATCTCTCCCTTGATTACAGTTCCTGTAGAGATCCTGCTGACCTCGTTAACATTCACTACCGGTTCCATTGTTTTAGCCATATCTTATTGTTATTTTATATCTTTACACTAAGCCTTTGCCGTGGCAGTTCTTGTATTTCAGGCCGCTTCCGCAAGGGCAGGGATCGTTGCGCCCGACCTTCTTCTCCACGTGGACGGGAGTGTTGCTGCGCTGCTCGCCGTTGGTGGTGAGGTCGCTGCGGCGGGTCTGCATCTGGCTCATATCGGTGCGCCTGGGCGCTGCGGCCCTTGCCGGCTGGGCATTGTCTTCGCGGATGTTGATGAAGCTGCGCAGCAGGAATGAAAGGACGTCCTTGTAGAGGGTCTCGAGCATCTGGGCGAAGAGCATATAGCCTTCCTGCTTGTAGACCACCAGCGGGTCTTTCTGCTCGAGGGCGGCGTTCTGGACGCTCTGGCGCAGGTCATCCATATCGCGCAGGTGCTGCTTCCAGTGCTCGTCTATCTGCCAGAGGATGATGGTCTTGCTCAGGGTCTTGGAAAGCTCCTTGCCTTCACTCTCATATGCCCTGCGCAGGTTCACCGGCAGGGTGAGGGCCTTGCGTCCGTCGGAAATGGGGACGGCTATGTTCTCATAGACGCTGCCGCTCTTCTCATAGACCTGCTTGATGACAGGATATGTCTTAGTCACGAGGGCTTCCATACGGCGCTGATAGACTTCCTGCATATGCTCGAAGAGCTTGGCGGACAGGTCCTTGGGCTTGGCGTGGTTGTAGAATTCCTCGTCAAAGCCGGGGTCTATCGACAGCTGGGACATAAGATAGGCCGAGAAGCCGGCGTAGTCCATCCCTTCGGTGTGGTCGACGACCATATTGGCGCTGTCGATCATCATATTCATAACGTCTATCTGAATCCTTTCTCCGGAAAGGGCGTTGCGGCGGCGGGAATATATCGCTTCCCTCTGGTAGTTCATCACGTCGTCATACTCGAGGAGGCGCTTACGGATGCCGAAGTTGTTTTCCTCGACCTTGCGCTGGGCCTTCTCAATGCTGCTGGAGAGCATCGAGGACTCAAGGGCGTCGTTTTCTGTCATACCGAGGCTGTCCACCACCTTGGCTATCCTCTCGGAGCCGAAGATGCGCATCAGCTTGTCTTCCAGGGAGATGTAGAAGGTCGATGAACCGGGGTCTCCCTGACGTCCGGCACGGCCTCGCAGCTGGCGGTCCACACGGCGGCTGTCGTGGCGTTCAGTGCCTATGATGGCAAGACCGCCCGCGGCCTTCACTTCGGGGGATAGCTTGATATCCGTTCCACGGCCAGCCATATTGGTGGCGATAGTCACGGTGCTGCTCTGACCGGCCTGGGCGACTATTTCAGCCTCACGGGCGTGCTGCTTGGCATTCAGCACGTTGTGGGGAATGCGGCGCAGCGTCAGCAGACGGCTCAGGAGCTCGGAAGTCTCGACGTCGGTCGTGCCCACGAGCACAGGCCTGCCGGCCTTGATGAGCTCTTCGATGCGGGCAATGACGGCGTTGTATTTGGCCTTCTTCGTCTTGTATATAAGGTCGTTCTGGTCGTCGCGGATGACGGGGCGGTTCGTCGGGATGACCACCACGTCGAGCTTGTAGATGCTCCAGAACTCACCGGCTTCCGTCTCGGCCGTACCGGTCATACCGGCAAGCTTGTGATACATACGGAAGTAGTTCTGGAGGGTGATGGTGGCGAAGGTCTGTGTCGCGGCTTCGACCTTGACGTTTTCCTTTGCCTCCACGGCCTGGTGGAGTCCGTCGCTCCAGCGGCGGCCTTCCATCACACGGCCGGTCTGCTCGTCCACAATCTTGACCTTGTTGTCCACTATGATGTAGTCGACGTCCTTCTGGAACATCGCATAGGCCTTAAGCAGCTGGGTGACAGTGTGGATTCGTTCGCTCTTGAGGGAGAAGTCCTCCATAGTGGAGTCCTTGAGGGACTGCTTCTCGGCGAGGTCCGCCTCCATCTTGTCGATTTCGGCGAAACGGGAGCCCACGTCGGGGATGACGAAGAAGTCGGGGTCGTTGACGCTCGAGGCAAGCAGGTCGTGGCCTTTGTCCGTCATATCCACCGAGTGCTGGATTTCATTGATGACGAAGTAGAGCTCGTCGGTCACCTGGGGCATCTCGCGCTCGTTGTCCTGCATATAGAAGTTTTCGCTCTTCTGGAGGATCTGCTTTATGCCGGGCTCGCTGAGGTACTTGATGAGGGGAGGATATTTGGGAAGGCCCTTGTGGCAGCGCAGCAGGAGCTTGCCGCCGAGGGTCTCATCGCCTGCGGCGAGAGCCTTCTTGGCTTCGTTAAGTGTCTGGGTGACAAGGGTTCTCTGCTTGAGGTAGAGGCTCTCGACATAGGGGCGGAACTCCATAAACTGGGCGTCGTCCTGGGCCTTGGCCACCGGGCCGGATATGATGAGCGGGGTCCTGGCGTCGTCGATGAGGACGGAGTCGACCTCGTCGACTATGGCGAAGTGATGCTTGCGCTGGACAAGGTCGCCAAGGTTGACTGCCATATTGTCACGCAGGTAGTCGAAGCCGAACTCGTTGTTCGTTCCGAAGGTGATGTCGCAGTTATATGCGCGCTTGCGGGCTTCGCTGTTGGGCTCGTGCTTGTCGATGCAGTCCACGGAAAGGCCGTGGAACTGGTAGAGGGGGCCCATCCACTCAGAGTCACGTTTGGAGAGGTAGTCGTTGACCGTCACAACGTGGACTCCCTTGCCTGCGAGGGCGTTGAGGAACACGGGGAGGGTTGCGACGAGGGTCTTTCCTTCACCGGTGGCCATCTCCGCGATCTTGCCCTGGTGGAGGATGATGCCGCCGATGAGCTGGACGTCGTAGTGGACCATATCCCAGGTCGTTTCGTTGCCGCCTGCGACCCAGTGGTTGTGCCAGATGGCTTTGTCGCCGTCAATCGTGACGAAGTCCTTGCCGGCGGCGCTGAGGTCGCGGTCGAACTGGGTGGCGGTGACCTCGATGCTCTCGCTCTGGGCGAAGCGGCGGGCGGTGGACTTCATAATTGCGAAGGCCTCGGGGAGGATTTCGTTAAGGATCTTCTCTATGGCCTCGTCCTCTTCCTTGACGAGCTTGTCGGACTCGGTGGCGAGCTCTTCCTTGCGGGAGACGGGAATGTCGGTCTCCAGCTCGGCCTTGATTTCCTCTATCCTCTTCTCGAAGGGGGCTTCAACCCCGCGGATGCGGGCCTTGAGAGCCTCGGAATGGGCCCTGAGGGCATCGTCGCTGAGGGAATCTATGTCTTTATAAGCGGCCAGCACCTTGTCCAAAACAGGCTTCACAGCCTTCATATCCTTGTCGGCCTTGGTGCCGAATAATTTCTTGATAATGTCAGTTAATCCCATAAATAAAACCATTTTATGCCATTTTGGCACATAATCCCACAAATTTAATAATAATTACCTTATTATCATAGATAATACCAAAAAAACCGACGGCGTGAACCATCGGTTTTTTTAAATCCGGGATTAATGCTTCCCTACATCATAAGCGCTGCCATAACTGCGCCGACGAGGCCGAGGATGGCGTAGAACTCAGGAAGGGCGGCGTAGATGAGGGTGTTGGTGAAGACGTCGTGACCCTGGCTGACGCCGACGATGCCGTTGGCGCAGACCTGGCCCTGGCGGATTGCGGACAGCATACACACCAGACCTACCGAGACACCGATGCCGAACACGAGGGCGCCGCTTTCAGCGACCTTGCCCATCAGCATGAAGAATGCCACGAAACCGTAGATACCCTGCGTAGCGGGGAGGGCGGAGAGCACCATATAGTTACCGGAGCCTTCCGGTTTGAGTTTGAGAGCGCCTTCGGCTGCGTTGCCGGCGATTGTGGTGCCTATTGCAGAACCGATTCCTGCGAGGGCGAGGACGAGGCCGAGCCCGAGATAACCAAGAATTAAATTAAGCATGATTGTTTGATTTTTATTTTGTTATTATTTCTTCAAAGGGTTATAGCTGCGTCCCACTCCCTCATATCCGGAATTCTTGAAGAACTCCAGGAAATTGAGCCTCAGGGGATGCACGAAAGCTCCCAGGGCGGCCATCGCCACGTTCAGGGTGTGGCCTATGATAACTACCAGCAGGAAAGGAATCCAGGCGATTGTGTTGGAGCCGTCGCCCAGAATCATATTGCCGATGCTGTTGAATGCCAGGCCGAGCATACTGCCGGCAAGGCCGAGGGCATAGAGGCGGAGGTAGCTCAGCACGTCGCCGACAAGGCCGGTCGCGGTGTTATACGTGTCCCACAGGCCTACGCCTACGTTGGCCAGCTTGTTACGCTTGGGGTCGTTGAAAACGAATATGCCGAGGGCGGAGACTATGCCAAGGACAATGATTATCCACTTGGTCAGCTGGGCCTCGAGGACTCCCACAAGGGCAAGGGCGCCGACAGTGACGCCGCCCACGATAAGCAGGGTCCAGCCCCAGGTGCCGAGTGCTCCTGCAAGGCCTTTGTTCTTCGTTTCCTCATATGTCTTCACGCACAGGGCAAGGCATATGTGCACTACGCCGACTATGAGAGCCAGCACCATAGTGCCGTCATATCCGGCGATCTTGCCGGGGAGGAACACGCCGCTTATGGGGGCGAAAACCTCCCACTGGGATATGTCCATCGAGAAGAAGGTGTGGAAGAGGAAGCCTATGACGGCGGTCCCGGCGCCAAGGGTCACTACCAGCGGCGACAGGTCCTTGAAACTTTCCACCTTGCGGAGCAGCAAACCTATGATTATCAGGATTATGCCATATCCGCAGTCGCCCATGCAGAAGGCGAAGAACAGGAGGAAGAATACCGATATGAAGGGGGTCGGGTCGAAGCCGTTGTAGGCCGGGCGGCCATACATGTCGGTCAGCACTTCGAACATACTGACGAAGGCGTTGTTTTTCAGCTTTATGGGAGGATTATCCTCCAGGGAGGCGCTGTCCTTGAGGAAGAAGAATCCCAGCCTTTCAAATGCTTTCTCGGCCTGGGCGGCATCATCGTCGGGGACGAAACCGGTGAAGGTCGTGATGTGGCCTTCGGCGGCGTCGCCGGCGGCGTGGGATGCAAGATACCGGTCAAGGGATGCGGTCTTTACTGCGAGTTCTTCCTTAAGCGAAGGGACATATTTCTTCAGCCCCTCGAGAGTGGCCTTCCAGTGGTTTGCCTCTCCGGAGAGATTCTCGATGTGTTCCTTCATCTGGGCGGCGGTCCTGCCGGGAGCGGGAATCTCACCCACGGTAAAGCTCTGGTCATCCGCCGGCGAGACGGTCACGAACCAGACATACTTCCCGTCTTCGAATATGACCTGGAGGGCAATCTCTGAAGCCCAGCCCGGGTCAAATTTCTTTGCCGCCACTTTGTGGAAGTGCACCTTGAGCCCCATCTGCTCGATGCGGGCGACGTGCTCGGTGGAGTAGTTCCCCCAGGGGAGGAGGTCCTCATATGCCTTCTGGGAGGCGGCGATGCCTTCCTGCGCTGCGGCAAGGGACTCCTGCGCCTGCTTTGCTGCGGCAACCGGATCGGGAGTGTCAACCGCCTCTGGCTCAATGCCTTCGAAGGAAGACTTCTCCAGGGTGGAGAGGGCGCCCTTTATCCCGGTAATGTCCGAGAGCATGGCCGAGGACTGCTCGTCTACGGGCTTGACGCTGCGGGTGATATCCACCACGCCCACCTCCTGGAGGCTTTCCAGGAAGGCTCCTTCATCCGCGCTGAGCAGGACGAAGGAATATTTGGTCATCGGCGCTATCATTGCTGCTCCTCCATTTCTTCTTCGGCGGCGTGCCTGCCCTTGACTATCTTGGACGAGGCCTTGGAAAGGTTCTCCTCGTCTTCCATATAGCGTTTGATCTTGCGTATGGCCTCCTTGAACCCGGGAATCTGGACCTTCTCATAGAGATTCACCTTCTGGGTGGTCTTCTTGCGCTGGTATTCCAGGATACGGCTCTTTTCCAGAAGCACCTCGGACTCTATCCCAAGGCGGGACAGTTCCTTGAGGATGGCGACCCCGTCGGCAAACCAGGCCGGCTTGACGAAGGCGTTGAAGGGGGCGATATCGTAGTGTATCTCCTTCACCGCGGGGGTCTTGACTCCGGCCACCTTGACGGTCACAAGGTCCACGTCGCGGATGCTGATGAGCCCCGGCTCGAACTCGTTCCAAAGGGCGGAGAGGTAGTCGTATCTTTTCAGGGAGGCTTCAAGTTCTTCGACAACCCGTCCGCTTTCGTCCTTGGCCTTGCGCACTTCCACGCGCAGGGCGGACTCCTTGTTCTGCAGCGTCGGAAGGGCGTTCTGCCTCATCTTCAGCTGCTTGCCAAGGTTGTTCAGCGACGTTTTGTTATATTGAAACTTTATTGCCATAAAAAATTATGCTTTCCAGTATTTGTCGGCGAGGGCCTGCTTGATGCCGGTCTCGGCCTTGCTGAAATACTTGCCGAAGAGCTCCCAGGCCGTGTCGAGCATCTCGTCTATGGTGATGTTGACGTCGATGGAAAGGAGCCTAGTGGCATATTCCTTGGCATATTCCAGGGCGCGGTGGTCATAGTCCGACAGGTCGAAACCGTTCTCGAGCTTGGTCTTCGCGTTCTGGGCGTCCGCATAGAGGCGCACGCCGGCGTTCATCACCTGGCTGTGGTCCTCGCGGGTCTTCTTGTTCTGCACCAGCTGCTTCAGGCGGGACAGGCTGCGGAACGGGTCGATGATGACCTTTCCGGAGTCGGAGTCGGCACGCAGGAACAGCTGGCCTTCAGTGATATAGCCCGTGTTGTCCGGGATGGCGTGGGTGATGTCGCCGTCATTGAGCGTCGTCACCGCTATGATGGTTATGGAACCGCCGGAAGGCAGCTGCACGGCCTTTTCATAGATCTTCGCAAGGTCGGAATACAGCGAGCCGGGCATAGAGTCCTTGGACGGGATCTGGTCCATACGGTTGGACACTATGGAGAGGGCGTCGGCATACAGGGTCATATCGGTCAGAAGCACAAGCACTTTCTCGTTCTTGTCCGCGGCGAAATACTCCGCAGCCGTGAGTGCCATATCCGGGATGAGCAGACGCTCCACCGGAGGCTCTTCGGTAGTGTTCACGAAGCATATGATCTTGTCCAGTGCGCCTGCCGCCTCGAAGCTGTGGCGGAAGAACAGGTAGTCGTCGTTACTGAGGCCCATTCCGCCGAGGATGATCTTGTCCACGTCGGCACGCAGGGCCACATCCGCCATAACCTGGTTATAGGGCTGGTCCGGGTCGGCGAAGAAGGGGATCTTCTGGCCGGAGACTATCGTGTTGTTGAGGTCTATGCCGGCGATGCCGGTGGGGATGAGCTGGGAAGGCTGGCGCCTCTTGTAGGGGTTCACCGAAGGGCCGCCGATCTGCCGCTCCTCGCCTTCGACCTCGGGTCCTCCGTCGATGGGATGTCCGTAGGCGTCGAAGAAGCGGCCGGAAAGCTGGTCGCTGACCTTGATGGTGGGAGGGGCTCCGAGGAACACCACCTCGGCATTCGTGGGAATGCCCTCGGTGCCGGAGAACACCTGCATCGTTATCACGTCACCCTTGGTGCGGACCACCTGGGCGAGCCGTCCGTGAACTATTGCAAGTTCGTCGTTGGCAACGCCCCTGGCCTTGAGCGACACTGTCGCCTTGGTTATGGCCTCAAGCTGGGTATATACCTTCTGATATGCTTTATTTGCCATTTTGCTCGAGTATTTCGTTAAGTTTGTTGCGGTAGTCCTCAAAGGCCTCGCTGTGGAACTCTGAATAGTTCATCTGGCGGAGGATGTTGATGAGGTTCTTGAAGTAGTCGCGGCACTTCTCATAGTCTTCGAAGCTGAAGCTCAGGCCGCAGATTTCGAGCACGAGGTCCAGCATATACTTCTGGCGCTCGATGGGGCAGAGGCTGTCCACGGGGTCGAAACCGTCCTGCTGGAGGAAGGTGAAGTCAATCAGCTCGGACTTCCAGTAGGTCTCGTGGTAGCTCATAGGGACGCCGTCGTCGCCGAGGATGTTGATCTGGTCGGCGGCTTCACGTCCGCGGCGTACCAGGTTCTTGGCCACCTGGATTTTCTCCACCCAGCCTTTCTCGACGGTTTTGTCCAGATAGTCAATTATTTCCGGATATTCCAGATACTTGGAATAGGAGTCTATCGGGTTCACTGCCGGGTAGCGCTTCTGGTCGGCGCGGTTCTGCTCGAGGGCATAGAAGCAGCGGGCGGCCTTCTTGGTGGACTCGGTGACGGGCTCCTTGAGGTTTCCGCCGGCAGGGGAGACCGTTCCTATGAAGGTGACGGCACCCGTCTGTCCGTTGTTCAGGATGACCATTCCGGCGCGGGAGTAGAAGTTGGATATGATGGAGGAGAGGTCCACCGGGAATGCATCCGCACCCGGGAGTTCCTCCATACGGTTCGACATCTCACGAAGGGCCTGTGCCCAGCGGGAGGTGGAGTCGGCCAGCAGCAGACAGCGGAGGCCCATCGCACGGTAATACTCGCATATGGTCATTGCCGTATAGACGGAGGCTTCGCGCGCGGCCACGGGCATATTGGAGGTGTTGCATATGATGGTCGTACGCTCCATCAGGTGACGGCCCGTGTGCGGGTCTATCAGCTCGGGGAACTCGGTGAAGATTTCCACCACCTCGTTGGCACGTTCGCCGCAGGCGGCCATCACTATCACGTCGGCCTCGCCCTGCTTGGCGATGGCGTGCTGGAGGACGGTCTTGCCGCAGCCGAAGGGCCCGGGGATGAATCCCGTGCCGCCCTCGGCGATGGGGTTGAACGAGTCAATCACGCGAACTCCGGTCTCCATTATCTTCTGGGGCCTGGGTTTTTCGCGATATGCCTTCACGGCCACCTTGACGGGCCATTTCTGGGTCATCGTGACGGGTACGTCGGTGCCTTCGGCATCGGTCAGGACCGCTATGACGGTGTCTACGTTATAGCTCCCGGCTTCGACAATGCTCTTTACCGTATATTCCCCCTTGAAGGAGAAGGGAACCATAATCTTGTGGGGCAGCCAGCCTTCCTTGACCTCTCCGAGCCAGTCGGCGGCGATGACTTTGTCGCCTTCCTTTGCAATGGGGGTGAAGTCCCAGAGTCTCTTCCTGTCGAGGGGATCGGTGTATTCGCCCCTGCGGAGGAAGACGTCTTCCATAGTGGTGAGGTCGTTCTGCAGACCGTCATAGACGCTGGACAGAAGGCCGGGGCCGAGCGTTATCTCGAGCATCTTGCCTTCGAATTCAACAGTGTCGCCGTTCTTGAGTCCGCGCGTGGACTCGAACACCTGGACCTGGGCCGACTTCCCGTTTACCTTTATGACTTCGGCCATAAGGCGGGTGCCGTCCAGGGAAATGTAGCAGAGTTCATTCTCGGCTACAGGCCCGGTGGTCTGCACGGTGACGAGGTTGGAAACGATGCCCGTTACTATTCCTGTACTTTTGGACATATTGTGTATCTTGTTAATTATCAGTGAATTCTACTCCTTTAAACGTGCCGCGCACCTCCTGTACGAGGCGGCGGAAGAGTTCCTGTCCGGTCTTTTCGTCGAGGCGGAGCCAGCGGTGTATTATCTCAAGGCGCACCACGAAGCTCAGCAGCGCATCGATGTCGAAATAGTGGAAGGTGGCCAGACCGACGGCCTTGTCCCACATCACCTCGTCCAGGCCCCTTTCCCTTGCGAGGATATCGCCCTGGGCAAGGACAGCCTGCACTTTCTCCCTTTCGGGGAACTCGCCTTCGCACTCGAGGAAGATGTCCTGCTCCATGGGCCTTCCGAGGGCCTTGTTAAGGAAGCGGACCTTCTCGTTGCGAACTCTCAGGTCGAAGGCGAAATAGCCTTTGACAAAGGCGTTTACCTTCGGCAGGGGCTCTTGCTCATTGGCTGCGAAGACATCTTTGCGACGGGGCCTTTCGCCAAGGGCGATGCGGTAGAAACGCTCGTCCAGGGAGGCCTCGTCGAACCCGCTGATGACCTGGTCCAGCAGGAGGACGTCGGAGGCTGAGAGCTGGCTGCGGATGAACGAGAGCGTGCCTTCGATGTCAAGCCCCTGCGAGGCTTTCCAGTCACGTGAAAGGACGGGGAGGGAGGATATGATATACTCGTAGTTGGCCATATCCTACTCGCCGAAGAGGAGCTTCTTTGTGGCGGGACGCAGATACTCGCCTATCAGGGCGCGGAAGGTTTCGTCGCTGAGGCTGATGAAATAGCTTCCGTCGGCGGGACCGATGGTGAAGCCTCCGGCGACCTTCTTCGAGAATTCGGCCTTCACGCCGGTGCCGAGCACCTTGCCGAGTTCATTGCGGAGGAAGGGCTCGAGCTGGGCCTTCAGGGACTCGGGAAGCACCATAGCTATGTCGGACTGCTCCTGGGCGGAGAAGTTCTTCGCGACGGCGGTGATGATGCCTTTTATGAATTCGGGGGCCGAGAGAGCGTCCTTTACCTGGGTGTCGGCGACCTTGGCAACCACCAGGGTCTCGAGGTCCTGCCTTGTGGCCTGGAGGGCCTGGAGAGAGGCGGTGCGCACATCGCTCTCGGCCTTGGTCCGGAGGTCTTCGGCATCTTTTTCGGCCTTGAGGATTATCTGCTCTGCCTTTTTGCGGGCCTCATCCACCATCGCTGCGGCGTCTTCCCTGGCCTTGGCGAGGATGGCTTCTCCTTCTGCCTTACCTTTGGACAGACCTTCGTTGTAGAGGCGGTCTGTCAGTTCCTGCAATTTATCCATTTTGATATAAATAAAGTAGTTCGCAATAAAATCTTACAAATTTAGCAAAAAATTGTCATTCTTTGTTCATTTCTTCCCTCAACCGGGCTATTTCCAGTTCCATATTGCCGATTATCTCGTCCCGCTGCTCTATCTGCTCTGTGGCTTCCTCCCTCATCTTGCGCAGTTCCTCCTCGAGGAGCTCGGTGTCGTTCGAGACGAAGCTGCTCTCCTTGACGGAGATGTTCGCCGGGTCGATGCGGAAGGCGCTCGCCGAGGCGTCGAGGAGTATCTTGTCGGTCTCGGTGAGGGCGGCGCCGGCGGTGTAGATGGTCACTTTCTGGCCGTCTATCTCGTAGTCATATATGTAGCTTCCGGAGAAGCGCTTGTTGGCCTGGATGAAGGAGATGACGTTCCTCTTGTAGTTGTTCTCGCGCACCAGCGAGACGGCGGAAAAAAGGCTGGGAACGATGAATGCGACCAGCAGGAGAACCATCACCGTGGCCCTGCGGCGGTTCTGGGCATAACTCTCCACCGGGGTGAACCTCAGGTACTTGACCATCAGGTAGGTGGCGATTATGATGAAGACGCTGTTGATGACGAAAAGGTAGAGGGCTCCGAAGAAATAGTGCCAGTTGCCGTCCGACAGGGCGAAGCCTGCGGTGCACAGGGGCGGCATCAGGGCGGTGGCGATGGCCACTCCGGAGAGCACCGTGCCCCTGTCCTTGCGGCTGGTCTCAAGGATGCCGGCGAGGCCGCCGAAAAGGGCAATAAGCACGTCGAAGATAGTGGGGCGTGTCCTTGCCAGTAGCTCCGTAGGGTTCACAAGGTCGAGGGGGGACAGAAGGAAGTACAACGTCGAGGCAATGAGGCTTATGACCACCATCACCAGCAGGTTGCGGGCGGCGTCGCGAAGCAGCTGGATGTCATAGATGCCTATCGACAGTCCGATTCCGACGATAGGCCCCATAAGGGGAGACACCAGCATCGCGCCGATGATAACGGCCGTGGAATTGACGTTAAGGCCCACGGAGGCCAGGACTATGGCGAATGCGAGGATCCACGCGTTGGGTCCCCTGAACCATATGGCCTTCTTTATCCTGGCCACCGCATCCACGGTGTCAATCTCATCCCTGAAATCCACCAGGTCTCTTAGATATGACTTTACTCTTTCCCAATCCATATTCCATCAAAATATATAATTCACTGATATGCTGAGACTTCCCGGGCCGTCGTTCTTTATGGCGGGAGTGGCGTATTCGACCGAAAGGATGAAGTTGTAGTCGACCGAGAGCTTGGCCCCGCCGCCATAGCTCAGGTGCAGCCTGTCGCCGCTGCGGCTCCAGCCGCCCTCACGGTAAATCTGCGCATCGCCGCTGCTGCGCATCCTGTCAAGCCTGTAAGGCACGACTACCATTCCGAGGTCCATCAGCGGATTGATGGCAAGGCCAAGGTTGATTCCCCACAGGTTGAAGTCATATATGAACCAGCGCAGCTCGAAGTTGCTCCACGCATATGCCTGGCCGAGCATCCTGTTGTAGAGGGTTCCGCGCAGGGTGTTGTAGCTTCCGAGACCGTCGGAAATCACCTGCCGCAGGCTCAGGGCCGCTATGTTGGAAAGCATATAGAAAGGCATTTCGCCAAGCAGGGTGCCCTGGAACGCAACGTGATATGCAAATGTGAGCTTGTCCTTCACCAGGGGCACATAGTGCCTCCAGTGCAACGCAAGGTTGAGGTAGCTGTTTCGCTTCTGCACGAAGTCGGGCGAGCCATACAGGAAGGCATCCGCCCATATGCCGCTCTTTGTCGCGGCCTCGGTGTCGCGGGTGTCATATGAGATGCCGGCCTTGAGCTCGGTGTGGAAGCCTCCCGCAGCCTCGCCGGCAGACAGGATTCCCGCATCTATATACCTGTGCAACAAGTTGTTAGTCGCCATCGGCAGCTTTGTGTCCCTGATGCGGATGTCCCATATGTTCAGGCCGGCCGCCCACCTCAGGCCGGGGACGATATCCCCCTTGAAGTCGACCAGGATGCGGAGCATATCCTTTCGCATCTGGTAGAAGCCGGTCATCTTCCCCACGGCGTCGTGATACATATCCTCAAGGTAGGGCGCCGCCCAGCCGTTGAAGCCCATAAAGGGGAAACTGTCGTGAGTGAGGTACTGGGCCGACGTGGTGAACCGCAGCCCCGGAATCAGTTTCTCCGAATCATAGGAAAAGTAGCCGTACTTGCTCCCCTTGGTGGCCCATCCGAAATCCACGTAGAACTTATGGTCGTACTTGGGGAAATTGCAACGCTCCGGCCCATAGTAATATATGTCCGCCAGCGCCCCGAGCATCAGCCCGTTGTCCGAAGTGTAGCTCACCGTCGGAATCGGCATCACGCTCCATCCCGACCGCTTCTTCGGCTTCGCCTCTGCCTCCTTTACCTCCTCCACCTCATCATCCTCCCGCTCCTGTCCCCACGACGGCATAGCTATGGCCAAAGCAATTATTGCACAGACCGTTAGCTTGATCGGGCGGAAGTTTGCCATATGGCCCAAAAAACTCTGCCACCCTCGGCAGATTAGAGGGAGGGGCCCGAAAATTTGAGCATCAAATTTTTGGGAGGGACGGAGCGAAGCGGAGGTTTTTGGGGCCATATGGCAAACTTCTATCCAAGAAATCCCAATAAAATACCTGCTGCGACGGCGGAGCCTATGACACCTGCCACGTTGGGGGCCATTGCGTTCATCAGGAGGTGGTTGTCCGGGTCGGACTCGCGGCCGACGACCTCGGAGACTCGCGCGCTGTCGGGAACGGCGGAAACGCCGGCATTGCCGATGAGCGGATTGATCTTGCGCCCCTCCTTGAGGAACAGGTTGATGAACTTGACGAAAAGCACTCCGGCTGCGGTGGCAATCACGAAGGACAGCAGACCGAGACCGAAGATCATCAGGGACTTGCCGGAAATGAACTTGTCCGCCTGGGTCGAAGCACCCACTGTAAGGCCAATGAGCATCGTCACCACGTCGATGAGCGGTCCGCGGGCGGTCTCGGCAAGACGCCTGGTCACTCCGCTCTCCTTCAGGAGGTTACCGAAGAAAAGCATTCCCAGCAGCGGCAGGCCGGAAGGCACTATGAAGGCCGTCAGCAGGAAACCCACGATAGGGAAAATGATCTTCTCCCTCTGGCTCACCTGGCGGGGCTTCTCCATCCTGATAAGCCTCTCCTTCTTGTTAGTGAGCAGAAGCATTATCGGCCTCTGGATGACCGGGACGAGGGCCATATATGAATATGCCGAAACGGCTATGGCGCCCATCAGGTCCGGTGCCAGCTTGGAGGAAAGGAATATGGCGGTGGGGCCGTCGGCGCCGCCGATGATGCCGATCGCGCCGGCCTCATTGGGAGCAAATCCCGCCGCAAGGGCAAGCAGGTAGGCTCCGAATATGCCCATCTGGGCCGCGGCGCCGATGACCACCAGCTTCGGCTGGGATATGAGCGCCGAGAAATCCGTCATAGCACCTATTCCAAGGAAAATCAGCGGCGGATACCAGCCCTGGCGAACGCCCTGGTAGAGGATGTTCATCACGGAACCGTCCTCGTAGATGCCTATATTGAGGCCCGGGAACATAGGGATATTGCCCAGTATCATTCCGAAGCCTATCGGGACCAGCAGCAGGGGCTCCCACTCCTTGACCACCGCAAGCGTGATGAACGTGATGCCGATGAGGATCATCACCACGTTCTGCCACGTGCAGTTGGCAAAGCCGGTGAACTGCCAGAACTGCTGCAGGCTGTCCAGAATCTGCTCCATAGGCCTACTTGATGGTTATGACTGCCTGGCCGTCGGTGAGCTGGTCGCCCTTGGCGATGAGCACCTCTCCTACGACGCCGTCCCTGGTAGCGGAAATCTCCACCTCCATCTTCATACTCTCGATGACGACGACCTTCTGGCCGGCCTTCACGGCGTCACCAGGGGCGACGCACACTTCGAGAACCTTGCCTTCCATAGGGGAAGTCACCTTTGCACCTGCGCCGGAGGGTGCAGGGGCGGGAGCGGCCGCCGGTGCAGGCGCTGCCTCGGGGACAGGAGCGGCTGCGACCGGAGCAGCGACAGGGGCTGCTGCGGGGGCGTTTTCGAGCTCGACCTCGTAGTCGGCTCCGTTGACATTGACCTTGGCGACGGCACCTTCGATGCCGCTCACCGTTACGTTATATTCCTTACCGGAAATCTTGAACTTATACTGTGCCATATTATCTGGGTAATTTTCTGAAATTGAAGTGTTTGACCTGCGCGGGAGTGAAAGTGATCGTGTAGCTTTCGCTGTCGTGGACGGTCTCGTTCATATACAGGTGAAGCGCCATTGCGATGGCGGCATAGGTGTCGCCGTCGGCCTCCATATCGAGGGCCAGGGCAATTGCCGCCGCCGTCGCCTCGTCGGGATCCTTCTTCGCGGGAGCTTTCTGCGTCTTCTTGAAACCCTTGCCGATGGCGGAGAACAGCCACCAGAGGATAATCAGCGCGGCGAAGACCACCGACACGCTCGTCACTGTGAGTATCCAGCCGTGAGGGTCGTTGTGGGCCATCCTCTGGGCACCGCTCTCAGGGTTACCGGCCTTGTTCAGGGTGCCGGGCGAGGGGAGCGCAGGCTCCTCTTCGGTATTGAATATCAGGCCTTTGTTGTCCTTGGCGACCTTGATGACGGCAAGGTCGGAGGGGAGGTCTTCGGGGATGGCGATGGAGTCGATCACCGTGCGGCCGTCGTTGCTCACCAGATAGACCGTGCTACCGGGGCCGATGGTGAAGTTGGTGTAGTAGGTGCCTTCGTCGGCAAAGCCGCTGCACCAGAATATGACGGCCTGCCTGGGACCGAGCGTCGTGCTGGCATCCCCCTTGGGAATCATATACTTACGGGGCTCGGCCGGGTCGTCCGTGAGGAAGCAGCCTGCGAACTTCACGGTGCCCTGCGAGGTGTTCGTGAGCTCCACCCACGGGGTGTGCCTCCCGAAGTCGTCCACTATGCCCTCCACATTGATGGCAACCGCTTCGGACACGATGAGGTCCGAAACGTTCTGCGCCGCTGCGGCAATGGCCGCTGCGCACAGCACTATGGACAGAGCCAGTTTCTTGATATTCATAGCCTTACAGGGGAAGATTGTCGTGTTTCTTGGCGGGGAGGTCGAGCTTCTTGGCGGAGAGCTGCTCCAGGGCGCGGATCACGCGGAAGCGCGTGTTGCGGGGCTCTATGACATCGTCGATGTAGCCTTTCTGTGCGGCCTGGTAGGGGTTGCTGAAGAGGTCTTCATATTCCTTCTTCTTAGCCTCGAATATGGCCTTGGCCTCGTCGGGTGTCTCGGCGGCCTTCATATCCTTGGCATAGAGCACGTTGACCGCGCCGTCGGCGCCCATCACGGCTATGTTGGCGGAAGGCCAGGCGTAGTTGATGTCGCCTCGTAACTGCTTGCAGCTCATCACTATATGCGCTCCTCCATAGGACTTGCGCAGGGTCACGGTGACTTTAGGGACCGTGGCTTCGCCATATGCATAGAGAAGCTTCGCGCCGTTGGAGATTATTGCGCCGTATTCCTGGTGGGTGCCGCACAGGAAGCCGGGCACGTCCACGAGGGTGACTATCGGGATGTTGAACGCGTCGCAGAAGCGCACGAAGCGGGCGCCCTTGCGCGAGGCGTTGATGTCCAGCGCTCCGGCGAGCATCGACGGCTGGTTGGCAACGATGCCCACGCTGCGGCCGTTCATATGGGCGAAGCCCACTATGATATTCTTTGCAAAGCCCTTGTGCACTTCGAGGAATGCACCGTCGTCCACTATGCTGCCGATTACGGCATACATATCATAGGGCTTGTTGGGGTTGTCGGGGATTATGCTGTTGAGGGCATCGTCGACACGGTTGTAGGGGTCATTGGTGGGGACCCTCGGGGCTTCTTCCGTGTTGTTCTGGGGAAGGAAGCTCAGGAGGGCCTTGATGGTGGCGATGCCTTCCTCCTCGCTGTCGGCCGCGAAATGCGCTACGCCGCTCTTGGTGGCGTGGACCGAGGCGCCGCCCAGCTCTTCCTGGGTTACTTCCTCACCGATGACGCTCTTCACGACGGCCGGGCCGGTGAGGAACATATAGGAGGTGTTCTTCACCATCAGGGTGAAGTCGGTCAGGGCGGGGGAATATACGGCACCGCCGGCGCAGGGACCGAAAATGCCTGATATCTGAGGGATTACGCCGGAGGCGAGGATATTGCGCTCGAAGATTTCGGCATATCCCGCCAGGGCGTCTATGCCCTCCTGGATGCGGGCGCCGCCCGAGTCGTTCAGGCCTATGCACGGGGCTCCGTTGCGGACGGCCATATCCATCACCTTGCAGATCTTCTCGGACATAGTCTTCGACAGGGAGCCGCCGGTCACGGTGAAGTCCTGCGCGAAGACATAGACCAGGCGGCCGCCGATGGTGCCGCAGCCGGTCACCACGCCGTCGCCATCGAAGTGCTGCTTGTCCATACCGAAGTTCGTGCACCTGTGCTGGACGAACATGTCATACTCCTCGAAACTGCCCTCGTCGAGCAGCATCGCTATCCTTTCCCTTGCAGTGTATTTGCCTTTCTGGTGCTGGGCCTCGATTCGCTTTTCGCCGCCGCCCAGGCGGGCCTTCGCCCGGCGTTCCACCAGTTTTGAAATGTTTTCCTGCTGAATGCTCATTCTTTATGTTTAGGAATTTAAGTTATAACCCACAAATATAACAATAATCCGTTGTTTTTCAAAGAAAAAAGCCGCCGTGAAACTGATTCACGACGGCTTCGGGGTCCAAATAATGCGGGGAATTACTCTTCGGGGGCGGGTGCGAGGGTGGTGTAGACATTCGTCACGTCCTCGTCGTCCTCCAGCAGCTCGGTGAGCTTCTCGAGGGTCTTCCTCTGCTCGGGGGTGACTTCCTTCAGGTCCACGTTGGGGATCCTGTCGAAACCTCCGGAGATGAGGTCATAACCGTTCTCCTCGATGAATTTCTGGATTGCGCCATAGGCGGTGTATTCGCCGTAGATGACGATTTCCTTGCTCACGTTCTCGTCTTCGTCCTCGACTTCCTGCTCGTAGAGCTCGTCCAGGCCGAGGTCGATGAGCTCGAGCTCAAGTTCCTCAAGGTCAATGGGTTTGGAAGGGTCTTCCTTGATGCGGAACACGCATTTGTGGTCGAACATGAAGGCGACGCTGCCGCTGGTGCCGAGGGTGCCGCCGCACTTTGTGAAATAGCTGCGGACATTGGCGACGGTGCGGGTGTTGTTGTCGGTTGCGGTCTCAACAAGATATGCTATTCCGTGAGGGCCGTAGCCTTCGAACACGACTTCCTTGAAATCACCCTGCTTGCTCTCGGTGGCCTTCTTGATGGCCCTCTCGATGTTCTCCTTGGGCATCTGCTCCGTACGGGCTTCAGCCATAAGGGCGCGGAGGCGGGGATTGCCGGTCACGTCGGGACCGCCCTGCTTCACTGCGATGGTGATTTCCTTGCCGAGTTTGGTGAAGACCTTTGCCATATGGCCCCACCTCTTCAGCTTCCTTTCTTTCCTGAACTCAAATGCTCTTCCCATAATTATTCGGCTGTTTCTATCCTGGAAATATACTTGTCGATGTCATATCCTTCGATAGACTGGGGATACTTGTCCTTGATGGTCTTGTAGAAGGAGAGGGCCTTGGCGCCCTGGCCAAGCTCCTCGCAGACGATGCCGGCCTTCTTGAGGTAGGTGGCGGCGAAGGGGTTGTCGGCCTTTGCAGCTGCTTTCTCGAAGCACTCGAGAGCCTCTGCATATTTCTCCAGACCCACATATGCGTCACCTTCGCAGGCGAGGGCACGGGCGGCGAGGATGTCGTCCTTGCCGCTATATTTCTTCAGATAGGAAATGGCGCTTTCGAAGTTGCCCAGCTGGAGTTCGCACTCGCCGGCATACAGGTAGACTGCCGCACCGGCCTTGGAGCCGTATTCTTCGATCACCTGCTCGAAACCGAGCTGGTTGCCGTCGCCCTTGAGGGCAACCTCCCACTGCTGGGCACGGAAAGATGCCTCTGCAGGGAAGAGCTGGGCCTTGGCCTCAGCCTTGCGGGGCTGCATATAGAACTTGTTGAGAGCGAGGTAGCCAAGTACGACCACTGCGAGGACTGCAACGCAGATCCAGATCGCCTTGCCGTTCTGCTCGAAGAATTTTTCCACTGCGGAGATGCTCTGGCCAACCTTTGCCTGCTGCTCGATCTCCTGCGCGCTAACTTTTTCTTTTGCCATAATATGTGTGTTTTTCTTTTCTTTTGTCAAAATCAAGCCTGCAAAATTACGCAAAATCTTTCAAACGGCAAACAAAAATTACCTTTATTTATCAACAGGCGCGTGTGAATAACTTTTAGTGTTTTTATTATAATAAATATCTTGGCGGATTGGGGGAATTTGACTAAATTTGCCAAGTTATTTTGCTAATTAACCAAGAATGGGCAGACGTCTTGTAATATCTCTCATTTTCCTCGCCCTGGGGACCGCCCTCTTCGCGCAGACCACGGCTTGGCAGGACACTCTCCAGGTCTATTTCAAAGTCTCCGACTCCACCCTCTATCCCGAATATGAAGACAACGGCACCAGGCTTTCAGCCTTTGCCGAAAAGGTGCTTCAGGGCGGAGAACACGCCTGGGTAATCATATCTTCCGGCTCATCCCCCGACGGGACCCTCAAGCTCAACACGCGTCTCACCAAGGAGCGCAGCGAGAGCGTCCGTCAGTTCCTGACCGAGTCCCTCGGCCTGTCGGAAAACAAATTCGTCATCGACAACCAGCCCGTGCGCTGGCAGGTGCTCCGGGACCAGCTCGAAGCCTCGGACGAGCCTTATCGCGACAAAGTCCTCGCTCTTATGGACTCCAAGCCGGCGGACAAACTCGCCGATGCGCTGAAGTCCCTGGGCGGCGGCAAGCCCTGGGCTGATATGAAGAAGAAATATTTCCCCGCGATGCGCGGTACCCTTGTAATAATGGGATTCGAACAGACCGAGGAAGAGGATGTCGTGGTCGAAGACACCGCCGTGGAGGTGGTTGTCCCTGAGCAGGAAGAGAGGATGGAGACGGTGGAAGCTCCCGTGGCCCCCGTGGAGGTCGTCGAGCCTGCCCCGCAGCCCGTGCTGGTCCCTGTCCAGGCTCCTGCGGGCGATCCCCGCGCAATGTGGGTCAAGACCAACCTGCTTGCCTGGGCGGCCTTCCAGATGAACGCCGCCGTGGAGTTCGAGCTGTTCAACCATTTCACCATCAGCCTCCCTGTCTACTACGGCTCCTTCAACTGGTTCGTAAGCTCCATAAAGTTCAACACCCTTGAGTTCCGTCCCGAGCTTCGCTACTATCTCCGCAAGGAGTGTATGGGCCCCTTTGCTGCCATCCACGGCACTGTGGGAATGTACAACTACGCCCTCGGCGGCGAGCTCCGCTACCAGGACCACCTTGGCAAGAGCCCTGCATATGGCGGCGGCCTGACCCTTGGCTGGAGGTTCCCCCTGAAACTGTTCGGCACCGACCGCCTCGGCCTTGAGGTGGCCGTCGGCGCGGCAGCCCTTGTCCTGAACTATGACACCTTCTATAATGTCCCCAACGGTAAGTACTTCGAGAAAGACATCAAGAAGACCTACTACGGCATTGACAACATATCCGTGACGGCCACCTACCGTTTCGACAGCAAAAGAAGAACCCGCAGATGATTAAGACACTAAGACATATCCTTCTTGCGGCAGGGGCGGCGCTGATGCTGTCTTCCTGCCTCGTTCACGAGTTCCCCGAGGGAATCGAGGAGGTGGATGTGGCCATCAACCTTGATTTCCAGGACGTCATAACTCCTTATAAGACAGTTTCCAAGGCCCTTCTCAAGGCTGCCGACGAGAACTGTCGTGTCCGCTACACGCTGAAGGCATATGAATATGCCGGAGACGCCTTTGACAAGAGGGCCCGCTTCACCACCGTCATATTCAAGGAAGACGCCTCCTCCCCGAACAACACCCTCCACTTCGTCCTCCCTTCCGGCAAATACAAGATTCTCTGCTGGGCCGATTATGTATATGACGAGGAGAGAACCGTCTTCTGGGAGCCAGCCGACCTTGGCAAAGTGACCCTCCCCGAGGATTATTACGGCGCATCCGACCGCCGCGATGCCTTCCGCGGCGAACTCGATATAGACATAACCGACTTCCACGCCACCGGGATGTCCTCCCTGCACGTTATGCCTATGCACAGGCCCCTTGGCAAATATGTCCTTGTCGCCACCGACAAGCAGGAGTTCCTAACCAAGAACCTGACGAAGGCCGGATATGACTTCTCCACCTTCACCGCCGTGGTCGACTACCAGCAGTTCTTCCCCAGCGCATATTCCTGCTTCTACGACCGTGCGACCGGCTCCAGCACCGGCATTTCCTATGACTGCACCCTCGTCGAGAAGGACAACGGCGAGGTCGAGATGGCCTTCGACTATGTGCTTCTGGCCGAGCAGGAGTCCGACATAGTGCTGAATATCACCCTTTTCGATGCCCAGGGCGAAGACCTCGGCACCGTTAGGAACGTCAAGGTCCCGATGAAGCGTAACGGCCTGACGACAGTGCGCGGAAGCTTCCTCACCAAGGGCACCGTTTCCGGAATATCCATAGATCCCGGCTTTGCCGGCGACCATAACGTCAACATATAGGCCATATGAAAAAGTTCATTTTCGCAATAGCTCTTTCCCTTCTGGTGGCAGGCTGCACCCGCGAGGATATGGCCCCGAACAAGATAACGGTCCCGCTTGCCGTGACCCTGTCGGACGCCACCAAGGCGGTCTCCGACGGCGCCTCGGTGAACGACCTATATATATGCGTCTATGACGCGCAGGAGAACCTCGTCCAGAAGACCAAGGTCTCCCGTACCGGCACAGGCGCTTTCTCCGCATCCCTTTCCCTTGTCCGCGGCGAGTCCTACACCGCTGCATTCTGGGCCCAGTCTTCGTCCAGTGCCGTATATTCAGTCACAGGGGGCGATGTCCGCTCCGTCGCAGCCGACTACTCCTCCGCCGTGGCCTCCACCGAAAGCGAGGATGCCTTTGCCGGCAAGACTGTCTTTACAGCCAGCGAAGTCTCACCCGTGAATGCCACCCTGACAAGGGCCGTCGTGATGCTAGATTTCCGTTCCACAACGGAACCGGTCTATTCCGAGTCCTGCGAAGACCCCCACGTCTTCACTTCCAGCGTGACTGTCAGCGGCGGTGCCGCAACCTCGTATAACGCCCTGACCGGCACGGCTTCCGGCCTTGCAGAAGAAGCCGTCTTCGGCTTCAAGGTCATCCCCGGGGATGTGCTTCCCTCCACGACCGAGGCCAGCCTCTACCGTGCTGCATATGCCTATGTCCTGCCCGGCGCCGAATCGGCTGCCAAGGTCACCGTCACCGTCCGGAGGGACGGCGCCTACTGGCGCGAGTGCTCCGGTCAGGATGTTCCCCTGACGGAGAACTTCCGCACCAACCTTACCGGCAGTATGTTATGAAACTTATTTATTAACAACAACTTCATAAAAACAGTGTAATGAAAAAAATTCTTTATTCAGTAGCGCTTGCAGCCTTAGCATTGGTTGCATCCTGCCAAAGGGAAGTCGCGCCGAAGGAGCTCACTCCTGCCGACTTCGCCACTGTGACATTCGCCATCGATGCGGCTCAGCCGGTTTCGAAGGCTGTGGCTGATGGCCTCACCGCCACCAAGCTTTACGTCGGTGTCTACGATGTCACTGCTGAATCCAAGTTCATGGGAGACATCTCTGAACTGGGTACTCTCACCCTTGCCGCCGGCAAGTATGATTTCTCCGTCCGCCTCGTCAAGGGACAGAGCTACAAGCTCGTCTTCTGGGCCCAGGCTCCCGACGCACCCTACACCGTGACCATCGGCCAGGAGGGTGCAACTGTCGTCGCCACCACCACCGGTGCAGGCAGCGCAGAGAACAGGGATGCTTTCTTCAAGACGGTCGAGACCGGCGTCGTGGGTGAAGATTTCGCCCTCCCCGTCAAGCTTGAGCGTGCCGTCGCCCAGGTCAATGTCATCGCAAACGACTGGACCGAGGCTGCCGCCGCAGGCGTGACCTACACCGGCGCTTCGATGTCTATTGCAGGTCTTCCTGACACCATCGACCTCCTGACCGGCACCTATTCAGGTTCCGCCACCTACGCTTTCACCTCTGCAGCCGCTCCCGCAGAGACCTTCGGCGACAGGAAGTGGATTGCTTCGAACTATGTCCTTGCAGCAGATGAGGAAGGCCTGAAGGCTGTCGAGTTCGTGGTTGACGGTGCTGTCAACGGCGCCGCAAAGCAGTGGAGCTATGCCGAGGCAGACAAGGTCAACAACGTCGCCATCACCCGCAACTACCGCACCAACATCTCCGGTAACCTCTTCACCGCATCCGCAACCTTCAATGTCGTGGTCGATCCTATCTTCGCAACTCCCGACAATGAGAAGGAAATCGAAGTCGCAAAGGACGTTACCGCCACCAACGCCGCCCTCGAGGCTAATATGGAAGTCACCGGCCAGGTTGCATATGTAATCGAAACCGTCAAGGTCGACGACACCACCATCATCATCCCTGAAGGCACCCAGGCATCCGACCTGACCTTCACCGTCGCCTCCTTCGATAAGGCCGTCACGGCTCCCACCATCACCATCAATGACGGCGGCACCACCGCAGCATATGCAGGCAACATCACTGTCAACCTCCCGACCGATGTCGATGTCAACCTCGTAACCATCAACGCTCCCGGCGCCCACGTTGTCATCTCCAACGGTACCATCACCAAGGTCGTTGCAGCAACCAGCGGCACCACCCTGGTAGTCGCCGGTGCAGCCAAGATCGTCACTCTCGAAGTTGCCTCAGGTCACATTAACCTCGCAGGTAAAGTTGACAATATCGTCCGTGCCGAAGGCAACACCGACGAAGTGACCTACGTCTCCCTCGTCGCTGGCTACTCCTGGACCAACCAGTCCTCCGACACCGCCGAAGGCACCAAGGTCGTCGTCAAGGTCGACGATCCCAGCGAAGAGGCCTCCGAGGATCCTTCCGATGAGCCCGCTGGTGACGAAGTCTTCGCAAAGGCAACGTCAGTTGCAGCTGGCGAATATCTGATTGTCTACGAAGAAGGCGCTGTTGCTTTCAACGGTGGCCTTGAGACCCTTGATGCTATTGAAAACAGTATCGCTGTGACCATCACAGAAGGTACGATTGCTGCCAACAAAGAAACAAAAGCCGCTGTCTTTACCCTTGAAGCCGTTGAAGGTGGATATGCTGTGAAAGCCGCAAATGGTCAGTACATTGGCCAGACCTCCGATGCAAACGGACTTGTGGCCGGAGAAACAGCAATCGTCAACACAGTTTCTATCTCTGAAGGCGAAGCCCTTATTGGTGCAGCCGGAGCTTATCTGCGTTACAACTCTGCTTCCAACCAGCTCCGCTTCCGCTACTACAAGAGCACTTCTTACGCAAACCAGAAGCCTGTCGCCCTCTACAAACTCGTCGGCGCCAGCACCGAGACCAGCGAAGATCCTTCCCAGGAGCCTGTCGAAGAGTCTGATATCGTAGCTGCCGTCACCGAATCACTCGTTATCGACCTTGGTGGCGAAGATGCCCAGATCGAAGTTGAGGTCTCTGATCCCGCCGAAGGTGCTGCAGTTGCATACGCATCAGCCAACGAGCAGGTCGTCACCGTAAGCAAAGACGGTGTCGTTCACGCAGTTGCCGCCGGTGAGACCACCGTCACCGTCACCATCACCGCCGAGGGTTATAAACCCCTCGAGAAGGTCGTCGACGTGACCGTTCTCGAACCCACCGTCAATCCTTCCGATGATCCTATAGAGCCCACCCTTGGCTCGGGTACCCTCGAGGATCCCTACACTGTCGAAGGTGTCATAGCCTACATCGACGGTCTCGAAGGTGCAGCCAGCGATGATGTCTATGTGAAAGGTATTGTCAGCGAGCTGACCAACTACAAGTATGGCCCTACCTTCAATTCCGCAAGTTTCTGGATTACCAGCGACGGCTCGGCAGATGCAGAAGCAAAATTTGAGGCATATTCCTGCTACTACCTCGGTGGCAGCACCTCCAAGTGGTATGACGGAATCAGCACTCAGATCGAAGTTGGCCAGGAGGTCGTTATCTTTGGTAAGGTTACCAAGTACAATACCACCTATGAGACTTCCAGTAAGAATGCCCAGATCTATTCAATCAATGGTGTTACTTCCGATCCTGCATTCATCGAGGCCGGCAATGTCAATAATGTTGCAGCAGCCGGAGTTACCGATGCCAAGTTGAATGTTGCCATTCACAATGCTGACGGATACTCTGTTTCAGTTGCAGCTGACGGCTCTGTCGTCACCGCAGCATCTTATGCAGAGGGCGTCGTAACTTACTCTGTAGCAGCCAACTCAACCACAGATGCCAAGCAGGGAACGATAACCATCACGCTTTCCAAGACAGGTGCTGAGAATGTTGTCAAGGTTGTCACTGTCTCTCAGGTAGCTTCCGGTACTGTTGTTCAGGAAGATCCTTTTGAGATGGGTGAAGATATATCATGGACGTTAGGATCAAATGCCTATGACGATAATACTGTAAAGGTCAACGGCAGTGAAACTGGGTATAAGGCTCTTAAGATTGGAACAAGTTCTAAGGTCGGCTCATTTACGCTTAAGGTACCCGCAGGAACGAAGACTCTTTCTTTCTATGCTCTTTCCTGGAGTGGAAAAGTTGCGACCATCTCTATAAAGAACGGAGATACTGAGCTCTTCGGACAGGGGGTAGCTGCCAATACTGGTGTTACCGGTAATTCACCGTTCACTGTAGCAGATGTAACTGATGATAACAAATATTCAATTACTTTCGAAGCAGCACTTGAGGCGGATACTGACCTTGTTTTCACCACAACTGGTTCTAATTACAGGGCAATATTCTTCGGAATAAAAGCTAAGTAATCAATCCAGATTCTTCAAATTGCGTCCCGGTCGTCACGGCCGGGACGTTTTTTTTATTTGCTTTTTTGCGGGAATATATATAAATTTGTGAAAAAGTATATATATGGAAAACGTTGCCGTTACACGTAAGCTGATTGACATCAAGAATCCCATTCTGGATATGCTCAAATCAAGGGCTAAAAAGAAGGGAGTCTCGCTGAAGCGTTATATGGAAGATGTCCTTGAGGAGGATGCCCTGAGGCACGATGTGGACTTGTCCGGCATCGACCCCCGCGTGCGCAGCCTCATCGGTATCGTGAGGCAGCCCAGTGGGGAAGAACTTGCATCTGATGAAAAGGCGAGGTATATCCTGTCAAAATAGTTCGATATGACTTCCGCACCGAAGGTTTTTCTGGATACGAACGTGCTCCTGGATTTATTCCTGGAGCGCGAAGGGATGGACGCTGCAGCCCAGATTCTGGACTATGGCATCAAGGATCGCATAACCGTGGGGGTCTCATATCTTTCTTTCGCCAATATTGCTTACGTGATGCGTAAGTATATGCCTCACCAGTTCTTGTCTCCCTCCCTGCTGCAGTTGTCATCATTAGTGAACGTGCTCTCAATGGACGATGGCCAGCTGCATAATGCGATAATGATGGAAGGTCCTGATTTCGAGGACGTTCTGCAATATGCGTGTGCATTGGATCATGGTTATGGCCTTATCGTCACCCGCAATAAGGACCACTTCAATGTCCGTAATGGTCTGTCGGAATCCTTCCGCCCCATCCCGATTATGTCACCCCCTGAATTCCTGGCCTGGTTCTCCTCCGTCTCTCCTTCCCCTGCCCCCTGACGACACTTACCAGAAAACACCCCCGAAACTGGTAAGTGTCCCGCGCACGGCCTAGCCGAGGACTCGGCGGGCTTCGGCGGGGGTGGAGCCGGTGAGGGCGGAGATGTGGTCGGCGAGGAGGGTGAGGGATTCCTGCGGGGAGTGGGTGGTTTTGAGAGTGGGGGAGACTACCGCGGCGAAGGGGAAGTCAGAGGCGTCGTCGAAGAGGTCCTCCGGGCGGCAGAAGGAGGCGACCTGCCAGCCTTTGTAGGTGAGGTTTTCTCCGCGGTAGACCCGCTGGAGGTCGCCGGTGACAAGGCGGCAGCCCATCTGGAGACGGGTTATAAGCGCATCGGCGGCGCTTTTCTTGATGCCCAGAAGGGCGCGGACTTCGCGGATGGTCACCGCTCCGTGTTCAGCGACATAATCCAGGATCTTCTGCTGGGCCTCGTCGGGGGCGTACTTGGGCACCGACAGACGGTAGTTGCGCAGCTCGCGGTAGAAAGGCACCGTGGCGAAGGCGGCTTTTCCGCCGCAGAGGAACTTCCCATAAGCAATCTCCCCGCTCTGGACGCAGTCTATCTTCCAGTCCCAGGGGCCGAGGCCGTCCTTTTCGTCGCTGTCGAACCAATGCTCCGGCGGGGTGAACTCCTCGATGGAATAGCCGGGGATATGGTTCTCGAAAAAGGGCACTATCCCTAACCTCTTGATGGTCTGGATCATCGCCTCCGGGCCGGTGACGGTGGGCTCGGACATATTGCCTGCGTGTCTTCCTATGCTCATAACTACTTGATTGTCAGTCCATCATATGCCGGGAGTACCGTGGAGCGGATGCCGCGGGCGGCGCACAGCGACGCAAGTTCGTCGCAGAAGCGTTCATAGACCGGGAAGGTGTGGCTCAGGTGGGTGAGCCAGGTGTGGCCTGCGCCGATGCGGTCGGCCAGCTCGAGGGCTTCGTCCAGGGAGAAGTGCGAGTGGTGAGGGCGGTAGCTAACCGTGTTGAGGGTGACGTGGTCCAGGCCGCGGAGCTTGGCCAGCTCGCTCTCGTCGATATGGCTCATATCGGTCAGGTAGGCTATATTCCCGAAGCGGAATCCCAGCACCGGCATCGAAGCGTGCCAGCCGCGGATGGGAATCACCTCAACTTCCTCGCCGTCAGGGACATATCCGTCAATGGGGGAGTAGCGGTAGCCCACGTCGTGGACCCATTCCAGGACATATCCTCCATTGTGGCGGACCTTGAACGGCTCCTCGCTGACCAGGTGCACGTTCCACTCGGGTGCGCCGGGGTATTTGACCTGCTCGAAGGCATATGCATATTCGCGTTTCAGGGTGTCCAGGACAAGGGGCTCGCAGTATATCTCCACGGCCTTGCGGTCTATGTAGTTGAGCGAACGCACGTCGTCTAGGCCTCCCGTGTGGTCTTTGTGGTTGTGGGTCAGCAATATGGCATCGAGGTGGCCTATGCCCTCGCGAAGCATCTGGCTGCGGAAATCCGGCCCTGCATCCACGAGGATGGTCATTCCGCCGAACCGCACAAGGGCCGAGGCACGGAACCTCTTGTCGCGAGGGTCTGGCGAGGAGCAAACCTCACATTTACAGCCTATTATGGGCACTCCCTGGGAAGTGCCGGTGCCAAAGAAAGTCAGTTCAGCATTCATCGTCCAGTTGTTTTCTTTTTGCCGCCAGGTCGGTGCCATACATCCTGCACACGTCGCAGGTGCCGCAGTCCTTGCTTTCTGTCTGCCCGAAATAGGCCAGCAGGTAGCGGGAACGGCAGGTGTCCTCCTCGGCGGCATATTGCATCATAGCTTCGCTGCGGCCGTGATAGTTCAGGCGGAGCATTTCGTAGTGCCTGGGGCTCAGGCGCACGTTGCCTGGCTGCAGGCGGTCGTGGTGAAGGAACACCACGTCGGAATGGACCTGGGGAATATAGTTTATCACGTGCTCGAGGGACAGCCGGTAGAGCAGCTGGCGGTATTCTTCGACCGTCACGCCCAGCTTCGAGCTGAAGAATTCCTCATCCACGGCGACGGGGAAGGAGAATATGCCTTCGCAGCGCCTCATCAGGTCCTCAAGCAGGGGAATCATCCGCGCATCCGGCAGCCCGACTTCATAGAGGAGGGTCCTGTCGACGGATATCTTCACGCGGGTCTTAACGTCGATATCCTCGGAATAGGTCCAGTGGTCCTCCCGCTCTATATATTTCATTGCATAGTAGGCCGCCGCACGGTCGAGGCCGAACTCGTTGCAGAACTCCGCCATGTCGAACTTGAGCTGACGGCCTTCGCCGGCGCCATACGGGATGCCGAAGAAGGCGTGGAGTTTCTGATAGACGTCCTCGATGAACTCGAGTGAGGGGAAGGAGACCTTCTCCAGCATCTTGGCGCGTGCCGTGTCGGAGCCGTTCCACAGCAGGACGGCATATGAACGCAGGCCGTCGCGCCCGGCTCGGCCGGCCTCCTGGAAATAGGCCTCCGGAGATTCCGGCAGGTCCATATGCACCACGAAGCGCACGTCGGGCTTGTCTATGCCCATTCCGAAGGCGTTGGTGCAGACCATAACGCGGATCTCCCCCTTCTTCCAGGCCTCCTGGCGCTCGGAGCGCATCTGGTGGCCGAGGCCGGCGTGGTAGAAGGAGGCGGAGATGCCCTGGGATGTGAGGAAAGAGGCGATGTCCGCTGTGCCCTTGCGGCTTCGCATATAGACTATGCCGGAGCCGGGGACGCCCTCGCACACCGCCTTGAGCTGCCCGAGCTTGTCCTCGCAGCGGCGCACTATATACGAGAGGTTCGGCCTCTCGAAGCCGCTCTTTATCAGCAGTTTATCCTCGAAGCGGAGCCTGTCCATTATGTCATCCGCGACCTGTGGGGTGGCGGTGGCGGTCAGGGCAATGACGGGGGCATCGACGACGCTGCGGATTTCGCCGATGCGAAGGTAGTCCGGACGGAAGTCATAGCCCCACTGGGATATGCAGTGCGCCTCGTCCACCACTATGAAACTGACGTTCATCTGGGGCAGCCAGGAGCGGAAGGCACGGGTGGAGAGCCGCTCGGGGGATATATAGAGGAACTTGAAGTCGCCATATGCCGCGTTGTTAAGGGCCAGGTCCACTTCGTGGGGAGTCATCCCGGCGTGGACAGCGATGGCACGGATGCCCCGCCTGGCAAGGTTCTGCACCTGGTCCTTCATCAGGGCTATAAGCGGCGTTACCACTATGGCAAGGCCTTCCCGGGCCATTGCCGGCACCTGGAAACACACCGACTTTCCACCTCCCGTGGGGAGGATTGCGAGCACGTCGCGGCCCTCCAGCGCGGCGGTGATTATCTCCTCCTGCGCGGGGCGGAAACTGTCGAATCCCCAATACTCTTTCAATATCTGGCGAGGTGTCATTCCGGTGGCAGATTTTTTGCAGCAATAACGGCTCGTCTGCATATACAAAAGTACAAATATTTTGTCGGATATCCCCGAAAAATTAGTAAATTTGTGGACGCAAGAAAGTTATAACAAAATAATATATTTTTTACTATGCCAAAAATGGATTTGAGAAAGTACGGTATCACCGGCGTCAAGGAAGTTCTTTACAACCCCAGCTATGAAGTCCTCTACAACGAAGAGACCAAGCCCGGTCTCGAAGGCTTCGACAAAGGCCAGGTGACCGAACTCGGTGCAATCAACGTGATGACCGGTATCTACACCGGACGTTCCCCCAAAGACAAGTACATTGTCTATGACAAGACCACCAAGGAGGGAGCTCCCGGTGAAATCTGGTGGGACACCGAAGCTTATCACAACGACAACCACAAGATGAGCGAAAAGACCTGGAAAGCGGTCAAGAAACTTGCCCAGAAACAGCTCAGCGGCAAGCGCCTCTTCGTGGTCGACGGCTTCTGCGGCACCCACGCCGACACCCGTATGAAGGTCCGCTTCATAGTCGAGGTCGCCTGGCAGGCCCACTTCGTCACCAATATGTTCATCCGTCCCAAGACCCAGAAGGAATTCGACCAGGAGCCCGACTTCGTCGTTTACTGCGCCTCCAAGGCCAAGGTTGAGAACTATCAGGAACTCGGCCTGC
>JAEEGL016557624.1_pt1 | contig 78294 bp, 71 predicted proteins | sample 9134231 | NCBI WGS metagenome assembly JAEEGL01 (sample SAMN16246548, study PRJNA631951) | gut metagenome | biome: gut microbiome; feature: rumen; material: fiber-attached | host: Bos | place: Iran: Karaj | collected 2018-10 | reverse complement strand
CCAGGATCAAACTCTCTAGTTTATGGTATCTATATTATAAATAATATAAATCAATTTGAGTTTGAGCTTATTAGCTCGATTAAAATTTTTGGTAGTATAAAAACTACCGCTTGGTTTCTCTTAAAGGATATTTATTGTTTATTTTTCAATGTACTTTTTTATGTCTCTCAAGTTGTGAACAGCATTAATTTTAACACACGCTATTATATTTGTCAACAACTTTTTAAAAATATTTTTTAAAATTTTTATTATAAAAAAAATAGTATTAAAATATGCTGTTTTAATGCATTTTTTAATACTAAAATAATTATACTTTTTTCCTTATAACGTCCTATTTTTCAACATTTTTCAATGTTCGCTCTAAAAATAATCTTGTAAAACTGTATTATTCTTTTTACATATATTAAACACTTTCTTGTTCATGAGTTTTTTCTACATCAAATAGTTTTGCTGTTTTTTCCGGATATAATTTTTTCAACTTTTTTTCCTCTTTTGATAAATACATCATTTCTAATACACTTCCATAAGATTCATATGCTAGTTTTACTAATGATTTAGACTCAAATAAATTTAAATAAGATGCATCTAAGCCTTCTCTTTTATTTTCTCCTCTTGGATCAAGTCTTACTCTATCTAATCTATCTGCATCTTCTATTATATGTAGAATTTTTTTATAATTTTCATATTTTTGCATACTTTCTTTACTTGCATTTTCTGGTATAGTATCTTGTCCAAAAGCTATTTTTATCAAATCCTTTTCATTTTGTTCTTTAGAATAACAGTGTTCTCTAATAGCAAATTTTATTAGTTCTTGTTCTTCTGGTGAAAATCCTTTTAATCTTTCTGGATTTTCTTCTAATAATTTAACACTATTCTCTCCATGATTATTGTCTTTCCAATCATCTACTCTTCCGATATCATGATTTTTTATAATTGCAAATACTATTTCTTTATCTCTTTCAGATACAGAATCTCTTAAATCCATCATAATAGCATTTGCCAAAAAGTTTACTCTTCTTGTATGATTTACACCATGTAAATTACTTTTATATTGCTTATTATCATTTTGAATTTCTTCATCTTGTTTTAATACCTCATCTATAATTCCTTTTTCTTCAAGTTTTTCCCAATAACCTTTTAATCCATCAGAAAAAGTGAACATATAATAATCAATCATTTCTTCAACTTCTTCTGCTGGTTTTGGCATAACTTCATAATTTAATTTTCTGTCTAGCACTTTTTCTTTTCTTTTTTGTATTTTTGCTAAATTTTTTTGTGCTTCTATTGGACCTATAACTCTATATTTTCCTCTTGTTGCCTCAATTGTTTCTGTATCGATAAAAATTAAGTTTTCTGGTTTTACTTCTTTATCAGAATAAGAGTCAATCGAAGAATGCCAACAATCCATAATCATACAGAACAAAATCTCAAGTCCTTTTTTTGTATCTCCTTCTCCTTTGAAATCTTCTTTTACATCTACACCATCTATCGGCATAATTCCAATTTTGCTATTTGGTATGGCTACAATAATCCTTTTCTGATTCTCTACATATTTATCCCATGACATATTAATCAATTCTGCCATTGATTTTTGAGCTTCTTCACTTTCATTATTCTCTCTTAAAACACCAATTATATTCTTCATAACTTCTTCTTTAGTATGATTATAATTGTTTGCTTGTACATATTCTCCTGTAGCATTTTTAGCAAGAAAATTAAACCATTCTGGTACATTACCATAATTTACTTCATTTAAATGTAATTCAGCAGAATAATAGTATCTATGAAGATCAACAGATCCTTTTCCAAAAATATTTGAAAGAACTTTTTTACTTTTTATTCTTTCACAGACTTCTTTAAACTTTTCATCAATCTCGCCTCTTTCGTATACATTAAGTCCAACTTTTCCAATATTTTCGCTATTATAAGCATTAGTAATATGGTACACATAGCCATTTTCGATAAAATTTTTCTGAAAAGTATCCCATATTAATTGCTCATTACCCTCAATATTCACATTTAATTTTTTGGCATAGAGTTCAATCATATCTTTTTCAAATCCACTTCTGGTAAAAGCATCTTTTGAAAAAATCTTTCTTATTGTTTCTTCTGATTCATGAAAAGAACTTAAGTTGTCATCTCTAAGCAATAAGCAGTAATTCCATACTTCTTCTATTGAAAACTTTCTTCCTTCAGCTCTTAATTTACCAACTAAAGAATTAAATAAATTAACAATATCTTTTTCCATATTTTTCTCCTACATTTTTATACTACTGTCTAGCGCCAATCTAATCATATCATTCATTGAGTTTTGCCTTTTTATTATTAAATTAAATGCATTTCAATTGATTATAATTGTTTGTGTACAAACATTTGAATATCACTTTTCTACTATATAATAATTAATAATAATCTACATAAACCTAAATATTATTCCAAGAATAAAGATTCTAAATGGAATTCACCTTTTTCATATTCAACATCAATTCCGCTTTCTTTTAACTTTCTTGGAATATTGGCATCATCTAATTTAACTCTATCAAATACAGCGCTTTCCAGCTGTGTGTATTCTCTTATTCTTTTTGCTTTTTTTATACTTCCACCATAAAAACATAATCTTTTAGTTACACCTTCTTGAGCTGATAATTCATACATATTTACACCTTGTTCAATAAACTCTACTTCCTTTGCTACTGGCAAAAACTGATAGTTTCCTACTCTGGAAGATTCAATAATTAAACTACTTAAAGTACCACACTCGATTGGTGCTTGCACATTAGATCTGGTTATTCTTAAAGATTCTAATTGTTTCAAACTACTTAAAGCATCTGCAAATTCCTTACCAATATCAAAACTATAGAGGTCTAAACTCTGTAAATTGGGAATTTCGGATAACTGTGATAAATCAATATTATTTAATTTACCAGACAAAGAAACATTGCTTATTACAAGTTCATACACGTGTTGTAAATCTTCATCAGTTATTTCTTGATCTAATTCAAATAATCCTAATTTATATTTTACTAATTTTAATAGCTCTTTATTTGTAATCATATATATCCTTTTCTCATTTAATTTTTTAATCTCATCGCAATTCTTCTCGAGTACCTTTTTCTTCATTAGCAGGCTCATCATGCATTTCATTTCTTTTTGCCATATAAAGTTTTACATTTCTATCAAATTCCATTTTTTCTGATGGTGATAAAGCCCAAGCAGGATCACTCTGAACAGGTGAACTTTCCATTTCCTCATTTGTGCTGCTTTCTGGTAATGCTTGCAATAATGAACCCTGTCTAGAAAACATTAATCGTGTTCTCTCAAGTAATCTTTGAAAAACATTTGGTACTACATCACTAAGTTTTTCTCCAGTTTCATATTTTAAAATTTGTTTATCATAATATAGTTTTCTATTTGATCCTCTTTGCATTTCTGGGAACAGTTGACTAACAAGTGATTCATCAGCATCTGTAGTGCATTCAGGTCCATCCCCATTCATTTCTCTTCTACCAGTTCTTAACATCGTTTTATCACTAAGTAAAAAATATTTTGGCATATGATTTTTATTTAATAAAGGTGCATCCCAAGTTCCATCAACATTGTACCACCTTCCTCTTAGTCTAACTTTATTCCAAGCATGTGGCTCACTTTCTATTCCTTTAAAAATGCCTAATCTCTTTAAAGTTATACTATTTTTTTTATCATTCATCTTACTACTAACAAAATCAACTGAACCACCTATATACTTACACTCTATTCTATTAAGTGCACAAGAAACCTCGATTGCTCTTGCAAATGCCGCGCAAACACCTTTACCATTCAAAACTGCTTCATCATTTCTACTACTATATGCAGATGCTTCACTATAAATATGACCACTTTTACTATGTGTATGTGCAGACTTGTAATCATACATCATTCCTTTTAAAACTCTCTCATAGATTTTTGCAAAACGTTTTTCCTGTGGAATATCCGAACTCAATCCTTCAATTATTTCATTATATCTATTTAAAATAGCAATATATTTATCTAATGAATATACTCCTTTGGAATTTGGTCCGCTATTTACTGCTTCAACTTTTATACATATTTCTTTTTTCCCTTGAAACTTTTGCTTTAATTGTAATGCTTCTTGTAAAGATAATTCTGTTATTTCTGGAATTTCTAACACGATAGCTGGCTGATTTTCAAAACTATTTTCTTTAGCAGAAAAAATAGTATTTTTTGAATACGCCTTAATACGAGATGAATCAATATAAGTTCCATCACTTAATTCCACCAAATTTAAAAGCATTTCATTTAGCTGATCTGGACTTTTTTTGCTGTATTTAACTAAGTCCATTCTAATTTTTTCAAGTTGCCCACGTTGTGTTTTAATATGTCCAACTTCCAACAGTTCTTCAATCATTGCTTTTCTATCTTCGTATATCATTGGTGCACTATCATAACTTAACTCTAATTTATCAAGATGTGGAAATCTCTTTTTAATCTTTTTAAAATCAACTTTTTCTCGAGGAATTTCTCGTAAATCTAGCCTGCTAGGGTTTATAGATTCAAGATCCATTCCATAACTTATTTCATCAAATGCATAAGTTATATATGCTGGATTACTTAAACTTTTTCCAGAAAAAGAGCTTTTTACATTACCTGAACTAAATCTATTTACACTACCTATATTTCTAAATCGTACTTCATCTATCCAAACCGGAATTGGTATGCAATCTATTTTAGCAGGTTCCCCGCCTGTGTGTTCTAAAACTAACTGGTGTAAATTGTTTAAATGTATACCATTCTCACCATTTCTATCCATAGCATCAAAAACTGATAATCCGTTTAAATTGCCTTCGATTTTCATTTTATTAAAGTTGTTTGTTGGTAATTGAGATAAAACTTTTTCAAAACCCACTGCATTATCAATTTTGAAAACAATATCAGTTATATAGTAATCGATTAGAAACTTTCTAACTTCTTGTAAATCAAACGTTTCAGTAGATGTTAAATCAATCACAAGTGGTGGTCTAGAAGAGTCATCCTTATGCCTTTCATCTTCAATATAATTCTTATAATATTCAGTTAATGTTGGATTCGTAAAACTTTTAATTCGTTCCATATTTTTCCTCATTCGTTTACAATTTTAGAACACTATCTAATGCTAGTTTTATCATACCATTCATAGATTTTTGTCTTTGCTCTGCTGTTAATTCTTCTGGTTTGCAAAATGAATCTGAAACGGTTAATAAACACGCAGCCTTCTTTCCTAGATATTTTGCTATATAGAAAAGAGCAAAACTTTCCATTTCAACCGCTAATAAATTATATTCTTTTGGAAGTCTACTTATTGTTTTATTTGAATCTGCTGCATAAAACACATCACTACTATGTATATTTCCTTTAACTATTTTTTGATTTGTTTCACTTGCAGTATTTTCTATTATTTCATTTATATATTGTGAACTATTAATATAATGGCACTCTTCTTCTGTCATACTACTTGCAAAACTGCTTTCAGCATATGCATTTTCTACAAGTAAAACATCAAGCAAATTTAAATCTGGTGAATATGCTCCACATGATCCTATTCTTATAATATTTTCTACATTATAAAAACTATATAATTCGTAACAATATATTCCTATACTTGGCATTCCCATTCCAGAAGCCATAACTGTTACTTCTTTTCCTTTATATTTACCAGTATAAGCATATATTCCTCTTACTTGATTTACAAGTTTATAATCCTCTAAAAAGTTTTCGGCAATATACTTCGCTCTTAGTGGATCCCCTGGCATTAAAACTGTTTTTGCAATCTCTCCAACTTTTGCTTCATTATGAACAGACATAATTTTACCTCCTTTTATCGAATTGGATTTGAATCTTCTCTTTCTGAAACATCTAATTTATTTTTTACTTCTGCTAAACTATCATCTTCTATACTTGTTCCTTCTAATGATAGTTTTTCTAATGTTCCACATTTTAATAATGGTTTTAAACTAGGAACTTTACATCCTGTTAGCACTAGTCTTTTTATTCTTTTGCTCATTACATTTTCTAAATTTATATCTTGTCCTGCAATTGTAGCGTCTTCCGGTAAAGATATTTGAACATTATCTTCCATTTTACACGTATTTATTATAAGGCTATTAATATTGTCTAATCCAACTATTGTATTTTGTGTAATATTGCATTTAGCAAGCATTAGTGTTCTTAGTCTAGGTAATGACCCAATAATGCCTATTAATCTATTATCTAAATCCATCTGATTTATTGATAAAAGTTCTAAACTTGATAGTTTTTTCAATTCTTCTAAATCAATTTGCAAGTCTTGACCATCTAATGTTTTTCCACTTACTCCTAAGTCTTTAACACTTATTAAATCATCTTCTGTTAATGTTTCATCATTAAACTTTCCAACTTTATATCCTATTAATCTTCGTAATTCCCTATTATCTACCATCATCCTTCTCCTTGCCATCTAAATTCCTATCTTTTGTACTTATTTGTTGTGGAGCTATAATCTTTTTAGCATCTTTATATCCTCTTAAATCCCATGATGGATATTGCTCTTCTGTTTTTTTCATTGCTCCAGCATTCGGCATGCTTCCTTCTTGTTGCCCGGAATCTAATAATTTTTGATCTTTTCTTTTAAAAGTATTCCTTATCTTTTCAAATAATACAGTAAATAATTTACCAACTACACTAGGTTTCTTTTCCTCTTTATGTTCTACTTCATCTGCTTTTATAAATTGTGGTGGTTGTGTATATATTGGCATTGAATCTTTACATTCTGGTCCTGTCATTGATATTCTTGAATTTCCATGATCTGAGATTTCATCATCTGAAAGGAATACATATTTTGGTATTCCTTCTCTAGCATAACTATCAGCATCAAATGTTGGATCGAAATTATACCATTTGCCATCTATTTTTGCTTTTACCCAAGCATGTCTATCTCCAAGAGTTACTTTTCCATCTTCATTTTTTATTACTCTTTTAAATTTATATTCTTCATCATCTTTATGTTTATTATATTTTGCTTCAGAAATTGGTTGATCTATACAATCTCCTACTACATATTCTGCTTCTATTCCAAACATATTAAAGGCTTGTCTTAAAACATCTGCATATCCTGCACAAACACATTTTCCTTCTAAAAGTGCATTTCTTAAGTTTCTGCAATTTACAGAATTTCTTTGAGAATATTCTTCCTCTTCTGGTGTTTTTGGATATACTGCTGGATAATCATATGTGAACGCATTACATACTCTTCTATATATTTCTCCACATCTTCTCATTTCAGGTGCATTAGGATCTATTCCAGCTAGTAATTCATCCATTTTCTTCCTGATTGTTAGCATCTCATTTGGGTTATATACATCAAATGTGTTATTGGGATCATATTGTCCCTTTGGTATTCCAATCTTTACTCTATCTTCATGCTGGCTTAAAATTTCTAAGTCTTCTACAGTTAAATCTTTTAATCCTGATATTTTTATTCTACATGTCTGACCAGGATTGTTTTTTACAAAAGTTGCTACTTTATGAGAATATGAGTCGTCTTCCATGCTTTGGTCTTTCGGAAAAGTAAATATTCGACTTATTGGTTGAGTGGCCTCACAATTAACCACTCTTGTACCTTCTTCTAACATTAAAAATTTATTTTTTAATTCTGAAATATTATTTAAAAGTAGTTTTATTCTAGATGCTAACATTTCATCTTGTATAAAATTAAAATCCAAAAAATCTAATTCACCAAGAAATTCAGTTAAATCCTTATCTGTCCAGCCACTAGCTATTCCTTTTTCTAAAGCAGTTATTTGCTCTTTTATAAGTTTTATTTCATAAGCAGAATATATGTAATCTTGTTTCTTGCCATCTTTTCCAAGTTGTATTACAAATTTTATTCTAGAAGATTCATCAATTGTATCTAAAATTTCATCTGGAATTTCTGATAAATTTCTAATTCGCTCTTCAACAGCACAACCTTTATTTTTTTGTATAAATTTTGCTAGTTTTTTCCAACGTAAACTTTCAGGTTCTTCAGGATTTCTATCGAATGATATTCCGTCATTATCTTCTATACCACTAGCTTTGTCTACATTAACAATATAATTTCCATCAACAAGAAAATGTTCATTTAATTCGGGATTTGAAAATATTACATCTCTTAGTCTATCAATAGCTTCTATTGGCTGACTAAGATTAATAGTTAACGCAGGAATTTTTGAACAGAAATCTATTAATTCTTCATCTGTCCAATTATCAATTCTAGTCAAAAGTCCATACCCTGGACCATAAACATTTATATTGCTTATAGACCTCATATTATTGCCAAGTTCTGCTCTAATTTGCCTAAACTTACTAACATTTGAAGGTCTATCTGAATTCTCTGGTGCATCACGTAAAATCAAATTAAATTGAATATTGGGATTCTCTAAAACTCCACTATTATTTAATGTAATTACATCTTCCGGACTAAGTGCCGCAATCCCTGTAGGGTTATCAATTTGAGCTGCTCTTTGTTTATCTACTAATACTCTAATACCCTTTAGATAAACATACTTATCCTTTAATTCTGGATGTTCTTCTAAAAGTTTTTCAGCATCTACGTTTTTATGCTCACGCATACTAATAATGCAACCATTTATTCTTTCGATTTTTTCAGCATGAAAATATTCAATTAAATCATCTTTTGTCTCTTCCATAGTCATCCTTTGAATATATTTTTCTAATCGTATTATATCATAATGATTTAAGATTTCATTACTTGTAATCAAAACTTAATAAAAGATGGACTGTAATTAGTCCATCTTTTAACATGCTGTTTTTAAATCTAATCTTAGTTTATCTGCAATCATTGCAATAAACTCACTATTTGTTGGTTTTCCTTTATTTGAATTTACAGTATATCCGAATATTGATTCAACTGTTTCTATCTGCCCTCTGTTCCATGCAACTTCTATTGCATGTCTAATTGCTCGTTCAACTCTTGAAGGTGTTGTTTTATATTTTTTAGCTAAATCTGGATATAGTAATTTTGTAATTTGATTAATTACTTCTATATTATTTACAACCATAATAATTCCATCTCTTAGATACTGATAACCTTTTATATGAGCTGGAACACCTATTTCATGGATGATATTTGTAACTTTTATTTCTAATATTTCTTCTTTTGTCGCTTCTTTTTTGATATTAACATAGTTTGTTTTTTCTTCTTTTGGCATTTGCATTATTTGATTTTGTTTTGGTTTTTCTAATGGTTCATTTACTAATTCTCTGATTCTTTTCATTAATACATCCATTTTAAAAGGTTTTAAAACATAATACCTCGCACCTAAATTAATTGCTTGAGCTGTAACAGCATCTTGTCCAACAGCTGAAAGCATAACACAAATTGGTAAACCTACATTTGATGAAATTAATTTTTCTAAAACTCCTAATCCATCTAAATGTGGCATTATGACATCTAAAAGTGCTACTGTTGGCCTTTCTGTTATAATCTTATTAAAAGCTTCTTGTCCATCTTTTGCTGTTGCTATTATTTCTACATCATCTTGTGTATTAAAGTATGTAATTAATGTAGAAACAAAATCCATATTGTCATCTGCAATTAGTATTTTGATTTTTTCTTTCAATGTTTTACCTCCTAAAATAAAATAACGTAAATATTTACAAAAGGAATTATAATATTATGGATTTTAAATAGCAAGAATTTTTCTTTATTTTAGAGGACTTTCGTGTTTCACCTTTTTACAAAATTCGACATTTAAATTTGAATGTACTTTTCTCTTATTATCTCAAGTTGTTTTATATTAAAGTTTAAGCTTTCTTTATTTGATATAATATCATCTATTTTTTCTTTTTGAGTTTCAAAAATTAAAGTAATGTTTTCATCATAGATAATATCAACAATATTTATGCTTTTTTGATTCAAGTAATATTTCGCTTTTTCCAAATCTGAATAATTAAGATTCATACTAGCTTCTAGTCCCAAATCTTTGCTAATTTCTTTTACATTGTTAAGTGCTTCTTGAAATGCTCCTGTGTATGCTCTAACTAATCCGCCAGTTCCTAATAATATCCCACCAAAATATCTGGTTACAATTACCAAAATGTTTGACAAGTTTTTAGATGTGATAATATTAAGCATTGGACTTCCTGCAGTTCCTGATGGCTCTCCATCATCACTAAATTTGTTTTGAATGCCATCTGAAGTATAAATGCTATAAGCAAAACAATTATGTCTTGCATCAAAATACTTTTTCTTTGTTTCTCTTATAATATTCTCTGCTTCTACAGCAGATTCCACATAAAATATATTTGCTATGAACTTAGATTTCTTTTCCACTATTTCAGCAGAAACATTTTTTTCAATAGTTTTAAACATGTTTACTCCTTAATTTAATCCTGCTGTATATCCTGTTGAATATGCAATTTGCAAATTGAATCCTCCAGTATATGCATCAACATCAATAATTTCACCTGCAAAATATAATCCTTTAATTATTTTAGATTCCATAGTTTTAGGATTTATCTCTTTAATAGATATTCCTCCAGCTGTTACTATTGCCTCTTCAACTGGCCTAAATCCATTTATTGTAACTTCAAATTTTTTAAGTATATTTACTAAATTTAGTCTTTCTTCTCTTGTAATTTCATTTACTCTTTTATATGGATTTATTTTTGATTTTTCTATAATAGCTGAAATCATCTTCTGTGGTAATAATTTATCTAAACTGTTTTTGAATTCTTTATTTTTTAACTCCTCAAAATCTCTTAAAATTCTTTCATCTAGTTTTTCTGGAATAAGTGCTGGTTTTAAATCTATAAGCAATTTTATTTGACTTTGTTTTAATAATTCGTAAACATTTTTATATCTTAATAAATGTGCTGAACTACTTAATATTGTAGGTCCACTTACTCCAAAATGAGTAAATAACATTTCTCCAAAATCATCATATATTTTTTTATTTGTAGATATATCAATTAATTGAATTCCAACATTTCGTAGTGATAATCCTTGTAAATTTTTACATGTATCATCACCGCTAGTAAGTGGTACTAATGAACCTTGTAGTTTTGTTACTGTGTGTCCTAATTTTTCAGCAAGTTTATATCCATCACCTGTTGATCCAGTTCCTGGATAGCTCTTTCCACCTGTTGCTAAAATAATTTTACTAGCTATTAGTTTTTCACCATTTTCTAAAATAACTCCACACACTTCTTCATTTTTTGTAAGTATTTCTGTTACTCTAGAATTTAGTCTTATTTCTATATTATTTTTCTTTACTTCTTTTTCTAATGCATTTCTAACATCTATTGCCTTATCTGTTACTGGGAAAACTCTATTTCCTCTTTCTTCTTTTACTTGAACACCATTTGACTTTATCAAATCAATAATGTCTTCATTAGAAAAATTTTGGAAAGCGCTAAATAAAAATCTTCCATTTCCAGGAATATAATTAATAAATTCTGAAATATCAACAGAGCTAGTTAAATTACATCTTCCCTTTCCTGTAATAAGAATTTTTTTTCCTAGCTCATTGTTTCTTTCTAATATTGTTACTTCATTTCCCTGCTTTGCTGAAGAAATAGCTGCAAGCATTCCAGCAGGTCCACCACCTATAACTAAAACTTTCATTTTATTTTCCATTTCTTTTATAGTAATTTTCTCTTGTTATTAAATAACTTTTTATTTTTCCTTCTAATCCTGGAACATTAAAAATCTTCTCCAGTTCGAATCCAGCTCTTTCAAGGACGATTGCTGATGCCTCATTTTTCTCCATTACAAATCCTCTAAAATTTCCTGTTTTAATATCTTCTATTGCAACTTTAGTCATGTAAGGTAATACTTCTGTATAAATACCTTTATTCCAAAATCTAGGATCTATATAAATAGTAAATTCAAAACAATCTTCATCATATAAATCAAGCTTTATTAAAAATACTCCAACAAGTTTTTTTGTTGTCTTTTCTATTATTGCATATGGATATTTTGTTCCCTTATTATATTCTTCAAAATAGTTATCTAATAATTTTCTTGTATCATCTATGTTTCTATGTAAATCCATATTTAAATTAGTAATAACATTTTCATCACTTAAAATATTAAATATTTCTTCTAAGTCGCTATATTCCACTTTTCTAAGTATAAATCTTTCTGTTTCTATATTATTAATAGTCATAATATTACCTCTTAATTAATCTTTTAGATTTTCTGCCATTTTTAATAAAACTTCATATATAAATACTTGTAAGTCACTTGCAACTTCTGGTTCATATTCTTCACCTAATAGTTCATTATCTGACATTATTTTCGCAGAAATAGCTGGTATATCAAAATTTTTAGCAACTGCATAAATCGCTACAGATTCCATATCTTCACAATCAACTTTAAATTTTTCATTTAAGAATTTTAATTTATCTTTTTCTCTATTCCAAACATCTCCGCTTCCTATTACACCTTTATATACTTTTCCATTTTTATATTCATTTCTTAAAGTATAGATAAATTTCATTATTTCATCATTTCCACAATAAACTATTCTTTGGTAAGTTCCGCCATCTATAAATGTTCTATATTCCCAATCTAAAGAATTGCTTCCTTCACCTATTTCTTTATAAGGAGTTCTACATGCCATAATATTAAAAGTTTCTTTTCCAAGTATAATATCTTTTTTATGATGTTTTGGAGTAATCCCACCTGCTGTGCCTTCATTTAATATAAAAGCTGGCTTACATTTTTCAATTGCCAAACTTAAACTACTTGCAGCATTAACAAGTCCAACTTCTGTTTTTATAAGACATACTGGATAACCGTTTATTTTTCCTTCATAAAAATCATACCCGCCTAATTTGCTTTCTTTTCTTTTTTCCATTTTTGAGATTAAAAAATCAGTTTCTGATTTTAAAGCACCTGCTATTAATATTGGTTTCATCTCAAAACCTCCTTCCACTTTAAGTATTATATATTGATTCACATTATTTTTCAAGAGTTTCGCAAGTTCAGGGTGAGTTTCAGAGGGACGTTCCTTTTAGTGCCACTTTGGCACTACTGGGACACTCCTTTATTTTTTATCAAATTAAGGAGTGTCCCCTTGGTTCCATTTTGGAACCAATAGGAACGTCCCCGTGAAACCGTGAAACTCCCAGTGGAACCATGAAATAAAAAAGAACTTAAAGGCTATTCACCTTTAAGTTCCATTTCTATACATGATACACTTTCTGATTCTTCTAATAAATATTTTCCAATAAATTTAGGAGCATAGTATGATTCAATTTCATATGATGGTTCTACTACAATTTTTCCTTCTTTATCTATTACTCCCCATTTACCATCTTCATTTATTCCTGCAAATCCATATTCATTCATTTCTGTTACTATGTCATATGTTGCATCAACTATTTTTTCATCGTTTTTATTTTTAAATCCCCACTTACCATTATCATCTTGATATGCATAAAGAGAAAGGTCTTTAAATACTAGCGTGTTTTCAGTAATTTTACCATTATTATCTATATATTTTAATTCTGTATCTGAATATATAGCAAAATAATTATCCGATACCTTTTGCACAACAGCATCATCCATCGTTAATATTCTTTCAATAATGCTTGAATATATATCTACTCTATTTCCTTTTCTTGCTTCTAATGCTTTTGCATTTTCAAGAACTATAATTACATCATATTCAGCTTCTACTTCTATTCCTGAATATACATTTAAGATTCCATATAATCCATCTTTTGAAGTATACACAAAGAAATTATCAAATGCATAAGATATTCTTGTGTAATTATCTGCTATTTCTTTGTCTTTACTAATTATGCTATAAAATCCATCTCCATCTTGTGCAATAAAAAATGATGAATTTCCTGTTTCTTGTATACTTTTATATCTGTTCTTATTTACTAAATTTCCATGTAAATCATAAAGCAGCATTTCATCATCTTTACTCACACAAATATAGTTTCCTGCAACAGAATAACTAGTATAATCTGGTGCTAATATTTCTTTACCATCTAATTCATAGAAACCATAATTTCCACTTCTTATTACAACAAAAATGTTAGCAGAATTATTATAAATTATAGAATTGTATTTTGGTTTAATTACTACTTTGGAATTTTTAATTACTCCTCTTTTTCCGTTTTCCCTAAATACTAGATATGTGTCTTCAGTATTATTAATAACTGCTCTAGAAACCAATTCATATTTTGGTTCTACTAAAACTTTTCCTGAGTAATCTATATATCCATATAGTATTCCTGTTGAAGTTTTATTTGACACAATATAACCTGTTTTTAAATATCCATCTTTCTCAGAACTATATTCATCTCCTGAAATAGAATTATATTTTGTATCAATTATTGTTTTTCCATTAGAATCTAATACACCGTATTGTCCATCTTTTCTAACAAGAATACATCCTGGTTTATTTGTTAAACTAGCAACACTTTCATATATTGCATCTGTTAAAGTTGCACCAGAATAATCTATTAATCCAAATCTTCCATCTTTTTCGTAGCTTAATACATTCTTTTCCATCTCGTTTGAATTAGATTGAACTACTATAAAAGAAACACTTTCAAATTCTTTAAAAATTTCTTTTCCTGTTTTGTTTAATATCTTGTATTCATCATTTTCATCAATACAAAAAAACACATCTTTTGATTGATTTGGAATATAAATATCTGAATAAGTAGGCTCTATAATAACACTACCATCTTTACCTACAACTCCAACCTTTTCATTCAAAGCATAAAGATTAAAATACTCATATGCTTCTTGTTTAATTGCTTCAACTGGACCACTTTCAATTTTGTTTCTATTGATTAAAACAATTCCTAATATAATAGCTATAATAACAATTACAATTGCTACTACTATTTTTAAATTTCCTTTATCATTACTCAATTTATGATCAACTCCTAAAAATTAACTTTAAGCGTTTTCTGTCATTATTGGAACAACTTGTTTTTTACGTGATACAACACCTTTTAATAGTGCAGTATTGTCTTCTAATTTTACTCCATATGATTTTTCAACTAACGAAGCTGATTTTCCAAGTGCTATTACTTGTGAATTGCTATTAATAATATCTGTTATTAATAACATGAACAAGTCTAATCCTTCTTCATTAATAATCTCATTCATTCTTGCTTCTAAATCTACTTTCATTTTCATAACATCTGAAATATCTGCAGTATTTACTTGGTTAACAACTGCTTTTACATTTTTAAAATCAATAGCTTTTGCATCTAAATGTAAAATTTCATCTATACTAAATGAACTTAAATCAGTTCCTGCTTTTAGCATTTCTAAACCATATTCTTCATAATTGATTCCAGCAATTTCAGCTAATTCTTTTACTGCTTTTACATCTTCATTTGTACATGTTGGTGATTTTAATAAAAGAGTATCTGAAATAATTGCTGATAGCATTAATGTAGCTATTTTTTTATCTATTTCTATTCCGTTTTCTCTATATAATTTATACATAACTGTTTCTGTACATCCAACAGCTTCTGCCCTATAAAATAATGGATAAGATGTTTCCAATGCTAATTTATGATGATCTACTACTTTTAAAATATTTACATTCTCCAAATTATCTATAGATTCTTTTGGACTATTATGATCTACTAATATAACATTAGCTCCGTCTTCTACTGATTCTATTAATTTCGGAGCCTCTATTCCTAAATAATTTAAAACATATTCTGTTTCTTTATTAGGATTTCCTAATCTGCAAGCAACAGCTTCTGTATTTCCTAATTTTTGTTCAAAATTCGCCATTACTAAACTTGATGTAATAGTGTCTGTATCTGGATTTTTATGTCCAAAAATATAAGTTTTTCCCATAATTAATTCTTCCTTTCAAATAACATATTAAAAATCGTATTCATAATATAACAAATTGGGACTAAAATCAATATATTTTTATAATCTCAAAATTATTTAAAAAAGCAATATAGTAGTAATAAATTACTACTATATTGCTTTTTTTATTGTATTTTGAATTATAAATATATATAATTATTTTATGGAAAAAGAAAGATATAATCACTTAAATAAATATTTGAAAGAAAAATTTGGAGAAAGAACTTTAAAGATTTGTATTGACGGTGGATTTACTTGTCCAAATAGAGATGGAACCTTATCTACTGGTGGATGCATTTTTTGTGGTGAAAAAGGTTCTGGTGAACACTTAAAAAAAGTATCAATTAGAGAACAAATTGACAGCCATTTAAATAGTTATCGTGGAAATCGAGCAAATAAGTTTATTGCATATTTTCAAAATTTTACAAATACTTACGATACTTTAGAAAATCTAAAATCAAAATATAATGAAGCATTATGCAATGATAAAATTGTGGTTCTTGATATTGCAACTCGTCCAGATTGTATTAACGAAGATATTTGCAAATTACTTTTCTCTTATAAAAATAAAGTTGATGTGTGGGTTGAACTCGGTCTTCAAACATCTAATGATAAAATAGCAAAAGTTATAAATAGAGGATACGAATCCACAAAATATACTCAAACTGTGGAATTACTAAACAAATATAATATAGATGTAGTAACTCATCTAATGATTGGACTTCCTGGCGAAACTTCTGAAGATATAAAAAATACTGTAGATTTTATAAATAAACATAATATTCAAGGTTTAAAAATTCATTCATGCTATATTATTAAAAATACTGTGTTAGCCAAAATGTATGATGAGAAAAAATATGAGCCAATATCTTTAGAATATTATATTGAAAATGCTTGTTATATTTTAACTCATATCAACCCAAGCATCATAATTCATAAAATTTCAGGTGATAGCCCAAAAGATTTATTACTAGCACCTGATTGGAATTCGCATAAAAAATGGATTATAAATGGAATTTATAAATATTTAAAAGAAAATGACTTATATCAAGGAATGTATTATAAAAAATAAAGCAATTGATAATTGGGATTTAATACTCGCTTTTCTGCGGAATGTACTCTGTTTTACTAAACAGGAAAAAGTCCAATTATCAATTGCTTTTTTATTATACTATACTATTATTTTTTTCTCAACTTTGCAACAAAAAATCCTTCATATTCTTCTGTTGGCATTACACATAATGTTCCTTCAAGTTCTGTTTTTAGTCTTGGTATATCTTCAATACCTTCAAAATCTATAGGAACAATTTCCATTTCTCTTAATACTTGTCTTACAATTTCTTCATTTTCTTCTCTTAAAATAGAACATGTTGAATAAACTATTTCTGAGCCTTTTTTCAATATTTTACTGGCTTTTTTAAGTAATGCAAGTTGAGATTTTGTAGATTTTTGAATTAGTATTTCTGTAAAATACTTTTCCATATTTTTATCATTTATATTTAATGTACCACTTCCACTACATGGACTATCTAATAATATTTGATCAAATGAGAAAAAGTCATCTATTTGTCTTGCATCTTTTTCCATTACAAAAACTCTTGTTGCACCTTGTATTTTTATATTATATTTTAATCTTTCAGCTCTAATTTTATTCATTTCACATGCTGTTATATTTGCTTTATTGTTTGTTAAGCAAGCTAGTTCTGTAGTCTTCCCCCCCGGTGCCGCCGCCATATCTAATATATCTGTTCCTTCTTTTGGATTTAATATTATTGGTGGAAGCATTGATGATAAACTTTGTAAGTAAACTTCACCATTTTTGTATATATCCATATTTTCGATTTCTTGCTCGCTTTTATTTTCAATAACTAATGCATTTTCAAACCAACTAACTTTGTGATATTTTATATTGTTTTTGATCAATTCATTTTCAACTTTATTCAAGTTACTTTTTAGAGTATTTATTCTTAGAGTAGTTTTTCTATTTACTGAATAACCTTCAATTATATTATTTTTCAGTTCTAAACCATATTGTACTTCAAGTTTTATATTTAAAAAATCTGGTATCATATTTTCACCTCAATAAAACAATAACACATTTTAAGCTTTTTTTCCATATAAAAATAAATATCCCCACCGAAGTCTCGGCGGGGGGCTTCTGCATCAGAAGCGCAGGGTCTCGATCACAGCAAGGAACTGCTGCCACAGGTTAGCCCATTCGTTGCTGATGGTCTGCCAGTTGGGGCTCTGCTTGAACTGAGTGAACAGCGGGTTCAAAAGCTCAGCTACCGTTCCGGCCACAAACTTCACGATGGCGTAACCGAAATCGGCAACCTTCAGAAACACCTTCACGGCCCATTCAACGGCGGGATAGCGCTGAAACATGTCGGGGTATTCTGCCTGAAGGTACTTGGCAATCCACATGACCGCCAGCACAATCAGTAGGAAAGGGATCGCCCTCGCGATTCTACGATTCCTGTTTCTGCATTTCTCCTTCCGTTCAGCTTTCCGCTGGACACGCTTTTCTTTCCGTTTGGCTTTCTTCTGCATTTTCTGCTCATTTCTGAGTGCCTTTTTCAGTGCTTGCTTTCTCTGCTTGAGTTCCTGGGAATAGTCCTGGTGGATTCTACGTGTGCGTCTGGCTACAGGTTGTTCATCTTCCAAGTGCGTAACCCTCCGGCTTTGCCCAGTCTGGGCATCGGTAAGTACTGGTGTACCAACCTCGGTTTCACGAATCCTGTCTGTCATGTCCTCTCGCTCCTTTTGTTTTATTATTAAAATGCCATTGGCATCTTAATTCAGAAGTTTGATAAAATAGTGTATACTAACCTATTTTATTATATCATATTTTGCAAAAAAATTCAAATTTGAGCGTAAAATAAGCACTTTATCTAAAATGAAAAAGCGCTTATTATCTATTTATTATTTAGTTCCAAATATTCTATCTCCTGCATCTCCTAATCCAGGAACTATATATCCAATTTCATTTAGTCTCTCATCAATTGCTGCACAATATATTTGAACATCTGGATATGTATCTTGAATTCTTTTTATTCCTTCTGGAGCCGCTATAATGCATAAGAATTTAATTTTTTTAGCTCCACTTTCTTTTATTGCTGTTATTGCATCAACTCCAGATCCACCTGTTGCAAGCATTGGATCTAATATTATTACTTCTCTATTTTCTAACCCTTTAGGAGCTTTATAATAATATCTAACTGGTTCTAAAGTTTCTTCATTTCTATACATACCAATATGTCCAATTTTAGCATTTGGCATTATTTCTATTAATCCATCAAGCATTCCTGTTCCAGCTCTTAGTATTGGAATAAATGCATATTTATCTTCATTAAGTCTTTTAGCTTTTGTTTTACAAATTGGTGTTTCAATTTCAATGTCTTCAAGTTCTGCATCTTTCATAGCTTCATAACAAAGCATTGTTGAAAGCTCACTTACTATTTCTCTAAACTCTTTTGTTCCTGTTCTCTTGTCTCTTAAAATTGATAATTTGTGTTCAACCAATGGATGGTTTAATCTAATTGCTTCCATACTCCCTCTTTCCTCTGCTTCTTAGCAGAAATATATTTTTATTTAGAATTTATTATATCATCACCAATTTAAAATCCAATCCTCTTTCTAGACTCTTCTGCTTTTACTTCTGGAATATCCTCTTCAGTAAATGTTAATAATCTTTCCATATCATCTATATTTCTTGTTTTCATAGCATGCTCAATAATGATTTTTTGAACAGTATTTTCAACAAATCTACCATTACCAAAGTTCTCAACACCCATTGCATTTCTCATTATTCTTTCTACTAATATTCTTGCTTCTGGGCTTGTTTTAAATCCTTTATCTGCAACTTTTTTATCATAAATTTGCATTAATTCTTCTTCAGAATAATCATCAAAATTAATTTCATATCCTACTCTTGATTTTAAACCAGGATTTAAATCTCTAAATTTTCTCATTTCTTCAGTATATCCAGCAAAAATGATGATTAATCTTCCATTATAATCTTCCATTGCTTTTAAAAGTGTAGCAACACATTCTGCAGAATAACTTGCATTTGTGCCATTATGTTCCATAATTGCATATGCTTCATCAATAAATAATACACCATCTAATGCTGAATCTATTACTGCTTGTGTTTTTGGTCCGGTTTGTCCTAAAAATTCTCCAATTAAATCTTGTGATTGAACTTCTACCAATTTATTTCTTTTTATATATCCTAAATTATAATAAATTTCTGACAAAAGTCTTGCAACAGTTGTTTTTCCTGTTCCAGCATTTCCTTTAAAGATCATATGCATATTAAAATCTGCTGCCCTATTTAGTTTTTTATTTAATTCCATTAAAGAGACAAAACCATTAATTTGTTCTTTTACAGTTTTTAATCCAATTAAAGAATTTAATTCTGCTAAAATATCATCAACTGTACGTGCTTTATCTTTTTTAGTTTCAATATATGAATCAATATCTTTATTTTCTATTACTTTTAATTTATCATCATCACTACAATTTGCAGCATGTATTACAACTAATCTGTCAAACATATTTTTAACATATCTAGCATTTCCAAAGCCTTTAACAATTCTAGCTTTTGAAACCAAGTTTTCTACTTTTTCAAATACACCTTCTTCAAGTGTGAAACCATTTCCAGTAACTTCATCATTAAATATTTGCATTAAATCTGTTTTTGAGAAATTTGGAAAATCAAATTCATATCCAACTCTAGAACTTAATCCAGTATTTGAGTTGATAAACTCATTCATTTCTTTTGTAGACCCTGCAAAAATAATAATTAATCTATCTTTGTATAAGTCCATTGCTTTTGTAATTGTAGCAATACATTCTGCTGTATAATTTGAAGTTCCGCCTTTACTTGCCATTAATGTATATGCTTCATCAATAAACAATACTCCATCTAATGCTGAATCTATTACTGCTTGTGTCTTTGGAGCAGTTTCTCCGACATGTGCTCCTATTAAATCTTTACCAGATACTTCTATAATCTTATTCTCTTTAATAAATCCAAGTTTATAAAATAATTCTGCAAGCAATCTTGATACTGTTGTTTTACCAGTTCCGCTTTCTCCTTTAAATATCATATTTAAATTTGCAAAGCCTTCTGTATCAATCTTTTTGCTATAATCTAAATATTTCATTAATTCATTGATATTAGCTTTTACTTCTGCAAGCCCGACTAATTTATTTATATCTGAAAGTATTGTATCTACAGTTCTAGTATTATCTTCTTTTGGAGCATCCTTTTCCTCAAAACTACCAGTTATACTTAATTCTTTAAACTTATTGAATATTATTTCTGAATATGTTTTATCAATAAATGTCATCTCATCCATAGAAGCTGGATTAAATGTTTTTTCAATATATTTTTCTATCTCATCTTCGAATTTATCATCTACTTTTAAAACATTATTTAATCTTTGCAATAATTTTTCTTTAATTTTTTGAGTATCAAAATTATCAAAATGAATTTCTTTATTTATTATATCTGATGCAATTTGTGGATGTTTACTTATTGCATCTTTTACTATTTTTTCTTCTCCCACAATAATTGTCATTGATTTTTTATTTCTACTGCTAAATTTTTCTATTGCAGTTAATAGTCCTTCTACTTTATATTCATTTAAATTCTTTATTTTTCCTATGTTTTCAAAAATAATTATATCATTTTTAGCATACATGCTTTCTACTTGAGCTATTGTATCTGTAGAGTCTTTTGTTCTTTTTACTAGCATTTCGCAATCAACCCATAATGTAGGTCTGTTGCCTATATAATTATAAGTTTTTGCAAATCTAGATATTATATTTATTACTCTGTCAGAAATCATAGTATTACTTGTATAAATTCCTAAATTAAAATGAATATATGGTAAGTCTTCATTAAAATAATAATTTCTAATATATGTTAGTACTTCTTTTACTTCTTCTTTTTCTTTTTCAGAGCATTCCAATTTATCAGCAGATTCTATGTATTGATTATAATATGCAATTTTAAATTCACTTTCTTTGAAGTTTCTCTTATCTAATAATTTCTTTATTAGTTCTCTTGAATCTACATTATTTGTATCACACAAATACTTAATATAAACTGCAAGTTCTATAGGAGAAATATCAAAAATATAAGAATCAGCTTTTTTAAATTTTACTTCTTTAGTATCAAATTCACCTTTTAATCCTTTTTTAGATTTATAAAAATCATTCAAATTATTAAAAAATGAATTATTTTTTATATTAAAATCAATATATCTGTACTGTATTTTTCCATCTTCTTCTTTTTCAAACCTAATCATGTCAGCATTTAACATCATTTCAGCACCAACAATATCAATTGTATTGCTAACAAATTCATTTATTTTTGTTAATACAGAATTGACAATAAATTCATCTTTTGAATATTCTTTTTCTTCTTTTCCAACAATAAGATCTAGTACTTTTCTACTATCAAAATTATTATCTACAATACATTTTTTAATATAAGCAACAAGTTTAAATGGACAAACATTGCTATCAATATTGCAATAAGTACATCTAGTTCTTAAATCTTGTGTTAAATTATTTAAATTTAATCTCCATGAATTTTTATATTCGCCTAATGAATATCCTATATAGCACAAAAATATTTTTTCAAATAAATTTTCAATATTATCTAATTTCTTATCACATAATTTTTGATAAGATAAGTCTAATACATTTGTTGGTTTATCTAGTTCTTTATTATCTTCTCTTACTTTTTCAGTAATCATGTTATATACTAGCAAATCTGTTTCAATTACAAATTTTGCAAGCATAATTTCAGAATTACTAAACTTTTCTTTAATATAATTTACAAAATTTTGTGTTTCGTCCATTTTTACCTCTTCTTCTCTATCTTTTGAATCATTTATAATATTCTATAATTGCATCTGCAATTCCCTGTGTTATTTGTTCTTTTTCAGTAAGTAATATATTTAAATCTGTTTTAATATATCCGAGTTCTACTTGATAACACTCAATACCTTGACAAGATTTATAATATTCATTTTTATTATAATTTTTGTTTCGGCCATCAACATAAGCACCTGTAGCAATTCCACCTACTTCTCTTATTGTATAAAAATATGCTGTATTTTCAGTAATTGTGTATGGAGCATATCCACTTTTTTCTGCAGTTTTTGACATCTCAGAAATTTCTTTTTTATTAAAATTTCTTAAATAAACTCCATCTGATTTTTTATAACTATTTCCATTAGAATAATTAATATTTGATTTCTCTTTTATTTTGCTTGCCATGTTCTTAGCTAAAGCAAAACTTGATTTTGGCGGACAATATATTTCAAAACCACTTAATGTGTTTGTTCCATTATTTACATGTAATGAAATCATAAGCTTTGCTCTTGTTTTACAAGCAATGCTAATTCTTCCATTTTCATCATACATATTAGTTGATGTATAAGAATTTGTATTGTCATTATCTCTTGTAAGTTTTACTTTATATCCTTCGTTTTCAAGTTTGTTTTTTAACTCATATGCATAATCTAATGTAATATCAGCTTCTGTGTGTCCATCTTTATTTTCGCCTACATCTTTTCCACCATGACCAGCATCAATTACAATATCATATACTTCTTCTGGTAATTCACCATTTTCTACTGATATAGTAAAAAATGTGTAATTTGTTTTATTAACATTCTTTTCAACAAATTCTATTTTTGCTATTTTATTACTATTTTCTTTTGTCATAGAATAATAAGTGATATCTTTATTTTCACTTAAATTCTTAAAAGAAAAATATCTTGCATTCATACTATTATTTAGTTTTAATCTTAGTAACAAATAGTATTCTTTTCCTACTTCTAACTTGTCTAATACAATTCCATTATTAATTTCTTCACTTGTTTCAAATACTAAATTATTTTCATTAATTGAATATTCTATGTTATAAACTCTTTCGTAATCTAAACCATTTGTTAAATAAAGTTTTACACTTTCTATGTTATCTTTACTTACTCTTGGAATTTGTCCTTTTATATTAAAAGATCTTCCATATGTATAAAATTCTAATAGTTCTGCTTTATTATTCTGCATCATGTTTGCAACATTTTCTTCTGCTCTTTTTAAATTAATATTTGGAAACAATTTTTTCACAGTAATTATTGTGCCTTCTACTATTCCAAATAGCATCAAAACAATAATTACTATTTTGAACAATTTCTTAATCATCTATTATTTCACCTATTAAATCGTAATTTCTTACTGCAGTTATTTTACACTTTATAAAATCGCCAGATTTAATTTTCCTATTATTTTTTATAAATATTGTTCCATCTTCATTTGGAATATCCATATAACTTCTTGCACATATAAATTTATTATTATCAGAAAAACCATCTACAACTGCTTCATAAACTTTTCCTATTTTTTCTTCTAATTTACCTCTTGATATACCTTGTTCAATACTCATTATTTCATCAAATCTTCTTTGTTTTGTTTTATAGTGTACAGTAGCTTTTATTCTACTTGCTGGTGTTCCATCCTCTTTCGAATATTTAAAAACTCCTAGTTTCTCAAATTTTGCTCTTTTAACAAAGTTGGACAATTGTATAAAATCATCTTCTGTTTCTCCAGGAAATCCAACAATCATTGTAGTCCTTAATATTACATCAGGTATCTCTTTTCTAATTTTATTTATTACTTTTTCAATAGACTTTCCATCACTTTTCCTGTTCATCATTTTCAATACTTTATCAGAATAGTGTTGAATAGGAATATCAAAATAATTACATATTTTATCATTATTCTTTACAACTTGGATTAGTTCATCTGTAATACTTTCTGGATAAGAATACAAAAATCTTATCCATTTTAATCCTTGTATTTTTGATAATTCTTGTAACAGTTCTGGCAGCCTTGGTTTTCCATATAAATCAATTCCGTATTTTGTTGTATCTTGTGCAATTACTATTAATTCTTTTACTCCATTTTTAGATAGCAATTTAGCTTCTTTAATAATGTTTTCAAATTTTCTACTTACATATGGCCCTCTTATATATGGAATTGCACAATATGTACAATTATTACTACAACCTTCTGCAATTTTCAAATATGCTGTAGTCTTTCCGGTAGAAACAACTCTATCTAAATAATCTAATGTATTTTTAGATTTTTTTGCATTAATTAAATTAGCTATTTTGTTCCAAATATCATTATATTCGTCTATACTTAAAAATAAATCTACTTCTGGAATAGATTTTTTTAACTCTTCTTTATATCTTTGAACTAGGCATCCCATTACGATTAAATACTTGCATTTCCCTGTTTTTTTCTGCTCAGCCATTTCTAAAATACAATTAATTGCTTCTTCTTTTGCAGACTGAATAAAGCCGCAAGTATTTATTACAATAATCTCGGCTTCTTTCGCATTATTAATTACTTCGAAATTCTCTTTTTGAAATAGTCCAATACACATCTCTGTATCGACTAAATTTTTACTGCATCCTAATGAGACAAATCCTACTTTCATTTTCTGTTATCCTTATAAAATTACATTTAGAATTAGTAATACTATTACTCCTGGTACTCCAAATAAACCAATTAACACATATCCCCACCAAGATAGTGCAATAGTAACTCCTATAAGTGTTAATAAGAATAAAACTATTCCTCCTAATATAGAGTTAATTATTATTGCTTTGATAAGTTTTAGTGGCAATGCTAAAATCTTTAAAACGACAATCAAAACTAATACTGGTAAAACATAATATAAAATACCCATAATCTTTTTTGTATTGACTAAATCAATACTCTCCTTCTTTTTTTATTTATTATATATATAATATAATCATTTTTAAATAGTTTCTTTTTTACTATTAATATGTTTTCTTGTAATATGCATTAAATTTAGCTTTGTATAATCTTCTACTTGAACTTTTGATCTATCTTTTTTGCTGAATTTTTTTATTGCATCAATTACTTTTTGTTTATTTTCATCTTTTTGCATATCAATAAAATCTATGATAATTATTCCACTAATATCTCTTAATCTTATTTGTTTTGCTATTTCTTCCGCAGCTTCAAGATTAACATCTGTTACAGTCTCTTCAACATTGTCTTTTCCAGTGAATTTTCCTGTGTTTACATCAATTGCAACTAATGCTTCTGTTTTATCTATTGTTATAAAAGCGCCACTCTTAAGCCATATTTTGTTATTATGTGTTGCACTAATTTGTTTTTCTAATGAATACTTTTCTCTAATATCTGGTTCAATTTCAATTTTGGTATTTACACCTATTTGATTTAAAATTTCTTGTATTGAATCAATATCTTCATCATTTTCCAAAACAATTCTATCCAGATGATTGTCAGCTAAATCCACTATTGTCTTTTTTAATACTCCGCCTTTATCATAAATAATTTGTGGATATTTTTCTACTGCTTTTGATTTTATATCATTCCATCTTTTAACTGTTTTTAATACATCATTTTTTAAAACTTCTTCTGTTTGATTTTCAGCAACTGTTCTTACAATTGCTCCTGTTTTTTCTGGAAGATATTTTTTTACAATATTTTTTAGTCTTTCTTTTTCATTTTCATCTTCTATTTTTTGAGATACTGTAATAAATGGAGCATTTGGCATAAATACAACAAAACGACTACTTAAACTCAAATGTGTAGAAAGCCTTGGCCCCTTTTTATCTATTGCTTCTCTTTTAACTTCAACTATAATTGGATCTCCTGATTTAATTAATTTACTAATTGGAACTTCTTCTTGCTTTACATTTTTTGAAACATCAATTTTAGGCAAAATATCTTTCACATGTATAAATGCTGCTTTTTTTTCTCCAATATCAACAAACGCAGATTGCAAACCATTTAAAACATTTTGAACTTTTCCTATATAAATATTTCCCTCTATTGATTTATTTTTTTCATCTTCTGCATATATTTCAACAAGTTCCCCATCTTCCACTAAAGCTAGTCTTCTGATTTCATCTTGCTTATAAATAATTAATTCTTTCATTTAAACATCTTTCTTTTTATTATATTTATTCATTGCAAAATCAGCACCATTTTTTAATATTTCCATTACTGCTTCTTTTGCTATTTCAACTCCACTATCTAATTCTTTTAACTCATTTTCTGAAATATATCCTATTACATATGAGATCATATCTATATTTTCTTTAGGCTTTCCAATTCCTACTCTCACCCTGCAAAAGTCTTCTGTCCCTATGTTTTCAATAACAGATTTCATTCCTTTGTGTGTTCCTGCTGAACCATTTTTTCTAATTCGAATATTTCCAGGTTCTATATCAATATCATCATATATAATTATTAATTTATCTTCTGGAATCTTATAAAAGTTCATTGCTTCTATTACTGATTCACCACTTAAATTCATATATGTTTGTGGTTTTAGTAAAATTACTTTTTCTCCATCTACATTACCTTGACCAAAAAGTGCTTTGAATTTTGTTTTATTAACTTCTATATTCCATTCATCAGATAATTTATTAATTACATTAAAACCCATATTATGTCTTGTTTTTGAGTAATCTGATTCAGGATTTCCTAATCCGACAATTAAATACATGGTTCCTCCTACTATTTTTTATAGCACTAATATTATAAGCTAAAATCATAATAATTGCAATGTATTTTTTAATTTTAACTTAGGCAGAGTTGATTTTTCGAGGATTTTGTAATATAATATTATTTAGACATTTTGTGTCTGTTGTCAAATGTCAAATTAGACTAGACGAAGGAGGGAAAAACATGTGGAAGTTTAGAAGCGGTACAAAAAGTCCATTCAACAAGCGGGTGAGTTGGGAGATTATGGGAAGGCGCGGATCTATGAATGCCTTTCTCTTCCTCATCATTCTGTTGGTTGTTCTGGCCTTGGGGTTCTACGGAATCCTCTGCCTCTCTTGACCACAAAGGCACCTATCCGTTTCGGACAGGTGCCTTTCCCTTTTATTCTAATATATTAAATTCACAAGTTCTAAGCAATCGATTCATAATTGCCATTCCAAATCCTTGTCTCTTAACTCCTTCTATTAAAATAATATTCGGTTTTAGAGAATCTGCATATCTTATAGCAGAAAAAATTCTTTTTCCATATTCTTCTAAATCATCTTTCTTAGATATTGCTAAGAATTTTCCATATGGTAAATTTATTTTTTCCTCATGTTCTTCAAAGCCTATTATTACTACATTATCTGCATATTCTTTTACTAGTTTTTTTAAATAAAAGATTTGATCTAATTCATTGAGATATGAAACTAATTGACATTTTGTTTCTGGTGCATAATGTTTATATTTCATTCCTGGACTTTGAACTGCTTCATCAGAACTAATTTTAGCAAATACTTTACTGTCTATTTTAACATCTCCTGCAACTTCTTTAATTTGCTCTGCCGTAATTTTTCCGGGCCTTAATATTATTGGAACTTCGTTTACTACTTTTACAACTGTTGATTCTATTCCTATATCAGTTTCTCCACCATCTACTATAGCAGAAACTTTGCCTTCTAATTCTTTCCTAATATCATCTATATTAGTTCCGCTAGGTTTTCCTGAAATGTTTGCACTAGGAGCAGCTACTGGAACACCTGCATATGTAATAATTCCTTTTGCAATAATATTTTGTGGTATTCTAACGGCAACTGTATCTAGACCTGCAGTAACAATATCTGGTATAATTGGCTTTCTTTTTAATATTATAGTAAAAGGTCCTGGCATAAAGTTATCTATCAAGATCTGCTCCATTTCAGTAATTTCATCAGCAACTTCTGATATTTTTCTTCTATCAGCTAAATGTACTATTAATGGATTATCTGAAGGCCTGCCTTTAGCTATAAAAATTTTCCCTACTGCTACTGGATCTAGTGCATTTGCTCCTATTCCATAAACTGTTTCTGTTGGGAAAATCACTAACTCACCATTTCTTATTAAATTACATACTATTTTTAGCTCCTCTGTATCAGTTTGCTCTTTCCAATTATAATACATAATAAAATCAACCTCAGGCACTATTATACTCGTTTTTTTGGCTCATGTCAAACAGGAAAATAAAAAAACACCTTTTATTTTAAGGTGTTTTTATTTATGCTTTTTTCTTTTTTTCTTCAAAATCTATTACTTTGTTTTCTTGTTCTTCTATCTCCATTTGGCCATTTATTTTTTCTGTACTTGTTTCTTCTGCACTGTTTTCTAACAAACGCTGTTTAAAGAACTCTTTATATCCCATTGCAACAGCTAAAATAATAATTAATGCAAATGACAATGCCTTCCATATTCCACTATCCATAAGAATAACCGCAAACATTCCAAATGTCGCTGTAATTCCATACATTATTAAAACTGCTTGTTTTTGTGTAAATCCTAATTTAAGCATTTTATGATGTAAATGTTCTGCATCTGGAGTAATAATTGCTTTTAAAGATTTTCCATGAATTACTCTTCTAACTATTGCAAATAAAGTATCAAATATTGGAAGAGCAAGTACCATTAATGGTGCAACAATTACTATTGCTGTATATGTTTTTGCAATTCCTATAATTGAAATAATTGATAGACAATATCCCAAAAAGTTTGAACCTGTATCTCCAATAAATGTTTTTGCAGGATTAAAATTATATGGTAAAAATCCACATAATGCTCCAGCTAAAGCTGTTATTAAAACAACTGATATTACAGGTGAATTATTTAGTGAGAATATTATTAATAACGATAAACAAGAAATTAATGATATTCCTGTAGATAATCCATCCAAACCATCAATTAAATTAATTGCATTTGTTATTCCTACTATCCAACCTATTGTTAATACTATATAAAATACATTACCAGCATTTTCAAAATTAATTAATGGAATATCTAAGTTATCAATTCTTATTCCAAAACGCACAACAACAATTGCTGCAACAATTTGAGCAATTAGTTTAGCTATTGCTGGTACTCCTTTTACGTCATCAATAAAACAAGTTATTCCAATGATAAGAGCACCTATTCCAAAACCAATCAATTTTATAACATAATTTTCTTGCAATAAATCAATTTTGTTTTCCACTGTCATTACAACTAATAAATAGATAATTGAAACGAAAAATCCTGCGATTACTGCTAGTCCACCTAAACGTGGCATCTCTATTTTATTAATTCTTCTTTCATCTTCCGGTGTGTCTACTGCTCCTACTTTTCTAGCTAGATTTATTGTATGTGGCGTTGCCATGAAAGCTGTAACAAACGCTATCATGAATGCTATAGCAATATCTCCCCACATAGTATAATTCCTTTCTATTTCATATTTTCATTTTCTATTTTTTCAAGCATGTGTATTCTATCCAAATATCTTCCACCTTTGAATTCTGATCCAAGCCAATTTCTTATGATATTTATAGCCTCATTTGTTGATAAATAATCTCCACCTAAAGCAACACAATTAATATCATCATCAGCTTTTGCAAATTTTGCAGATTCAGCATTCATTATTGCTGCCGCTCTTATTCCTTTAAATTTATTAGCAGCAACTGTCATACCATATCCAGATCTGCAAAGTAAAATTCCTCTATCACATTCTCCAGATTGAATTGATTTTGCAACCTTTTCTGCATATATTGGATAATCTGTTCTTTCTTCATCATAAGATCCAAAATCTTTATATTCTAGTCCTAATTCATCTAAGTACCTTTTTACCTCTTGTTTTAGTTTATAACCGCCATGGTCTGAACCTAAAGCTATCATAAAATTCCTCCTTAGTTAAATTTCCTTCTTTATATCATAGTTTTATTATTTATACAAGTATTGTATATAAAAATTGTGAATTTTGTGTGAATTTTTAAACTTACTTTTTTTAATAAAACACTTGATTTTTAAATACAATCATGTTAGAATATTTGAAGTATAATTTACTTTATGAACTAAGAGGAGGTGCAAAACAAATGCCAAATATTAAATCAGCTATTAAAAGAGTAAGCGTTATTGAAAAGAAAACATTACAAAATAATATGGTAAAATCTGCATACAAAACAGCTGTTAAAGCATTCGAAACTGATGTTGCAGAAGGAAATAAATCAAAAGCAGAAGCTAGCTACAAAGAAGCAATCAAAAAAGTTGATCAAGCTTGTACAAAAGGTGTTATAAAAGCTAACACAGCTTCTAGAAAAAAATCAGCATTATCAAAAAAATTAAACACATTAAAATAAAATGAAAGAAGACGGTTAAACGTCTTTTTTTATTGTCACTTTTTTCCATTGCTACTACAAATCTTTCATGCTATTATTAGTATAATAGTGAGGTGTACATATGGATTTTAGTTTATTAGTTATTAAAAACAAAAAAATAAAAAGATTAGTAGATATTAATTTACTAATCTCTTTTTTAACTTGTATTATTGGTATTATTGTAATTTGGATTTACAATATTTATATTATTTCTTTTGATCTATTTGATATTGGAATTATTATTTACAGAACTGGATTACTAATAGGTGTTTTTTCATATATGTGTGGGGTTGTTTTTGAAAATTGTTTAGATTTTTGAAAGTTCACTTTCCATCCATTTATTAAAATCTTTTTGCTTTTTAAAAATTCTAATGTCCTTATTGGGAAACTTATTTAATACTTCTACAACATATTTTCTTCTTCTTAAATTGTATGTTAAAACATACAAAAAGAAACTTAAATCAAATCTTTCAATACAGCCAGGCATATCTGGCTTCTCTTTTCCTCTGTTTTTTAGATATCTTAATATAATTCCTTTTATGAAAGTAAATGTATTATAATCTAAAAAGAAAATTATATCTGCCCTATTTACTCTATATTCAAGTGTATCTATAAATGTACCATCTATAATCCACTTCTCTTTATCAGCCTCTTCAATAATCATCGCATCTCTTTCCACTGGATCTCTCATTACCCAATTTGGAAGCTGATAAATTGTATCTATATTGAAAACAGGTAGGTTATATATTTTTTCTAATTTAAATGACGCAGTAGTCTTACCTGAGCCAGGAGCACCTACTATGGCAACCCTATTTATTCCTTCCATTTTCTCTCCTAAAAAATATATTGTAGTTTCTATCAATAATATTATAAAAATAAAAAAAGAATTTTGCAAGATACAAAATTCTTTTTCTTTATTTTATATTAATAATTTTCTGCTTTTATTTCAAAAAATGCTTTTGGATGATTGCAAACTGGGCAAACTTCAGGAGCTTTTGGTCCTATTACGATGTGCCCACAATTTCTACATTGCCAAATTCTATCTCCATCTCTAGAAAATACTAATTCTCCTTCTATATTCTCTAATAATTTTCTATATCTTGCTTCATGTTCTTTCTCAATTTTTCCAACAGCTTCAAAAAGATATGCTATTCTATCAAATCCTTCTTCTTTAGCCTCTCTAGCCATTCTATCATACATGTCTGTCCATTCAAAGTTTTCGCCATCTGCAGCTGCTTTTAAGTTTTCTGTAGTTGTAGGAACATCTCCACCATTTAATAATTTAAACCAAATTTTAGCATGTTCTTTTTCATTTTCTGCTGTCTCTAAAAATAAATCAGCTATTTGTTCATACCCTTCTTTTTTTGCTTTGCTTGCAAAATATGTGTATTTATTTCTTGCTTGTGATTCTCCAGCAAAAGCCTCCATTAAATTTTTTTCTGTTTTTGAACCTTTTAATTCTGGCATATCAAAACCCTCCTATAATAAATTTTTACAGTCACTGCATATTCCTTCTAATGCAATACCTTCTCCAGAGATTTCAATTCCTGTTTGTTCTTTTAATATTTTCTTCAAATTATCTAGTTCAAAATTATAATCAAAATCAAGTATCTTTCCACATTTTGTACATATAATGTGATTATGTGGCTGCCTTTTTAAATCATACCTATCTGGTCCTGCTTGCATAGAAATTTTGTTAATTTTTCCGTCTTCTACTAAAACATTTAAATTTCTATAAACAGTGCTTCTGCTAATAGCAGGATCTTTTCCCTTAACTATCATGTAAATATCTTCTGCTGTAGGGTGATTATACAATTTCTCAATTTCTCTTAAAATTTCTTCCCTTTGCCTTGAATAATTCTTCATAAAAAATCTCCTACAAATTAGGAATCATTCCTAACTTATAGGAGCATTATATCACATTAATTAATTTTTGCAATATATTTTTTATCTAGCATCATCATCGTTTTTTCTCTTAGCTTTTGGCGTTCTAGGGTTCCTTGCTTTTCCTCTTTCTTTTTCTGTAAGCACTATTGAGCCTAATTCATCAGCTAGTTTTGGACTAATATTTTTATTAAATTCTGACATATCTTTTATTCTTTGTTGCAAAAAGCTATATACAGCTTTTCTATCTAAATTTCTCTCTTCACAATACTTTGCAAAAAACTCTCTTACAAAAATTTCAGCCTTTTCTCTATCTGGCAATTCATAAAAAGTTAAAATCGCAGGTAATAGTTTGTTTTCTATTAATACTTGATCTTGCATGTTTAGATTCATCTTAATCTTTAACATCCTCTCTTACATATATACATATATTATACTCCCTCTGATAGCTCTTTTGCAAGTCCTAAATATTTCTGAGGAACTAATTCCATTAATCTATTCTTATCATCTTGGTTTATTTCTAACTTACTAATAAAATCTCTCATACTTTCTAATGTAACCACTTTGCCTCTTGTCATCTCTTTCAAAATATCATATGCATTTTGATATCCATTTTTTCTTAATATAGTTTGTATAGCCTCTGCAATAATTTCTGGATTTTCCTCTAACTCTCTAGTCAAAACATCTTCATTTACTTTAACTCTTTTTATTCCTTTTACTGACTGCTTTATAGCAATTATAGAATAAGCAATTGCCATACCTATATTTCTTAGTATAGATGAATCACTTAAATCTCTTTGCATTTTTGATATTTGAAGATTATTTAAAAATACTTCTAATACACCATTTGACATTTTACAATTTGCCATTGAATTTTCGAAATTTATTGGATTAATTTTATGTGGCATAATTGATGATCCAACTTCCCCAGAAATATTTTCTTGTATAAAATAGTTTCTACTAATGTACATCCACATATCATTATCAAAATCTAAAATAATATTATTTAGTAATTTTATTTCTGAAAAAATAATACAAATGTTATCATGTGATTCTATTTGTGTAGTATATTTATTGAACTCAAGCCCAAAACTCTCCACAAATTCTTTATTTATTTTTAACCAATCAATATTAGGATAAGCTATGATATGGCTATTAAAATTACCAACTGTTCCACTAAATTTACCAGCTAATTTTTCACTTTTTATTTTTTCAAGAATCTTATTCATTCTATATGCAAAATTAGCTAATTCCTTTCCAACAGTAGTTGGTGTAGCTGGTTGTCCATGTGTATGAGAAAGCATTGGTATTCCAGAATATTCTCTTGATTTTTCTTTTAATAGATTAATAAGGTTTTCAGCATTTTTAAAATATACATTATCTAATAATTCTTTTATCATTATCCCATATGCTAAATTGTTAATGTCTTCAGATGTACAAGCAAAATGTACAAAAGGAGAATATTTTTCTAACCCATTTTCCTTTAATTTCTCATTAATATAATATTCAACAGCTTTTACATCATGTTTTGTTATATCTTCAATTTCTTTTACTCTTTTGCTCTCATTTAAATCAAATTTAGAAGTAATACTTTCAAGAACATCATATTCTTCATTTGATAATTTAAAATCGATTTCTGGAACTTCTGACATCTTCTGAAGCCATTTTATTTCAACTATAATTCTATTTTTTATTAAGCAATATTCACTAAAATATTTTCTTACTTCTTCTGTATGTTCTCTATATCTGCCATCAACAGGGCTAATATTAATTAAACTCTCTTCCATTTTAACTCCTTATTTACATACAATCATTGCATCTCTTCCTGCACCTATTCCAATAAACTTAATTGGTACTTTTACAATTTCTTCTATTCTGTTTAAATATTTTTGTGCTTTTTCTGGCAACTCTTCTCTTGTTTTACAATTACTAATATCTCCAAAGTTTCCTTCGAATTCTTCATAAACAGGTTCACATTTATTAATATAATCTATATCTGTAGAAAAGTCCATGCTTATTTTTCCATCTACTTTATATCCAATACACAATTTAATTTTATCTAATTTTCCAATTGTATCTACATGATTGATTGCTAAACCTGTAAGTCCATTTACCATTGCTGCATATTTTAATGCAACTAGATCAAGCCATCCACATCTACGAGGTCTTTTTGTTGTTGTTCCATATTCATGTCCTAGTTCCCTTATTGTATCTCCTATTTCATTATTTTGTTCTGTAATATAAGGACCTTCTCCAACTTTTGAAGAATAAGCTTTTAACACTCCATATACTTCCCCTATATATCTTGCTCCAATTCCTGTTCCTGTGCATATTCCGCCAATTGTTGGGTTTGATGAAGTTACAAAAGGATAACTTCCAAAATCTATGTCAAGTAATGTTGCTTGAGCACCTTCGCAAAGAATTTTTTTATTATTTTCTAATGCAGAATGTAAAAGTGTAACTGTATCTACAACATATTCTTTTAGTTTTCTTGCATATTCATTATATTTTTTTATAACTTCATCTGCATCAAACTCTTCAAATCCATACATTTTGAATATTTTATTTTTATTTTCGATATTTGTTCTTAATTGTTTTTCATATCTACCTGTTACTAAATCACCCATTCTAATTCCACATCTTTCATACTTATCGCAATATACAGGTCCAATTCCTCTATGTGTTGTTCCTATTTTGCTGTCCCTCAATTCTTCTTGTAACTTATCCATTTGTACATGATATGGCATTATTACATGTGCTTTATCACTAATTCTTAAATTATCAACCTTATAACCATTTTCTTTTAAATTATTAATCTCTTCTAATAAAACTTCTGGATTTACAACAACACCATTTCCTATTACTGCTATTGTTCCTTCGTTTAATATTCCTGATGGAATTAAGTGAAAAGCAAATTTTTTGCCATCAATTTCAATAGAATGTCCAGCATTGTTTCCACCTGAACATCTTACTGAAAAATCTGCTTTTTGTGAAAGATAATCTATAATCTTGCCCTTTCCTTCATCTCCATAGAAACTTCCTAAAACTACATCTACTTTGCTCATATGCACATCCTCCTTTAATATATTTAAAAAACAAAAATCCAGTATTAGATACAATACTGGATTATTCTCATATTTTAGTTGCACTAACTCTTTCAGATTGCAAAAATCCCATAGATTTTTTTAACTTTAATCTATGATTTTGATTCCTTAATTTTTCTCGTCTCATTTTATCTCCTCAAGAATTAACTACAGAAGAATTATATCATGTATTTTTTACATAATCAATACCAATTATAAAAAATCCGTGTGTGCATTGCACACACGGATTTTTCTCCCCCCTTTCTTACTTGTAGATGTCAAACGCCTTGGCTTCGGCCTCAAAAGATGTGGATTTAACCACCGGGAACTTCTGAAGGCAAACCACAGCGTGGGACTCGGTCTTGAGATTGCTCAAGTAGTTGAGCTGGGAGTCGTCGATGCCCTTGTAGATCCTCTTGTAATTCATGTTCCGAAACCTCTTGGCCTTGTTATTCCTCATTCTGATACTCCTCTCGGATAGATAAGGGGGTTGAATATCTTTTATTACATTTGTGTAGTCACACACTTAGTAAGTAAAAGATATTTCAACGGGTTACAATATTATTCTATCATGTTTACATAATATTTTCAAGTCTTTATAATCAACGTTAAAATAAAAAGCGGGGAGATTTTTAGTCTCCCCTTTTTTCCGCATAATTTTATTTGGCAACAGGCAGAACCACCAGGAATCCACCCTCATGCGGCTGTTTTTCTTTTTCCACGAAAGGAATGCTGTCTCCCTTGAATGGGCCTGCATATCTTACTGGGAACGGAAGCCAGTTTCTGAGAAGTGCTTCATTCCAGTTTTTGCATGGTGCCCAGAAAAGATCAACTGCCGGATTTCCTTTCATAGAGTCGAATTCGTTCAGCCGTGCGATGGGTGTACCGAAGTTTTCTACATGTTGTTCGAAAAGAATTTCTGCGGTATTAGGCATATTAATGCCTCCTTTCTCGTATTTTGGTTATTCCGCATGATATATATTATAGCATATTTACATAATTATTGCAAATTAGTTTTATGTTATTTTGTTTTATATTAATAAATATATAAAAAGGTCCGTGCAAGTAGCACTTGCACAGACCTTCGTCCATCACGCGAAGCTCAACACCACCTCCATGCGGCCGTTAACGTAGGTGATGTCCTTCACGGTGTAGTCCCCCTCGTACTCATCATGGAAGCGAAGCTGCAGAACGAGCCTCTTGAACTTCTTGAGGATCTTCCTCAGCTGCTTGTCCGTGATGCGGACGGTCAGGGTCTCACCGCTCATGGCGCAGTCATAATAATCGCTGGAAGCCATCATCATGACAGGCATGCGCTGTTCCACGCACATGAGAACGATGTTCAGGTACTTGGGTTCCTTGTCGTTCTTGCGTTCCAGTTCGGTGTTCACCATTGTTCTCTCTCCTTTGTTCGTCGGTTGGTTGATTCGGGTGACTTTTGAATGCCTTTCATTACATATATGCATTAGCATAATTTGTAAGTATAGGCAATTCAACTGGGAATACTTATATTGTATCACTTTTACATGATTTTTGCAAATCACTTATGTTCAAAAAAAGAGATAACCTTGCGGTTATCTCTTTAATGCATTAATCATTAAATAATATGACATCTCCTGCTTGCTTTGACTTTTGTACATCAATTACTCTTTGGTTTGCAGACCCTTTCCAATGAAGTTTAGGATCTCTTAAAGCATCTACATACTGTCCATCTACTACAACATCTAAGTAATTTGAAACTTCTTTGTCTTTTATATATTCATCAAATTTGAATCCTGACCAAGCCCAAAGAGTTTTGTTTGGATATTTTTCCTTAAATGCTTTAGCAAGCTTTGTTGTTCCTTCAATATTGTTTGGATGCATTGGTTCTCCACCTAGTATTGAAAGTCCTTCTATATTCTCATTGCCACATAAATCCAAGATTTTATTTAATGTTTCATCTGTAAACTCTTTTCCAGCTGTAAAATCATGTGTTTCTGGATTGAAACAATTTTTACAATTAAATGCGCATCCTTGTGTAAAGATTGAAACTCTTACTCCTGGACCATCTGCAATATCCATTTTTCTAATTTTGTTATATCTCATAAGAATCGCCTCTATTCTTCTACGTCTTTATTATCTATATGCAATACTCTTTCTTTAATTTCTTGCGTTCTTCCTTTGTTCCAGAAATTACTTCCAATGTAACCACAAGTTCTTCTAGCTACATTTAAAGTTCTATGGTCTCTATTTCCACAATTTGGACAGTACCATTCTAATTTATCATCAATTAATATTTCTCCATCAAATCCACATTTTTGACAGTAGTCTGATTTTGTATTTAATTCTGCATACATAATATTGTCATATATGAATTGGATAACTTGCATAACAACTTCTAAGTTATTTTGTAAGTTTGGTGTTTCAATATATGATATTGCTCCACCAGGACTTAATTGTTGGAATTCACTTTCTAATTTTAATTTTGTAAATGCATCGATTTCTTCAAATACAGGAACATGATATGAGTTAGTAATATATCCTCTATCTGTAATTCCTTTAATTTCTCCGAATCTCTTTTGTAAGCATTTAGCAAATTTATATGTTGCTGATTCAATTGGTGTTCCATAAACACTATAATCTATATCTTCTGCTGCTTTCCATTCTTTACATTTGTCATTCATTTTTTGCATTACTTCAAGGCCAAATTTCTTTCCTTTACCACCATCTGTATGACTATGTCCTGTCATGAATTTAACACATTCATATAAACCTGCATAGCCTAAAGAAATTGTAGAATATCCACCATGTAGTAAATCGTGAATGCTTTCACCTTTTTCAAGTCTTGCTAAAGCACCATGTTGCCATAATATTGGTGCAACATCGCTTGTAGCTTTTGATAATCTTTCATGTCTTAATTTTAATGCTTTATGACATAATTCCAATCTTTCTTCAAAAATTTTCCAGAATACATCCATATCTTTATCTGAAGATAATGCAACATCAACTAAGTTTATTGTTACAACACCTTGGTTGAATCTACCATAATATTTTCCTTTTCCAGGAACATAATTTTTAGCCTTAGCTACATTTCCTCTGCTAATACCTCTATCTGGAGTTAAGAATGATCTACAACCCATACATGGATAACATTCTCCTTCTCCAAACTCATTTTTCTTTAATTGTTTCATTACTTTTTCAGAAATATAGTCTGGAACCATTCTCTTTGCAGTACATTTAGCAGCTAATTCTGTTAAATAGTAATATTTGCTATTTTTATGAATGTTGTCTTCTTCAAGAACATATAATAGTTTTGGAAATGCTGGTGTAATATAAACCCCTTTTTCATTCTTCATTCCTAATATTCTTTGATTTAACATTTCTTCAATAATCATTGCTAATTCTTCTTTATATTCTTCTGTTTCTCCTAAATATAAAGCAACACTTAAGAATGGAGATTGACCATTTGTTGTTGTCATAGAATTTATTTGGTATTGGAATGTTTGTACACCATCACTTATTTCTTTTTTCAAATCTTCTTTAGCAAATTTTTCACATTGAGCTTTTGTAAGTTTTCTCTCTTGATATTTTTTCAAATATCTTGTATAACTTTCTCTTACAAATGGTGCTAAATGTGTCATTGTAACAGTCGCTCCACCATATTGGCTAGATGTAACTGCTGTTATAATTTGTGTTGCAATTGTCATTGCAGTTAAAAACTTGTGGGGTTTTTCAATCAAAACGCCGTTAATATTTGTACCATTTTGTAGCATATCATCTAAGTTGATTAAATCACAGTTGTGTAATGCATTTTGTGCAAAATAGTCTGCATCATGGAAGTGAATAATTCCTTCATCATGAGCTTTAACAACATCCTCTGGTAATAAGAATCTTCTAGTAATATCTGTACTAGTTATACCTGCTAAATAATCTCTTTGAGTTGTAACAACTTTAGCATTTTTATTTGAATTCTCATTATTCCAATAATCACTTTCACCATCAATTAATTCTTTAATTGTTTGGTCAGTAGTGTTAGCTTGTCTTACTAATGATCTAGTATAACGATATGTTATATATTTTTTTGCTAGTTGATATTTTCCCATTTCCATCAATTTTTCTTCTATGATGTCTTGAATATCTTCAACTAGTATTCTAGATTTACCAAGCTCCTCAATATATTTGATAATTTCTTCAATATTCTCTTTTGTACATTTCTCTTTTCTTGGAACTTCTGCGTTTGCTTTTTGAATTGCAATTCTTATTTTTTCTGAATTGTAATCAACTATTGTTCCGTCTCTTTTTACAACTTTCATAGCGTAACCCCCACATAAGATATTCATCATTTATTTGATGAATTGATTTTACCATGTTTAACAGTAATGTCAAATTAATAGTTTTTATGTTTACAAATTGCGCATATCTATATTTTACTAGTGTTTAAGGTTTTGTCTTTTTGTTTTTTTGAATTGTTAAAATTGTGTTAAATCACTTTTAGCACTCACTTCTAAGCATAGGTGATTTTTTGCCAATTTAAATATTTCTTTTTGATTACATTTTTAGAATTTGTCAAAATTGATTACTTATTTTAAAGCTTTGTATTAAAAATCGATAATAATTCCTACTTTTATTTTTGGAATTTTTTATCATATTTTTAAAAAAATATAATAAAAAGAAGATGAATAATATTACTCATCTTCTTTGTGTATAATTTTATAAATTCATTTATTGAAAATCAACGATATCAATCCATTTACTTAAAAACTCTTGCTCATCTTCTTTTCCTTTTGTCATCTGTGTTGCAGCAACAATTGGAATCCATCTTTGAATATTGCTTTTTTCAATTCCACTTTTTGCAGAAAATAAATTTAAATATTTTTCAGCAATTTCATTTTGTCCTTGCATAGAGAATAATAAAAATGTTCTTGCACTATCTGCTGACGCATTTCCTTGTGTTACATGAGCCCAATCTAATATTGCATAACTTCCATCTCCTTTAATTACAATATTACTTGGGTTAAAATCTCCATGACACAATTTAGTATGATTTTTCATTCCTTCCAATCTTTGCAATAACTCATATCTTATATTCTCATTTATATTAGTTGCTTCTGTAAGTTTTCTTCTAAATTTATCTTTTATTGGTGTTAATAATGGAACTCTTTTTGATAAAACTTCCAATTGTATTTCCACAAATAAATTCAAATATTCATCCATTCTTTCAGGATTTTCTTCCATTAATTTATTTAGAGGTGTTCCTTCTATATGTTCAGAAATTATTGCCCATCTATTTTCAATTTGAGTAACTGAAAGGAGCTTTGGAATGCTTAAATCTGTTCCTTCTTCAACTCTTGCTTGATTTAATGCTTCATTTAAAATACTTGCTTTTGAATAATTTTCAACAAATAGTTTTACTGTTTTCCCATCTATTTTATAAACTGTTTTTGTTTTTCTTTCTGCTATAATTTCACCTAATTCCATTATCTATCACCTCCATAATAAACTTTTAGATACAAATCTTTTATTTCGCTTATTAGTGGATATCTTGGATTTGCTCCTGTACATTGATCATCAAATGCTTGCTCAGACATCTCATCAAGAGTAGCTAAGAAATCCTCTTCTGAAATTCCATAATCTTTTATTGTATGTTTTATTTCTATTGCTTCTTTTAATTCATCTATTTTAACTAATAATTTTTCTAATTTTTCATTATCATCTTTTCCATCAATTCCTAAAAATTCAGCAATCTCAGCATATCTTCTTAATGCGTGTGGATATTCATATTGTGGAAATGTTCCCATCTTTGTTGGTACTTCTGCACTATTAAATTTCATTACTTCATTTAATACAAGTGATACTGTAATACCATGTGGTAAATGATGAAAAGCTCCTAGTTTATGTCCCATTGAATGGCAAATTCCTAAAAATGCATTTGCAAAAGCCATACCTGCAAGTGTTGCAGCATGTGCCATTTTTTCTCTTGCTTCAGGATCATTTGCACCTTCTTTATAGGCTCTTGGTAAATATTCAAAAATTAATTTTATAGCTTCTAATGCCATACTATCTGTAAATTCTGTAGCCATTATAGAGACATATGCTTCAATTGAATGAACTAAAGCATCAATTCCAGATGCTGATGTAAGTCCCTTTGGTGCATTCATCATCATGTCACTATCCACAATTGCCATCTTTGGTAATAATTCATAATCCGCTAAAGGATATTTAACACCTGTTGATTCATCTGTAATAACTGCAAATGGTGTTACTTCTGAACCTGTTCCTGCTGATGTAGGAATAGCTATAAAGTATGCTTTCACACCCATTTTTGGAAAATCATAAACTCTTTTTCTAATATCCATAAATCTCATTGCCATATCTAAAAAGTCTACTTCTGGATGTTCATACATTACCCACATTATTTTAGCAGCATCCATTGCTGAACCACCACCAATTGCTATAATACAATCTGGCTTAAATTCACTCATTAATTTTGCTCCTTCTTTTGCACATCCTAAATTTGGATCTGGAGCTACATTTGAAAATGTTGTATGTTCAATTCCTAATTCATTTAATTTATTTGTTACTACTTTTGTATATCCATTTTCAAACAAAAATGTATCTGTAACTATAAACACTTTCTTTTTATTCATTACATATTTTAGTTCTTCAATTGCTGTAGGAATACAACCTCTTTTAATATATACCTTTTCAGGTGCTCTAAACCATAACATATTTTCTCTCCTCTCAGCTACAATTTTAGTATTAATTAAATGCTTTACTCCAACATTTTCTGAAATAGAATTTCCGCCCCATGTACCACATCCTAAAGTAAGTGATGGAGCAAGTCTAAAGTTATATAAATCTCCAATTCCTCCATGTGAAGATGGAGTATTTATTATAACTCTACATGTTTTCATTGCTTTATAAAATTTTTCAATTTTTTCTTTTTCAGTAATTGTATTTATATAAAGTGATGATGTATGTCCAATTCCACCATCCATAACTAATCTATATGCTTTAGCTATTGCATCATCAAAATCATTTGCTTTGTACATTGCTAAAACTGGAGATAATTTTTCATGAGCAAATTCCTCTGAAAGTTCTACACTTTCAACTTCTCCGATTAATATTTTTGTTTCTTCAGGAACTTCTACACCAGCTAAGCTTGCAATCGTGTGTGCTTTCTGTCCAACTATTTTGGCATTTAATGCACCATTAATAATAATTGTTTTTCTCACTTTTTCAGTTTCTTCTGGGTTTAAGAAATAACAACCTCTTTTTGCAAATTCTTCTTTAACTTTTTCATATATGCTATTAAGTATTATTACTGATTGTTCAGATGCACATATCATTCCATTATCGAATGTTTTAGAATGTATAATTGAATTTACTGCTAAAATAATATCTGCACTTTCATCAATGACTGCTGGAACATTTCCTGCTCCAACTCCTAATGCTGGTTTTCCACTAGAATAAGCTGATTTAACCATTCCAGGTCCACCAGTTGCAAGAATAATATCTGCAGATTGCATTAGTGTGTTTGTAAGTTCAAGTGATGGAACATCAATCCAACCAATAATTCCTTCTGGTGCTCCTGCTTTAACAGCAGCTTCTAAAACTACTTTTGCAGCTTCAATTGTAGATTTTTTAGCTCTTGGATGAGGACTAAAAATAATACCATTCCTTGTTTTTAAAGCTATTAATGATTTAAATATTGCTGTTGAAGTAGGATTTGTTGTTGGCACAACTGCAGCAACAACACCTATAGGTTCCGCTATTTTTTTATATCCTCCAACCTTATCTTCTTCTATAATGTCACATGTTTTTTCATTTTTGTATTTGTTGTAGATATACTCAGATGCAAAATGATTTTTTATCACTTTATCTTCTACAACACCCATTCCTGTTTCTTCCACAGCCATTTTAGCAAGTGGAATTCTAGCCATATTTGCAGCAATAGCTGCAGCTTTAAAAATTTTATCCACTTGTTCTTGATTATATTTAGCAAACTCTTCTTGAGCTTTTTTTACTCTATCAAAGCACTCTTTAAAGCTATCTAGGCTATCAACAATTTTGTATTCGCTCATTAAATTTCCTCCTTTTCTTTTTTCATATTATAACCGTTTCGAAAAAATTATATCATTAATAAAAAATTGAAACAAGATGGTTTCTCAGGGACGTTCCTTTTAGTGCCATTCTGGCACTCACGGGACACTCCTATTATTTTGTGTTTTATTGATACATCAAAAGAGTGTCCCTTTGGTTCCATTTTGGAACCAAAAGGAACGTCCCTGAGAAACTCGTTTATTTAATAAAAAACTCTATTAAATCAGAATTTATACAAATTATTCCAAATACCACTCCACATAATGCTCCAATTAAATGACTATAATGTGCAATGTTATCTTTTTTTCTAAAATCAATAATTTCGTTTACAATATAAAATAATATTATTAATACTAATGTAAGTGGAATTTTAGTACCATCAAAATTTGCAAATGCACTTAAAACAATTAGCATATATGTAAGACAACTAGCTCCTTTCATATTGCTTTTTCCAATAATAAAATTAACAACGCCTGCCAAAAAAGCTGTAATTAAAAACATTATAAGCAAATTAATTGATCCATATTTTTCTTCTATTAATGGACCTAATAACAATATAGTTGAAAAGTTTCTTGAAAAATGTCCCCAATCTGAATGTCCTAAAGCATGTGTAAAAAGTCTAATATACGTACGTGGTTTTAAAAGAGATGCTCTTTGTGTTGAAAACCACCTTGATGTTGATTTTCCCTTTGTAGTATAGTGAAGTACTAATACAAATAAAGATATAAAAAATGTACTTAATGTTACTACTGCATTATATTGAAAATAATTTATAAATTCTGACATTGTCATATAAAAAAATATCTCCTATCTTTTTTATATAAAATATAATATCACTAAAAAATAATTGAAACAATAACATTTAAAAATATGTAATATATCAATCTTTTATTGACTATTTGGGGCCTCTGTTGTATAATAATTATGTAAATCTTTTCCGTGATTGTTTGAGATTTACATAGTACATTCACATCGCAAACGAAGGAGGAATATCCATGAACAGGAATCTCATTGGAAGTCTTGCTGCAATTGCACCATCAGACGTAAAAATCTGTGGTTTTGTCGCAAGCGTACGTAACACCAAACGTTTCATTTTTTTGGTCGTCCGGGATTTCAGTGGTTCTGTGCAGATTTTTGTTAGCAAAGAGGAAAATCCTGAGCTGGCCAGCATCTGTTCTACTCTCACTGTAAATTCCACCGTGGAAATTTTTGGCGAAGTTTATCACAATCCCAGTGTAAAGCTCGGTGGCATTGAGATTCTTCCCCAAAAAATCAATGTGGTTTCCCTAGCACCGGCAGAGCTCCCTATCGACGAAAATTCTTCTCAAGAACTCAAAATGAACTGGAGATTTCTTGAGCTTCGTGCTCCTGAAAACCGGCTCATCTTCGAGCTCAGCACGGTTATCGAACAGGCAATGCGTCAGTATTGGTCCGACCACAATTTCATTGAGATTCACAGCCCCAAACTCATGGGAACAAGCTCCGAATCTGGTAGCGAACTTTTCTCCGTTCCATACTTCGGAAAAACTGCGTACCTGGCTCAGTCGCCTCAATTTTATAAGCAGATGGCGATGAACGCTGGATTCGAAAAGGTTTTCGAGATTGGTCCTGTTTTCCGCGCTAATCCGAGTTTTACCTCTAGGCACGAAACTGAGTTCATCAGTGTCGACGCAGAGATTTCTTGGATTGAAAGCCATGAAGATGTCATGAAACTGGAAGAAGAATGGATCCAGTACTTTATGGCGGTTGCTGCCAAAAAGCTTGGTAGCAGAGTTCAGGAACTGTATGGAAAAGAGATTATCGTTCCGTCTACACCTTTCCCTCGGATTCCCCTCGCGACAGTCAAGGAAATCCTTAAGAAAGAATTCGGATGTGTATCTCAAAAAGAAAACGACCTGAGTCCTGAAGAAGAACAGCTTCTCGGCCAATATGTTGAACAGCACTACGGCCACGATTTTGTTTTTGTGACAGATTATCCTGTAAGCGTCCGTCCTTTCTACCACATGCGCCACGAATCTAACCCCACTCTTACCAAGAGCTTCGACTTGATTTATCGTGGTGTTGAGGTAACAACTGGCGCCCAGAGAGAACACCGGTATGATGTCCTCGTTTCTCAGATCCTCGAAAAGGAAAAAACTGAAAAGGACAGCAAACTGATGGAATCCCTCAAGGACTATCTCACCTTCTTCCAGTATGGTTCTGTTCCCCATGGTGGTTTCGGATTTGGTCTGGCAAGGCTTATTATGAAAATGCTTGGCCTCCCCAACATTCGTGCTGTAACCCTGGTATCTAGGAACCCCAAGCGTCTCACACCGTAAACATCAAACAATCACACGCTGTCTCTGGATAGCACAAAAAAAGAAACCGGCCCCGCATGAATATGCTGGCCGGTTTCTTCTTTATCTTGCATCATCGTCATCAGACTCACGATCTCTGTTATACTCACCCATATTATCTTCAATATATTTTTTAGCATATGAGAGTAATTCTTTAGCTTCATTTGTTGAAAGTAAGCTTAAATCTATCACTTTAGATGGGAATCTAAACAGCGATAATCTATCCGCATCCCATATGCCTCCTATTATTCTATCTCTTATTACTTTTCCTTCATCATGATGTTTTACAGCATATGCAATTTTATCAACATCTATATCAAAGTATTGAAAAAATCTGTCTTTTAAAATACTTCTAACTAATGGTTCGCCTGCTGCTCCATGTCTTTGTCCCGGAAGTTCACGACCTCTACCTACATCGTGAAGTAAGCAACCTAAAGCAATATGTAATATCTCTTCGTCTGTATATGTTTGTTCTCCTATTTTAATTCCCAAATGAGTAACATGATCAATATGAGTTAATCCATCTATACCATTTTTTACTAAGTAATTAGGATAAATAATTCCTTTACTTTTTTTAATTGTTGGATGATTCTCTTTTTCTACTCGAATTGATGCCAAAAATTTTTTCCTTTCTTCGTCCATATAATTCCCCTTATTAGTAATTAATCGAATTTTTAACATTATTGTATTTGTTGTCAAATACAATTTCCTCTCGAGTATATTATATCAGCCTTGTCAAGCTTTTTTTCCTTCTACAAATTACTTAAGTAATCTGCTATTATTCTAACCTGTTCGTCTTGATCTTTTGGTAAAACTATATAATTTATTTTCAATTGTTCTAACACTGAAAAATATCTATTTTCAATATTTTTCAAATATTCTGAACTTTTATCTTTTTTGCCATATTTTTGCAATAATTCATTATTTTGTGGAATATAAAAAACAATGTCATATGGATGAATTTTCATCCATAATTTGATAAAGCCAAAAATATCATTTGTGTATTCTTCACTTAATAATTCTGATGGATATACTATTTGATCTATAATACATCTATCTAATACAGCAATTTCCTTATTACTATACTCAAGATCTATTTCTCTTTTAATAAGTTTCTGTATCATCCAATATGTAATATCAATTTCTGCCTTATTATTATTTTTCAAATATTCTGAACTACTATAATCAACTGGAGAATCACTACCATCGAATTTTTCGAAATTTATTTTTTTATTTTCAGATAAAATACTACTCACTTTTTTCAAAACAGTACTTTTCCCACAACAATGTGGACCTGTTACAGCAATTTTAATCATTATATTTATCTAAATACGCATACATCACTCTTTCCATACTTCCAATTGAAGAATGAATTATTTTCGCATATTCCCCTTCTATTTTTATATTAAATAATTTAGATGTTCTATAATCTACTTGAACTGTTGACAATTGAACAACATCTTCTTGACTATCTATGTATATATATTTAAATTTTGATTCCCAATACTTTATTGAACTAGGAACAACATTTACAATCATTTTTTTGTTTAGTTTTTTTGAAATCTCTATTATTTTATCTTTATGAAAATTATATTCTTCCTCAGTTATTCTTAAAGCTAAATCATGTTTAATATCTAATTCATTTAAAACATTATCATATATTTGCAAATGTTTTAAACATTCTTCATAGCTTCCCTCATCATGAAAAACATGAATATCAGGAAGATGAAAAGAAGTAGGTCTTTTAAGCACATTTGTCTGTTTTTCTTTTTCCTCTATTCTGTAACATTTAGCAAATTCATATATTCTGTATGGTATTTCTTTTTTTACTATATCTCTTCCTTTAAACCATTCGAAAACTGCAAAATCACTTGCAGGTGGAAGAATATAATTATTATTGCAAATAAATTGTTCTAATCCAAAAAGCTTTTGTAACTCTACAAATCTTTCATTATTCTCTAGTATGTTAGGCGTTTTTATTTCATTTACATTTAGTTTTTCTTTTATGTTTTTTTCTATAATATTTTTTAATTTTGAAAAACACTCCAAATCTTTATCTACATAAATTGGAGAATAACTCATATTTTCTATATTAATATTATTTGGTTCTTTATTATTTTTTTTGAAATAAGTGTTATAAATTTCTTTTTCTTTTTTAAATGAATCAATAGCAATTTCATTTTCTGCACCATTTTCATCAATTAATCTATAAAAACCTACCATATTTACTCCATCTATCTTTCTTCTACAATATCTTCTTTCTGTATAACTCCTAAATGTCCTCTTATTAATTCAAAAAATGTATTTTTATTTCCAAACGGTTTACTTGTATTAATATCACCTATCTTGTTCCTTACTAAAAATGCCATAACATTCATTGATGACAAGATTCCATATATACTTAATCTCTTTTTATCTTTTGATGTAGGATGCATCTCTTCAATTAGCTTATCATATATAATTGTTCCATAAGAGTGGGCTACTAATTCTCCTAATCCCATACTCATCGGAGCACTTACAATTGCTCCTGGATCCACTATTTTTACTTCCCCTTTATCAGTAATCATAATATTTTTGAAATTGGAATCAATAGGTGTAACACAACTATATCCTTCATCTAACAAATCTGCATATTTTGATAATAACTCATAAGGTAATGATGATATTCCTCTAGTTTTACTATCCAAAAAAAGAGTTTCTGTAGTTTTAAATTGATATTCATACAAATATTGAAGAAAATCCACATAATTTCCATCGAAATTATGTGCAAGATTTCCATAATTAGTACTATTTATTTTAGATACGATTCTAAAATAGTTTAACAATTCTTTTGCAATTTTTCCAGCCATTTCTTCATTTACTGCGTTATTATCAAGCAAACTTGCTAATGTCTTCCCTTTTACCTCTTCATAAATTGCAAATTTTTCACTTTCATCAGTTTCAAAATTTGAGTAAACTAAATTTTTTAAGTATTTTCTCCCCTCTACTGGAATATTTTCATATAATAAAACTTCATTATCTGTATGAGTTTCCCCATCTTTATAAAACTTTGCAAAATAATATATACCATTTAATGCATATCTTAATACTATATTATTTGTTTTAGATATTAATTCAATTTTATCTATCTTACCATTAATTGCTCTTTCAATTTTTTCTTTATATTCCTCGATGCTATTCATATTTCTGAACCTCTCTTTCTATGTCTTCAAAACTTCTTACGCATGAAATTGGTTTTTCCATTTTTATTAGATGTCTATCTACTAATTCAAAATTATCAAATAGTAAACTACAATTTATTTTTCCATATACTCCTTCAGCAACACCTATTCTATCATCTATAAAAATATTTATTCCTCTATTAATTATTGTATTTATTTTATCTTCTTCTGTCTCACAAAGAATAATATCTTCAAAATACTGTCCTAAATTAAGTTCTTTGATTGTCCTTAAGGCAGCTTTTTGTCCATCATCAGATTTACCTCTTCTGCTGACAATGTATAATTCATTTCCGTCAGCTTTTAATTTAGCTAATACTTCAACACATTTTGTGTCTAAGATTCTCGCAATTTCTCTTGTACTGGCTAATTTTCCAACGCTTCTTCTTATTTCTCTGTCAGGAACATACTCATCAATAATATTAGATGAAACCTGCCAATCCTCAAAATTCATATCATATAGCTCTTTAAACATTTTAACTTTAAAACTTGTATTATCTAATATTACTCCATCCAAATCAAATCCTATTTTCACGCTAAAACCTCCCCAATATCTTTTCTATAATAAATGTTACCTTTTACTTTTTCTAGTTCTCCATAAACTCTTTTTCTTGCCGCAGATATATTCTTTTCTTTTATACAAACAGCAAATGCTCTACTATTTTTTAAATAAAACTTTCCATTTTCATAATTCATATTTCCGCAATAAAATATATCTTCATCAACTTCAGAAAAATCAACTTCTGTTCCAACATAATCTTTATTTACAGTATAATCTTTAGGCACAACATATGCAGATAAACTTACACTTTCTTCATCAAAAATATTGTCTAATTCATTAATAGTTCCATTTAAAATGTGCTCACATAATTCTGGAAAACTAATTTTCATTATAGCTAGAATGTTCATCATAGATGGATTTCCAAATCTACAATTATATTCAATTACCTTTACATCATCTTCAGAAACCAAGAATTCTCCATAAAGGCTTCCCATATATTTTTCGTTGTATTTCTCTGTTATTACTTTCATAACTTTTTCTGTTATCTCATGCATTTTTTCTATTGCAGTTTCTGATATATATGGAAAACACTCCTTTCCAGTTATTGTTCCCATTCCTGAAGTATTTTCTCCTGTATTATTTTCACCTATTCTTTTATGATTTTTAAATACAGGTGTATGTACAAGGCTTTTTCCATCAGTGTAACTCATTATAGCAACTTCATGTCCATTAATAAATTCTTCAACAATTATGTGACCATATTGTTCTAACCAGTTCTTGGCATTTTTTATAGCTTCATCTTTTTGATTATTTTCATAAATTCTTACACGTGGACCTGTAATTACTCCATCACATTTTACAACAATTTTTGTACTAAAATCATTAATATAATCTTCTAATTCTTTTGATATTTCATAAAAGTCTCTATGTTTTGGATTCAATGAATCATCTATTTCCTCTAGAAGATTTCTACAAAATGTTTTTGATCCTTCTAATTGAGCCAATTTCTTTGTTGGCCCAATATATGGAATATTTACTTCTTTAAGCAAATCACATAAACCTCTTTGTATTACTTCACCTTGACCTATCATAACATAATCTGGTTTTATTTCTTTTATAGCTTCAAAAACTTCTTCAACTTTATTTAAATCAATTCTAAGATATTTTCCATTGCAATATTTTTTAACATACTCATTTTCGGCCCATAATATTGCAGATAATTCATATCCTTGCTCATAAAATTGTTTTGCTATTGCATGTTCTCTTCCTGTTGCACCACCTACTAATACAACTTTTCGCATATATACCTCCTACACTTCTATTGCTCTTTCTAATATTAATTCTTTATCGCAAATAACATCAATTCCCATTTCTTCTAATTGATCTTTAACATCCTTTAAACAATACTGTCCATAGCATCCCATGATAATGCATCTTTTTACACCACTAAATATTTTTAAATCTTCTTTGTCTAATACCTTTCCATTTGAATGCTCAGTAAAAACAACATTTTTTATGCTGTTGTTATCATAAAATTTGTAAGTATATCTTGCAAAATTATCTGGACTTTCAAATAATACTATATTTGAATTTTTACTTTCTAACATATTTGTAATTTTCTCTTCATAATCAATATATTTTTTAAAATAATCATTATATTCAATTAAAAAGTTGGCATGTCTTATAGTTGGATAAAATGGATGAACTATCACAATTACATCCCTATTAGCATCCACCCCTTCATTTCTAATGTAATTCTTCATTTCTTTATATAACACTTGGTATTCACCCACTTTAAATTTCTTTATTTCACTATAATTGTCCATTGAAAATGCTATAGGTATACAATTTTTATAATCGAATATTTTTGGAATTTGTAATTTATCTATTGTTTTTTCATATTTATTAAACTTATTATAATTAAATATTTTTTCTCTGCTTTGTAACACTTCTTTTTCATTACTTAACATTTTATTCATACATTCCTTTTCTCATAATATTTTTATTTAACATGAAAACTTTTCCCATTGCAATAACACTATCAATATCATAATTATGATCTAATATAAGAATGTCTGCATCTTTTCCTTCTTTTATTTCTCCTTTTTGAGTTAAACCAAGTGCATTTGAAGGGTTAACTGTTAAAATTTTAATTGCATCTTGCAATTTATAATTATGAGTTTTAACTAACTCTTTAATAATTTTATGTAATCCTATCTGAGAATGTGCATTCATTCCTATACATTTACCATCTTGCCAAATTGGTACTGATCCATTACCATCTGAAGAAACAGTTAACATATCACTAATTCCTTTTTCAAAAGACTTAATAATATATGTAACACTCTTTTCAACATTTTCTCCAGCTGTAATATCTACATATGATCCATTCTTTGCCATTTCTATTGCTTGTTCAAAAACTGTATCTGTACATGTAATATGAGTTGGTCTAACTAAATCAGCCGGTATATTAGTTTCATATAATATATCTAATAGCTGACTCATACTTCCTTTTCCCCAACCTACATGATAATTTACACTACACTTTTTTCCACTTATAAGAGATGCTACTCTAACTTCTGACATCAATTTAATTAAATCTTCTTTAAGTGGGTTATAACATCTATGATCTGAAATAGCAATCTTAGCACCAATAACTTCATTAATAAAAGCTATATCTTTCTGGACTGATTCTGTTAATGTTGGTGATGGAAATTCATATCCACCTGTTAGACAATATGCTGTTATTCCTTCCTCATTTAATGCTTTCGTTTTGGAAACAAGGTTCTCAACACTTCTAGTAATTGTATCAGTACCCAAAACTCCAACTACTGTTGTAACACCGCTAGAAATAATATCACTTAATTTTATCTCCGGAACTTTAGAAGAAAAACCTTTTTCTCCTCCACCTCCTGTAATATGAACATGATTATCTATATATCCTGGAATAATATATTTATTGTCACAATCAATTACCTCAATATTATTAAAAACCTTTTTAAAGTCTCTTTCATTTAATTTTCCAATTTTTGTAATTTTATTATCTGAAATAAAAATATCTGTTTTTATTTCATTTAATAATACATTTTTTAATAACAACATATTCTTTCTCCTTATGGTAAGATATTTTCTCCATTAAATCTTAAACATATTTGCATGTTTCTTATATCTTTTGCTTTTAATACCCACATTAAGTATCTTTCTACTCCCATACCAAAACCAGCGGTTTGAAGTGGAAACTTTTTCTTCATTTCAATATACCAATCATACTCTTCTGGTAATACACAATGTCTTTCTAATGCTTTTAATAATTCTTTATGCCCTTCATGTCTTTCTCCACAACCTATAGTTTCTCCTATTCCCATTAGTAAATCTGCATTTCGAGTTGTACCTTTAATTTTGTCATCTAATTTCTGATAAAATGGAACTGCTAGTTCGTCATAATTTGTAACCCAAACAACTCCACCATAAATATTAATAAGTTCTTTTTCTGCTTTTCTTGTTATATTTCTCCAGCCATCCTCGTATTCTATATAATCAGAAATATTTTTTGGAAATCTTTCTTTTAATACTCTTTCTGCTTCATCAAATGTAATTCTTTTAAATCTTCCTCTATGTTTTGCAACTTTTTCTATATGACTAATATCTCCTACTGTTTCTTTTAATGTGTCACCCATTTTAACTAAAATTCTCTTTGATAAATACTTAACATATTGCTCAACTAAACTCATTACATCTTCCAAACTACCTGGTATTTCTGCCTCACTATGATAGAACTGGCATAAATGTCTTTCATCTGCTAATTCACCTCTAAAAGACGGCATAACATAATAACATCCTTTTTCACTTAATCTACATCCATATTCTAAAAGGAATTGCATAGAATCTGCCAAATATGTATCAACGCCTTCTAAGTTGACTTTTACAGGTTTTGAGTCACTGCCTCTTCCCATTGGACTCGATATCGAACCTGTAGTAACTGGCAAATGAATAGTCATAATTCCTTTTTTTCCGTAAAACTTTACGGTTTCCTCTGTAATTAAATTCTCTAATAAAACTAATTGTTTGTACCAATCATTTTTTAGAGCTTTCACAAAATGTGTATTTGTGTCCTTCCATGTGTTTGGCTCTTTAAGCATTTTTTTAGATCCCCCTCTCTTTTATTTATATATTTAGTTCATAAATATATACACATTAATAATAAAAAAAAACCAAAGAGTGAAACTCTTTGATTTTATATAAAAAAGATAATAATTCTAAAACAATAAAAAAGCGTAAGATTGTAATTAATCCTAAAATGATTCTACTGTTAAATTCTTCATAAACAGCTACAAAAGACATTTTAATACTCCCTAACACTTTTAAGTATATTAATTAACCAAATTTTATTGATTGCAATTTTATCACGCATAAATATATTTGTCAACAATTTATGAAAAATTTATTCAGCTAAAATTGAAGTATCCGTAGGTCCTTTACCAACTACTTGAGACATTAATCTATTCCAAGTTAAAGGTCCAATTATTCCATCTTGTACTAAACTATTTTGTGTTTGAAAACTCCTCACGGCAAAATTTGTTTTGATTCCAAATATACCATCTAGTCCTCCTGTTTCATATCCTAATGTTGTTAAGCAGTCTTGTGCAATACAAACATACACTCCTCTTGAACCCTGTCGTGTTATAGGATATCCAGATGCTACTTGCCTTTCGTCAAAATGTACCCACCTAGGTGTTTCACTAACTGGTTCTACATAATTCCATATTCCTGAATTAACAGCTAATGACCTCATCGCAGCTCTTCCTCTATCATCTAAATTTTGACCAACATCAAATGCTAATCCCGCATAATGCTGTGAAAGTATTCCGTGTCCATCTTCCCAAGGTCTTCTAAAACCGAATCCAACAAAAATTGGTTTTCCATAGATATATCTAAAACTATTCCACGCTTCCATTGCTCTTCTATCTGTCCAAAGCAAACCTGATTTACTTGCACCTCTGAACTCTTTTACTCGTAAAGTTCCTTTTGAATTGTAAGGCATGCTTTGGTCTTCGCCTCTATAGTATGTTTCCATCCTATTTGTGTTATTATTATATACTAAAATTTTTGCCATAATTAACTCCTTTCATATACTTATATTCTATGAAGGTAATTAAATTTTGTTGATAAAATAAAAACGCCGGCGAGTTGGTAACTCGCCAGCGCTCCTTGCGCAATTGTGCAATGGATGAGATCATTCTTCAGAAGATTCTTCCGGCTGAGCTTCCGGCTGAGGATCATCGTTCGACATGTTGCAGATGAGTCCGATGATGAACTCGTAAACTCCCTTGAATCCGAAGCCGGTAATAACGCCCCACGCGAGGGCTCCCAGCAGGATTCCAAAGAAATTCTTCCCCATCTGGTAACTTCCTCCGAAGAGAATCCCCATCAGGGCGCCGATACAGAAGATGACGTTCGTCAGTTTCCGCATGGAATCAATCTTGAAGAGAACCTTCTTTTTGCTGTGCTTGCCGTGTGTCATGGTCTAAGACCTCCTTATGTTTTTTGTGCCTAAGCACCTAACTTTATTATACCATTTTATGTAACTTGTGTCAAAAAATTAGGAATAACTTAGTGTCTTTAAGCTATTCCAAACTCGTTTAATATTATTATAAAAATACATTTATTAGTTTCTTCTGCATTAAATATACATTATTTTCATTAAGCTTTTTTATTCCATCTTTGTATACATAGCCCATTTTTTCATAAAACTCACATGCGGTTTTTGAAGCTGGTATTATTAATATTTTAGCTTTTATAGTATTGATTGCATATTCTTCTATAGCCTTTATTAATCTGCTTCCTATTCCTTTTTTATGATAATCAGGATTTACAAATACAGTTAAAATCCAATATTCTCCATCATCATTTTTCCATGATTTTTCTATTCCAGCTGTGCCTACAACTTTACTATCACTCAATGCAACAAATACTTTTTCTCTTCTTTTTAGTTTTGCTTTTAAATTATCTACAGAAAACTCTTTTTCGTGTTCTTTTAAAATGTCAGCATCATAATCATTAATATTTACTTCTAAAAGATTTCTAATTATTAACCTTGATAAATCTTCCGCGTATTTATCATTATAGTCAACTATTTCAATCATTGTTTCTCCTTTTAAAATAGGATCATAAATAATTATGATCCCATCTATTTAATATTATTAATTATCTTGCATCATCATCGTCTTCGAATCTTCTAAATGCGCTACTTCTAGTTTTTTCTCTAGACAATCTTTCATAGCAATCTGGACAAACAGCTTTATAAATATCATCAGTACCTACTAAAACATCTCCATCTTTCTGTGCTAAACAAAATGAATAAATTGCTTCTTTTCCACAATAGTCACATCTAGCTGAAAATTTTTTAACGTCATTAGATAACTGCATTAATTCTCCCATTTTTCCAAAGTCTTTTTTCTCAGCTGTAAGATCAAGTCCAGCTATAAAAAATTTTTTCCCTCTACTTGCTAATCTTGTTATAGTATCCAAGTCACCGTCTAAAAATTGAAATTCATCTATAAAATAGTATTCCGCATCAAATCTCTCAAGGTCATCTATTGATGAAATATTAATTGCAGGAAGTCTGTTTCCATTTCTATCTGTAACATAGTCTATTCCAAATCTGTCATCCATAGATGGTTTAAATATTAATACTTTTCTTCCATTTTTCTTTTGTTCTTTTGCTTCAGCAATGATATGACTGCTCTTTCCTGATTTCATTGGTCCAGTAAATACACTTATATTGTCCATTTTATTCCCCTTATATTTAGTTCGATTCTTTGAGAGACATCCCAAAATTAGTTACTATTTATTCATTTTTTAATTCAAATTTATCTAAGTAATCTTCGTATCTTCCATATATTACTTTATAATTTGCTTGTGCTCCATTTACAATAATAAACATAAAAGAATTAGTTTCGTAATTATTTTTTACGCAAAAAAGTTTATCACTATCTAATTTAGTAAAGCCTTGTTCTTGTAAATATTGCCCATATTTTTAAATGATTTCTGAAACGTGTCACAAAAAATCATTTATTTAATTCTTCTAAAAACAACTTGTTTAGTAACTGCGGATTCGCTTTTCCTTTTGTTTCCTTCATTGCTTGTCCAACTAAAAATCCTAATGCTCTATCTTTTCCAGCTTTATAATCTGCAATAGATTGTGGGTTTGCTTCTAAAATCTTATTTACTACTTCCTTAATAGCACCTTCGTCAGAAATTTGAACCCAGCCTTTTTCTTCTATTATTTTGCTTGGCATTCTAACTTCTTCAAATAGCTCTTCTAACACTTTTTTAGCTATTGCTGAACTTATTGTTCCTTTATCAACTAAAGTAACTAACTCTCCTAATTCTTTTCCTGTAAATTCTAAACTATCAGGTTCTTCTTCTCTTTCATTTAAAATTCTTGCTATATCGCCCATTATAAAGTTTCCTACTGCTTTAGGATTGTTGCATACTTTAATTGAATCTTCAAAAAGTGTTGAATAATATTTAGAAGATACAACAAAATTTGCTGCTTTATCTGATAATTCATATTCTTCTTTATATCTTTTTCTCTTTGATTCTGGAAGTTCTGGTAAAGAATTTCTAACATTTTCAATATATTCATCTGAAAGTCTAATTGCAACTAAGTCTGGCTCTGGGAAGTATCTGTAGTCATTAGCATTTTCTTTACTTCTCATTGTAAATGTTCTTCCTGAAATATCATCCCATCTTAATGTTTCTTGCTCTACAACTCCACCATTTTCTATTACATCTACTTGTCTTTCAGCTTCATAGCTAATTGCTCTTACTATACTTCTAAATGAACTCATATTTTTCATTTCTGTTCTTGTTCCAAATTTTTCTGAACCTTTTTTTCTAACAGAAACATTGACATCTGCTCTTAATGAACCTTGTTCCATTTTACAATCAGATACCCCTATATATTCGAAAATTGATTTTAATTTTCTCATATAGGTTTCTGCCTCTTCTGGACTTCTCATATCTGGTTTAGAAACAACTTCTATTAATGGAATTCCTGCTCTATTTAAATCAACAAAACTTCCTCTTCCATATTCATCATGATTTAATTTTCCAGCATCATCTTCTATGTGAATTCTCTCAATTCTTATAGTTTTTTCTCCATTTTCTGTTTCTATATTTACATATCCCTCATAGCAAAGTGGCTTATCATACTGAGAAATTTGGTATGATCTTGGATTATCTGGATAAAAATAGTTTTTTCTATCGTTTTTACTGTTTTTTTCAATACTACAATTTGTAGCAAGTCCTGCTTTTACAGCATATTCTACAACCTTTTCATTTAATACTGGTAAGCTTCCTGGCATTGCCGTACAAACTGGACAACAGTGTGTATTAGGGCTTCCTCCAAATGTTGTAGGGCATGAACAAAATAGTTTTGTCTTTGTAGAAAGCTCACAGTGAACTTCCAAACCGATTACCATTTCATAATCATCTCTTAGCATCTAGTTCTTACCTCCTTTAAATGTTGGTTTATTCTCTTTAAAGTTTGTATTCTGCTCATATGTATAAGCAGCTCTTAGTATCTTTTCCTCTTCAAATGAGTTTCCTATTAATTGGAATCCTATTGGTAGTCCTTCTTTATCTAATTCACATGGAACAGATATTGCTGGAACACCTCCTATATTGATTGGAACTGTACAAATATCAGCTAAATACATTTCAAGTGGATTGTCCATTTTTTCTCCCATTTTAAATGCTGTCGTAGGAGAAGTTGGTGTTAATAATAAATCATATTTATTAAACAATTCATTAAATGCTTCTTTAATAACTGTTCTAACCTTTTGAGCTTTTTTATAATATGCATCATAATATCCTGAAGAAAGTACATAAGTACCTAATAAAATTCTTCTTTTTACTTCTGGTCCAAATCCTTCACTTCTAGAATTTCTAAATATATCTTCCATTGAATCTGCTTTTTCAGATCTATATCCATAACGGATTCCATCAAATCTTCCTAAGTTTGAACTTGCTTCTGCATCAGCAATAATATAATAAACTGCTGTAGCATACTTTCCTGCTGAAAAAGAACATTCTTCTACTGTTGCACCTAATTCTTCATATTTTTTGGCAACTCTTAAAATAGCATCTTTTACTTCTTGATTAATTCCTTCTCCGATGTATTCTTTTGGAATGCCTATTCTCATTCCTTTTACATCATTTACTAAAGATTTTGTATAATCTTTTTTCTCTCTACTGCTTGAGGTAGAATCTTTTTCGTCATGACCTGCAATTATATTTAGAAGAAGTGCTGAATCTGTTACATCTCTTGTTAAAGGTCCTATTTGGTCAAGTGAAGATGCAAATGCTACTAAACCATATCTTGAAACTAATCCATATGTTGGTTTTAATCCAACTACACCGCAAAGTGATGCTGGTTGACGAATACTTCCACCTGTGTCACTTCCTAGCGCCCATGGTGCCATGTTAGAAGCAACTGCTGCTGCACTTCCACCTGAGGATCCTCCTGGTATTCTATCTAAATCCCATGGGTTAGATGTCTTGAAAAATGCAGAATGTTCTGTTGAACTTCCCATTGCAAATTCATCCATGTTCAATTTTCCAAGATAAACCATATCTTCTCTATTAATATCTTCGATTACTGAAGCATCATATGGAGAAACAAAGTTTTCAAGCATTTTTGAACTACAAGTTGTTTTTACTCCTGTAATACAAATATTATCTTTTATTCCTATTGGAATACCTGCTAATTTTGAAACTTTTTCTCCATTTTTTCTTTTTTGATCAACCTCTTCTGCTTTCTTTAAAGCACTCTCTTCCAAAGTTGTGACATATGCTTTTACTTTAGGATCTATTTCTTTAATTCTACTAAAGTAACTTTTTGTTATTTCTACTGAAGTAGTTTTTCTCTCTTCTAGCATATCAGCTAATTCATGTGCTGTATATTCATAAAGTTCCATTAAACTTTCCCTCCATTATCATTTAATTTATAATATAAATGCGACCAAGAATACACTCTTTCAAAACCTTCTGGTTCTAAACCTCTATTGCCTCTTGAATCCATTAGAAATGCTTTTATTCCATTTTCTGAAATATCTTTGCAATTTTTATAGCTATCATCAATAAATACATCTATTTTTTCTTTTTTGGCAGCTTCCACTTTTGATTGTGCATCAAAAATTGCTTCATCATATGGAATATTATACTTTTCAAGCCATTTTTTTGTTGATTCAATAACATCAAACTCTTTTATTGGAAATCTTGCTGTTATTAATACAATTTTGTTTCCATCTTCTTTTAACTTTTTAAGATATTCTACTGAATATGTTTTTGGAATTACATGATCTACTATATATTCATAATATTTTCTAAAAAAGCTCTCTGTTTCTTCTCTAGTTAACCCATGAATAACTTCTATGAAATGATGCGTAAATTTTGCCTGGTCTTGAACTAATGGCTCTCTTTTTAAATCTTCTACTATATATTTCTGACAACAATTAAACATTACTTCTGTTGTGTCTGAAATTGTGTCATCTATATCTATTCCTATTATCATACCTTCCTCAATCTAATTTAAAAATTTTGGAATTTTAAACATTCCGTCTTCTTTACTTGGTGCATTTTCCATTAATAAATCTTTATTCTTAAATTCTTTTACTTCATCTTTTCTAAAAACATTATATTTTTCTTTGTCAACTAATACAGTTTCTTCCATAGAATCTGTATTAACATTATTAATCATGTTTGCATATTCTAATATTTCTTGCATATCTTTTGTGTATCCTGCAATTTCATTTTCAGATAAATTTAGATCTGCAAGTTTAGCAATATGAATTACTTCATTTTTATCAATAGCCATAATTTTTCTCCTCTCATCTGATTTAGAATTATATAGCAAAACTCAAAAAAAAACAAGCCAAAAGGCTCATTTTTCGCTTACATCTTTAAGTAATAATTCTTTTGTATATTCTGGAATCCTACTTGACAAGCAAAACTCTTCTATAGCATCTTTGTTATTAGCTATATATGCTAATTCATCAAATTCTATTTCACCGTTTTCATTCTTCAATTTGTTCAAATACTCTTTATAATATTTATCCAATTCATTAGATGTCATATTAACAAGTGCTTTATAAATAATTCCTATATCTTGTTCAGTAAAAAAAGCTTTCTTCATATATTTCATTTCAACATTTTTTAAAATATTTTTTGTAATCCCCATTTCCTCTTCAAGCTCTCTATACATTGTATTTTCATAATCCATTTTACCAGCTATAACATCATTCTTATCACAAGAACCACCTGAGATATGATATTCTCCTGCTGAAGAAGTAATACTTGACATTTTTCCTATAACATATTTGTTGTCAAGTGTTTCTAATAAAATTCCTGCCCATAAATTATAACATTCTCTAGCTTTTCCTGGATTTCTTCTAACAAAGATATAATGTGCATAATCACTATTTAATATATTTATAAATAAATTATTTCCTTTTTCTTCTATATTGTCTACAACAAATATTTGTCCTCTTGTAAACTGTTTTGAAACTGTTTTCCAATACTCATCAATTTTTGCTTGTTCATCTTTTCTTATTTCTATTGTTTTATCTATATAGTTTACTTCAACAATTTTATCTTTTATAATTTTAATACTTTCTTGCATGTTTTTATTCCTCTCTGGTGGAATTATATTATACATATATGTCTTTTTTGTGAAAATAAAAAAACGATATAGATTACTATATCGTTTTTTTAAGATTAATAAATTCCTATTTCATTAAGAACTACAAGTACTAGCTCAGATATAAATAATATTATTGCATATTTCTTTAACATTTCAGTATTATCATCTTTACCAAATAATTCTTTTACTCCAAAATATCCTAGTATCATTGATACTGCAACTAATGCTGTTTCGATAGGTGTTGTTACTAGTGTTATTTTTGCAATTAATAAATCTAATATTAATAATATTGAATTTATTATTCTTGGTATATAAGCTACAACAACTGTTGAAATAACTGTTGTAAGTTTTTTCTTATTTTCTCTATTGAATAAGAAAATAACAATTGATGGAACCAATACTGCAACTACTGGTCTTAAGAATGATAAAATAAATCTTAAAAGATTATGTCCTAAACTAAATAATTCACTATATTTTAATAATGATATTATTGTTCCTATTACATTTGCTACAATGAAAACCATCATAAGAATTATTACTTTTCCAATAATGTTTTCTTCACTTGCTGCTCTTTTTACTGCATCAATAGGATTTGAAAACATATCTTTAACAAAACTTGTTGTTTCATTAGCATCTTTTTTGAAATCTGTGTTTTTTATTGTATCTTTTACTTTGTTTACAGTTTCTTTAGTTTCATTTTTTATGTTTTCTGCTTCTTCTGAAATTTTACTTTTTTCTTTTTTTACTTCTTCTTTAGTTTCTTCTTGGACAGTTTCTTCTATTACTGTTCCTTCTACAGGTTCATTTTTTTCTTCTGAGTTTTTCTTTTCTTCCTCGTCCATATAAACCTCCTAAAAAACTTTATATATATTATTAATGAAGTTCGTTACTTGACATTGTTTTTCCATAGCAATCCATAAATTGACCAAATGCTAATACAGCCAAATCATTTGCTACAAAAGCGCCCATTGTAACAAGACACATTAATCCTATTGGAATATTTGCCATAAGAACTGCAATTGATACTATTGTTCCATAAAGCATTAGAAATCCTGTTCCAAGTTTTCCAGCATATAAACGATGTACACCGAAAAATCCTAATAGTATACATAGAACCATTGCTGTTAATCTATTTTTCTTACTTACTTCTGTATGATTAGTTGTATTATTAGTTGTATTATTATTTGTACTATTAGTTGTAGTATTTGTATTAGTATTTTCTGCTGTAACTTCTACTTTCTCTTCATTTGCTTCTTCCATTTTATTCACTCCTTATAAATATATTTATATACTTTATATTTACATTAAAATGCGTTTTTTGTCAATAAATTTGGCTGATGTTACTAAAAAGAAATAATACTTGCACATAAAAAACGGACTTAAGAATTATAAGTCCGTTTAATATTTTTTATTAATATAAATAATTTTGTGGATTAACTGGTGCACCACCAATTCTTATTTCTAAGTGTAAATGTGGTCCTGTTGCATTTCCTGTTTGACCTACAGCTCCAATTGCACTACCTGTTGCAACTGATTGTCCAGCTGAAACATATATTGCACTACAGTGTGCATACCATGTTTCTGATCCATTTCCGTGATCTATTTTAATTAAATTTCCATAAGAACCATTATATCCTGCAAAAGTAACCACTCCTGATGCTGCTGCTACAATTGTTGTTCCTTGTGGACAAGCAATATCTAATCCAGTATGTACACTTGATCTAACTGAACTTCTTGAGCCATATCTTGAAGATATTGAACCACTAACTGGTTGAATAAAAGAAATTGGTCCAGCACTTACTGGTGCTGCTGCAACTTCCACAGCTCCTTCTATACCTTGTGTTTCATCTTGTGCTTGAGCTTGAGCCTGAGCCTGAGCTTGTGCCAACGCTAATGCTTTTGCTTTTGCTCTAGCTGCAGCTTTAGCTGCCTTTTCTTTTGCAACTGCTTCTTCATACTCTTTTACTTTAGCTGTTTTTATTTCTCCTAAAGTACCTTTGGCTTCATCTTCAGAATTTAAAGTTAGTTCTGTAGAAAATACTTCTACAACACCTAATTTTAAATCTATATTTTTATTTAAATCTTCATTTAATTCATTAATTATTTTTTCAGCTTCATCTTGACTACCAACAACTACTTTTTGTTCTCCATCTACTGTGATTCCATATGTTTTATATGTAGTAGTAATTGTGTCTTGAACTGCTAACACAACATCCTTTTCACTTACATTTTCAGCCCTATTAACAAGTTTAAATTCATACTCTGGCATAGCTGCTATTTCTCTAAAAGCAATATTTCCAGTAGTATCATCTAAATACTTCTCAATATTTTCTTCTATTGATTCTTTGTTTTCTATGTAACCTATTGTTTCTCCTGATAAAGTGACTTTGTATACTGGTCTATATTTTATAAAGGCAACTGATACAATTATAGCAGAACCAACTGTTACAACTTTTAGGGTTTTAAAAGCTTCTCTTGTGTAATATTTAACCCAATTCACTAAAATAAAATTCACTCTCCTTTTTAGCTTTCAAAATTGCGCCACTAAATTCTATTATACTATAAAAAAAGTGCCCTTTCAAGCACTTTTTTTCTTATTTTTATTTATTATCTTAATTTTAATAGCTATTTTTGTTTGCCACAGTATTAAAATTCATCGTTTACTTTGCTAAAATCTTTTTTTCTCTTTTTTCCTCTTTTTTTCTATGCACTCAATTTTTGCATCGTATTTTTTTCTACCACTAAAGGTCCATTTTTTTATGTTTTTTAAAAAAGTCTCTCCACTTTTTATTTTAGTTTCATAGACAATAGTTTACTAATACCTTTTTCTTCCATAGTTATGCCATATACAGTATCTGCTGCTTCCATTGTTCCTTTTCTATGTGTTATTACTAAAAACTGTGATTTGTCCGCAAACTTCTTTAAATATTCTGCAAATCTATAAACATTAACATCATCTAATGCTGCCTCAATTTCGTCAAGTACACAGAATGGAGCAGGATTTATTTTTAGAATTGCAAATAATAATGCTATTGCAGTAAATGCTCTTTCTCCACCAGATAAAAGCATCATATTTTGCAATTTCTTTCCAGGTGGTTGAACTGCAATTTCAATTCCACATTCTAATATGTTTGATTCATCAGTAAGAATTAATTCTGCTTTTCCACCACCAAATAGTTCTGAAAATACTTCGCCAAAATTTTTATTAATTACTTTAAACTGTTCTGCAAATTGTTCTTTCATTGTTTCAGTCATTTCACTAATTACTTTTCTTAGTTTAGTACTTGAGTCTTCTAAATCTAATCTTTGTTCACACATGAAGTCATATCTATCTTTTGTTTCTTTATATTCTTTAATCGAATCAATATTAATGCTTCCTAAATCTTTAATTTCTTTTCTTAAAGAATTAACTTTTCTTTGAACACTTTGTGGATTTTCGGCTTTTTCTATATCTGTTACAGTATTTGGAGTAAGTTCATAATCTTCCCACATCTTATTTACTACTTGGTCTAAATCTAGTTCTATCTTTGATTTTTTTAAATCAAGTTTTGAAATTTGTTCTTTTAATTCATCTAATTTTCCTGTTTGATCAGTTATTTCTGTTTCAATAGCAACTAATTTATCATTTTTGACTTGTCTTTCATCTTTTAATTTTTGAATTTTTTCTGTGCTTCCTAATATTTCTTTTTCAAGTTCAATTATTTTCTGCTTTGTCTCTTCTATTTTAATTTCTAACTCTTGATTATCTTGTATTATTTTTTCTCTTGACTGTTTTTTATTATCAATATTTGTAATATTATTTTGAATATCAACATCAATTCTTGCCATCATTTCATTAATAGAAACTTCGCTTTCATCAAATGATGATACAGATATTTTTAAATTTGTTATATCAAAATTCAAATCATCAATGTATTTTTGATTATCTTTGTTAAGAATAGTAAACTCTTCAATTACTTTTCCTAATTCTGCATTTTCTTCATCCATTTTAGCAACTTGAAGATTAAACTCTTCTTGTCTTTTTGTATTTTCTTCTTTTTCTTTTTTAGTATTTTCAACATCTTCTCTTAATTTTGCAAGTTTTGCTTCTAATTTTGTTATTTCCAAATCAAAATTATCTATTTTTTGTTTTTCTGTTGCATAAACAATTTCTAAGCTTTGAGCTTCTTTTTGTTTATTATCAAATGACGAAAGAATTTCAGATATACTTCCTTCATATTCTTCTTTTTCTTCTTCAACTTTTTGAATCTTTTGTTTAATATTTTCTAATTCTTTTTCTAATGATTTTATTTCTTTTTCTCTACCTAATATGCTGACAGTTTTAGGTGCAATAGATCCACCACTAATTGCTCCAGAAGGATTTATAACATCTCCTTTTAATGTTACAATTTTAAATTTATAATTATTTTGTCTTGCAAGTTTTATACTATTATCAATATCATCTACAATAACTGTTCTTCCTAATAAATTTAAAATAATGCCTTCATATTTCCTGTCATACTTAATCAAATCAGATGCAATGCCTATTACTCCATCTACACCTCTATAATTTACACCTGTCAATTTTTGTCCTTTTACAGCACTAATTGGTAAGAAAGATGCTCTTCCTAATTTATTATCTCTTAAATAATTTACTAATTTTTTAGCATTTTCTTCATTATCTGTAACAATATTTTGAATTTGAGCACCAAGAGCCATTTCAATTGCTGTTTCATATTCTTCTTCAACAACAATTAAATTAGCAAGCACTCCATGTACACCTTTAGCTAAGCTACTATCTCTTTCTGTAGCTTCTAATAAAGATTTAACAGATTTATTATATCCTTCTTTTTCTTTCTCAGTCTCAACTAAGAATTTATATCTAGATTCTTTAATTCTATATTCTGATTGATAGCTATTTAAATGTATTTCAAAATCTTTAATTTTTTGAGCAGATTCGTCTTTTTTCTCTTTTATACTATCAATTGATTTTGTAATTTCATTTTTACTCTTTTCAATATTATAAAATGAACTTGATGCTTCTTCTCTGGTGCTTCTTGTAGAATCTAATTCTGATATTGTTTCTTGTATTTCATTTTTTAATGATTTTTCTCTTTTTTCTAAGTTATCAAAATTAGCTTTTTCTGTATTAATATCCGCAACAATTTCATATTTTTTATCAGTATTATTTTGTACTATTTGTTTTTTACTTTCTATTTCAACTTCTTTATCTGACAATGTTTTAGAATATTTTTCTAATTCTTCTTCTTTTTGTTTTAATTCATTCTCGAATTTTTCTTTATTTGTATATAAGCTTGTTTTCTTTTCCTCTTTTTGAGTTTTCTCTTCTTCTAATTCTCGATTTCTTTGTTCTAATTCCTCAATTTCAACTCTGTATCTTTCATAATTTTCATTATTATTTGATATTCTTTCTTCAGAAATTGCAATTTCAGAATTATATTGTTCTTTTCTTTGATTTCCTTCAAATCCTAAATTTTGAGTTTTTTCTATTTCTTCTATTAACTGATCTATTAATAATTTTAATTCTTCTTTTTCTAATTGAGAATTATTAAGACTTTCTTCTTCTCTTACTTTTTGTGTTTCTAAAATATCAATATTTTCCATAGTTTCTTCTATTTGTTTTTTGTAATTCTCGATATTATATAAAAACAATCCAACTTCAATATTTTTAAGTTCATCTCTTAAACTTAAAAACTTTTTGGCTTTTTCTGACTGCATTTTTAAAGGCTCAATATTGTTTTCTATTTCAGAAATAATATCATTTATTCTAAGCAAATTTAATTTTGTTTGCTCTAATTTTTTCTCTGATTCTACCTTTCTAGTTCTAAATTTTACTATTCCAGCAGCCTCTTCAAAAATATGTCTTCTATCTTCAGATTTATTGCTTAGAATCTCATCGATTTTACCCTGTCCTATTATAGAATATCCATCTTTGCCTATACCTGTATCCATAAACAATTCTAAAACATCTTTTAATCTACAAGGTGTTTTATTGATAAAATAGCCAGTTTCACCATTCCTATAAATTCTTCTTGTAACAATTACCTCATTATATTCTATTGGAAGTTTTCCATCTTGATTATCAATCACAATAGAAGCCTCAGCATATCCTAAAGGCTTTCTGTTTTGAGTTCCTGAGAAAATAATATCTTCTGATTTAGATCCTCTTAATGATTTTAAGCTTTGTTCACCTAAAACCCATCTGATACAATCTGCTATATTACTTTTTCCTGAACCATTTGGTCCAATTACTGTTGTAATTCCTGGCATAAAATCTAATACAGTTTTGTCAGCAAAAGACTTAAAGCCATGCATCTCTAAGCGTTTTAAATACATCTCATATTCCTCTAATTTCGACATTTTTAACATTTAACATCTTATTATATTTTAAATCATTTTTCAAGGCTTAAATTTTAATTTTCCCTAGTATTTTACTTGAAAAAAAATAAATTAAGATATAAAATAATAGTAGCTTACAAAAGAGGAGTATATTATGAAAGAAACTTTTGATTTTTATGATAGTACAGCAATCAAATCTTATAACTTAAATGAATCTATTAGATATCAATTAAAAGCACTAGATGGATTAGATGCATTTACATTAAGGCACTCTGAAAATGTTGCTAATGTTACTTGTAGATTATGTGAAAAGCTTCATTTAGCAAAGCCATTTTTAGTGTATTGTACAACTTGTGCTTATTTACATGATGTTGGTAAAATGTTTATCCCACCATCAATATTACAAAAGCCTTCAAAATTAACTGATGAAGAATTTGAAGTAATGAAAACACATACAACAATAGGCTATAAAATTTGTATGAATGATCCAAAATTGAGGCCATTTGCCTTGGGAGCTTTATATCATCATGAAGCATTAAATGGCACTGGATATCCTAATGGAGTAAAAAAAGAAGATATTCCTTATGAAGCTCAAATTATCAGAGTTGCAGATGAATTTGATGCTATAACCTCTAAAAGGCAGTATAAAAGCCACATAGGTGTTGTAGATGCATTAAAAATCATGATAGAAAATGCTACACCTTTTCCATCAAAAGATGGGGTTAAAAGTAGATATGGTAAAATAAATCCAAAAATATTAAAAGCTTTATTTAAAGTTGTAATTGATGATACAGAATTTGAAATTGTATCTAAAGAAAAATATATTTCTTTCCTTAAAGAAGAAATTAGAAGAATTAACTCAGCTATGAAATACTATAAAAAAATGGAAAAAGCTTCTAAAGAAGAACAAAAAGATTATTATAGAGAAGAAATTAAATGCTATTTAAAAGCACAGGAAGAACCTGATAAAATTCCAGAAATGTTAGAAGAATTTAAAGAAGCCCTAAAAGCAAGGCAAGAAAACGTTACTCTACTTTATGAAGAAGTTAAAAAAATAAGAAAATTAAGAATATAAAAAAGATGCGTATTAATTTACGCATCTTTTTATATTAATATTGTCTTCCCCATATAACCATCTGTTTGGCAGGCCTTCCACATATAAAGCATTTATCGCTTAAATTTTCTTGTTCTTTTGGAATACATCTTGATTTAGCTGCTGTTAGATCTTTTAATTTCTCTTCACAAGCTGGATCTCCACAAAACATTCCTTTAATAAAGCCTTGTTTTTTATCAATTTGCTCTATGAACTCATCTAGAGTTGTAACAGATGTTGTTCTATCTTTTAAACGTTCTTTACAAATTTTGTACATATTATTATGAATATCTTCTAGCATTTTCTCAATCGCTTCATCTATTTTATCTAGTTCTATAGTAACTTTTTCTGCTGTATCTCTTCTACATAATACACATACACCATTTTCAATATCTCTTGGTCCTATTTCTAATCTAATTGGTACTCCTCTCATTTCCCAATCATTGAATTTATAGCCATTAGATACGTTATCTCTATCATCAAGCTTTACTCTATAATTTTTCTTTAGGTTTACAAATAATTCATTTGCCTTTTCTAAAACGCCCTCTTTATGTTGTGCTACTGGAACAATTACAACTTGAATTGGAGCAACTTTTGGTGGCATTTTTAGTCCTCTATTATCTCCATGTGCCATAATGATTGCACCAATTAATCTTGTACTAATTCCCCAAGATGTTTGATAAGCATACTCTTCTTTACCATCTCTATTTTGGAATTTGATTTCAAATGGTTTCGTAAAGTTTTGGCCAAAATAGTGTGATGTTCCTGATTGAAGTGCTTTTCCATCATACATCATTGTTTCTATAGTATATGTTTTATCTGCACCAGCAAATTTTTCGCTTTCTGTTTTTAATCCTCTAACAGTTGGAATTGCAAGCAAATCTTCTGCAACTTCATTATAAATATCAAATATTTTTAAAGTCATTTCTTCTGCTTCTTCAGCTGTTTCATGTATTGTATGACCTTCTTGCCATAAAAATTCTCTTGAACGTAAAAATGGTCTTGTTTCCTTCTCCCATCTCATTACATTACACCATTGATTATAAACCATTGGTAAATCTCTCCAAGATGTTAACCATTTCGAATACATTGTAGATATAATTGTTTCTGATGTTGGTCTTATGCAATATCTTTCTTCTAATTTCTTGCCACCAGCTTCTGTAACCCATGCTACTTCTGGAGCAAATCCCTCTACATGATCTTTTTCTTTTTGCAATAAATTCTCTGGAATTAGAACTGGAAAATAAGCATTTTCTACTCCTATTTCTTTAAATTTTGCATCTGTGTATTTTTGAATATTTTCCCATATTGCATAACCATATGGTCTTATTGCAATACATCCTTTTGTATCTGTATAATCTGCAAGCTCGGCTTTTATAACAATATCTGTATACCACTGAGCAATATCATCTTCAATATTTGTAATTTCTTTTACAAAATCTTCTTTTCCCATAATTTTTCCTCCAATTTTAATTATTCTTCATTATTATCATTTTGAACATCTTCCCTTTCGGGCATTGGAGCCTCATTATCCATTACGTCATCAATTACAATTTGTTCATTTTCATCTAATTTATATCTTGGAAGGTCTGGTAATTCATCTAAACTAGTAATTCCAAACATCTTCATAAATTTATTTGTAACTTTATATGTAGTAGGTCTTCCAGGAGCATCTAATTTTCCGGATTCTTCTATTAAATCAAATTCAAGTAATTTATAAACTGTTCCATCAGCATTTACTCCACGAATTGCTTCAATCTCAGACCTTGTAATTTGTGGATTATATGCGATAATTGATAATGTTTCTAATGCTGCTGTAGAAATGTTTGGTTTTACTCTGTTATCAAATAGTGGATAGATGTATTCATAAAACTCTTTTTTTGTGCAAAGTTGATAGCTATTATCGACTTTGATAATTTCTATTCCACTATTTCTTTCCTCATATTCAGTTTTCATGCTCATTATTATTCTATCAATATCTTCTGCACCTAATTCAAGTATATTCATTATTTCTTTGACACTTACTTCTCTTCCAGCCGCAAAAAGCATTGATTCAATAATTGCTTGTTCCTTGCTAAATTTCATAAATTACTCCTCACTTATATTCTTATATTATTACACGAAATCCGTTTATTGTCAACGTTTGCAATTGACACAAATTATTCAATATGCTATAATAATACTGTATTTTAGATAAGAGGTGGAGAAAATGAAAGATAAAAAAAGTGAAGATATCGAAGTTGTTGTTGGAGACAATTCTAATCTAAATATTTCAGAAGTTAACGATTGTGTTAACTCTTTAAGACCACAAGCAAAAGAAAAGAAAAAAGTAATTATCCCAATTGAAAAGAAAAATAAATAAATATACTAAAAGACTGAGCTTTATAGCTCAGTCTTTTGCTAATGCAAATAAAAAATTTACCTCATATCTTGAAAAATTCAAATAGTTTGAAATATAAGAATCAATTTCAAATTTTTTGTTCTTTCCTATATCATAATCATAACATTCTCTTACATCTACTATTTCATTTTTTTCATTATAAAAAACGATTTCAAATTTAATACTATCTATTTTCTTATTACCTAAGTTTTTACCCTTAATAGTTAAAAAATCTGAATCTTCAACTAATTCATATTCCACACTTTTTTCAACATTTTTATAATCATTTGAATAAAAAGACATTTTTTTAACTAATACTTCAGCACGTTCATAATTTTCAGCGCAATCATACATATATAAGTAATCTTGTTTTTCAGCTCCAAGAAATTCGATATAATCTTGTTTTACATCTATTGGCACATTATTTCCATCAAAGAAAATAACATAGCATTCTAATAATTGAAGTGCCTCTTTATTATTGTTTTTCAAACCTATAATTAGGTCTTTATCAGAAGTAATTGTTTTGGTAATTTCAATATTTTCTTTTTGAGTTTCAAACTGTTTTTGAAGTAATTCTATATTAAAATCTTCTTCTAATGTTGCTGTATTTTCTTCATCTTCATATATCTCTGGTTCATAGTTTTTAACACTTTGTGTATTTGTTGAAATTTTATCATAAATTACATAAGAAATTAGAACCACAAAAAGTAGAATTACAAAAAATATATTATTTATAAACTTTTTCTTATCTTCATCTTTTTGACTTGAAATAACATTTTCTTCATAATTGCTTTCTAGTTTATCTATTTCAGCCATAAGTTTTTCATCATCAAAATCATTATTATTAAAACTCATCTTTTGTCCTCCAAATAAATTTTAACTAATAAATAATTTATTTTCAATAGTAAATTTTGTAATAAAAAGGCCCACCGCAGAAAAAGTACTTCATTCTGCAGTGGGCGAAGGCTAACGGTTATTTGCTGTTTCGTTCTTCCATCAGTTCTCTCTCAATCCTCTTCTTTTTCTGAGTAAGGTAGAAAGCCTCAAAGAGCTCCGCTGCCGTGTACCCCAGAATTGCGAGAATCAAAGCAGAGACAACTTTGTACTTCAAGCAAAGGTTTCCCAACGCGGTCATGGACATCATCAGTGCATTGCCCAGAAATACAAAGAATCCTCCGGCAAAGAGCAGTACGAATCCCGTGATGACGAGAGCTGCTACCCCAATGATGATCCTTCGCGTGTTCTTCCAAAGCCGTTTCAGAAATTTTACCATGTGGTGTTCTCTCCTTCCGCCTTCTTTTTTTGTACTCAAGGTACTCTTTTAGTATAGCATTTTAAGCATTATTAGTCAATTTTTTAGTATTTTTCACTTGACAAAAGTTAATAATACTATTATAATATTTTTTGTCAATCAAATGGCGACGTAGCTCAGTTGGCTAGAGCATCCGGTTCATACCCGGCAGGTCGTAAGTTCGAATCTCACCGTCGCTACCAAAATAAAACCATAGCTTTGCTATGGTTTTTTATTTTAATTTCGATTGTAAGTAAGCAAAGCGAGTAAGTGCCCTTGGAGCATTCAAACCTCACAGCCACTACCAAAATATGAAACTCATCAAGATTTCATTAAATAATATCACAAATTTATATTATGAACAATTTATTTCTATTATAATATTATAATCTCTTAAATATTCTAAAACTATAATTAAATCCAGATTGATTTTTATGTAAACCTGTGATATAATAATTTTAGGTGACTTTTATAAGTCAGCATACCCTATCACCAACTATACGTAAGGAGGAAACAAACATGGCAAAGACCACTCTCGTACGCTACGAAGGTATCTGGGACTACGACAAGACTACACGGATTTTCAAGACGATTGGTAACCCCAAGATTCGCTCTCTTTGGGTAGAAGGATTCGAGGATGGTATCGCAACCATTAACCCTGCTGGTGGCTCTGAAATCCATGACTTCGCGGAAGCCGTTGCTGGCTGTTTCTCTGACAATTCCAATTTCGGCACTTTGCTGCTGAGAGCTTACAACTGCGACAAGAACGCTACCTTTACCGGTATCAAGTTCGAGTTCAATGGCGTGACTCTCATCGTAACCAAGGAAAACGCCGATGCAGAACGGATTTATCAGGAATGGGACGCCGCCTTTGAAGCCAATGTTGAAAAAGCTCATCGTGAAAGAGAAGCTTGGCTGAAGACTCCTGAAGGTCAGGAATATCTCGCTCAGCAGGAAGCGGAAAAGCTTCGCAAAGAGGCTATTGAAGCCGATGTGCTCCACCTCGATGAAACAGTCGAAATGGAATTCAATGGCGAAGAAGGCAAGAAAACCTGGGATCATCTCGTGGAAATCAATTCCAAAGATCCCTATGGCAATGGTGTCGTGAAATACGCTCGCCGCTGGGCGAAGTATATGCAGAAGCTCATTGCTGAAGGCAAAACTGTCGCTGAAATCGCTGATGAAGCCTCTAACTACTGTGACATTGAAGGGATTACTGGTTTCATGTATGGGTGCGCCGTCGATGCGCTGTCTCGGTGCTGGAAGTGGGGTGAAGAACTCCGCAAGTGGCACAACAAGCGCTATGGTCATGAAGGAGATGGCGTTGTAAATCCTGCAGTGCTGACTGTAAGTGTAGACTAATTGTCTGCTAAAAAGAAAAGTTTTTTCTTTCCGTGCAAACATTGAAAAAATTTTTCTTTCCGCGCAAGCGGTTCTTTTTTTTTTATTCATTTTTACTTTTTATAAATTCAATATGATGAATTTTAAATTTTGCTTAAAAATAAACAAAAATTTGATTTTTTAGGTAAAATATGGTATAATATAATTGGATTTTGTAAACTTTTCAAAAGAATAGAATTTGGAGGTACATATGTTAAAAATTAATAAATCCTTAATAAGGTTTATAATTATATTTGCACTAGTTTTTTCAATACAATTTTTTATAAATTCAAATAGTTATGCTGGAATGCTTGGTGATAGAGCAAGAGGTGAAGGTGCTCAAAAACCTATAGAAATTCCAGATGAAGTGCTAACAGAAATCCCAACACAATCAACTCAAGAGGTAGTAAAAGAGAATTATACTATTGTTCCTATCTTCACATCTATCGAAGGTAATGTTTTAGAGGTTAATCCAACTACTTCTGATTTTGGATCAGATAGTGAAAAAGGCGTACCCGGTGTCATTTTCGATATCGGTTATTCTTCATGTGTATCAGATGAAGAAGGTAAATTTAGTTTTAAACCTCCTGTTGGTACTTATTCAGTAAATATGGAATATGGCAATGCTAAAGCAGCTTTAGAAATAGATTCATCATTAAATATTTCTGATATTCTTAAATATAATGGACACGACTATGTTGTTTCTCAGATTTCAGGAACTGAAAATAAACCTGAACTTAGTGTTACAAGACATGAAATAATTCAGAGTAAAAAAGGTGCTTCACAAGTATATATTTTACTCGATATGTCAATTAGTATGACATCAGAAAAAGTAATAGTAAATGGTGTTGAGAAAACAAAATTACAAGCTTCTGTTGATGCAGCTAAAACATTAATTCATAACTTACTAAGCGAAGGAAAAAATATATATGTTGGGCTTATTGTATATGCCGGAGAATGTTATAGGGCAGCAAGTTTAACGAAAGACGAATTATACTTATATGAAAAATTAGATGAAGTTATTAATATGACTGAATCAACTTGGTATGGTTATACAGATTTTACTGCAGCATTAGATAAAGCTGTTGATTCATTCTATATAGATGATTCAGACCCTGATTATTTAAAACATTGCAATAGAAATATAGTTTTTATTACAGATGGTATTCCTACAAAGCAAGGTGGTAATGCTTACTATTCAGATGATTCTGAAGAACATATTCTTCATATGTTAAAAGATATAATTGGACCAAATACAAGAAAAAGACTTGAAGAAGTTGTTGCAGAAGGAATAAATGTTATGTCATTAATTTCTCCTGAAACAGATACAGAAACTGTTGAATATATTGAATCAATTTTTAAAGGTGCTGTAACATCATATGAAATGGCAAAAGATGAACAAGATTTATTAAATAGAATTAAAAATTCAATTCAAGATTTCATAATACGTACACTTGAAGAAGGAAATATAGAATATACTGACCAAGACCAAGCTTTTATTGGATATGAAGACCCTGTACGTAGAGAACAAGTTACAAATAATTATGATAATATTTTCTATTATAATCATGAAGATACTACAAATGTAAATAATGGTGCTGCAAAAGTTGGATTATTCACTGCTTTAGATACAGATCCAACTAGTATAACACCTGAAATAGAAAAACTTTGCGATTTAACATATATGGATGCAGAAGTTGTTAAAAGTATAAGAATTGAAAGTGTAGAATCAGTTTTTAAAAGGAAAAAAATAGAGCATGCAGGAAAAAGAGTTACGCTAAATGGTAAAGAAATTTTGGTAGAAAGATTTGTAAAAACTGATGAAGATGGAAATGATATTTATGAATTAGAAACTAGATATAAAGTTATTGAACTTCCATATAATCTATATGTACATTTACTTAGAAATCAAACTGGAACACTTCAAACAAAAGTTACTGCAACAGGTTTAAAAATAACATTAAATGAAGGTACTGTACTATCTTTTAAAGAAAGAGATATGGATGATCCTGTTCCATTACTAGAAGTATTAGATGATGATGTCGCACAAGGTGCTACAGTTCAAATAGAATATACTATAGAAGTAAGAAACAATTCAGCAATGCAATTTAGTTATATACAATTAGTAGACTACTTCCCTAAAGATTTCTTATTTGATACTACTACTCCATTATTATCTGAAAGAGGAACAAATGCTAAATATGGATGGTATGCTATAGAAATAGACAAAGATATTAATGATTTAACTAAATCAACATTGTTTGGTGATGGACTTATTACTCAAGAATCTCTAGATAAGTATTCTGACCATAAAACAGCTGTTGTTTTAACTCTGAATAATAATGGTGATGGTGAAAATGGATTCTACATTCCAGCTGGTTATACTAAAGACAAAGTTTTAAGGGTAAAACTAGTTGTTTCAAGAGTTATATCAAGTGCAGAAGACCTTTCTGCAGATGGAATGTTAAATGATGTAGAGATATTAAGTTATAAAAATAATGCAAAAAGGAGATTGACTGTACCATTATATACAGATGAAAGATCAATGCTAGGAGTATTTCCTGGTGATTCAAAAGAGTATGATGATTTTGCAGATGCTTTGTCTGGATTCTTCCAAAGAGGATATAAGACAGGAATTGATTATGCACATACTTCAAACAATGTTCTAATAGTACCACCTACTGGTTTATCATCAAAAGATACATTTAGTTTTAATAAATTATTTTCAATACATAATTTTATAAAAAAATAAAGTGGATTTAAATCCACTTTATTTTTTGAAAAATTTAATATCTTTTTTCGCAATATAATCTTCTAAATCCGAATGATTAATATTATTATGGAATATGTCATTTGGATTATATTTTTTTCTAAGATCTTGCTGATATTTCTTCTCATTCTCATTTAATATCTTATCAATTTCTTGTTTTTCTTTTTCAGAGCACCAATAATTTCTATAAATAATTATTAATATATCTTTTGCTTTATCAGATATGTTTTGCTCTAGAATACTTTTATTAGCATCTATATTTGTTTTATAATCCTTGTCTTGTACTTTTTCTAAAACACTTAGAAATTTTTTTGGTATTTTTTCGATATATTCTGCATCTAGTAATTTTAATATTGCAATTACTTCTGCAGATGCAATTGATATTTGATCAGACATTTCTTCTCTCTCCTAATATTATTCTTTAGTTTGTTGTTCAACTGGTCCTCTTTCACTAACAGCAGTCTTTAATTCTTGTGATACTTCAAGTACTCTTCCACTTCTTGATTGTCTTGCAATTTGATCCATTCCATCCATCATACTAGCTGAAAGTTCTGTGCTCTCAGCTCTTTTTTCTTCTGGAACAAGTGCTTTTTGTATTTCTAAAAATACTTCCTGCATTCTATCATAACCGCTTGGAGTAAGCCCTCTAATAAAACTATCATGCGAATATTCTCTAGCCATATGGTTTTGTCCAAAATCAAATATTGGATATATTTCTTGAAATTCTGAAAAGGATTTTGCCTTTTTTGCTGCTTCTAAAAATGTTTCTATCGCTTTTGAAAACGAACCTCCATTTTGAAGAATCCAATTCTCAACTCCAACTCCACCAAATCCGCCATATTGTGTAGCACCATCGCTTCCATATTTCTTATATAGGCCATGTTCTTTTAATACTCTTTTTGCTAAAACAATATTTGCAATTGTATATTTATAACCTTCTGGATCACTCTTTTTCAATCCGTCCAATCTTTCTCTTACACACATATCTGTAGAATATGTGATTCTCTCACTTTTACTCATGAACGAAAGATCTATGTCTAAAGGCTGATCTAATCCATTAACCTGTACTTTTTTATATCTAAAGTTTCCACCATATTCAGTCAAAGCACACTTAGGATCACT